>Ga0265306_10001702_pt1 | contig 10730 bp, 9 predicted proteins | sample Helome_3_FD_192493 | JGI IMG/M metagenome (GOLD analysis project Ga0265306, IMG submission 192493) | Marine sediment microbial communities from subtidal zone of North Sea - Hel_20160420 (Illumina Assembly) | ecosystem: Environmental > Aquatic > Marine > Subtidal zone > Sediment ...
CCGTCATGCCCGCCTAGACGTGCATGCCTCCATTGACCCGGACGACTTGTCCGGTGATATAGCCCGCTTCTTCGCTTGCCAAAAACACAACAGCGGCGGCGACCTCTTCGGGACGCCCAATTCGGCCCAACGGCGTCTGATCCACGATACCCTGCCTGGCCGCCTCCGGCAGATCTGCAGTCATATCGGTCTCGATGAAGCCCGGGGCCACGGCGTTCACCGTGATCCCCCGAGACGCGTATTCGCGAGCGAGCGAGCGCGTAAGGCCCAGGAGGGCCGCCTTCGACGCGGAATAGACCGCCTGGCCGGCGTTGCCGGATTCCGCCACCACGCTCGAAAGGTTGATGATGCGCCCCCAGCGCTTCTTCATCATCGGGCGGATGCAGGCCTTTGCGCAGTACACCGCTCCATTCACATTCGTCGCCCAGGTCATCTCGAGGTCCTTCGCAGACACCCTCAACAGCAACTGGTCGATCGAGATTCCAGCGTTGTTGACCAGAATGTCGATTCGCCCGTGCCGCGTCAGGGCCTCTTTGATGCTTTGGTCTACTGAATCGGGGTCAGCTACATCGAACGCGGCGAGCTCGGCTTGCCCACCGGCCTCTTCGATGAGACGCACGGTTTCGCGTGCAGCCTCTTCGTTCGAGCGGTAGTTGACGAGGACGAGGGCGCCGGCCTGCGCGAGTGCAACGCTGGTCGCCCGGCCGATGCCTCGTGACCCCCCAGTCACGATGGCGATTTTCCCGGCCAGATCGAACACGCGCTACTCGAGCTCTTCGTTCTTGCCCTTGATCACCTGCCGGCCCTTGTAGAAGCCGCAGGCTGGGCACGCCCGGTGCGGAAGCATCACGTCGCCGCAGTTGGGGCATGCGCTCACGTTCGGGGCGGTGACTTTGTCGTGATTGGCGCGCCGCTGGTCGCGCTTCATCGGGCTGGTTCTGCGTTTGGGTACTGCCACGGAATCATTCCTCGTTCTTCGTAAGTGCTTCTTTGAGTTTGAGTAGGGGAGCGAAGCGCGAGTCCGGCGCTGCATCCCCAAATACCTCTGCCGGGGGCCGAAGGTGAGCCGGAATCGCGATGCCCTCGCACGCATCGGAACAGAGTGGTTTCATGGGCGCTTCGAGCAGCAAATGCTCGCGCACCATGGGGTCCAAGACGACCTCGGCGCCGCGGTAGTAGTCCCGATTGACTTCGTCCAACTGAACGTCGATCGCATCGCTCCCGTGCGGGCGCATCTGTTCCGGGCTGAACAGTGCCGTGAGCGGAAGGTCGACGGTGATGGGAACGTCGGCCAGGCAACGTGCGCAGGTCGCAGCGAGCTCCGCCTCGACGTGCGCCTGGACCAGCACATCCACCCCGGTTTGCTGCGCGTGCACGGTCAGCCGGCCGTTTTCTGACCCAGCGTTTAGCTCACTGTCGACAAGCGCGGACGCCAACCAATCCGTGCCGATGGCAAAGTTCCAATCCTTCCCGGCCTCGTCGAGGTCCTGGATCTTTAGGACGAAAGTAGACATTGAATTCAGGCTGATAGGCGACGGTCGAGCGGCCCATCCCGGCCACAAGAACGGGCTACTATTCGTTGTGCTCTGGGGGCTGTCAAGGAGGGTGGCACGCGGCTCTCCCGGCTCCTTAACTGGTCGTAATGTGGATGCTTTCCCAGCGCCCTCCCCGCCCGAGACGCTGGCGCTGGCGCTGGCGCTGGCACTGGCACTGGCACTGGCACTGGCACTGACGCTGGCGCTGACGCTGGCACTGGCGCTGGCGCTGGCACTGGCGCATGCCGGGGGCCCTGCACCTCTGCAGCAGCCCCCTGCCCCCGGTCTCCCCGGTCGCCAATCTGCAGGGGCGTGATACATTTCCGCCTCATGGCTGACGATTTTCGAAGGTTTTCGGGTACTTCTACTTATCTCACCAGCGAGGCGCTCGAGTCTGCGGTCAACTGCGCGGTCGTCCTCGAACGGCCGCTCCTGATTCGAGGCGAGCCCGGCACGGGCAAGACCCTCCTCGCCGAAGCGGTCTCCGAATCGCTCGGCCTCCCCCTAATTCGCTGGAACATCCGAAGCACGACCCGCGCCCAAGACGGCCTCTACGTGTACGACACGGTGCAGCGTCTCTACGACTCCCGGTTTGGAGACAAGGACGTCAACGACATCAGCGAATACATCAAGCTCGGCCCAATGGGAGAGTCCTTCAACGCCAAGGAGCGCGTGGTTTTGTTGATCGACGAAATTGACAAGGCCGACGTGGAGTTTCCGAACGACCTCCTCAACGAGCTCGACCGGATGCAATTCCACGTCGACGAAACGCAGCAGGACATCGTCGCCGCCCAGCGTCCCATCGTCATCATCACGAGCAACGCCGAGAAGGAGTTGCCCGATGCGTTCCTTCGACGCTGCGTGTTTCACTTCATCGATTTCCCGACGCCGGAGCTGATGACTGAAATCGTTCAGGTCCATCACCCAAAAGTCCAGGAAAGCCTCGTCGAGCAAGCGCTCAAGACCTTCTACGACATCCGGAGCATGCGGCGTCTCCGCAAGCGTCCGAGCACCAGCGAGCTCGTCGACTGGATCGCGGTTCTTCAGCGCGCCGGCATCGAGAGCGTGAAGCTCGAAGAAAACCTCCCCTTCCTGGGTGCCTTGCTCAAGAAAGAACAAGACCTCGTTGCGTTCGCCGATCAGCTGTCGGGCGGCCGCCAGTGGAGAAGCTAAAATCCTAGTCCCTTTCATGTATGAGCTTCGCGGTCGCGGCGTCCCGGTGGGGACGCAAGAGGTCATCGCGCTGGCTCAAGCACTGAAAGCCGGCCTTCACGACAGCTCCCTCGACGGCTTCTACAATGTTGCCCGCTCGGTGATGATCCACAGCGAGGCGCACCTCGATTCATTCGACGAAGCCTTCCTCTCGTTTTTCAAGGGCATCGAGATCGAATCCAAGAAGCTCAAGGACGAGCTTTGGGACTGGCTACAGCAGGCCAAAGAGAACATGGCCGAGCTCACCGACGAGCAGCGCGAGTTCGTCGAGAACCTGGATCTCGACGAGCTTCGCAAGCTTTTCGAAGAGCGTCTCGCCGAGCAGGACGAACAGCACGACGGCGGCGACAAGTGGATCGGCACCGGGGGCACCTCGCCCTTTGGTCACAGCGGCCGTGCGCCCAAAGGCTTTCGAATCGGAGGCTCTGGTGGAGGGCGAAGCGCGGTGAAAGTTGCCGATGCTCGCCTCTACCGCCCGTACCGCCAGGATCTCACGCTCGACGTTCGCCAAATGCAGGTCGCGCTTCGAAAGCTTCGTCTCTTTGCGCGCGAAGGAGGCGAAGAAGAGCTCGATCTCGAAGGCACCATCGATGCCACCGCACAGAACGCCGGAGAGCTGGAGGTTGTCACCCGCCCTCCCCGACGCCACAACACCCGCATCATCTTGATGATGGACGTCGGCGGCTCGATGGATCCCTTCGCGCATCTCTGCTCCCGGCTCTTTTCGGCGGCCAAGAAGTCCAGCCACTTCAAAGAGCTGCGCACCTATTATTTCCACAACTGCGTCTACGGCCACGTCTACGAAACCGAACGGTTCGACACGCCGATCAAGGTGCGCGACCTTCTGCACGAGACGGGCCCGCACTACAAGCTCATCATGGTGGGCGATGCGCTCATGGCGCCCTACGAGCTTCTTGCGGCCGGCGGTTCACTCGACCTCGGCGACGACCGCGGCATCGAAGGCCTCCAGTGGCTCATGATGCTGAGCCAGCACTACCACCGCAGCATCTGGCTCAACCCGGAGCCGCAGCGCTACTGGACGGGAAACACCATCGAGTACGTTCGGCAGGCGTTCGACATGTTCCCGCTCACCCTCGAAGGGCTCGGCGAAGGGGTCGGCCATTTGCTCAAGGGCGGCAAGGGCCACTGAGGCCGGTCAAATTCAGGTCCAGGAGCGAAATTTGGGCCCCCGCCCCAGGGTCGCGTACCCTGAGAGCGTGGGGAAGAAATCATTCATCGCGTTCATCGCTTTGTTCGCTAGCGGGGTCGGCACCGCCGCGGCTGAAGAGTCCGCCTACGCCGGCGTGACCCCCGGCTCGGAGACCTCGGAGAACCTGCCGCCCAAGGCGGACGAAATTCCCGAAGGTGCGCTCATGCTGACCTGGCCCGGCTTCATGATGGTGGAGGGCGGGTCCTCGTTCTTCATCCAGACCTCGAAACCGGTAAAGTTCGGAACCAAAAAGTCCGAGGGACGCTTGGAGTTGATCCTGCACCACACGCGGGTCCATCTCAAAAACAACTTCCTGCCGCTCGAGACTCAGTTCTTCGATACACCCGTGATTCGGGCAACCGTGCAGCGCAAGGGCAAGAAAGACCTGGTGATGGTTTTCGAAATGCGTGAAGACGCCACGCCGAGCATCACTCAGAAGATTGGCAAGGACGGGTTCAACTACGTCTTCGTCAAGTTCAGCCCGTAAAACCGTTGCTTCGCGCCGCCCACGGGTCGAAGGCCTGATGTGAAGCCGACGCTTCGCATCGTTCGCGGGGTTTCGCCCTTGCTTGGAGCGGGCGCATCGAGTAACCGGACGCCATGAGCCTCCGCGCCGTCAAGGGGATGAAAGACATCCTGCCGGACGAGATCTCGAAATGGCACGGCCTCGAGAATGCGTTCCGCAATCGAGTCGAAGGCTACGGGTTTCGGGAAGTGCGCTTCCCCATCGTGGAGCCGACCGCCCTGTTCGTGCGATCGATCGGCGAAACGACCGACATCGTCGAAAAAGAGATGTACACGTTCACCGACCGCGGCGAGAAATCGCTCACTCTGCGTCCTGAGGGCACGGCGTCGTCGGTGCGCGCCTATGTTCAGCACAGCGTGCAGGCCCGCGAGCCGGTCACGAAGTGGTACTATCTCGGCCCGATGTATCGGCGCGAGCGGCCCGCAAAAGGGCGCTACCGGCAGTTCTACCAGGCCGGGATCGAAGTTTTCGGCGATCCGGGCCCCTACGTCGACGCTGAAGTGATCGACATGGTCGTCGGTTTCATCGGGAGCCTCGGCATCAGCGAGGTCGAAGTGCTGGTCAATTCGATCGGCGGACCGGAAACGCGCGAAAGGTATCGCGACGCACTGCTCGGCTATCTCACGCCCTATCGCGCCGAGCTGTGCCCCGACTGTCAGCGGCGAATGGATGCCAATCCCCTTCGCGTGTTGGACTGCAAGGTGCCGCGCTGCTCCGAGATTGCAGCCGGGGCGCCGTCGATCCTGAAGCATCTCACCGACGACGACCGGGCCCACTTCGACGGGCTTCAAGAGACGTTGACCATCCTCGGGACACCCTATCGCGTCGACGGCTCGCTGGTACGAGGGCTCGACTATTACAGCCGAACCCTCTTTGAAGTGCTTGGCAAAGGGGAAGGGCTCGGCGCTCAGAACGCCTTGCTCGGCGGTGGTCGATACGACCAAATGGTGAAGAGCCTCGGCGGGCCGGACACCCCGGCGATCGGCTTCGCGATGGGGCTCGAACGCTTGCTGATGGCCATGCCGGAGGGGGACAGCGATTCGCACGTCGACGTCTTCATCGTTGCGGCACAGGCGGGCGTTCGTGGGCAGGCGACCTTGCTCGGCCGCGAGCTCCGCGACGCCGGGCTGCGCGTGGAGAGCGATCTTCGCGGCGGGTCGCTCAAGAGCCAGCTGCGCCGCGCCGACAAGATCGACGCCCGCGTCGCTTTGATCCTCGGAGAGTCCGAAGTCGAAGAAGGCGTCGTTCAGCTCAAGGACCTGAAGAACAAGACCCAAGAGCAGGTGCCACGCGCCGACGCCGCGCGCCGCATCCGCGCCCTACTGCCCGACTGACCCCCGCACTACGCCCTGTTGAAGAAGATGGGGCTCGACCAGGCCATCTCGCCGTCGGCCTGGGTCACGCGACAGTACACATACCGGGCATCGACCTCGCCCGCGAACGATGCCGATGGAGACTTCGGCTCATCCGAAGCCGCCACGCCATCGGGCGTCAGCAGCTCGATGCGTTCGATGTCGGTCGTCCCAAGCGCTCGCGCGTGGACTTCGACCGGCCCGTCGATGTCGAGCTCGCTCCCCATCGGAAAACCGGCGACGTGCACGTCGAGCAGAATCTTGGCGCCGCTGGTCGCGTAGCAGCGGCGCGCGCGAATCGCCTCGAGAATCGCCTCGCGCGTACGCGTCGAACAGATGACCGCCGTCAACCCCGTTCGAAACGGGTCACGCTTTCGGCATTCACCATGATGCCAAAGGAGCCCATGGCTGTCCGAGTTCGCCATGAAGCCAAAGCGCATACCCGAATCGAGCAGCGGTTTGGCGAACTGGTCGTTGAGCTCGCCGCGGTAGCCGAGCGGATGATCGGGGTGCTCGTAGCAGCCATGGCACGAGCAAATCTCCCAGACCGGTTGCCCCTCGGGGTCATGTCCGGGAACATCCGCGCCCGTCCAACCGATGTGGTGCGGCCCAGTGAACGCGCCCTGTGCGCTGATCTGCTGCACGATGTCCCGCCCCTCGGGAACGTCGTCGCGAGAGATGATCGGAAAACCCGGGCCCGGTAGGTAAATGCACTTGTGCCCCGGCCCCGGATACGACTTCCCGGTCCATTCGTACGCCACGATCGTAGCGAACTCCCCGGGTTCGTCGTGCCGTTCGGTCACGGCCTGGAGGTAGGCCCACTCGCCAGGCCCGATTCGTTTACCGAGGAAGGATTCGTGATCGGTAAGCGCCGCGAAGTCGTCACCGTAGCGGTAGCGCGCGCGAAGGTAGGTTTCATCGGCGCTCCCTACCCCATCGGAATGGGCGCTGTGCTGCTGAATGTCACCGAACAAGACCTGGGGCCCCGACCAGGCCGCCACGTGCGCCGGCGCCTGTTGGAATTCGCCGACCTCGATCTTCGCCTCGACGAGCTCGGGCGGGCCGCCGGACGGTTCATCGAATGACTCGATTCGAATGCCCTTGCGACCGCGCCACGCAGCCAGCGTGGTTCCGTTCGTGAGACGAGCCGCGGTCACCCGCCTTCCTCGACAGCCCCACTGCGCATCGTCGATTCGCACCCTGGCGGCGAAGCCACTCGAGTTGAGCCTCTGGCGGTACATCGTGTGGGAGCCCCGCCCAAAGAGATCGAGCGCGCCATCGTCGCCGACCACGATGGCTGGAAACTCGAATCCCTGCTCCTCACCTTCGAGGTCCCGGTCTCGGTCGGTCATCGGCCCGGCCGGCTCGAACACGGTGCCCTCCATGTCGACAAAGCGAACCGCGATCCACTTTGCGATGTCGGGAACGCCGGTGTCCTCCCGAACGTCGTGGTGAAATCCGACCCAGGCGCCACCCGGCGCAGCGCTGACGCAGGGCGCGGCCGCAATGCCAAATGCCGTCCAGACGACGAACTCGCCGCCCGACGGGGGCGCGACGAGCACGGTCGACCGCGGGCCTTCGTGCCGTACCTCCACGCGCCAGCCCTGATGCTCCGCCGCGAGCTCGGCAAGCGGGTCGTTGATGGGATGCGACACACCCGGGGCCCAGGTCATGATCGCCGAGCTATGGTCCGTCGAGCCCGCCTCGCCCTGCACCGCCCCGTCATCTGACAGGTCGAATCGCAGGACGCATTCCTCATCGCTCCCTCCCCAGGCGAAGACGTGCAAGAGCGCGCCTCCATCGGCCACCGGCTCCAAGCGCGGGCTTCTCAGGTACCGCTCCGGAGTTTGTTCGATGAGGGGCATGGGGCCTCAGTGTGCGTAGCCGAGCGCTCGGAGCTGATCGCGAATCGTGTCGTCCATCTCAGCGTTCTCCCGCATGAGCTGTGTACCGCCCTTCTGCTCTGCGCTCAACCAGTCCGCCCGGTTGGTCGATCCAAGAAACTGACCGAGCAACATCCGCGAATAGCGCCGCGCGATGGGAAACGCCGACGCGTCGAGCTGATTCGTCTCCAAAGGGTCGGCCACGAGGTCGAACATCGTCGAAGTCAGGTTTCCGCGCAGGATTAGCTTCCATCGGCTGCTGGTGATCACGCGGCGGTCGTCTTGAAAGTCGCTGAACGCCACCGCCGGCCGGGTCGCCGCGTCACCGAGCATCAGACCCACGAGCGGATGCCCTTCATTGCTGGCCATCCCGGGAACGCCCAGGAGCTCGGTCACCGTTGCGGAGATGTCGAGCGTGCTCACCGCGTCGCCGATCTTCGTACCGGCCGGAAGCCGGTTCGGAAGGCGAAACATCAGCGGGACGTGAAGCAGCTCTTGGTAGACCGAGTGACCGTGGCCCCAGGATCCGTGGTCGTCGAACTCCTCGCCGTGGTCCGAGGTCACGACGACCAGCGTGTCGTCGCTCAGCCCGAGCTCGCTCAGACGCTCTAGGAAGGCGCCAAAAAAGTGATCGTGCTTCGTGATTTCACCATCGTGAAGCGCCTTCAATCTCCGCTTGTCACTCGCGTCGAAAACGACTTGCGGTGGCCTGCGCTTGGCCTTCTCCAGGAGGTCACCGGTCATCCTGGGTTTGACTTGCCCAGCATACTCGCTCGGGTCGTACATCTGAAGGTACTTCCCGGGCGGGTCGTACGGGACGTGTGGATCGATCGTCTGAATGTACGCGAAGAAGCGTCCGTCCTTATGCGCCTCGATCCAGTTTCCCGCGTTGTCGAAAACATCCTTGGCCTCGGTGCTCTTCCCCTCGCGAATGTAGTTGCTGTAGTCATCCCAGCCCTGGTCGAATCCAAATCGGTCGGACACATAGCCGTTCGCGATGAAGCTTCCGGTCGCAAACCCTTCCCGCTGCAGGTGCTCGCTCAACAGCTCGGCGGAGCTCGGAAGCGCGGCGTCGCCCGTCTTCTGCTGATGGGTTTGTGGATGCAGCCCCGTCAGGATCGAAGCCACTGCCGGCTTGGTCCAGTTCTCGGGCGACTGGGCGAGCTCGAAGACCACGCCTTCGGAGGCAAGCCTGTCGATGGCCGGTGTTTTCACGCGGGTCTGCGGGTTGAACGGCCGGAGCTTGTCCGCGCGAAGCGTGTCGATCACGAGCACGACCACATTCTTCGCCGGCAAGAGATTTCGTTCCTGCCGTGCGGGCACCACGATTCGCGGTGAATTCCAAGCCAATCGCCCCGCTCCCTGGCCCTTGGCGCGAAGGTCGATCCGCACGGTCTCACCGGCAAGGCGGCTCAAGTCCACCTTGTAGTCGGTCCATGCGCCCGAAGCGGTACCCGTCAGCACTTCGATCGTCGGCTGCCCGTCGGCCGTCACCTCGATCGCGAAAGGCGCGTCGCCTTCACCTTCAACACCGACTCCAAAGCCGAGCGAGCCGTCTGCAGGAACCGAGACGTGATAGCGCAGCGTCGACGAGCGCGACAAGGCGATAGCCTGCCGCTCCTCTTCACCGAAGCGAACGGTCGCGACCAAGCCGTCGTACGTCGGGGCGCGAGCCACGTTCGGCGGCTCGGACGCGTTTCGAATCCAGATCGAATCGACGGCCACCGAAACATCCTGACCTTCGATCGGCGTCGTGCCCCCAAAGGTCAGCAACAAGTAGTTCTCGCCGGCGATGACCTTCTCTTTTGGAAGCGGGACGTCGTAGTCGGTGAACCCATCGCCCTTCCCGAGATGAATCGACGCGAGCTGTTGGTTGTTTAGGTACGGCGTAAGCGCTTGCGTCCCATGCGGTCGCAGCCGGACGCGAGCAACGAGCTCCTGTGGACGCTCAGCTTCGAAGTACACCCGACCGCGCATTCCAACGTGTGCGTAGCGCGTATCGCCATCGACCCCTTTTCCGACCCAGCCGCTGCGCCAGTCACCCACGGTGTACTTGGACTGTGCGGGGGTGCCGAAGTCGAGATACCAGCCGTGATCGTCGACCTCAGCCAAGTGGCGAAGCTCCGTTAGATCCAAATGGGTCTCGAGCCCCGCAAACAGGTCCGGCTTGGACCCTCCTCGGCTGCACGCTGCCGCCACTCCAAGGGTTGCGAGCACCACCAAAATCAATCGCATCCGCCGCCTTCCTCCCTTGCTCCGGCGGCCGTTTTCGCCCGTGATTTTGGCCCTGCGGAACCTAGCTGCGGTTAGCACGAGGCTTCAACGAGCGTCAACAAAGCCACCCGGTTGGGTGACGACGATCAGCGCACGCGTCGCGCCCGACTTCACGTAGTAAAACCGGTCGCTGGATCGCGCCCTGAACCGGTAGCGAATCCGGTGCGTGCCCTCTTCGAGCACGAGCGTCAGCGGAAGCGTTCCGCGGTCCACCGTGTCCACCTCGACCGACACCTCAGCAGGGCCGGTTAGCTCGAGCACGCCCTGCCCCTCCGCGACATCCAACGACGGGCCCACCCCTGCACGAAGGCTTCCTGCGAACGCCGCGAGGGCCCGGTCGATCGGCGAAACCAGAGGCACGGCTTCCGGTGACAGCTCCTCGAGGTCGACACGGACTTCCACTGGAACCTCGATCTCGATCGGCGGCACGGTGGGCGCAGAGGTCCCAGCCGGCGCACCGACGGGCCAGATCTGATTCCCGATGAGAAAGACCACCGTGGCCGCGAGCAGCGCAAGAAACGCCAAACCCAATAGACGTGGAGTCGCCTGCAGTTCCATTCCAAACCCAGAGCTGCTCTCAGCGCTATCGAGCGCCGCCGCGCTGCCGAGACGCCAGACCGGATAGCTCCAGCTCGGGGCCCTGTTGGCCGGCTCGCGATGCATGGCCACCGCGGACTGCGCCCGGATGTTCTGTCGCTCGATCGGATCGGCCACGGGCCTGGAGTCTTGCTCGACCTC
>Ga0265306_10001704_pt1 | contig 10729 bp, 8 predicted proteins | sample Helome_3_FD_192493 | JGI IMG/M metagenome (GOLD analysis project Ga0265306, IMG submission 192493) | Marine sediment microbial communities from subtidal zone of North Sea - Hel_20160420 (Illumina Assembly) | ecosystem: Environmental > Aquatic > Marine > Subtidal zone > Sediment ...
ACTGGTGCGTGGTGCCTCCAGCGAATTCGATCTCGAACGCTATCGTCGCGGAGAATTGACTCCGGTCTTTTTCGGATCCGCAATCAACAATTTCGGTATGGCCGAACTGCTCGATGCCTTCAGCGCATACGCACCGCATCCCACGCCCCGCCCTGCCAGGAGCCGCGATGTTGCACCCGAAGAGGACAAGCTCACCGGTTTCGTGTTCAAGATCCAGGCAAACATGGACAAGCAACATCGTGATCGAATCGCATTCATGCGGATCTGTTCCGGAAAATATACCCGGGGCATGAAACTGCGGCACGTCCGTATCGGCAAGGATATGAAAATCCCGGATGCGTTGACTTTTTTTGCCGCCGACCGCGGGCGCGTGGAAGAGGCCTATGCCGGGGATATCATCGGCATTCACAACCACGGCACCATCCGCATTGGCGACAGCTTCAGCCAGGGCGAACAGCTCTCCTTCACCGGCATCCCGAATTTCGCCCCGGAATTGTTCAGACGCGCGCAGCTGAAAGACCCGCTTAAAATGAAAGCCCTGCTGAAGGGACTGACCCAGTTATGCGAAGAAGGTGCGACCCAGCTGTACAGGCCGATCGCCAATAACGACCTGATCCTCGGAGCGGTCGGCGTGCTCCAGTTTGACGTGGTCACCCACCGCCTCAAGGATGAATACGGCGTCGATTGCCAGTTTGAAGCGGTCAACGTCAATACCGCGCGCTGGATTTCCTGCAGCGACAACAAAAAGCTCGAGGAATTTAAACAAAAGCTGCGTAACAACCTCGCACTTGATCACACCGGTGATCTAGCCTACGTCGCCCCATCCCGGGTTAACCTGACGATGACCGAGGAACGCTGGCCGGAAATTGAATTTCTCGCAACCCGTGAGCACGGTGACTATGAGACCGAATAGGCGGATTTTACTTGCGGGCGCTATTATTCTCTCCAGCATCAGTCAATTCTCAATTGCAGGCGTGGGTTTCGCGACGCGCGACCTCAATCCCGTGCTGCAACCTATCTATTTGCCGACCCAGGCTCCCATTGCCAAAGAAAATGGCTGGCGAGTTGACAACAGTCTTTATATAACGAATACCCTCCAGAATGAAAGTGATAGTGACGAAAGCCTGGTCATCGACGTGGAAAACTATCGTTACGAGCTCGGTTTCAGTTACCGCAGGGATCAATGGCTGGCGCAGGTAAGTATTCCCTTCGTTGCCAACAACGGCGGTGAGCTCGATGGATTGATCGATAGCTGGCACCATCTTTTTGGATTGCCCGAAGGCGATCGGGATAAATTCCCCAAAGACGATATTAACATCGGATACCAGCGCGACGGGGCCGTTCAGTTCTCACAGGATAATGACACCAGCGGCCTCGGCGATCTTTCAATCGCAATTGGCTTTGAGTCGCAGAACGAGACCCGTTACTTCATCGGCATCGAGTTACCGACCGGGTCTGAGTCAGATTTCAGCGGCAACGAGGGGGTCGATTTCGCAATCTGGGTTTCGCGCGAAAAGCGTATCGATGAAAAAATATCGCTCTACGGATTGCTCGGATTAAGTATCCCGGCTGACGATGGCACCCTCGAAGGACTGATCGTCGATGAAATCTGGGTGGCCCAGCTAGGCCTCGAGTACCGATTCAACGAGAACGTGGTCGGTACCGTGCAGCTTGATATGCATTCCGAAACGATAGAAAACAGTGATTTGGATGCTTTTGGCGATTCGATGCAGATTCTACTCGGGCTCGGCTTCCTAAAATTGATCGAAGATTACAGGCTAGACCTGTTTTTCTCCGAAGATATCCTGGTCGGCTCTGCACCCGACATCACTTTTGGTGTTCGCCTGGTCAAGGGATTCTGATACACACTTAATCCTCGAGTTCGGTGACAATTTGCGGGTCGCTTTCCAGGGTTCGATGCACCGGGCATTTATCGGCTATCTCAAGCAATTTCTGGCGTTGCTCCTCGTTCAGGTCGCCGGTCAGGGAAATACGTCGCGAAATGCGTTCGATCTTGTCATTACAATCGATGCAATCCTCGGCGTGTACGCGTTCATGTAACAATCGAATCTTCACATCTTCAAGCGGTAGTTTTTTAAAATTGGCATACATTCGCAGCGTCATCGAGGTACAGGCGCCCAGCGACATCAGCAACAGGTCGTATGGATTCGGGCCCAAATCCGAGCCCCCGTATTTCTGCGGTTCATCCGCTCGCAGGAAGTGACTGTTAGTGTACATGCCGCGTAAAAATTTTTGATTCAATTCGGATATCAATACTTCGCCGGTCACGAGGTCCGGGTTTTCAACGGCATCCGTTTCGGGACCGAGTTCGAGATAGCGGCTTGCCCAGGAGGCAATGGTCAGCGCAACATACTCCGCGTCGTCCGCCTTGCTCAGCAGATGATCGGCCTGGTCGAGCGAGATGAAGCTCTTCGGATGCCTGGCCGCCTGGTAGATGCTGGCTGCCTCGTCGATCGAAACAATCGTATCAACGGGTGAATGAAATACGAGAAGCGCGGCGTCGAGGTCGCGGATTTTCTGGGTTGACGAATATTGATCGATATCATCGAGGAACTGTTTCTTGATCGAAAACTCGCGCGCGCCCAGTGCAACCACCGCTTCACCTTGCTGCTGGATCTGAGCGGCCTTTTCCTTGAAAAGGTGGGCCACGTGTTGTGCGGTCGCGGGCGCGCCGATCGTGACTACCGCCTTGATGGAATCGAGTTTTGCCGCCGCACCGAGGACCGCGGCACCACCGAGACTGTGGCCGATCAGAATTTGCGGGGCTCGATACTGCTCCTCGAGCGCCTTTGCCGCCAGAACCAGATCCTCGATGTTCGACGAAAAATTGGTATTGGCAAAATCGCCATCGCTGCTGCCCAGCCCGGTAAAGTCAAATCGTAGAACCGCGATGCCCCTGGCGGCGAGAGCGCGACTGATTCTCGATGCCGCGGCAATATCCTTGCCGCAGGTAAAGCAGTGCGCAAACAGTGCAAAACTGGAAACATCGCCAACCCGTTCGGGCAATTCCAGCAAACCGGCCAGTTTTTCACCATTGGAATTGTCGAATTCCAGCTTGATTTTATTCATTATTTTGCCCCCAAAAGGTTATGATTGTCTGACTCGCAGTAAATCGGCAGGTTCCCGTTGAAGCGACAGTTTAATCGATTTCTACGCTGGATTTTATTTCTCTGGGTAAAGGTCGAGGTTTTCCCCGCAGATAATCCGGCTGTGGTGCTGGATCCTGCGCGGCCAACACTCTATGTGCTCGCCGACCGGGGCATCAGCGATTTGCTGGTATTGACCCAGGCTAGCCATCGCTACGGTCTTCCGGAACCGCTTACGCCTATCCCGAACGACGCCTTAAGCCATTTGCACTCGGTTTACAGCATTGCTTCGCGCAGCCCGCTGATCGACTGGATTAAGCGACGGCGTAAAAGTTCGGCGATGCTGACCGAGTTAATGCAGGCCTTTGCAGACGACAAGAACCTGGATCTGCAGGTTGTGCCGGTTTCAGTTTTCTGGGGCCGCTCCCTGTCACGCCACAAAAACTGGCTGCAGGTCCTGTTCGCGGATACCTGGGCGCTCGCCGGGCGTACCCGTAAATTTTTTACCATTTTACTTCATGGCCGTAATACCCGACTGATATTTTCGCAGGCACTCGATTTTCGCGACCTTATCGAACAGAACGGCAATGACGAACAGGATCTGCAGGAGTCGCTGGTTACCATACTGCGCCAGCAGCGTGAAGCCACCTACGGGCCCCAGATTACCAGCCATAAGCACCTGTCCGCCAAAGTTATTGAAGATCAAATCGTCCAGAACCTGATCTCCGAAGAGGCTGATAGTACGCTGCAAAGCTATACACGGGCACACAAGTACTGTCGAGAAATATTTGCCGACTGCACGCAGCTGACGATCGAAGTCATGCTGCGATTATTGCGTGCGTTCTGGAACCGATTCTATAGCGGGGTCGAGGTATACAATGCCGACCGCATTCGCCAGGCTGCCCTGACCCATCAGCTGGTGTATGTTCCCTGCCATCGCAGCCATGTTGACTACCTGCTGCTTTCTTATGTCATATACAACGAGAACCTGGCATTGCCGTATATCGCTGCAGGCGACAATCTCAATATTCCCTTTATCGGCCGGATATTGCGCGGCGGTGGCGCGTTTTTTATCCGCCGCAGCTTCAAGGAAAACGCGGTCTACAACGCGGTAATGCGCGCTTATATAAACCAGCTGGTCGAGCTCGGAGTTCCGCTGGAATATTTTGTCGAGGGTGGTCGCAGCCGCACTGGAAGAATGCTCAAGCCCAGGTTCGGTATGCTTGGCATGACCGTCGATGCCTACATCAAGAGCCAGGCCCGACCGCTTGCTTTTGTTCCCGTTTATATCGGGTACGAGAAATTAATCGAGGGTAAATCTTACCTCGGTGAACTCTACGGGGGTAAAAAGAAACGCGAGTCAACCCTGGGCGCCTTAACCGCTATCTTCAGGCTCAAGGGCCACTTCGGCAAGGTTACCACGAGCTTCGGTGAGCCCATTGAACTCGACCAGATACTTCAGCAACACTGCAGCGACTGGTCGGCCCGATACCAGGAGGTCAGGCAAAAACCCGAATGGTATTTAGCAAGCCTGCAGCACCTGGCCCGGGATATCATGTACGGTATCAATAGAGCCTGCGTGATCAACCCGGTCAACTCGATCGCCACCATACTGCTGGCCACGCCCCGGCAAAGCATCGAGATTGAAGAGCTCGTGAGCCAGGCCCGCTTGCATCACCGGCTTATCCGCGGAGCCCACTGCCTCGCGTCGATCCGTATCGAGGGTAAGGTTAACAAGAAACAAATCAGGCGTATTGCGAAACAGAAAATTATTCACATCCGCGAGCATGAACTGGGCGATATTGTTTACCTGCAGCCGAAGGATTCTGTCCTGATTGGTTACTATCGCAACAATAGTTTACACAGCCTGGTTATCCCGGCGCTGATTGCCTGCTGTTTTGTCAATGTCCGGCGAGTCCCGCGCGCCAGTGTGCAGCGGAAAATAAAGCTGCTCTACCCGTTTCTGAAATCGGAACTGCAACTGGAATGGCAGGATACCGGGCTCCAGGAAATTGTCGATGAATGTATCTCCTGCCTTATCGATGAATCCCTGCTCGAGCGTGTCGACAAGGATTTACGACGTCCACGACGCAGTAATCACGAGTTCGTACAATTGACCAGGCTGGCGCATATTGTTCAGCCCATTCTCGAACGTTACTACATGACCTTCATCGTGCTGTGGCAGACTTCGGGGGAACCGTTGCAGGAAGCAGCACTCGAACATCGCTGCCATTTGCTCGCCCAAAAAATCTCGATGATTTACGGCATTAATTCGACTGATTTTTTTGATCGATTGTTGTTCCGAGACTTTATCGAGACCATGCTCGAAAACGAATACCTGGTAAAGAACGATCGCGAGCAACTGGAATTCGCAACGGAATTCGATTACGTCAGTCTCGATGTGCGTAACCTGCTCAGCACCGAGGTCCGTAGCAGCATCCTCTCCCTGATCAAAGCCGCCCCCCAGTAAATATCACCCCTACCACATCAGAGTTCCATCCCGTGCCAGACCGAAAGTGTGATCCTATGCCGCTCAGTGTCACGCATGCAAAAGACGCTCCCAACCGGCGCAAGCGCCGGTTGGTCCATCCATGGAATCGCTTGGAGCGCGGCATCCCTGCCGCGCTACACTTTTGCATGCGTGACACCGAGCGGCAATCAACAGAGTTGCAGTTGCCGGCAAGTATTGAAAAGGTAACCAATACAACATTAGCGCCAGCTGCCGGGGATTTGTTTTTTGCCGTGGCAGAGCTCGATTTTTACGATGTACATCCAGGCTTCACCGAAGCTTGTCGGGATTTCGATACGCTGGTAGAAGTGCGGGTACCACTCGAGGTCGTCCAGCATTCGGAACTGACGACTACTGACGTGGTAAACCTCGCCCTCAATCGCATGGCGGCCGTGCAGGCACACCGCGGGATAGTCTTCGAACTCGTACATCGAGTAGATGCTGTGCGTGGTAAAGTTTCCGAGGAACTCGGCGCCATGCATGAAATGACTATTGCGATGGCCTTTTTTCAAGGTGCCGTAGACAAACACTCGATTCATAGCTTTTCATTAAACTGGCGTATTTTCCGGCGCTGCTTCTTGTCGGGACGGGTACTTGAACGGGGGCGCTGCATCATCGCCAGTTCGCGTTTTTGCGCCTCGTCGGCACGTTGCTCGATGCTGCTTTCCGTCTCTCGATACAGGTTCTGCGCACTGGAAGCCGGTCCGCGACGATCGCTGAGGCCGGTAACGATGACTTCGTAACGTTCGTAACCGCGCTGAATTTCGTAACAATCGTTTAATTTAACCTTGCGCGAGGATTTTATGCGCTTTCCTGCCAGATGTACCTTACCCCCGGTAACCGCCTCGCTGGCGAGCACCCTGGTTTTGAAAAAGCGCGCCGCCCACAACCACTTGTCGACACGGACGCTATCTTCGCTGTTACTCATCCGGCTACCGATTACCCAGATTACGCGTCAATCATAATGCTTATTCACGTATTTCATAACCCTGTCCGCCATCGAAAATCCGCTTAACACTGCCCCCTCGATGCGCGGTGCCGTGCACCAGTCACCGCAGGCCCCAATTGCCATCGGCTCGTCAAATAACGAATCTTCATTGATTGGATTGATCGGCAACGCGTGTTTCCAACAGTGCACCGAGGCAGAAACCGGTTGGCTGGCATCCAGATCAGTGGCCTCCCAAAAGGCATCGAGCAGGGCATGCATGACGCGACCGCGAAAACTGGCGGCATATTGCAGTGACCATTCGGGTGAGGCCTGTAATACCCAACAATCGGCATCGTTAACCGGATCGTTGAACTGGTGCCGGGAAATCCAGGAAAGTGGAGAATCTAAAACAAACGCCGCATCGTAAGGAATGTTGAGCCTTTTCTCGAAAGCAAGCATGCCACTCCAGCAGACCGTCATATCGACATTTTCAGCAGGTTCGGAAAGCGTCGAAATCGGGTGACACAAGTTAGCAACCTGGTGCGCCGCGGTTGCGATAATGACAACGTCATGCGCACCCTGGTAATCACCACGTTCGTTGAAAAGCCGCCAGCCACCACCCGACTGTCTCTCCAGCTCGGATATATTGGACGAAGTCACCAGGTCGCAGTTAAGCGCCAGTTTCTCCGCGATAACCTGCATCCTCGGTACACCAACAAATCGTTGCGTCGACATGTCGCTGTTAATAACCTGTCCTCTCTGCAGTTCTACGATCCAGCCATCCCAGGGGCGCACGATACCCTCTGTTTGCCAGGCCGAAACAATATTCCAGAACAGGGGGTTGTTTACCGTGAAATACTGCGCACCGTGATTAAACTCGTAATGCCCGGCTCGAAACGTCCCTACTCGGCCGCCGGGTATCACACTCTTTTCAAAAATTTTTATATCTTTGATCAGGCCTTTTAGTGCTGTGCCGCAGGTGAGTCCTGCCAGACCGGCGCCGATGATGGCGACTGATGGCTTTTTTGCCACTGGCTGTTTAAAGTGCCGGAAATTCGCCGGCGTACTTGGAAATCCACTCCTTGGCGGCTTCCTGGGGATTTAGCTCGCGCCCTTCCAGCCTCGCGATTTCCTTGCGATAGTGCTCGATGTGACAGATTTGTTCAATCATGCGCAATCGAAACGCGTCCCTGGATTTTTCGAACTCGATACCAATTTCGTAACCGCCACCCACCTTTTCACACCAGACGACATTACCGACCAGGTAATTTTCTTCGTTTAGTACCGGGATACAGATCCGGACACGTTCGAGCAATTCGAGCGGCTTATGAGAGACGAAGGCGAGACCGCCCAGACTGACGTTGGTTATAGTCTGGTCTACGGTCTCATCATTTTCGTCTTCCGCCCAGTCCAGCGTAACCTCGATAGGTACGCCCGAGGGATGACGAATAAATTTACGAATCGTTGTTCTATCTGGCAATGGTCACCAACATCTTATTCAGCTTTGTGACAAAACCGGCGGGGTCATCCAGTTGACCACCCTCAGCCAGCAATGCCTGGTCAAATAAGATACTAGACCAGTCCGCGAACTTCTTCTTCGATTTTTCCGCATCGAGTTTCTTGACGATGGGGTGATCCGTATTGATTTCCAGAATGGGCTTGGAATTTGGCAACTCGTGCCCTGCTTCCTTAAGTATGCGCTGCATATGCATTGCCATATCCTGTTCGTTCAGAACAATACAGGCCGGCGAATCAGTCAAGCGGTTGGTGACCCGCACATCAGCGGCTTTTTCCGCGAGCGCTTCCTTCATTCGTTTGAGCAGCTTCTCGGCTGATTTTGCCTTTTCTTCGAGTTCTTTTTCAGAGGTTTCATCGTCCCCCAGGTCGAGTTCTCCTTTTGCTACCGACTGCAATTTCTTACCTTCATATTCCATCAGGTGGGCAGTGAGCCATTCATCGACCCGGTCCGAAAGCAACAACACCTCGATTCCCTTCTTGCGAAAGATTTCCAGGTGCGGACTGTTCTTTGCTGCCGAGTGGGAATCGGCTGCAATGTAGTAGATCTTGTCCTGACCTTCCTGCATACGGGCGATATAGTCATCCAGTGAAACAGTTTGCTCTTCGTCACCGGTATTGGTAGTCGCAAAACGAAGCAGTTTTGCGATTGCCTCCCGGTTGGCAATATCCTCTGCCGGACCTTCCTTCAACACCTTGCCGAATTCCTTCCAGAAATTTTGATACTTCTCGGGATCATTCCTGGCCATTTTTTCGAGCATGCCCAATACCTTCTTGACCGAGCCGCTGCGAATACTGTCGATCACCTTACTACCCTGCAGTATTTCGCGTGACACGTTAAGCGGCAAGTCGTTGGAGTCGATCACGCCACGAACAAAGCGCAGGTAACGGGGCATCAGTTTTTCGGCATCTTCCATGATGAACACCCGCTGCACATAAAGCTTGATACCAGAGCGGGATTCGCGGTCGTAGAGGTCATAAGGCGCACGCGCAGGAATATAGAGTAATGACGTGTATTCGTTGGTGCCTTCAACACGATTGTGGCTCCAGTCAATCGGGTCCTCGAAGTCATGCGCAACATGCTTGTAAAACGCCTTGTATTCTTCATCCTTGATTTCTGACCTGGCGCAAGTCCACAGGGCCGAGGCCTGGTTAACCATCTCTTCTTCAACCACGGTTTCCCCGTCTTCCCCTTCAGGTTCAACTGTTTTATCCATGACCACGGGGAAATCGATATGATCCGAGTAGGCGGTAATAATCGAACGCAGTTTCCAGTCGTTTAGAAACTCGTCCTCTCCCTCACGCAGCTTAAGGGTTATCTCGGTACCGCGACCTGCTTTCTCGATCGATGCAATGCTGTACTCACCCTTTCCCTGCGAGACCCATTCCACGCCCTGGTCGTGTTTTTCGCCGGCCTTGCGCGTGCGCAGCGTGACTTCATCGGCGACGATAAATGACGAGTAAAATCCCACCCCGAACTGGCCGATCAGCTTGGCATCGTTTTTCTCATCGCCGGTGATCGAATCGAGAAATGAGCGGGTTCCCGATTTTGCAATGGTGCCGATATGATCGATCACTTCCTCGCGCGTCATACCGATACCGTTATCTCTGATCGTTATGCTGCGGTTGTCCTTGTCATAACTGATTTTGATCTTGAGTTCGATGTCTTCCTCGTAAAGACTGGCATCCGATAGCGCGGTGAAGCGCAATCGGTCGCAGGCATCGGAGGCATTCGATATTAATTCACGCAGGAATATTTCCTTGTTCGAATACAGCGAATGAATCATCAGATCCAGTAGCTGGTTAACTTCGGTTTCAAAGCCCCGGGTTTCAGTATTTGCGGTTGCTGTCATAACTCGTTTTCTCCGGCTGGAAGGTGATAATTAACGCAACTATATGCGGTTATTAAGACAGGTTTTCAAGCGCAATAGCACCGGTTTGTGGCTGAAATATCAGCCCGGTTGCGCTACTGAACGCTCTGATTCAGCCACAATTGCTGAATCTTGTGATTCAAAACCGAGCGCCGAGCGGCATCATCGATAATGCTCAACAATTCCTCGTAGATCCTGCGTGCATCATCGACAAGCCCTGACTCCTGCAGACTTTCAGCGGCATTGAACCTGGCAGTCTGGGCCCAGGGATCCATCGAATCCGGCGCCGGCAGCATCGCGGACTGCAGGTACAGCAAAGCCGCCTGGTCGAACTGCTTGAGGCCACGGTAGGAGTCCGCAATCCAGTATAGAATCTCACGTCGCTGCTTGGCTTCAATCTCGAGCCGCAGCAATTGATTGAAATGGGCAATCGCGTCTTCGTGCAAGTTGACGGTTTGCAGGTCGAACAGGACCTGCAGAATTCGATCGGTCGCTGCCGGCAGGACCTCTTGATACTCGCGTATCAGATTTTGCAACACCTGGTTTCCTTCTTCATAGCGACCACCCAGGATCAGTACCCGCGATTGGCGTAATTGCCAATCGAAACGACTCGTGCCTTCGGGGAAGGTATTCAGCCCAGACATCAAACGTGTCGCTTCTTCTATATCAGTAGATTTCAACGCCAGGTCTACGAGTTGGTAGCGTATCCCGGGTGGAATCTTGCGCGCGTTAGAAAAAGTCTGACTTCGATTGAACAGGTTTTCCAACAGGTTGCGTTCCGCTTCATCGACCTCGGCAA
>Ga0265306_10001705_pt1 | contig 10721 bp, 9 predicted proteins | sample Helome_3_FD_192493 | JGI IMG/M metagenome (GOLD analysis project Ga0265306, IMG submission 192493) | Marine sediment microbial communities from subtidal zone of North Sea - Hel_20160420 (Illumina Assembly) | ecosystem: Environmental > Aquatic > Marine > Subtidal zone > Sediment ...
GTGGCCAGCGTGCCGCTGCTGACCGCCAGCGGCCCCGGCGCGGTCAGCCGCTTCCACATCGGCCTGGTAATCACCACCGGGCTGGGGATCGGGACATTGTTTACACTGTTCGTGGTGCCCGCGGTGTACCTGATACTCGCGCGGGACCATCAGGCGGCAAAGGCAACGGACGAGGCTGTCGAGGTGCGGGCGTAGGAGAAATGATTGCGCAAATGCCGCCGAAAACTTTCAGCCCAATAGCCGGCCGTACGATGGGGGAGGGTGGTCGTCGCCTTTTTCGATATCGCCGCACGCAAGGATACGTTCGCTGCGGGATACTTAGGTCGTGATTCGTAACCTTGTCGAAGCCGCGCGGATACTCACGCCACCCCGGGTGGTGTTGTTCGACTGGCATGCAACCCTGGTAGATACCCTTGACGCGATGTACACGGCCGTCGACGAGATGTTGCCGCGCTTGCCGGAGCTCGGGCTGACGGGCCAGCTCTTGGCTCCCTCCCAGAGCAGGTCAGCGGAGGATGCACGCCTGGTAAAACACGTGCGCCAGCATGGCCGCCTGCACCCCAAGGTCAAGGCTGAACGGCGGATCTCACGCACCGACATATTTGAGATTCTTTTCGGCAATGACGAAGATGTGAAACACATCGCACACGAGGCGTTTAATGAGGCCTATCGACGCCACTATGGTGAGGTGCGTCCTTTCGAGGGCGGGGAGCTCGCGCTGCTGCAGGAATTGCTTGGGTTCGATGTCAAGGTTGGTGTACTCACCAACCGCGATCGCGAGTTCTTCGAACATGAATTGGCCGCCGTCGAGGACGGTGCCTGGCTAAACCTGTTCGACGTCACCGTCTGCGGCGGCGACACATATCGCCGCAAGCCGAATCCCGAGCCGATCTTGAAGGCGCTGGAACTGCTGGACCAACCTGCGGACCTGGCGTGCTGGTATCTCGGCGACAGCTCGACAGACGTAGCGAGTTCCCGCCGCGCTGGCGTAAGCCCACTGTTCTTCAACGGTGCCGGCTGGGAGCATGTCTGGCTGGAAAAGGTCTTCCCCGGCACACCCGCACATCCCCACCAGCCTTTGGCCATCGTCGATACCTTCGCCGAGTTCCGATGGCTGTTTGAGGAATGTCGGTCGATCGAACGGGGCACCTGAAAGGGTCTTTTTTCTCCGAGGTTCGCGTACCTTAGAAATGATGTTTTGACCTGCCCAGCCTCAACGGGCGGGGATTATGTTGAGGTTGGACACCTTTACACAGAGCCAAATTGCGGGAACGGGCCATGAGCAAGCGTATCGCAGAGCAGGCGAGAGAACAGACGGCGGCGGCGTTCATCGGACTGGATGTGCACAAGAAGACGATTGCAGTCACGGTGGCGCTCGACCGCGATCCGGCAGGTATCGTAGACTGGCCGGGATCGGCCAGGCCCAAAGGTCACTATGCGAGATAAACCAGGGTTCTTCGAAATCCCCCGAGTTCGGGGCGACATTTCTTGCGAAGATTTTTATCGCGACTATTTTGAACCGGAAGCACCCGTAATCATAGAAGGTGCCGGCCGCGAGTGGCCGGCGCTCGAAAAATGGAACCCCGACTATCTGCGGGAGAGGCTCTCCAGTGAACCATCAGTAAAACATGTCGTGCTTTTTCTATTGTTGGACAATGACGTCCTTACTGAGGATTTTTCTTATCCAGACTTCATAAGCAAACTGGACGACCCCGCAAAAATCTTCCCCTACAAATCCAACACCCGGATATGGATCAATTCGCGGAACAACATATCTGCATGGCATTTCGATACCGGTGTCGTGAATAATTTCAACACCCAGATAATTGGTCGGAAGGAATGGACCATTGTTTCTCCACAAACGCCCCCCAAATGCTATCCGTTTTCGAACTTCGTTGTATTGGAAGAAGATGAAGAGATTCTAAAAAACAAGATCTACACGAAATTTGTAACAAACCCCGGCGATATGCTTTACCTGCCGCCGCTTTGGTATCACAAGGTAAGGGCTCTCGACGAGAGAAATATCAACCTGATGTGGGTCTTTACGAAAAGAAAGACCTCTGTTTCATCCCCGGCACTGGCCAGGGATGAACTGAGGTACAGGATGCACTGGTACCTCGCCAGAAATCGATCTGCCGCAGTGAAGAAAATCTACGCGAGCCTGCTGACCCAGGTTCCAGGCTTCCTGAAGATTACCTGGCACTTCGATCAGCTGATTGAGACAGACGTCATGCACACGCGCTGGAGCCGGGCTAGCTGGTTATTCAAAGAGCTGTCGATGTTAGGCAAAACAATCGTCACTATGCCGAAGATTCGTAAACAACTGCGAACTTCGGAGAAGGCGCCAAGATTCTCCAGCGTTTCAACGAAAACCGATTCCGCAGGTTACTGACTGGCCATACTTCAGCGCCGCTTCGACGGAAGCTCGTCGTATTCCGGTAGCGAACCAGGGGCTTCGTACCATACGGCTCGTGATGCACAGAAGATGTTCTGAAAGGGCCTTATATCAGGATTTCCATCCAGGGTGCCTGCAGGTATGACTACAGCTTTTCCCGTCTTATCCATCCACGGGAGGGATGAGCCGCATTGTTTGCAGAACGAAGTTGCGAAATATTTCGCGTCGACGCCTTCGTATCTTCCAACAAAGTCTTCACCCGAAACCCAATGGAACTGATCAGGTGAAACCAACAGATTCGCAGCGAAAGCGCTGCCGGTGAACTTGCGGCATCTTGAACAGTGACAATACTGAAATATGCCGAGAGTACCCGTGACTTCGTAGGTCACGTTCCCGCACAGACAACTACCGATCACAGCAGATTTCGACATGGCTTGAATCTAGTGTCCTGAATCGATGCGAACATCTGATTCGGGACACTAGCCTGATTCAGGGTGTCCAGCAATGGGAGTCACGCCGGGAGCACGGGTAATCGAGCTGACGGCGCCCTTTGCAGACAGGATCGGGCGATAGTCGGAGCCCACAGGACAATGCCCATACCACCATAACCGCACCTGACTTACCATGGCGCTCATCGACCATCAACGGCATCACACGCCGACGAGTCTGTCTATGCGCATCGAACTCACCCCACCCGAAGCCAGGGTTGTTGGCTGTCTGATCGAGAAGGAGATCACTACCCCGGCGCAGTACCCCCTCTCTCTCAGCGCGCTCGCCAGCGCCTGCAACCAGAAAAGTAGTCGTTACCCAGTCATGCACTTGAGTGAAGCGGAGGTCCAGCAGATCGTCGATGGCTTGCTGAAGAAGCATCTGGTTAGTGACCGCGGCGGATTTGGCAGTCGGGTAACCAAGTATCAACACCGGTTTGGCAATGTCGGCTTTGGCAGCCTGGAGTTCACGGCCCAGGAACTCGGGATAATCTGCATGCTGTTGCTGCGCGGCCCGCAGACCGCGGGAGAGCTTCGCACTCGAAGTAATCGCCTGTGCCGATTCGAAGATGTCCACGAGACCGAGGCGGTATTGAAAGGCTTGATTGAACGCGGCGATGGGCCGTTTGCCGCCCGTCTGGCCCGCGATGCGGGGACGCGCGAGCCCCGTTATGTGCATCTGTTCGGCGACCGCGAAACCGAGCTTGCCGCATCCCCTGCAGTCGAGGTTTCCGCAACGGAAACACAGAAGCCGGAACGACGTCTCGATGAGTTGGAGCAGCTCGTGCTGGAGATGCAGGAAACCCTGGATGACATCAAGGCTCGCCTCGCGCGATTGGAACGCTAACCCTGGTTTAAATGGTGCTGTCTATACGACACTCGGCAGTTTCTACTACATGGTGCCGGGCGGCTTTATTGGCTTTGGTGATACCGACAAGGCAAAAGCCACCGCAAAGCTTGCCAAGGTGAACAAAAAAATTAATCCGTGCAGTAATCGAGTCCTTGGTCCTCGAAACCTCAGAAGAGGCCAAACCAGCCGTAGTCGCAGGGTTCAATCGGGGGCCGCGGCAGCGCTCTCAACCGCTTCATGCATGGATACCGGCAGGCGCCGCGGCCCCCAGTTCCCGGGGCGCTCTTCGAACACGCCGGCGATCTTATGTCCGCAATGGGCACAGTGCCCACCGTTGCTCAGCTGCCACTCGCCGAGCTGGTACCAGTCACGCTCGATGACGCGTTTACCACAGCCCGGGCAATAAGTACTGTCGCCCTCGGTATCGTGCACATTTCCGACGTAGACATAATGCAGGCCGGTATCCAGTGCGATTTGCCGCGCATGTTTGAGTGTCGCCGCCGGCGTCGGGGCGACGTCGGTCATCTTGTAGTCGGGGTGGAAAGCGGAGAAGTGCAGGGGGACATCCGGCCCCAGTTTTTCCAGGCACCACTCGGCCAGCCGGTGCAGTTCGACATCGTCGTCATTGTGACCGGGGATCAACAGGGTGGTCAGCTCGAGCCAGCAGTCGGTTTCATGGTGGATGTATTCCAGGGTGTCGAGCACCGGCTGCAGATGGCCGCCGGTGAGCTTGTGGTAGAAATCCTCGGTGAAGGCCTTCAGGTCGACATTGGCCGCGTCCATATGGGCGAAAAACTCGCGCCGCGGCTCCTCGCAGATATAACCAGCGGTCACCGCCACGGATTTCAGGCCCCGCTCACGACAGGCCAAAGCGGTATCGACGGCGTATTCGAGGAAGATCACCGGATCGTTGTACGTATAGGCGACGCTACGACACCCCAGGCGCTCGGCGGTGGCAGCGATATTCTCTGGCGAGGCGCTTGCGGCCAGGGTGTCTATCTCGCGCGACTTGCTGATATCCCAGTTCTGGCAGAACTTGCAGGCCAGATTGCAGCCGGCCGTGCCGAACGAAAACACCGGCGTCCCCGGCAGAAAATGATTCAGTGGCTTTTTCTCGATCGGATCGACGCAGAAGCCGCTGGAGCGGCCGTAGGTGGTCAAAACCATCTGGTCACCCTGACGGGCGCGGACGAAACACAGGCCGCGCTGGCCATCCTTTACATGACAGTATCGCGGACACAGATCGCACTGAATGCGCCCGTCTTCGAGCAGGTGCCAATAACGGCCGGGTACGGTGTCTTTGATCATTGTGCCAACCTCCTTAGGACCGGCCTGGACGGCTTCTCGGACGATCGCCGGCTTGACATCTGTTCCGCGATGACCCATTTACCTTATAGACCCGCTAGTGAGGGACAGCCATGATGCACGTCAAACGCCCGGTCGTGGCCGGGATGTTCTACCCGGGCACGGCACGCGAATTGAGCGCCACGCTGGACGAACTGATGCAGACCGCCAGCGCAACCTCGAAAGAACGCCCCTACGCCCTTATCGCACCCCATGCAGGCTACCAGTATTCCGGCCCAGTTGCGGCCAGCGCCTATGCGACGCTGGGGCCCTGGGCCAACCAGATCCGTCGGGTGGTGGTGCTCGCACCCTCACACAGGATCGGGTTTAGGGGCATTGCGACCAGCAGCGCCGACGTTTTTCAGACGCCCCTGGGTGATATTCCGGTCGACTGCGCCGCAGTGAAACAGTTGAGCACCATGTCAGGGGTACTCAGACTGGATGAGGCGTTCGCCCAGGAGCATGCGTTGGAAGTCCAGCTGCCCTTTCTGCAGACCGTCCTTGCAGAATTCGAGCTGGTTCCGCTGGTCGTTGGCGAAGCCGACATTGAAGACGTCAGCCGAATCATCGACACGCTGCTGTCCCCCGAGACGCTGATTGTGGTCAGTTCCGACCTCAGTCATTTTCTCGAGTACAGCACCTGCCAACGGCGCGACCTTTCCACTTCAGCGTTGATCGAAAACATGCAGGCAGATGATATCGGGCCCTACGACGCCTGCGGTGCCTTCCCGGTCCGGGGTCTGCTGAAGAGCGCGCGGCGTCACGGCTGGCGCGTGCGGACGTTGGATCTGCGCAATTCGGGCGATACGGCGGGCGACAAATCACGTGTGGTGGGATACGGCGCCTATGAATTCTACTGAGCTAGCCAAGCCGCTGGAGCCCGCGCAACGAGCCACCCTGATGGGGGTCGCGCGGCGTTCGATCGAACATGGCCTGGCGATTGGGCAACCGCTGGTGGTCACCCCTTCCGAGTACCATCGTGATTTGAAAGCGGTGCGAGCGAGCTTTGTGACGCTGGAGAAAAATGGCCAGCTTCGCGGCTGTATCGGTCACCTGGAGGCGGCACAGCCGGTAGTCGTTGACGTGGCGGAAAACGCCTTTGCAGCGGCCTTTCGCGACCCGCGCTTCTCGCCCCTGACTGCCGACGAATGGCCGGATGTCGATGTCCATCTGTCACTGCTGACCACCCCCGAGCAAATGCAGTTCGGCGACGAGGCCGATCTGATCGGCCAGATCAGGGCAGGGGAGGATGGCCTGATCCTCCAGGATGGCCCAAACCGGGGGACATTTCTCCCTTCCGTCTGGGAAAGCCTGCCGAATCCGGTCGATTTTCTGGTCCATCTGAAGCACAAGGCCGGGCTGGCCGCGAATCACTGGTCGGACCGGGTTGAGGTCTACCGGTATCACACCGAGAGTTTTGGCGAGAGCGATCTCGCTTGATCGCTGGGTTGCGTGGTTGCGTGGTTGCTGTTCGGGTGGGGAAGGTTGGTTCGGCTATTTGTGCGCTTGCGCGCGGGTATTTTTTGAATGCGCTCGGCGACGCGCGCCCGCGTTACTTTTCTTTGCTTGCCCAAAGAAAAGCAACCAAAAGTAAGGGCACCCCACGGCTTGGTCTGCGCTGCGCTGCGACTTCCCTGTGCTTCTCGCCGTTTCCGGCGCGCGTGAACTCCCTCCCTGCGGTCGGTCAGACATGCACGCGCTTGCCTCCGGAAACGGCTGCGATGCTCGGCTGCACCAAGGGGACGGGGCACTCCGTAGCCCGATCAGTGCACCCCGGTCCCGTTGACGCCGCCGAGCATCACAGGACAAAACCGGGAGAAGCGAGGACTGTCTGAGCGATCGCAGATCGCGAGTTCCGCAGCGCCGGTTTTGGCCGAGAAGCGCAGGAAACCCCTTGCGACAGCAAGGGGCAAGTCGTCGGGGGTCTTTTTCTTTGGTTCGTTACTTTTGGACAAGCAAAAGAAATGAATGCGGTGTGCGCCGCCGCGCACATCAAAAACCAAACTGCGCGAAAGCGTAAATCAACGACAATTCACCGCTTCTTCGGCATATAAAGATCCGTAATGGTCCCCTCGAAGGCCTCCGCCGCCATCGCCACCGTCTCGGACACGGTCGGATGCGGATGGACCGTAAGTCCGATATCCGCTGCATTCGAACCCATCTCGATCGCGTGTGCGGCCTCGGCAATCAGGTCGCCGGCACCGACGCCGACGATCCCTGCACCGATCAGGCGCTCTGTCTCCTCGTCGAAGATCAGCTTGGTCATGCCTTCTTCACGCGCCAGCGACAGGGCCCGGCCACTGGCCGCCCAGGGGAACACGCCTTTGCCATACTTGATGCCCTTCGCCTTTGCCTCTTCCTCGGTCACGCCGACCCAGGCCACTTCCGGGTCGGTGTAGGCCACGGACGGAATAACGCGCGCGTCGAAATGACTCGGCAGACCGGCCGCCACCTCGGCCGCCGTCTTGCCCTCATGCACTGCCTTGTGGGCCAGCATGGGTTGCCCGATGATGTCGCCGATCGCAAAGATATGCGGCTGGGTGGTACGCATCTGGGTATCCGTCACCTGCACAAACCCGTGATCGTCAACCGCAACACCGGCCTTTTCGGCCCCGATCAGCCTGCCGTTGGGGCTGCGGCCCACCGCGACCAGAACCCGGTCGTAAAGCTGAGGTTCGGCCGGCGCATTCGCACCCTCGAAGGTCACCCTCATGCCCTCCGCCGTCGCCTCGACTGCAGTCACGCGGGTCTTCAACAGGATCGCCTCGTAGCGCTTCTTGATACGATTGAACAGGGGTTTGATCACGTCCTTGTCGGCGCCCGCGACGATATTGTCCAGCATCTCGACCACGGTGACCTTCGAGCCGAGTGAGTTGTACACCGTCGCCATTTCCAGGCCGATGATACCGCCACCGATCACCAGCATGCGTCCAGGCACATCTTCCAGCGCCAGGGCACCGGTCGAATCGATCACCCGCGGATCGTCCGGGATGAACGGCAGCTTCACCGCCTCGGAACCGGCAGCGATGACCGCCTTGTCGAACTTCACGACCGTTCTGACGCCGTCTTCAGCGACCACCTCGACATGTCTGGCATCGACAAAGCTGCCCACACCGCTGACCACCTGAACCTTGCGCTGTTTGGCCAAACCCGTCAGACCGCCGGTAAGACGCCCAACCACCTTCTCCTTCCAGCTACGCAGCGCATCGATGTCCACCTCGGGCTTCGCGAACTTGATGCCGTGCGCACCCATGTCTTCCGATTCATCGATCACCCTGGCCGCGTGCAGCAGGGCCTTGGAAGGGATACAGCCGACGTTCAGGCACACCCCACCGAGGGTGCTCCAGCGTTCGACCAGGACCGTCTTCATTCCCAGGTCGGCCGCACGGAACGCGGCGGTGTAACCACCGGGGCCAGCGCCGAGCACCAGCATCTCGCACTGCACATCGGACGAACCGCTCGCGACGGATGCCGCAGCGGCGGGTGTCGCAGCGACCGCGGCCCCTGCGGCCTCGAGCACACACACCAGTGTACCTTCCGAGACCTTGTCCCCGACCGCGATCTTCAGCTCTTTCACCTTGCCGGCATGAGGCGACGGGATGTCCATCGAGGCCTTGTCGGACTCGAGCGTGATCAGCGCGTCGTCCACGGCGACGGTGTCGCCTGCATTTACCAGGACATCGATCACGTCGACGTCGCTGAAGTCGCCGATATCCGGGACCTTGATTTCAATTAAGTTGCTCATATTGTTTTGCTCTTTTCTTTCACCACGAAGGGCACGAAGTTCACTAAGGACATCTCAGGCACCCTTGGCGGAGAATTGTTGATCATCCGGAGTTCCGAGAACCAAAGGTCGAAAGAGGTTCTCACTCTCTTAGTGGCCTTTGTGCCCTTTGTGGTTGACCCGTCATAAAACAAGGTTCCGCACATCCGACAGGATGAATGCGATGTAGCTGACAAAGCGCGCCGCATACGCACCATCGATGACGCGATGATCATAGGAGACCGCCAGCGGCTGGATCAGACGGTCGACGATCTCGCCGTCCACGCGCACCAGGCGCTGCTGCGAACGCGTCAGACCCAGGATCCCGACCTCCGGTGCATTCACGATTGGTGTGAAATTGGTGCCACCGATGCCGCCGAGGCTGGAGATGGAGAAACAACCACCCTGCAGATCGGCCGCCTTGAGCTGACCCTCGCGGGCACGAACAGAGACCTCCCCCAGTTCACGTGCGAGCTCGAACAAACCCTTGCGATCCACATTACGGATAACCGGCACCACAAGGCCGTCCGGCGTATCGACCGCGATACCGATGTTGAAGTACCTGCGCTGGACCAGGTTCTCGCCGGCGTCGTCCATCGCCGAATTGAACTTCGGATACTCCTTCAATGCGGCGACCACGGCCTTCATCATGAATACCAGCGGCGTGAAGCCGAAGCCCATCTCCTTGGCCTTGCCCTTCATCTTCTGGCGATAGGCCTCGAGCTCTGTAATATCCGATTCGTCGAAATGCGTTACCTGCGGTACGTTCAGCCAGGCCTTGTGCAGGTGCTTGGCCGAGAGCTTGTTGATGCGGCTCATCGGCAGGGTCTCCACCTCGCCGAACTGCGACCAGTCGGGCTGGGTGATGACCGGGATGCCGGTAGCGGGTGCGGCAGGCGCAGCGGCTTTGGCGGTAGGCAAACTTGCGCCGACTGCGGGCTGCCCGCCGGTGTTGAGGAAGTTGCGTACGTCTGTGTCAGTAATGCGGCCGTTGCGCCCAGTGCCGACCACCTTGGCCAGGTCCACACCCAATTCACGTGCAATACGGCGCACCGATGGACTGGCATGCGCACGCCGGAAGGCGCTCGCGTCCGCAACCGAGGCGGCCGCCGGTACACGCTCGGGCGCCTTCTCACCACCTGACTTCACAGGTGAGCTTGATGCCCGGGCCGGCGCAGCGCCACCCGCCAACTCGAGCACCAGTATCAGGCTGCCCTCGGATACCTTGTCACCTACGGCGACTTTGACCTCTTTGACTACCCCACCCGTGGGTGCCGGTATATCCATCGAGGCCTTGTCGGATTCGAGTGTGATCAGCGGGTCTTCCTCGCTGATCGTGTCGCCCTCATTCACCAGCACCTCGATCACGTCCACCTCGGAAAAATCACCGATGCCCGGGACATGGATGTCCTCGAGTGACGCACCACCGTAGCCACCACCCGATCCACTCGGGGCCGGTGTTGCAGCCGCGCCGCCGGACACCTTGGGCTGGGGATCGTCCACCGCGACATTCACGCTGGGTTCGATACTGCTTTCGAGCAGCAGGATGACGCTGCCCTCGGACACCTTGTCACCGACCGCAACCTTCAACTCCTTGACCACGCCGCCCTCGCTGGCCGGGATATCCATCGAGGCCTTATCCGACTCGAGGGTCATCAGGGCATCGTCGATGGCGACGGTGTCTCCGACGCTGACCAGTACTTCGATAACATCGACATCGGAAAAATCGCCGATGTCCGGAACCAGTATTTCTTTTGCCATTTTGTTTGCTCCAAGCTCGGTGATCAGGCGTGCAGCGGATTCGGCTTTTCCGGATCGATGTCGTACTTTGCCATCGCCTTGAGCACGGTCTTGCCGCTGAATCCCTCTGCTTTCTGGTCC
>Ga0265306_10001708_pt1 | contig 10710 bp, 4 predicted proteins | sample Helome_3_FD_192493 | JGI IMG/M metagenome (GOLD analysis project Ga0265306, IMG submission 192493) | Marine sediment microbial communities from subtidal zone of North Sea - Hel_20160420 (Illumina Assembly) | ecosystem: Environmental > Aquatic > Marine > Subtidal zone > Sediment ...
AACTATTGATTCCGATTCAGTTTTCAAAGATCGATCGGCGGAATGCCCGCAGACCCCCTGCAAAGGGACGCCGAAGTTAGCGCGGAACCAGGGTCGGTCAAGCAGGAATGTCCAATTTCGTGGTCTCCTGCTAACTAGCTGAAATCAAAGCGGTTTCGCCGCATAAATACGACGATTTTCACTGATCTGACACCGGCATCTGCTCAGAGGGGGTTTTGATCCCGATCGATCGCGACCAGGAGATGCCCATCGACATCGTCGGTGACCGGGTCGGCGATCCAGGGGCTGAGGCATTCCCGATCGAGCACGCAGGGGTCGGTGAGCGTCTCCAAGAACGCGACGAGGTCTTCGACGCCTTGATCGGTGAGCTCGATCGGAGCTCGGATCGAGGCGATCCCTCTGCCGGAAACTTCGAGGAAGTCGAGCATCTCTTCGCTGTTGCGGTCGAAGTCTTCGGATGCGGCGAGATCAACCGTGGTTGGGTCGAAGCGGTCGATTGCTGCCTGCGGATCCAAATGATGGCGGACGACATCCGCGAGATTGTCGTAAGCGCCCGCGTGAAGGTACGGGCCGGTCGCCGAGACGTTCAAGAGCGAGGGCGTGCGAAAGGAGAAGCGGTAGTTGCGGTCGTCGTTTTCGCGTGCGCGCCCGTAATCGTTGGTGTCCACGAGCAACCCGTCGCCCTTGCCACGACCGAGCTGCGGCGCGCCGATGGAATGAAAGTCTTCGTCGGTGAAGAAATCCCCTGCGTGACAGCCCGCACAGCCGGCGCCGCCCTCTCCGCGCGTGCGAAAAAACAGAAGCGCGCCGAGCTTTGCGGATTGTTCGATCGCGTCGCGGTTGCCTTCGACGTACGCACGCCAGGGTGTGTCCGTGAATACCTGCGAATCTTCGTACGCTGCAATCGCTTGTGCGATGCGCGGGTAACTGATGTCCGAAGAGCCGAACGCTGCCTCGAACTCGGCGTCCCAGCGCCCGTCTTCTGACAAACGTTGCTCGAGCGCGGTGCGGAGCTCGGCGTTGGTCCCATCGAGCACGAACTCGAAGCCGCGCATCTCGTCGGCCGAAGTCACCGGAAAACGTGCCTGTGCCTCGGAGAGGCTCTCGCCCGCATCGGGGTCGGCTGTTCCAAAGTCACTGTCGGGGGTTCGCGTGCCACGGTCATCGAGGTTCTCGACGCGCGAATCCCAGAACAAGCTCTGTTCCCAGAGTGCGATGTTGAAGGTCGTCGGCGCGTTCCGAGGAACGGTCAGATCGCCATCTGGATGGGTACGGCCGGGGCCGAGCAGGTCGGGGTCATCGGCGCCAACGCCGATCGACATGGGCAGGCCGTCTCCTCCGCCGAGCACCGGGTGATGACAGGTCACGCAGGCGGAATCGCGATCGCCACCGAGGCTCTTGCTGAAGAAGAGCTTGCGTCCCAACTGGGGGAGCGGCTCGTCGATGCTTGGGAGCTCACGACCGAGAGCGGGATCGCCGCGCAGCTCGTGCCGCTGAATCAAGCCTTGGAGCGCGATGTCGGTTTCGCTCCCCGGGTCAGGCGCCGAGCCGCCGCAGGCTGCCAGCCCCAAGATACCGATCCCGAAAGCAAGCCAAGTAGTCATCATGCGCATCGCCACACCGCCCAAGGTAAGATTCCAATCACTGAACATAGCACGAGCGCACTCGAGGGTTGCCCTGACGCGAATCGCGAGCAAGGCAGCCTATTGGACAAAGGTTTTACATTTTGACAAACTATTGTCGTGAAGCGCGAGAACTTGTTCGAGGAGACTCGGCGCCTTTCTCAGGCGCTGAAGCGTTGGGGTGACGCCCTCCACCAGGGGCTGGGGGTGACCGCTGCGACGCGGGGCGTCCTCGATACGCTCCTGATCGGTGGGGCAGCGACCGTTCCCCGCATTGCGCGGGAGCGAGGCGCATCGCGCCAGCACGTTCAGCAGCTCGTGGACGCACTGCTCGAACGCAAGCTCGTCGAGCGCCGCAGCAATCCTAGCCACAGGCGATCCTCCTTCATCGCTTTGACGGACAAGGGACGGGCGCTCGTCGAGAACATTCGGGCCGAAGAACGCAACGCGATACAGCGCATTCAGGCGGGCGTTTCAGACCATGCCATCGAGGAGGCGGCATTGGTGCTCACGGCGTGGCGCGCCGCGCTCGAGCGCGACACCGAGCGAAGGGCTGCGCGCTTGTAGGCAACGCGACTTGATCGTAAGCCGTTTCGCATGGGGCTGATCTACTATGCAATCCCCTTCTTCCTGCTGACCTTGGGCATCGAGCGCTGGCTCGTCCTTCGAAAAGAGCAACGGGAAGGCGAAGAGCTGAAGCTGGCCGGATTCACGACGAAGGACTCGTTTGCGAGCCTTTCGATGGGCGTTGGTTTTTTGCTGGTTGATTCGACGCTCAAGCTTCTGCCGTTTGCAGGCCTGGCGTGGTTCTACCAGTTTCGGCTCTTCGACATTCCCGTGGTCTGGTGGTCTTGGATCCTCCTCCTCTTCGCGGAGGACTTTTGCTACTACTGGTTCCATCGGCTTCATCACGAGGTGCGCGCACTTTGGGCTGCGCACGAGAACCATCATTCGAGCACGCACTACAATCTGACGACCGCGCTCCGACAGTCCTGGACGACTCCGTTCACAGGCTTCCTTTTTTGGGTGCCGCTTCCTTTGCTCGGCTTTCCGATCGAGATGATCATCATTCAGAAGTCGGTCAGCCTGCTGTACCAGTACTGGCTGCACACCGAGCTCATCGACCGCCTCGGCTGGTTTGGCGTCGTGTTCAACACGCCTTCACACCACCGCGTTCATCACGGACGCAACCCGATCTACCTCGACCGGAACCACGCCGGCATCTTCATCATCTGGGACAAGATGTTCGGCACCTTCGAGCCCGAGGGCGAGGCGGTGGACTATGGTCTCACCAAGAACATTCATACGCACAACCCCGTGCGGATCGCGTTCCACGAATGGAGCTCGATGCTCCGGGATGCGTGGAACGCGAAAAGCTGGCGGGGCCGGCTTGGCTATCTCGTCATGCCGCCGGGCTGGGCCGAGGACGGCGCAGGCAAGACCGCACCCGTCCTGCGACGGGAGTATCTCGCAGCGCAGGCGCTAGAGCCTCGAGCTACGGGAAGTTGATGGTCTGCTCGGCGTTGGCCGCGGCCTGTGCGATGTCGAAGACCAAGGGCATGGGTTCGTTCGCGAGGTACGGGAATAGCAAGTCCTCGTAGTAGGGGGAGTCGATGTCGCTCGACTGCCCGCCGGGAAGCTGAATGGTGCAGCTGGGCCCGCTCGGAGAGGCCTCACAAACGAAGCGCGTCGAAGGGCCGGCCGTTTGGACGAAGTCCGTCGTCCCGGGATTCGCCACGTCTACCGTGAAGAGCCCACCGTCGTTCGCGAAGAGGGGCTGGTTCGGCGTCGGGTTGTCATATGCGAAGATTCCGAACGTAGCGAGATCGGAGCTGAGTTGAAGACCATGGAGCCGGCCCCATGCCCACTGCGTTTCGTCCGCGCCGAGCTCGCCGACCAGGAAATTCCCGACGGTTTCGAGCGCCGAGGACATGACTTCGAACTTCGTCTCCACTTGGGGCGTCGTTGCTGGGTCGTCCCAGTACACGTCGCCTGCCACGAGCTCAGACGGATCGACGATCGAGTAGTACGCCGCAATGCTCGGCTTACGGCCGGTCGGCGCGGACTCGTTGAGCTCGATGAGGAAGCGAACCTCGTTCAGGAGCGCGTGAAAAGCCATGCAACCCGAAGCCTCGGTGAGCTCTGCCTGGTCAGTCACGAGGGGCGACAGGTCGGAATTGGTTCCATCGAGGCCGGTTGGGCAAGTGAAGTTCCAGTCCTCGAGCGCATTGACGACCTTTTGGCCTTCCACCGTGGGCATCGTGAGCGGGTCATTCGCGATCGCGAGCATGCCGGGCACCATTCGCTCTCCCATGAGCGAGTACACATCGCTGACGATCGCGTCCATCGTCGCACGGCTGTGCTGGTCGCCGATGCCTTCGATCAGATTCGAGATTTGCGAATGCCTGAAGCCTGCGGCGGAATCGACCTGGTACGGCGCGATGGGGTCGCCATTGGGTAGCGTGGTGGGGTTACCGTCAAAGAGGGAACCGGTCATGTCGTTGTTCGCGGTCGCGATGTAACCAGACGCTGGATTTAGGGCTTGCGGAAGCTCGTCTATCGCAAAGTAGTCGTCCCACTCGTACGCACCCGTGCCGTCGAGCGGAAGCCAGGGCGGGGCGTCTCCGTCTAGGTCGGTCGCCCAGGTTCGTTTGGGCAGCCGATTGTACGGAAACCAGCCGATGTTGTTGTCCGGGTCGATGACGACCACGTTCTGACCGATGGACGTGATGTTCTCCAAGGCGACCTGCGCTTCTTGGATGGTCGCTGCCTGAGCGAGCTCGGTCAGGAAGTTGATGTCCGTGTCGACGTCGTTGCCTGTCCAACGTAGCGTGACGGCGGTGTCGTTCTCGGCGTCGATCTCGCGCACGGCGCCGTGGTGAGGAACGAAGAGCAACTCCTTGTCTTCACTGGTGCCGTCGCTGAAGTTGATGGTGAACGGGGTGCGAATGAATGGGACCTCTTCGCCCCTGAACATCACGCCCGTGGGGTTACCGCCCGCATCCTTGACCAGTGTCTCGATGTAGACGTCGCTGAAATCCATGACCGTGGTGGTCAGACCCCAGGCGATGCTTTCGTTCTGGCCGACGATGACCCAGGGTAGACCGGCGAAGGTCGAACCTGCCGTGTGGATCGCACCGCTGCCGTTCGTCGTCGCATCCAAATGGGCCAGGTACCAGGTGGCAGGCTGCGTCATCCCGAGGTGGGGGTCGTTCGAGAGCAAGGCGTTCCCGTTCACCGTGAGCGAAGGCCCGACGACCCAGTTGTTCGAGCCGATTTCCTCTCCTACGAGACCGGGCCCCAGGATCATCCGGCGCAAGTCCAAGGTCCGCTCTAGCTTTCGGGCCAGGCGCTCGATGACGGGCGCTACATTCCGGCGATTTTGACCGGCGGGTGGCTTGTCGCTGGCGGCAGCCGATCGCTTGATCGAGCTCGACCCCGGGGCCGGCGGAGTCCAGTCGAGCGGAAGGATCGCGGATTCCTCCAGGGGACGCCGGCTCCAGAGATCCGAGAACTTGGCGTCGTTGTCGATGGCCAGCCGCGCCGCGCCCGCGTTGACCTGCTGAGACTCGTCGTTGGTGAGATTCTCGACCAGAGCGAGCACCGCGGCCACGCTGTCCTGCGGCCTCCACGAGGGAACAGCATCCGGGGTGTATTCGAGCGCGCGGGCGGTGAACTCGCGGGGGAACGTCGCGCCGTTCTCGCCGTTCTTCAGGTCGGTGATCCACTGATTGACACCTACCGCGTATGCGTCGAGCAGCGCCTTGGTTTTGGGTGAGCTCTGCTCATAGAGGAAGTCTTCGGCGGGCTGACCGCTGCGCGTCGAGAAGAGCGCACGGAGGTCCGCGAAATCATCGGCCAACAATCCTGCAAGGCTGGGTGGCAAGATGTCCGCCAGGCGACCGGTCGAGAATCGGCGCCGGATGTCCATCTGCACGAAGCGATCGAAGGCATGGTAGTAGCCAAGGGCCATCGCGCAGTCTTCGTCGGTCGCGCAGTCGGCGTTGAAGATGCGATGTTCGTCGAAGTAGACGGTGGCGTCGGGGGGCCATTCGAGGTCGCCGGTGGCGCCTCCCGTGCCGCTGCTGTCGCTGCTGCTGCAACCGACGGTGAAAAGACCCAGCACCAATAGACAAAGAGAGAATCGTCGCGTCACGGGCTACCTCGCTGAAACAAGAAGGGCCGTGACCATAACCCCTGCCGCTCGAATGCCAAAACCCGAAGGGCCTCGATAAGTAAAACGCCGGGTGGATCGGCTGACCCACCCGGCGTGTAGCAAGCAAGCCTCAGCCGCTAGTTGCGCCGATAGCGGCGAATCCCCAAGCCAAAACCAAGCATCAGTAGCAGTAGAGCCCCGGTCGGACGGCCTTGGCCGGGCGCTCCAACATGGCAGCCAGCGCCACGGCCGCCTTGAAGAATCAAGCGGCCCGGGTCCTGTGCGTCATCGAGATCTTCCAAGTAGTCCGGAATGCCGTTGCCGTTCTCGTCTCCCGCCTCGTCACCGTCAGCAACGCCGTCGCCATCGCTGTCCGTGTCGAGCCAGTTGACCAGTCCGTCACCATCCGGGTCGTCGTCGCCGGTCGCGTCCGATGCCGCGATCTCGTCGGCGGTGTCGATGCCGTCGCCGTCATCGTCATCGTCCAAGTAGTTGGGCGTGCCATCGCCGTCCGTGTCGTCGTCCGTCGGGTCGGAATCGCCGTCGGGGCTCTCGTCCGCGGTGTTGACGCCGTCGCCGTCATCGTCCTCGTCTTGGAAGTCCGGCGTTCCGTCGCCGTCCGTGTCCGGACAGGTCGCCGGCTGAAGCGGGCTGCCGGGTGGCGGGCACTCCACGCTGTCGGGAATCCCATCACCGTCGGAATCCGGCACCCCGGCCTCGATGCGACAGCTGCTGTCACAGCCGTCGCCATCGACCGCGTTGCCGTCGTCGCACTCCTCCCAGCCCGAGGCGACGTCGATCACGCTGACCCGGTCGTCGCCGCAGACATCGAGGTAGTCGGGCAGCCCGTCGCCGTCGCTGTCCGAGCAGCCGGCCGCGAAGTCGGGGCACTCGTCGATGGTGAGAACCCCGTCGTCGTCGTCGTCGGGATCGAGATAATCGGGCACGCCGTCACCGTCCGAGTCCTCGTTCGTCGGGTCGTTGTCCCCGTCGTAGTTCTCGTCGGCGGTGTCGATGCCGTCCTCGTCGTCATCGGGGTCGTTGAAGTTCGGCTCCCCATCGCCGTCCGTGTCGGGACAGCCGGAGGGGTCAAGCACTGGATTGCCGGGCGCCGGACACTCCACGAGGTCGGGAATCCCGTCGCCGTCGGTGTCGAGCGGCCTGTTGTCCGGATCGAGATAGTCCGGCGTGCTGTCACCGTCCCCGTCCGGACACGCTGCGCCTGGATTCGGGCACTCGAACACGGTGTCGACACCATCTTCGTCGTCGTCCGTATCCTGGAAGTCTGGAACAGTGTCCGAGTCGGTGTCTTGCGTTGGCGCCTCGGTGCCACCGTCGTCGGTGTCGAACGCGTCGTCGAGGCCGTCCCCGTCGCTGTCGAGGTTGAGTGGCACTGTGTCGGCGACGCCGTTCGTGTCAGCGTCGTGGCCTTCGACGAGGTCGACGATGCCGTCCCCGTCCGCGTCCAGGTCGAGGTAGTCGGCCGGGCCATCCGAATCCGAATTCGCACAGCTCGTCGGAGTGCTGCACTCCACCGTGTCGGTGATGCCGTCGCCGTCGCTGTCGATATCGCGATGGTTCGGAACGCCGTCCCCGTCCGCATCGCATTCATCGGGATTGACCCCGCATTCGGTGGACGTGGGAATCCCGTCGTCGTCGTCGTCGGGGTCCAGGTGATCGGGATTCCCATCCCCATCGGTATCGACACAGCCTGGCACGTCGCCCGCGCATTCGACCTCGTCAGGAATGCCATCTCCATCGCTGTCGGGAAGAATGGTGTCGGGATCGAGGTAGTCGGGTGCGCCATCGGAGTCGCCGTCCGGACACCCGGCAAGCACATCCGGGCATTCGAAGGAGGTGCCGACGCCATCGCCGTCGTCGTCGGAGTCCCGGTAGTCGGGTGCGCCGTCGCCGTCGAAGTCGGGAAGCGGCGCAGGAACGCCACCGGCCATGTCGATGTCGTAGGCGTCATCGAGACCGTCTTCGTCGTCATCCATGCCGAGTGGCGCGAAGTCCGGCGCGCCATTGGCATCTGCATCGTGACCTTCGGTCGAATCTGGGACGCCGTCGTCGTCGGAGTCCGAATCGAGGAAATCGGGGGCGCCGTCACCGTCCGAATCCGCGCAAGCGGTCGGATTGGCGCACTCGACGCGATCCGCGATGCCATCGCCGTCGCTGTCCTGGTCGATGTAGTCCGGTCGATCGTCGCCGTCGCGATCCTGGCCTGTTGGGCCGATTCCGCCCTGATCGATGTCGAAGGCGTCGTCGAGCCCGTCCTGATCCACATCGACGCCGCTCGGGACCGCTTCGGGCTGCCCATCGACGTCTCCATCGAAGCCTTCTACGCGGTCGAGCAGACCGTCGTTGTCGCTATCGGCGTCCAGGAAATCCGGAGCGCCGTCCCCATCGCGGTCTGGCACAGGCGCCACGATTCCGTCTGCGGCGCAGGTTCCGGGCTGCCCGGCGCAATCCGCGTCGAAGGCGTCGTCCAGACCATCCCCGTCATCGTCATTGTCGACCGCCGCCGAGTCGGCGAGGCCGTCACCGTCGGCGTCGTGCCCCTCGGTGGAGTCGGGCAAGCCGTCGGCGTCGCTATCGAGGTCCAAGTGGTTCGGCAGGCCGTCGCCATCCGCATCGACCTCTGTCGGGAGCGAGTCGCAGATCCCGTCGGGCTCCGCGTCGGCACAGGTGACCTCATCGGGGTCCGCGTAGTCGGGCACGCCGTCACCATCCTGGTCGACCGACCTGTCGGTGCCGTTGCCTTCTTCGGTGTCGGAAATGCCGTCGCCGTCATCATCGACATCGACGTCATCTCTGAGACCGTCGCCGTCGCTGTCGGGGAAGTCGCAGGCGTCGTCATCGGTGCAAACCTGCAGCCCGGGGCAGTCGTCATCCGAAAGGCACTCGACGCAGGCGCCGCCGGCGACCGAGGTATCGCAGAGCGCCATGCCCGCCGCCGTGCAGCCCGTGTCCATCGCGCCGCCGCTCATATCGTCGAGGCAGAACACGCATGCGGTCCCGGCCTCGCCCGTTGCGCCGTTGCAGACGGGCAGCGCCGGGTTCGTACAGCCCTCGTCGGCGTTTGCGCCTGCCTGGTCGTTCACACAGGTGACGCATGCGCCCGGGCTAGCCTGCGAGGTGTCGCAGACCGGCGCTCCGGCATCGCCGCAGTCGGTATCGTCGAAACAGCCGGCAACGCAGCTGTTGGTGGCGACGTTGCACGCATCGCCGAACCCGCAGTCCGCGGTTTCGGTGCAGTCGACGCAGACCGGGTTGTTACCGCTCTCGTCGCAGGCATTGTCGCTGCCCGAGCAGCCGGTGTCGGTTGCTCCGGCGCCACTATCGGCGCAGCCCGCAACGCAGAACGGGAACACGCCGCTGGCGTCGCAGTACGGCGCAAGGCCCCCACAGCCGGCATCGATCGCGGTGCCCACTTGGTCATCGAAGCAGACGATGCAGCCCAATCCGCCCGCATCGCACTGACCTGTCGCGCACTCAGATCCGAGCGTACAGCCGGAGCCCTGTTCGAGAAGGCAGATGCTGTTGCAGCCGTCACTGTTGTCGGTGTTGCCGTCATCGCAGGCCTCACCGGCCTCTACGGTGCCGTTGCCGCAGACGTCGGCCGGCTCGCATACGGCCGGGGCCTCGTTGAGGTCACAGACGCCACTCGCGCAATCTGCTCCTGCGGTGCAGCCCGAGCCATCCTCGACCAGGCAGCTCGCATCGCAGCCATCGCCGGTCGCTGTCCCGCCGTCGTCGCAGGACTCGCCTGCTTCCACCGTTCCGTTGCCGCAAACTCCGGCCGGTTCACAGACCGGCGGTGCTTCATTGACGTCACAGACCGTACTCGCGCAGTCCGCGCCCACGGTGCATCCCGAGCCGACCTCGACGAGACAGCTGGCATCACAGCCGTCCCCGGGCGTAATGGATCCATCGTCGCAGCCTTCGCCCGCCTCGACTACGCTGTTGCCACAGGTGTCGGCGGGCTCGCAGATCGCTATGGCCTCGGTGTTGTCGCAAACTCGGCTCTCGCATTCTCCGTCACTCGTGCAAGGATAGGAGTCTTCGATGAGGCAACTGGGGCTGCAACCGTCGCCCGCGTTCAGGTTGTTGTCGTCGCAGGATTCACTCACCTCCAAGAGGCCGTTGCCGCAAGCCGGTTCGGTGAAAAGCACTAGCGGGCAGCTGCCCGTCACGTTCTGCGGCGTGGTGAAGCTTACCTGCATGAAGAAGGTGGTGCCGCTGTCGGCGAGCAAGGGCGTCCAGTCGAACGTCGTGCTGAACGGGCTAGCGCTCGTGGTGCCTTCGTCTGGCGTAAACGTCGCCGAGGCTGGCTTCCCGATGGCGCTCAAGGTGAGGTCGTTCCCAGGATCCGTGGCGCTGACCACCGTCGAGAACGGTACGTCAATCGGCAGCGTGAACACACCGCCGCCGGGGCAGCTTGGAATGGGCTCGGACGTGATCTCGATGAGCAGATCCAGCGCCGTCCTGCTCGCCAGCGGCGGTAAGCCTCGCTCGGATTCGAGGACGAAGTGCAGCACGTACTGCTGCCCTCCAACGGCGTTGGTCAGGTCCCAGGTCAGCCGGCATGCGTTCGGGGTCGGCGTCGAGACTGTGGGTTGCGCGCCTCCGTCGGGGACCGCGGGAATCTCTTCTCCCGGGGGCAAGCCAGACTCGGCACCCGTCGCGAGGCGACAACTGACGGGATCACCGTCGGCGTCGAACATCACGAAGTCGTAGGTTCGAACCCCTCCGCGCTCGAGTTGCACGATGGCGGTGGACCCGGTGGCGAGTGGAGCGGTATTGCCGCCCCCAAGGCCCACCGTGGCTTCAACCCGGAAATTTCCGTTGGCGCCGTTGACCAGCCCTGTCACGCGGCAACACGATTCGAAAAACGCCGTGTACTCTCCAGTAGCCGCGTAGTCGTGCGTA
>Ga0265306_10001710_pt1 | contig 10697 bp, 7 predicted proteins | sample Helome_3_FD_192493 | JGI IMG/M metagenome (GOLD analysis project Ga0265306, IMG submission 192493) | Marine sediment microbial communities from subtidal zone of North Sea - Hel_20160420 (Illumina Assembly) | ecosystem: Environmental > Aquatic > Marine > Subtidal zone > Sediment ...
TGCAGGCCGTGTTGTTGGCATCACAGGCTCCACCGTTCCAGTCGTAGATAAAGTCTGCCTGTGTCTGAAATGGCACGACAAAGAGCAGGCCTACGAGTATGCCTTTCATCAAAAATCTCCCCCCCCAACAAAATTACGCACGCTACCCGGTGTCTTGTTTCCGATATCCTCGTGGACTGGGTCCAGTACGTGGCTGGTAGAGGAAAGCACAAGTCGTGCCAGAAAAATTAAAACCATATAGTTCATAATGTTACGCGCACAACATTCGGCTCGTTCTTAAGAAATGTAAACAATACCGACACCCGCGTGGCCGAATCATGCTGGCACCAGATGTTCCATGCTGCTGCGACATGGGCGTGCACGTTTGACTCGCGGTGATACATCGAGGCCGGAATCGGCCGATAGCAAGGCACGGCGCTGGCCCATCGCCTGATTCTTGAGGAACAGAAGTAGAGGTCTGGTCGACGACTCACGGTGCTCCGCCTCGGCGACCACCCAGTCGCAGTAGACGCAGAAGTAGTTGGCATAGGCTTCGGCATAGTCGGTCAGGGCCTGCTGGAAGTCCCCGCCATGACATATCTTCCTGCCGAGATGGATCGCACAGATAGTGCTGGCAGCAGCCTTGAGGTAGTTCTCGTGCTCGGCAATCATCGTCGCCGTGTAGCCCGCGTTCGGGTTGAACGCCTTGAACAATACGCGCCGCCGTTGCACGGTGATCTGGTTATCCCTCAGGTAGCAAAACATGGCCTGACGATCCGCCAGCTCGGCCGCGGACTGCCGCAGCTGAAAGAACTGTGCCTCGAGGGTTGACCGGGCCACCACAGATTTCATCAGGCGAGCGTGGGACGATTCCCATGCCTGACGACGCTCCTGATCTTCGAGAATCCTCCGGGCGATTGACCGCTCCGTCTTGCGCTCGGAGTGGCTTGCCCGCTCAATGCGGTGCGCCGATTCCTCCATCAGGTAGCGGTGATTCAGAATACTCCGCGTCATGGCCCTCTCCCGATAATCCCGTCGTCAGCCGGGCATTGCCGGCATCGTTTTTTGCCCCTCAGGCGATCCCGAGCTGCCTCCAGTCCTCGCCGACCAGGCAAAGACGTGGGTTATGTCAAAAGCAGCATTCGTGCCAATTTTCAAAAACGGATATATTTCAATGCTTTATCTGTAACACCTAAATGCGGCATCACAGCATATGTAAAGTCATCCGACAGCAAACACGGCCAAATTCATGGAAAACGTACAAAAAAGGGAGCGTGCTGGACTCGCCTTTTCGCGTGCCGCCCAATACCCCAGCGAAATTCGAAGTGGGCGGGATCGGCGGCGAAGACAATGCGACGTTTACCGAGTCAGAGGAGAGTGTCAGCGTCAACGAAGAAGGCGCTGGTTGCGAAGACCAGGCATCGACGGCGCCGTCCGCGAACGACGAGAGTCAATCAACCGATGGATATGATCTGACCCCTCTCGGTTCCGATGTTCCGCCGGCTGTTACCAACGACCCCGCCCCAGGGCGGGGTTTCTTGTTGGGGGCGTTGTCCGTCAAATTCCGAGAGAGTCAGCCGGCCCCGCGGTGATCCATCAGCCCGGCCGCCCGCATCAGCCGTGAACCACATCGGTCGCTGAATCGGCCAGCACATAGATCCCGACGCCGATCATCAGCCATGGCATCAGGCGCTCGCCCAGCCATCCGACGCGCGTACGCAGTGCCGGACGGGACACCAGCACCTGAGCGGTCCCTGCCAGTGCTACCGCCGCGATCAGCAGCGTGGTCGCGGCAATGAAATCCAGGCCTGGTCGGGTATCGGCGATCAGCGGGACGTAGACGGCCAACGAGTCACCGCTCATCGGCAGGATCACGGCGGCAGTGCGCCAGAAGCCGGCATCTTTGTTGCGCGTCGTGGCCGGCCGTGTATGTCTCTGCAGCAAGACCAGCAGCCCGCGCAGCCCCAGCGCGATCGGGATCAGACCGAGCAGACCCACGTAGCGGGTGTCGACCAGATCGCCGAGGCGGGCGATCAGCAAGGCGGCGAGGATGACGATCAGGGTGGCGAGCAGAAATCCGGCCACGACCGGCAGCGGACGCACCGCGGACATGGCCAGCAGCGCCGAGAGCATCAGCAGATTGTCGATATTGGTGGAGACAAACGCGATCGCGGAAACCGCGATCAGCATCCAGGCCTCGGTCACGGCGCCGGTTCCGGCTCGATACCCACGCGCCAGAGGACGAACGCGAATTCGAACGCCGTCTCCCGCAGCACCTCGAAGCGACCCGCCGCATCAAAGTGTCCGGCTTCCATGTTGGTGCGGAACAGCAGCAAGTTCTCGTCGGTTTTGCGATCCCTGAGTCTGGCGACCCACTTGGCCGGCTCCCAGTACTGGACGCGGGAGTCGTAAAGACCCGCAGTGACCATAATATCCGGATACGCCTGAGCCCGGACCTGGTCATACGGCGAGTACGACATCATGTAGGCATATTGGGTCGGGTCCCGGGGATCGCCCCATTCGTCGTATTCCGACGCGGTCAACGGGATGCTCTCGTCAAACATAGTGGTAATCACGTCCACGAAAGGCACGTCGGCGACGATCACGCGGTACAACTCAGGGCGCGCGTTGGCGATCGCCCCCATCAACAAGCCACCGGCGCTACCACCGCGAGCGACAAGACCGTCGGCACGGCTCCAACCGGTTTCGAGCAAGAATTCGGAGGCGTCAATATAGTCGTTAAAGGTGTTCTTCTTGGCCAGGACCCGGCCTTGTTCATACCAGTTCCGGCCCAACTCCTGACCACCGCGGACGTGGGCGATGGCGAATACGAACCCGCGATCGAGCAGGCTCAGACGATTGGGGTTGAATTCCGGATCATAGGACGATCCATAGGCGCCATAGCCGGAGAGCAGCAAGGGATGGGTCGCGTCCGGCCGCATGCCCCGCGCGTGGAGCAGGGTGATCGGAATCTGGTGTCCGTCGCGAGCCGGCGCTAGCAACAGCTCGGTCGTGTAAGCCTCAGGATCGTAGCCACCGGCAACGGTTTCGACTTTGAGCACGCGCTGGATGCCGCTGTCCATATGCTCGTCGATCAGCGTATCCGGCGTGCGCAGGGAGCCATATTCGTAGCGCAGTAGCGCGGTCTCGATCTCCGGATTCAGGTCGAGGCTCATCGTGTAAGCAGGCTCCGGGGCCTCAAGCAAACGAGAGCTGCCGTCGCCTCGATCCAGGATTCGGATCTTTGACGAGGCATCGCGGCGTTCGACGAGAGCGATGTGATCACGGAAGACGAGGAAGTCCTCGAGCAGCACTTCGTCGCGGGTCGGGAGGACCTCCTCCCAGGCTCCAAGGTCCGTACTTTGACTGAGCGGCACACGCATCAGTCGCGAATTGAGCGCATCCAGGTTGGTCAGGACAAAGACATCGTCGCCGATGACCTCGATGCCGTGTTCGTGTCCCGGACGCCGCGCCAGGATCAGGCGCGCGCCGGCCTCGGGCGCATTGGCGTCGATCACGCGATATTCGTCGCTCAGACTGGCGCTGGCACCGATCACGATCCAGCGGCTGTCGCGGCTCTTTTCCAGGCTGACCGAGAAGGTGATATCGGTCTCCTCGTAGACCAGAACATCATCGCCAGGATCGTCCCCGAGTCGGTGCCGGAACACTCTGTCCGGCCGCAGGGTGACGGGATCCTGGGTGACATAGAACAGGGTGCGGTTGTCGTTGGCCCAGGCGTAATCGCCGGCAGTGCCATCGATGCGATCCGGCAGCCATCCGGCGGTTGTCAGATCACGCACGCGCAGGGTGTAGATCTCGCGGCTGAGGTCGTCCTCACCGTAAGCCAGCAGCCGCCCATCCTCCGAAATGGTCAAGCCGTCGACGGTAAAAAACTCGTGCTCGCGAGCCAGCACATTGACGTCCAGGATCACCTCGTCCGCGGCATCCTCGGCGCCATGCCTGCGCAGATAGACCGGGTGCTCGTTGTCGGCTTCATAGCGCCAAAGGTAGTACCAGTCACCCAGCCGATAGGGGAACCCGGATTCTCGTTTGGGTATGCGGGCCTTGAGCTCATCAAACAGCGTCTCACGCAGGGAGCCGGCGCGGTCGAGCACAGCGTCGGCATGGGCGTTCTCGGCACGAAGATATTGCAGTACGTCCGGGTCGCCACGGTCATCGTCACGCAGCCAGTAATACTCGTCGATACGGGTCTCGCCATGGGCAGTGAGCTCACGCGGACGCTTTGCGGCAACGGGTGGCTCCGGCCAGCCCTCAGCCATGGCAGTGCGGCCCGTGGCAGGCGTTGCCGGCTGTGTGCAGCTTGCGAGGCTGGACAGACTGGCCAGCAAGACCAGGAATGGAACCCGCGCATGCGCCCCGCGGCGGCGGCGCAACGACACAGCGGCCGCGGGTGCCGCCTTCGCCGATCTTGGTCGTAAGGACCATCGCAATGGCTATTGCCCTGCATCCCGGTTGATCTCGCCAAGGATGTAGCTTGCGTCGTACACCTTTTCAAGAGCTTCGAGCATGATGGCCGGATGCACCGAGACTGCCCGGTTCAGATCCGGGTCGTACCAGTAGGCACCGGCGATAGAGTGTCGGTTGCCGTCAAACGCCAGCCCTACGAGCCTGGCGTCCTTGTCGATCAACGGGCTGCCGGAGTTGCCGCCGGTGATGTCGATCGTGGAGACGAAATTGAACGGTGTCTTCATATCCAGATCCGGCTTGCGCTTGAGCCAGCGCTCCGGCGCATCGAACGGGGGTTGTCCGGTGTTGCGTTCGTAAAGACGGCCGAGATAGGTGAAAGGCGGGATCTCCTTACCCAGTTCATTCCAGCCTGAGACCGCGCCATAGCTGACACGTAGCGTAAACGTGGCGTCGGGATAGGTGGCGGTGCCATAGACCGCAAAGCGTGCCCGGGCGATCTGCTCATAGGCCTGGTCGATGGGTGCTTCGTAGGTCGCCTCAAAACGCTTACGCAGCTTGCGCGCCTGTGGGTCTATCGCGCGGGCGAGCCGGATCATCGGGTCTTCGGATGCATCGATGGCCTCCTGCCCGCCGTCCCACAGTTCCTTGCGCACGGCCGGGTCTGCCAGGTCGGAGCCGTCAACCAGCGTGCTGGCGAGCCCGGTCGGCGATTCGTTGCCGAGGATCTTGCGCACCATGGCATCGTCAGGCCCGAGCAGTTCGCGCATCTTGTCCAGCGAATAGCTCAGCTGTAGTTGCTCGAGCCGGGGGTGGATCGGCGTCGCTGCGAACAGGGTCTGCTCGAGACGCGGCAGAGCGGTATCCCGGAATTCGCGCAGACGCTTATCGCTGGGTTTGGCCCGCTCTGCGGCACCACGTATCAGGACGCGGGCATAGTTGAACAGTCGCCCGGAGAATGCCGCGCCTGCCTCGATAAACAGGTATTGGTAGCGGAACGGCAGATACTCCACGATCGCGCGATCGATACGTGACCAGGGATCGCCGATCTCGGCCGCCAGCACCGGATCCGCGGCGACCGCGGCGCGGAACACCATTTCATTAGCGCGTTTCTCGGTCATCAACCGGTCATCGAGCAGGGCAGCCAGCTCGTTGCGGCGGACCTTTATCCCGTTCTCGATCCGCACCAGCGGATTCTGCACATCGCGGGCGGCCTTTTCATCGAGCGTGGCGAACTGGAGATAGCGCCCGCGCAATTCCACGTTACGCAGCAACCAGTCGGGCACGATGACGTTGCGAATCAATTCGAGCTGGGCCACGGTCAGCAGCCGCTGTGTGCTGCCCGGGTGTCCGGCGATAAATACCGCTTCGCCGGCTTCGGCACCGTCGGCCCGCCAGCGCAGATAGTCGGGGGTCCGCGCCGGCTTGCCGTCGTCGTCATAGACGCGCAGGACAGCCGCATCGAGACACCAGCGCGGGAAGTTGAAGTTGTCCGGATCGCCACCGAAGGCGCCGATCCCTGCCTCAGGTGCGAACACGAGCCGGACATCGCTGAAGCGGCGATAGGCGTAGATAAAATATTGTCCGCCGTTGTAGAGCGAAACCGCCTCGCATGACAGCTTGGCGTCCGCATCGGCCTCGCAGGCCTGCTCCAGACGGGTCAACGTCTGCTTGCGGACCTCGTTGGCCTTCGCCTCGCCGAGCCCCTCGATGGCGCTGGCTACCTGCCCGGTGACATCGCGGGTCTCCAGCAGTACCGAGGCCTGCTGTGTCGAGCAGCGTCGCTCGTCGCCGGGATGACGCGCCACCATGCCATCGCGCCAGACGTTGTCTTCGGCAGATGTATGCTCCGCCAGACAGCTGAACAGACAATGCCGATTGGTCAGGATCAGGCCACTGTCGGAGGCGAACGAACCGCTGCAGCCGTTCTCGAGCCGCACCGTTGAGCGTCGCACCCGGTCCAGCCATGCCTGGTCGATCTCGACGCCGTACTTGGATTCCACCGCGTCGGTGGGGAAGTGCTCCAGCGTCCACATACCTTCATCGGCCAGCGCGGGCAGCGCCAGCAATGCAAACAAAACACCTGTCGATTTCACCCGGACCTCCTTGCCCGAAAGAGAACGCCCCCGCTTTGGGCGGCAGATTATCTCCAACCCGGGGCCCATCCACCAGCGATGTGGTCGGGCGCCTTTCCATCCGAGCGCCCCGAGACGTCAGAGCATCGCAGAGTGGAGTATTTAATCGTTATTAGACAATTACTTAGTGGTAATAGCTAAGGCATTATCTAGCTAGTCGTCAGGCTCGGCCGTATCACCACCGGCCCGCATCTGCAGGTCTGCACCGGTGCCGACAGGCCCGTGAGCGTTGGCGACAATCTCGATCTTTACATCCAGTGCGCGCAATCCCTGGTAAAAGCCGTCAAACATCTCGTTGGCCGGGAACGCCGGCCCGCTGGCCGGCAGGTTGAATACATCGGCGCCATAGAGCAGTTTCTCCCGCGGCAGATAGACCACGTAATAGTCCTCTGCGTGCGCGTTGGGGAGACGGTAGACCTCGACCCGTCGTCTGCCCTCCTTAAACGTGTGCCGGTCACCGATCGCGAGATAGGCTGGCTCGACCGCTGGCTGCACCGGCGGTTCCGCGTTGGCGGCCAGATAACGGCGATCGTTGACCACAGCGGTCAGATGCCCGCGGTTACGCTCGCTGCTGACCAGCGTGGCCCCTGCAGCGGTGAGGGCAGCAGCGCCGTCCGTGTGGTCGCCGTGATGGTGTGTCATCACCGCATAGCGCAGCGGCTTGCCTTCGGTCAGGGAGTCGAGTTTTGCCAGATCCGAGTGGACCAGTGCCGTGCCACCGCCGGCATCGACCGAGATCAGATAGTCGCCCATGTCGATATAGAGATTCTGATAACCCCCGTTGCCCAGATAGACCCCCTTGGCCAGCTCACGCAATTCGCTGGCCGGCGGCGCAGGCGGGGCCAGCTCGACAAACGCTTCCGGCAGCGTGAAGCGGCCCTCCAGGTCCGGTGAAATGTCGACCTCGACCGTGCGAAAATCGACCGTCATCTGGCCTCCGATCAGCTGCCGGCGGCGCATCGGAAACGGGATACCGTCCACGTCCTGATAGTCGGAAAAATAACTTTCCGCGATGGTGTCGCCGACCACCTGATCGGGAGCCAGGATGTCGTAGCGTGAGATCAGACTGGTCTCCCGGGCCACGTGCACCATATACAGATTGCCGTTGTCCCAGGCCAGCGACAGCACATCGTTGAGCTGACCATCGACGATCGAGGTGCCGGCCAGCGTGACCGAACGAGAGCGCTGATAGAGCTTGAGCGCCAGCAGGGGCGGCACGATCCGCTGAACAAAGTGCTGGCGCAGGTCCTGCGCGTTCGGCGCTTCGGTCCAGGTCTTGCGCACCAGGTCCAGATTGTACGTGTGACCGTCGCGGATGATCAGCCCGTTGGAAAAGACCGGTCCGCGGAACTCAGCGCTGAACCGGTTTCCGGCGAGGTCCAGTAAATAGGCATTCTCATTGCCCTCGAGCGCATCGAACGGCGGTCCCGGCAGCCGACTCTGATAACGCTGGTAGATTGTGCCTTCGGTCCGGAAATAGAGGGTCTTGAGCGCCAGCAGCCGATCCGCACCGCCATAGGCGTCGACGCTGCGCCGGATCACCGGCTGGGCGCCGGCATAGGCGCTGAGAAATACATCGGCCGCCGGTGCAGCTGTCCAGCTGAGCCCCGCCACGAGCAACGAGAAAAGCAGGATACCGGGCCCGCGCAGGCGGGTGCGTCCGGGGGGGCTTGAATTTGTCTTGATCATCATAGGTTCCTTGATTGATCCCGGTTTCCATGGGATCGCATTTGCTGGAGACTGTGCGCACGATCAGAGGTTCATCCTCAGCGTCCCCCGAAGTCGCCATGCCGGCCCTCGCCGGCGACAAAGTGTCGCGCACCGGCGACGCCCTCGACCTTGATCACCTTCAGGCTGTTCCAGAATTCCTCTTCCAACGCGCGGCCTGATTCGAGCCCGGCCTGATTGATGGCCGACGCGCGGTCGGCGCGTAGACAGGCCTGGGGGAACGCGGCCAGTTCCTGCGCGATTTCGAGCGCGGCCCGAAGCGCATCGCCGTGATCTACGAGGCGCTCGCAAAGACCGATCCGCGCACACTCGTCAGCGTCGACGCGCCGCCCGGTCAGGATCAATTCCATGGCTCGCCCCGAACCGACCAGACGCGGCAGCCGGACGCTGCCACCATCGATCAGCGGCACACCCCAACGGCGGCAAAACACGCCCATATAAGCGTCCCTGGCCATAATGCGGAAATCGCACCAGAGCGCCAGCTCCATCCCGCCGGCCACAGCAGCACCGTTGACCGCGGCGACCACCGGCTTGCTGAGCTGGAGCCGGGTCGGACCCATGGGGCCGAGCGGCGGCGCGCCATCATCGACCCCGAAATGCAGCTCGCTCAGCCATGGATCAGCGCCAGCGGCGATGGTGCCGAGATCAAAGCCGGCGCAAAACGCCTCTCCGGCGCCGGTCAGGATCCCTACACACGCATCCGGGTCTGAATCGAACTCGACGAAGGCGTCGTACAGGGCGCGCGCGGTGGCCGGATCTACCGCATTCCTGGCTTCCGGGCGCTCGATGGTCACGATTGTCACAGCGCCATCGCGACGGATGTTGATGCTCATTGGAACTGCCCCGCTGGCTGCAAGTCCTTGCCGGATAGTAGCACCGCCTCCGCCGGCGCGCGGTCACTAGGCAAATGCCCGTGGCATCGCTAAAATCATGGTGCGCCGTGTGTCCTAAAGCCGATATCCACGTCACGGCACTTGCACTTTCCGGTCCGCGGCCGAGCCTGTCTTCGGCCCCAGCAGAAGGAACTCAGACCTCATGCAGATCAGGTTGAAACGCGGCCTCGATCTACCGCTCGAAGGTGGACCGGAACAGGTCATCCATGACGCCCCGAGGGTGCCTCGCGTCGCCGTCATGGGCCGTTCCTTTGTCGGTCTCAAACCTGCGATGCAGGTCGAGGAGGGCGATCGGGTCCGGCTGGGCCAGCCGTTATTCTCAGACAAGAACAACCCCCGTGTCTCGATCGTCGCGCCTGGCGGCGGCACGATAAAGGCGATCCATCGAGGCGCGCGTCGCGTGCTGCAGTCGATCATTGTCGATCTGGACGAGGATGAGGAGAGCCGCGAGTTCAAGCTCTGGCCACGCGAGCGGTTGACCTCTCTGGCGCGCGAAGACGTCATCGAACAGCTGCTGGATGCCGGTCTGTGGACAGCGCTGCGCACGCGGCCGTACAGCAAGATCGCAGGCCCGGACACGATCCCCTCGGCGATCTTTGTCAACGCGATGGATACCAATCCACTGGCGCCGGATCCCGAGGTCGTGCTCGCTGACGCACAACAGGATTTCCTCGATGGTCTCGATGTGGTCTCCCGCCTGCCAGAAGGGCCGGTATACGTGTGTTGCGCCCCGACCGCCAAGGTGCCGGTACCGGAGCGGGACGGCTTTACCCGGGCCGAGTTTGCCGGTCCCCATCCGGCCGGGCTGGTCGGCACCCATATCCACTTCCTGCATCCGGTCGGTGCCCGCCGCCAGGTCTGGCATCTCAATTATCAGGACGTGATCGCGATCGGACGCCTGTTCACTACGGGTCAGCTCAATACCGAGCGCGTCATTGCCCTGGCCGGCCCTCCGGTACTGAAACCGCGTCTGCTACGTACGCGCATGGGCGCTCACGTCGGCACGCTGCTCGCCGGCGAGCTGGAGGATATGGTCGTCCGGCCCTTGTCCGGATCGGTGCTATCGGGTTATCGGGCCTCTGGCTGGGCCGGCTATCTGGGTCGCTACCATCTGCAGATCTCGGTAATCAGGGAAGCCGAGGGCCGTGAATTCCTGGGCTGGATCCGGCCTGGTCCGAAAAAGTTCTCGGTGACCAACGTGTTTATCTCCAGCTTATGGCGTGGCCGCAAGATGGACCTGGACACTTCGCAGAACGGAAGCCCGCGCGCCATGGTGCCGATCGGATCCTACGAGCGGGTGATGCCACTGGATATCCTGCCGACCCAGCTGCTGCGTGCGATCCTCGTGCGTGATACCGACAGCGCGCAAAAACTCGGCGCGCTGGAGCTGGACGAAGAAGACCTGGCGCTGTGTACCTTCGTGTGTCCCGGCAAACACGATTTTGGTCCGCTGTTGCGCGAGAGCCTGGACCAGATCGAGAAGGAAGGCTGATGGGTCTGCGCAAGATACTCGACGATCTCGAACCGCTGTTTAGCA
>Ga0265306_10001711_pt1 | contig 10680 bp, 10 predicted proteins | sample Helome_3_FD_192493 | JGI IMG/M metagenome (GOLD analysis project Ga0265306, IMG submission 192493) | Marine sediment microbial communities from subtidal zone of North Sea - Hel_20160420 (Illumina Assembly) | ecosystem: Environmental > Aquatic > Marine > Subtidal zone > Sediment ...
CTTATAATTTCCAGCTTCTGCGTTGCAAATCTTCGCAATAGCCGGCTATTACGTGCAATTTGCGCCTTGAATCTGAAAATTCTCGAGCGCAATCTGCTTCGCCCAGAATTAATCAGAGGTTCCTAAAGAAAGATTTATCCCTCGGGGCTGGTGGACCAAGGCAAAGGGGCGCTATCGGCACGAAGCTGACACATGTGCTTTTAGTTGGCAATGATCGCTACTATCGGCAGAGCGGACACCCTGTACACCGCAAATTAACAGCGGGAACATATGCCCCACCGTGAGCCACCGACCCGGGAAAAGGCTCGGCCAGAACCGCCCCTCCGAAGAGATTTTCTGCATGCCTCGAGCGGTTTAGCTGCGCGTGAGCGAATACTGCTGCCAATATTGCGTACAGTCGTTGCACGCTATCGATGATAGCTAATCGCTATTAGACGACGATTAGCGCGCTGAAACCATGGTCTGCCCCCTATTCGCCCCGACTGAATCCCGACATCACGCGGTGCGGCAGATGCTAAATTGGACTATGCAGTGGAGGCGATAGCGCAGTGCTTGGGGTTGGATACATGGTTAGCCCGGACGATGCGCAGGCTCCCGCATTGCGTGCCGACCTCGATCAGCAGTGAGTTCAAGCTGGCGTCATCCATCGCTGCGCGCCGTGGAGGGCGAAGCACCGGGTGAGTGGAGATCTTTGATTCTTTTGTTACTAAAGATCGGGCGCAAACGATATCATCGACAAACAGCATTGTTATAAAACTCAGGCGCGTCTTAGAATCCCAAGTTGGCGGTAAAAAAATTTCCACAGCGAAGATGGAGTCTCAAATCATCGACAATTGCATTCTTGCTGGCTGCGAGCGTCTTTACAGCTGGTGCGCTTCAGGCCAGTACGCTCATGTCGGTGGCCTACGGCACCATCACCGGTATCGGCCAGCAGGAACGGGACACCTCGGGCGGTTCGAGGGGCGGTGCGATCGTCGGTGGTCTGGTCGGTCTTGCCTCCGGCAGTGGCAAGTCGCGCAGCAACCGCGCCCTGCGTACCCTTGGAGGTGGTGCTGTTGGTTCCGCGGCGGGTCGCACCATGGCCCGCGGCACCGACACCGTTTACACCGTGAGCCTCATTGATGGCGGTACCGTCCGCATCATCATGGATGGCGGAAACTTTCGCAGCGGTGACTGCGTTTCTGTAGAGCGGGGCGGTAACAGCAACAACATGCGCCGCGTCTCCAGTGAGTTCTGCACCAGCAATTCCCGGATTCCGGCTCAGTACAAGGGCGAGCATCGCCGCGAGGCCGACGAATGTGCGCAGGCCACCCAGCGGTTGCTGAATGCGCAGACGGATGACGAGATTCGCAATGCCCAGACGATAATGAATATCCTGTGCGAGGATTGATCGATCGGAAGTTGCGGGGCCTATCTTGAGAACTGGTCTGCTTCTGGCTGGGAGCGCCATTTCCTTCGGGTGGCAGAGGTAACCACCGGCGAATCTCGACGATCTGGGGCGCGGTTAGTCCATTGCCGACACACTGCGGTCATATCCGGAGCGATCCGGATTGGTGTCAGAACACGTTACACCAGGGTCGGTTGGAACAACACTGAGCAGTCATTTGCCAGTCGTCGAGGCAGAGGCGGCTTTCGCCGCAACGCAGGCGTCCGCGGTGCCCCCCAAGGACTACATGTCAGAATACAGGTCGTTGGCAAGCAGGGTTTGTTTGAAATGATTGCAGAAAGCGCTTCCGAGATTTTCATCCGTCGTCCAAAGCCGAAGGACTGGGTCCGCGTCATGCAGATGCTAGAGGACGCGAATTTCCATCGCATCGGCGGCCCCGAGATGCGCCGCTTCGAGCCAGACGATTGTTTCGTGGCGGAGCTTGACGGTAGAGTCGTTGGTGTTGCGGGGTACGCGATTCTGGGCGAGGTAACCGCGAAGACCACCTTGCTCGCGGTCGACCGGTCGGTCCGCCGGCGAGGCGTCGGCTCCGCCTTGCAACACCAGCGTCTTGCTTATCTCCAGGAGCGGGGTATCCGCAGTGTTTATACGAACTGCGATGATCCTGCGGTCATTGCCTGGAACTGTCGGCACTTTGATTTTCGCCCGACCGGTCGGGTGATTCCCAAGGAAGAGCCTTTCGGTCGTTCAGACCGGGACGCTTGGACCAACCTGCGCTTGGAACTTGATCCAGCCAGTCGCGCGCTGACTCTCCGGCTGCCGGCAACGTGTGACCCGCAGGCACTGGTCCACGACCTGACCGAATGGCAAGCGGATGCCGAGTTGCAGGATGCGCTCGCGCCTATTGTCTCGGCTATGCTTCACGATGAAGAAAACACGCTGCGCAACCGGTTTCAACCCAATGCAGATGCGGCTACAGCGGTAGCGGAGGATACTCTCGCGCCGTTTCTATTGGGCCAAGCCTGGGTCAGCGACATCGTCGAAGATCGAAGCATCTCAAACTGTATCGCCTACAATTTTGATAACGTGAATGGGGCCGTGATGGATGACGAGTTATCCAGAACGCGGCACACCCTAGATGCGATCATGTTGTCACGCGCGCGTGCACTATTTCCCGGTTGCCCCAATCTGTCGATGGAGAACACCGGCCATTTTTGGTACCCGCCCGCTGGCTTCATGGGATGGCATACCAACCTGCGCACTCCGGGATGGCGCTGCTATATCAGCGTCGTGAACGAGCCCGGCCGTTCCTTCTTCCGCTATCGAGATCCGCGTGACGGACGAGTGATTACTTCATGGGATCGAGGTTGCGACGTACGTTTGTTTCACATCACGCCTGCAGCGCCCGTATGGCACGCTGTGTACTCGGAGACTAACCGCTTCAGTCTCGGCTACAAGCTGATCCTCAACTGATTATCAGGGCCTGAATCGCCATGTTATGGACTAACCTGTTGCATCTGAGCGCTTTGCTGCATGAGAAGGCACAATTGTTGTCACGGACGAACGACTGCATCGGCCCTGAGGTCGGCCTAATACCCAAAGCCTGCGAATGACCGCAGTTGGCTGGGTCCAGCCGTTAGCGTCTCCAGAAGTAGGACATCTTGAGCTAACGTTTTCTCGCCAGGGAAAGTCCATCGCCTATCGGTACGAGACTGAGGCTGACCCGCGTATCCTTGAGCAGTCTGTCATTCAAATCCCTGATCGCCTGGGTGTCAGCATCCTGGTCGTCCGGGTCTGCAACCCGGCCACTCCATAAGGTGTTGTCGAACAACAGCAGGCCACCGTCCCGCAACAGCGTCAGACTGCGTTCGAAGTAGTTAATGTAATTGGTTTTGTCTGCGTCGATGAAAATCAGGTCAAAACGACCAGTGCGACCCTGTTCGATCAGGCTGTCGAGCGTGTTCAGCGCCGGTGCGATATGCAAGCGGATGCGCTCTTCAACACCGGCTTTGCGCCAGAAACGGCGACCGATACTGGTCCACTCCTCGCTGACATCACAGCAAATTAACTCACCATTTTCCGACATGGCTTGTGCCATGCACAGCGCACTATAGCCGGTAAAAGTGCCGATCTCGATAATCCGCTCGGCCCCGAGCAGTTCCACCAGCAGGGCCATGAACTGCCCCTGCTCGGGCCCAATCTGCATGCGGCTCATCTCCTGTTGTGCCGTCACCTCGCGCAGCTCGCGCATCAAGGCGCTTTCCCGGACCGAGTGGTCCAGCATGTATTGGTACAGCGTGTCATCCAGATTGAGGGTTTGATTGCTCACGTTGGCTGATTGTAGTTTCCGAGTCAGACTTCGGCACCAAGTATGCGCTTCATCGAAGGGTACTATCGACACCAAGCCAACTTTGCTGGTGATTGCCGATTCAGCAGGAACCAACACTGACCCGACGTTGACCACTCTTCCACGAGCGTCTGCTTTCTGGCTCATTTTCGCTGCATAATATGGCCCTAGTTAGAGATAGATAGACTCTGCCTATCTCAGCTCAGAAAATATCCGTTTGTTTCACAGTTCGGCATTCAAACCAGAGGTCAATCGCTAATGGGATTCTCGATAACTTGGTGTGCGGTTCGGGAAGCAGACGCGCAGAAGCTGTTGGACCATTTTGAGCTGTCGCCAACGGGAGAAGTGGAAGAGTTCCCAGAATCATCCATATCAACAGCCAAACTTGATACCGGTTGGCGCATTGTATGGTGCAACGAGTACGGGAGCCCATTCTTCAAGCATGCAGATTTGAGCAGCATTTCTAGCGAACGTGATGTGCTTCTTTGCCTTGTCGAGGAGCATGTGATGGCCAGCTCATCGGAGTTCTGGTCAGGCAGCGAACCTCTGGTTGTGGCTGGGTCCGGCCTGATGCGCCATAACATTCCCGACTCAGAGCAGTCCATGCCTATGTTGACCAAATCTAATGGGGCGGAGACACGACATCAACGCCGGACTCTCACTGGAAATACTCTGGCCAGTAGGGGAAACGTCAGGATCTAGAAACTGAGCCGGAACTGGGTGGCGGGAGGTCGGTCACGCAGATCCATTGGTCTGCTGGAATACTTTGCATCCTCGCGCGCGCGCACTTCCTCGTAGGCCGAATCGTAACCAAATTTGATCCGGCTCTTGGGTTCCGGTTTCGGTGCCCGCCATTCGCTCTCGAACATCGGTTGCTCGCGCCATCCCTCTGCGCGCTCGTAGATGTCATCGGACAGAATCTCGCCATAGGTCGGTGAGATCGTGAGGCGAGCATTGTCGTTGGCCAGCACGAACGCCGAGGCCAACAGTACTCCGGATGCGACCAGCCACCGCATCGGTACTTGACCCGTAAAGGTGCCAGCGTGAATCAACATCAGTGGCCCACCGAATCGCGCCACCTCAGGCTCTGAAACCAGTACTTGTGGGTCGCCGACAGCCATTTATCCGCTGCACGTGCAGTGATCCAGGCATTGAGAAAGTTCAACAGTTCCTGCTCACCTTTTTTGACGCCCATACCCGAGACCGATACCAGCAGCGCCTTGTCGAGCGGCATGTCTAGTTTGGCCGGGTGATCCAGGGCAAGGAATGCGGCCTCGGTTGAACTAACGACATAGGCGTCCGCCTTGCCTTCCAGGAGCGCCTTCTGCGCCTCTTCGCTATTCGCCACAATACGCAAGTCAGCCTGATCGAATATCAGTTTTGCGACATCCGAGCCAAGCGTTTTGGCTACGGCGGCGACTACCAGCTGCGGCTTGTTGAGGCTGCGCAGATCTTCGATCTCTTTGGTTGACGCGGTATTCGTCACCAGCGACACGCCAGACTCCGCGTATGGCAGGGTGAAGTTCAGCTGCAGCGCACGTTTCGGCGTGATTGACATGCCGGCGATGATCACATCGATTTCGTTTCGGTTGAGCGCAGGGATGATGTCGGTCCATTCATAAATCGTGAACTCAGGCTGGACGCCCATCTCACGGGCGAGTTTTTTCGCCACCTCGATCTCGAATCCGGCAAGTTCTCCCGCTTTATCCTTCATCGCCCATGGTGCGAACAAAGATATGCCGACGCGGATATTGCCGCGATCAAGGATGTCCTCGAGGGCATCCGCTTGCGTGCCGCAGGAAAAGACGAGTCCAAGTATCAAAATCAGGCGTGTCATCATTGAGCCGGTAGCGTTCATTTTTGGGTCGCATCAGAAAGTGAGTATCGCGTTACGGAGGATAGTATACATTTCAAGCCGGCCTGGTTTGAACCTTGGCATGGCATGAAAATTCGGGCCGCGTGTGTCGGCTCGGACCCGTTGCGGCCTTCGACGAAACAAGACCCCTACGATTTGGGATTCTTCCTGCGGCTGCCGGCATTGAATCGGCACTCGGTTGGCCTGCTCTGCCGCTTTGCGGATCAAAGTCCTGCAAGTGATTTGGCTGATCAGTTTTGTCTCCAGCCATCCGGCTCACTCTGAGCCTGAATCGATCAATCAACCTGAAGACTCGATTCGCGAATGACCGCAGTTGCGTGTAGCACCCGTTAGCCGTGACCTGATGAAAGATGACAGTGTGTCGGTTTTTTGCCGAATAGACGAAAATTTACCTGCTTCCCGGCAGGCAGACCCACATCTCAACCTGGCTTGTCCGCGTTGCAGAACGAGCGGCAGATGGGTAAGCGAAAAAACTGGTGTTAAAGGCGCGATCCGGACATCGCCTCCGGGCATGACAATGTCTGCTCGATAGAATATTTTCCCGGTGAATCATGAGGTCTCTGCCAGATCCGAACCCGAGTGTTACGAATCAGGACAGGACCTTGCGGTTTTGCAGATAGACTTCCAGCCGCGTCACGATCGTTTCCACGCTCTGGATATCGGTTTCGACGACGACCTCCGGGTTCACTGGTTCTTCATATGGCGAATCGATACCGGTAAAGTCCTTGATCTCGCCGGCCTCTGCTTTCTTGTAAAGCCCCTTCGGGTCACGTCGCTTGCAAACGCTCAGGTCGCACTTGATGAAGATTTCGTGGAAAGCGCCGTCAGGAACTATCGTGCGTACGAAGTCGCGATCTTCGTGAAAGGGGGAGATGAAGGTGCAGATCACGATGTTGCCCTGCTCGTAAAAAAGCCGCGCCGTCTCGCCCACGCGCCGGATGTTTTCCGAGCGGTCCTGGTCACTGAAGCCCAGGTCACCGCACAGACCATGACGCACGTTGTCGCCATCGAGCATCATCACCTGGCAGCCCCGGTTGAACAGGGCGTTGGCCAGTCCTTTGGCTATGGTCGATTTGCCTGCACCCGATAAGCCGGTGCACCACAACACGGCACCCTTGTGGCCGTTTCGCTGCTCCCAGCTCTGCGCCGATATCATGCCGCTCTCCCAGCACACGTTGGTCGAACGTCGGCTCTCCGCGTGTCTGGTATGGGTGACGGCATTCACGTCCTGCTTCTTGCCACGAATCATTCCGGCTGCCACGGTGTGGTTGGTCACCGGGTCGATCAGGATGAAGTTGCCGGTACCGTGATTTATCTGGTAGCTATCGAAGAACAGAGGGCGCGAGGTCTTGATGGTTACGCGCCCTATCTCATTCAGCTCGAAGTGGTCGGCTGTTTCACGATGCAGGGTGTTCACATCGATCTTGTATCGAACGTCCGAGATGTGCGCCTTCACCTTCTGGGTGGTGTGCTTGAGGACGTAGTGGGAACGCGGGTCCATGGGATGTTCGTCCAGCCAGCATAGGTTGACGTCGAACTCGTTGCCCACGTGGGGCAGGTTGTTCTTGCGCACGATCATGTCGCCGCGGCTGACGTCGATTTCGTCCTCGAGCGTCAGCGTGACTGCCTGACCGGCGAAGGTCTCTTCCAGTTCCCCGTCGTAGGTCACGATCGACTTGATCCGCGATGTCCTGCCCGAGGGCAGGGCCGCGATCTCTTCGCCGACCTTGATAGTGCCTGATGTCACGGTGCCGCTGAAGCCGCGAAAATCCAGGTTGGGCCGCAACACGCTCTGCACCGGGAAGCGGAAGTCGACATAGTTCTTGTCTGCCGTAACGTGCACATTTTCCAGCATGTGCAGCAAGGTGTGACCATCGTACCAGGGTGTATTCTCGCTGCGGGTGGTTACGTTGTCTCCGTCCAGCGCGCTGATCGGAATGAAGCTGATATCGTGGATGTCCAGCTTCTGGGAAAACTCGGAATACTCCGCAACAATCTTGCGGAATACCTCCTCGCTGTAGCCGACCAGGTCCATCTTGTTGACCGCGACGACCAGGTGCGGGATTTGAAGCAGGGAGATCAGGAAGCCGTGTCGTTTGCTTTGGGTCGCAACCCCGTGGCGTGCATCGATCAGGATGATGGCCAACTCGCTGGTCGATGCCCCGGTGATCATGTTCCGGGTGTACTGCTCGTGCCCCGGAGTGTCCGCGATGATGAACTTGCGCCTGGCCGTGGTGAAGTAACGGTACGCCACGTCGATGGTAATGCCTTGCTCGCGCTCGGCCGCCAGGCCGTCCAGAAGCAGGGCCAGGTCCACGCGCTCGTCACCGCGCTGCTGGCTGGTCTTTTCGACGGCGGCAAACTGGTCTTCGAATATGCAGTTGGTCTCATAAAGCAGCCGCCCGATAAGCGTGCTCTTGCCGTCGTCGACGCTGCCGCTGGTGGTGAACCGCAGCAGGCTCTTGTTCTCGTATGCGTTCAGGTCCAGTTGGCTGTCCATCAGAAGTAACCCTCCCGCTTTTTCTGCTCCATGGAGGAGTCACTGGTCAGGTCGATGATGCGGTTCTCTCGTTCACTTCGCCGCGCATCGACGACCTCCTGGATGATGTCGTCGATATTCTCGGCGTCGGATCTCACCGCACCGGTGCAGGGGATGCAGCCGAGACTGCGGAACCGGCAGCTCACCGTTTCAGTCTGATCTTCGGTCAGCCCGAGTTTTCCGCCCGGGTCGACGACGTCCAGATATTCGAACGGGATGGTGATGCCGCCCGTTTCCAGGGTTGGTCTCTGTTGCGAAAAATACAGAGGTACGAGCGGGATATCCTCCAGCTTTACGTATTGCCAGACATCCAGCTCGGTCCAGTTGCTCAGAGGAAAGATACGTACGCTTTCCCTGTCGCCGATGTCCGCGTTGTACAGGTTCCACAATTCCGGGCGCTGGTTTTTGGGGTCCCATTGGCCAAACTCGTCGCGCACAGAAAAAAAGCGCTCCTTGGCGCGGGACTTTTCCTCGTCTCTCCGGGCACCTCCGAACGCGGCGTCGAAGCCGTGTTTGGCGATGGCATCCAGCAGCGCCCGGGTCTTCAGTTGCTGGCAGCACTTGTCGTTGCCGATCTGCGAGGGGTGAAGCCCCTTCTCGATAGCCTGGCCGTTGGACTCGACGATGAGCCTGGCCCCGATGCTCCGGGTGTAGCTATCACGGAACTCGTACATCTCCGGGAACTTGTACCCGGTATCGACGTGCATCAGCGGGAATGGGAACTTTCCCGGGTAAAAGGCCTTCTGCGCCAGGCGGATCATCACCGCCGAGTCCTTGCCTACTGAATACAGCATGACCGGGTTCTGAAACTCAGCGACCACCTCACGGATGATGTGGATGCTCTCATGTTCCAGCTGTTTGAGGTGCGTCATGGAGTAGGAACTCAAGCCGGGTCTCCTGTTGGGGTAATTGATTGCAGATTGCAAGGCCGTATCGTTTTCACTCAGAGGAAGTTCGGACTTGAAGCGGGAGTGGAAAGTCTACAAGAAGCAAGGCGCCAATCTTAGTGCATTTGGCAGTCCGATGGCAGGCCGCCGGCTGCACGAACCTTCAGGCAGAAAAAAGCCGGGCCACCTCGTGGCCCGGCACTTGGCCTGATCGATCAATAAGCCGGTGCTGCGTCGTCGTATTTGAATCCCTTGGCCGCGGCCTGCTCGCGAACTGCGCCATAGATGCGGTCGTCCAGTGAGGCGGCCGCGCCACCTTCCATCTCGACCTTTTTCTTTAGGAAGTCGCTGCGCTGTTGAGCCAGCTCGCGGATCTCCGACTGCAGCTTCTGACGTTGCTCCGCCTTTTCGCGGATAACGTCCTTCGCCACTGCAGGTGCCATCGCCTGCAGCGGCTCCGGAAGCTCTTCCGGCTTGATCGCATCCAGGTCGACCCGCCCGCTGCTGATGTCATCGACCAGCTCGTTGTCGCCAAGGAGGTTGGCCTCACCGCTGCCCGAGGTATTGAAGGTGGCCCTGCGCGCTCTGGATGCCACGGATGCCGATTCGTGCAGCCTGCGTGTTGCAGCCAGCTTGCTTTCCTTCTCGGCGCGCTTCTTGCTATCGCCATAGTAGAGGCGGGTGGCATCGAGTTTCTCCGACAGGCGGGCCAGCTTCTTGTCATAGGGTGTCGAGATGGCGACTGCACTGCCGGACGTGTCGACCTGGAAATACTCGCCCGCACCGAGTGCTGCGATCCTTTGCCATTCGCGGCTCGTGGCACGCGATGCGCCGGCCTGTATGGCATTGACCACGATCCCGCGGGCCTTGGCCTCGGCAATGATCTGCGGATACTGCCTTTCATCCTGGTAGTCGCTGTGTGGCGGGGCGTCGCCGACAAGGAAGATTGCCTGGTAGGTGTTCTGATCCCGGCTCCAGGCGATCTTACGAAGTGCGTCGTGCAGCGCCTTGTTGACGCTCTCGGGCGTGTCTCCGCCACCTGCCGCGTCGAAGTCCATCAGGTTCGCATATAGCGAATCGAGATCCGAGGACAGACCGGTCACCCGGGTGACGTAGTTGTCACCGCGGTCCCGGTAGGCTACCAGCCCCATGCGGATCTCCGGTGCGGACTCGGCCTGCGCCAGGGAACTGGCGATCGACCAGATCTTTTCCTTCGCCGCTTCGATCAGGCCGCTCATGCTCCCGGTGGTATCCAGTACGAACACCACTTCGATCTTTGCCGCATCCGTGACTGGCGCGGGATGCTCGATCACTGCAGGCTGAATCGCACCGGTACTGTATCGCATTGGGATCATGACCACCGCGGCGGCCGTAAGGGCGAACAGGGTGATGCCAAAGAGTTTCGTTTTCATGATTGATTGCTCCGTATATCTCTATTGAAGGGTCGATAGTTTGCGCAACGCCGCCTCGGCGCTGCGGTGGGCAAGCTGAAATTGATCGGCTTGTTGTTCGGGGACAGCATCACCAAGACGGCTGCGACTGCTGAGCGAGGGGATGCCGACAAACACCGCCTGGACCAGGAAGAAGGTCCATACACCCATGAACACGCTTTCTGCATGCCAGAAGGCCCACAGTCCGGCCATC
>Ga0265306_10001712_pt1 | contig 10679 bp, 11 predicted proteins | sample Helome_3_FD_192493 | JGI IMG/M metagenome (GOLD analysis project Ga0265306, IMG submission 192493) | Marine sediment microbial communities from subtidal zone of North Sea - Hel_20160420 (Illumina Assembly) | ecosystem: Environmental > Aquatic > Marine > Subtidal zone > Sediment ...
ACGGGCGATGCAACCGCCTGGAAACCGCTGATTGCTGCAGCCGCACTGGTTTTTTTTGCTTACCAGGGTTTCGAGGATATCGCGAATATTGCCGAGGAAACCAAAGCTGCCGAAACAACGGTGCCGCTCGCGTTACTATTATCGCTGTTGATCACGACCGTTATTTATATCCTGGTTGCGATGGTCGCTGTCAGTGTCGTGTCGCCCGATTCGCTGTTCGCCGCGTCTAACCTCGATAATCCGAGCGAGGGGCCACTGGCATTGATCGCCAGTACCGCATTGAATTCGCCTGTAGGCGGAAAATTATTTACGGTCATTGCCCTATGCGCCACTGCGAATACGGTTCTGGTGCTACATATCGTAACTTCGAGAATGCTGTATGGCATCGCCAGGGAAAATTGCCTGCCCGATTTTATCGGCAAAGTTAATCCAAAAACCAAAACACCGGTCAGTGCGGTAATACTCGCAACAATTTTCTGTGTTTTGTTTACCCTTGGGGGCTCGCTCGGAGACGTCGCGAACCTGACCAATGTGGGGGTTTTCCTGATATTTTTCATGGTGAATCTGATGCTGCTGATGTATCGCTATAAAAACCGTGGTACAGAAAATCTGCGCCGTACTTCGGTATCGTTGGCCATCAACCTGGGCTGGTTTCCATTATTACCGTTCCTGGGGGCATTGTTTTGTGTCGCAATGTTACTGACCCAGTTCTGGCAACCGATGATTGTTCTGGGAGTTTCGGTGCCCATTATTGTTTATGCCTTTTTGATTACTATTTTGGCAGTGCCCATCTACATGCTATCTCGAAACAATCCGGGATAAATCACGGCAAGTGTTTCAGCGGGTCTGGCGTAAAAATGGATTGAATTGCTCCACCCATCACGGCAAAACAGCATGTTGCTTAACACAAGTAAACTGACAGGAATGGTCGCGCCGGGACTAGTTACTCGACAACGGGTAAATGTTTCGATTTTTCCAACTGAGCGTCTACGACCCTTAATCTCGTTTCGAGTTTCCGCCGTTTATCGGGATCATTCGTTGCGTCGAGTTTTGCCTGGTAGCGAGATTTCTTATCGCCCAGCAATTGTTGAAGTTTATTCAACTTACCGGGTTTTATACGCTTGCCTTGCTCAGTTTTATTGACCAGTTTTTCAAACTTGTCGGCCAGCTCGGAGAATTTCATTTTCGCCCCTCTTTAAATTTCATTCACGCCGGGAAACTATCGGCATTTCTCAACCCGCCCCTGTCAGGCAGCGGAAGCTTTTTCAATTTCGTCCTCGTCCAGCACGACTTCCTGCGCCGCCTCTGCCACGAGATCAACATGCGATGACATTAAGGCCTGCGCGGTGTCAAGCAGGTGCCTCGAGACTTCATCCACATAATTGAAATCGTTCAATAGCGAGGTTGCCATTCCCGGGGTAATCAAGTCATCTCTCAGCACCTCGGTTACCCGGACGTCCAGTTCTCGATGCCTGGTTTGAATGTCCGCCTTGAGTTCATCCATTTCGAGCACAGCCAGCGCATGATCATACTCGTCTTCGTCTCTCAAACGATAAATTTCTTTGAGAATCAACCCAATCTGATACCTGAGGCGGTTGTATTCATGGCGAATATGCTCATTATCAGAAAGCATGTATTTCGTCGTATTCTTGCGCAGATGCTTGATATGCTTGACGCATTCGACGATTTCCCCAGCGGCCTTGCGCAAGCGGAACAATTCTTCGGAGAACACGCTGGGTATATGAGATTGTGCGTTTGAAATGAAATCCACAATCGCGCCGTACAGTACCTTAACCTTTCTTTCGTATAACTCATCCATATCAAACTCGTGGATCTCTCGATCCTCTGCAATGGTTTTTTTAAGATCCTCGGAGGTCAGTATTTCGGTACGATGCAGGTTTATCCCATGGGCCATGATCTCGAAGGCCGAATCAAACAGGTGCCAGACCTCTTTCTTCACCGAATTCAGCACGGTTTCCGGGAACTCGAGCGCGGCTTCGTTAATGTACAACGGTTCGGCAAGATCCTTTGCTTTCTCGGGGAGAGACTTGACCAGGAAACCCGACAACCGATGGATCAGGGGCACCATTATCAATACCCCAGCGAGATTGAACAAGGTATGAAATACCGCCAGTTTCATCGTGTAATTATCCGCCGCTATGCCCACGCTGTTGCTGACGACATCGACCGCCCAGATAAACTGGCTGATGAAAGCGATTGCGACAACACCGGTGACAACATTGAATATCAAGTGCGCGCCCGCCAGCCGTTTGCCTTCAACATTGGCGCTCAGTGCCCCGATGATGGCGGTTATCGTCGTGCCGACGTTAGCACCGATCGCGAGCGCAAGGCCGTTATCATAGGTTATCTGCGATGCCGCCAGCGCGGTCAGAATCAACACCAGCGTCGCGTGGCTTGATTGCATGACCACGGTCGCCGCGGCACCGATCGCGGCAAACAGGAACAACCCGGGATAGCCCGCAACCGCGAGTGACGCGAGGTCAAAGCTGTCCTTAAAGGCTTCAAACCCTTCCTTCATGTAGTGAATGCCGAGAAACAGGAACCCGAGTCCGGCCAGCACGGCGCCCGCACCCTTCAGGTACTTGGACTTCTGGAACGACAAAACGATGCCGAACACCAGCATCGGCATCGCGTAGGCAGAGATTTTTACCTTGAGTCCAAAAGCCGCGACCAGCCAGGCCCCGGTCGTGGTGCCGATATTGGCACCGAAAATAATTCCAATCCCGGCCACCAGCGTTACCAGCCCCGCGCTGATGAAAGAAATGGTGATCACCGACACCAGCGAGCTCGACTGCATGATCGAGGTCGAGACGACCCCGAACAACAGGCTCTTCCAGGTTTTATCGGTGGTTTTCTGTAACAGCTTTTCCAGTACGCCGCCGGTAAAAGCCTTGAAACCGTCCTCGAGGAAAAGCATGCCAAATAAAAATATCGAAACCCCGGCCGCGATTTCCTTGAAGTCAGGACTGATCCAGAATCCATACGCCAGTATCAGCAGAATGGTCGGTAGAAGTGTCTTTTTCAGCATCGCGATCTCCTCTTGTCAGGCTTATATTGCCGAATTATTTTAAGATACTGCGCGAAGTCTTTTCTTATAAGGGCAACCTGCTCATTCTTGCGAAGCATTACCCTATAAAACGTTTCATTGAACCTCGGTATTTCAATGAAACCAGGCTCCAGAAACGCACTTTACCACAGAATTGCTTAAAACGATTAGACCCCAAGGTGGTACTGCAGGATGCCGCAACTGCCACGAGCCTGTTTGCCACCCTTCGTGGTTGACATTTATCAAATACAAAAATTGGCCCTCTATCAATAATGACGTCATCGAATTTCGGCATTTAGCACAATTTGACTAACGATCATGGTCCTGGTCACCAGGTCACGGCGGCAGATACTATCTATGACGAATAAAGGCTTTGTTTCACTGGTTGGCTCCGGTCCCGGGGATCCCGAATTACTAACCGTTAAAGCGCTGCGGCTGATACAGCAGGCTGATGTCGTGGTCTTTGACCGCCTCGTCAGTTCCCAGATTCTGGCCTTGATTCCACATGGAGTCAGCCAGATTTCAGTGGGTAAGTCTGCCGGCAAACATTGTGTGCCACAGGAGCAAATCAATGAAATTATTGTCAGCCTGGCATTATCGGGGCGGCGCCTGGTACGCCTCAAGGGCGGAGACCCCTATATCTTCGGTCGTGGTGGCGAAGAGGCGCTGGTACTGCAACAGCATGGAATTCCGTTCGAAGTTGTTCCAGGGGTTACCGCCGCTGCCGGTTGCAGTGCTTACAGCGGTATCCCGCTAACCCATCGCAAGCTCAACAGCGGTATTCGTTTTATTACCGGCCACCAAAAAAACGATGAAGCCCTGAATATCAACTGGAACAAGGTTGCTGACCCGGACTGCACGCTGGTCATTTACATGGGGCTTGCGAACCTGCAAAGCATCTGTGCCGAACTCGTGCGCGCGGGCCTGCCGGCATCGACACCGGCCGCCGCGGTGCACGGTGGAACCACTGACCATCAGCAGAAGGTAATATCAACCCTGTCGAACCTGGCCGACGACGTTACCGATGCAGGATTGAAGTCGCCCGTCACTACCATTATCGGCGAGGTCGTCACGCTCAGCGACCAGCTCGACTGGTTTCAGCCAGACGACGAGGAAAACGACAGGAGCCTGGCCTATGACGCGTTTAATCTGGCTCGCGCTTAGTCTCGTTATTGCGGTGCCGTTGGCCGCCAGCGACAGTATTTCGAGCCGTCGCCAACAGGAGCTAAGCAATATCCTGATTCAGGATTGCGGCTCCTGCCACGGCCTTACGATGCGCGGTGGATTGGGGCCCGCCCTCTTGCCAGATGCACTCTCGGGAAAATCCGCCGCAACGATCAGCGCCGTGATCATGAATGGCCGACCCGGCAGCGCGATGCCGCCGTGGCGTGCGCTATTATCCCCCGCCGAAGCTCGCTGGATGGCGGAAATACTGCTCAGTGGGGAACTGCAATGAGCAGGATCGTCTATGCCCTGCTGCTTCTGTTCTGCGTGGGTCCAGCCACGGCCGCGCGTGGCACCGGCGACCTCGGACTTTTCATCGAACGCGCCAGCAGCAGTGTCCAGATCATCGAAACCAGCACCAACACCAGCATCGGCAGAATCGGAGAGCTTGGAGATTTGTCCCACGCGTCCGTGGTTTATTCGCGCGACGCCCGTTTCGCCTACGTTTTCGGGCGTGACGGCGGCTTGAGCAAAGTTGATATTGTTAACGCCGAAATCAGCGCGCGTATCCTGCAATCAGGCAACAGTATTGGTGGCGCGATTTCGCAGAACGGTCGACTGGTCGCGGTCTCCAACTATGAACCCGGTGGCGTCAAGGTATTTGACGCAGAAACGCTCGAGCTGGTCGCCGATATTCCCACCACCTTCGGTAACCACCAGCAGCGCTCGAAGGTCATCGGACTGGTCGATGCACCGGAGCAAAAGTTTGTGTTTTCACTCTGGGATGCTGACGAGATCTGGGTGCTCGATATGTCGGACCCCGCCGATCCACTCATCGAAAAATTCGGGAATATAGGTCGCAATCCCTACGACGCGCTGATAACTTCCGACGGCCGCTATTACCTTGCCGGGCTGTTCGGTGAAGACGGCATGGCCTTGCTGGACCTGTGGAACCTCAAGGCGGGCGTTACCCGCATCCTGCCGGACTATGGCAAGGGTGAGCAGAAATTACCGGTCTACAAGATGCCGCATCTCGAGGGTTGGGCAGTTGCGGGTGACCTGGCATTCATACCGGCCGTGGGTCGCCACGAGGTTCTCGTGATCAACCTGCGCAACTGGCAGGAAATCGGTCGGATCAAGGTGCACGGCCAGCCGATTTTCGTCATGGCGCGCCCCGACGGTCGCCAGGTCTGGGTCAACTTCGCCCTGCCCGACAACGATACGATCCAGATCATCGATACGCAGACGCTTGCGCTGGTCAGGGAGATCAAGCCGGGCAAGGGCGTCTTGCACATGGAGTTCGAGCCACGCGGCGAAGAAGTGTGGCTGTCAGTGCGCGACGAAAATCGCGTCGAGGTTTACGACACCAGGACGTTTGAACGTATATCGTCGATTCCGGCGACCAAACCCAGCGGCATCTTCTTTACCGCGCGCGCACATCGGATTGGGCTATGAGACAATATTCCAAACTGGAGCAACGCCTGCTGAACGAGTTCCAGCAGGGTATGCCGCTGACTTCGACACCTTATGCCGACATCGCCAGGCAACTGGGCGTCTACGAGACCACGGTACTGGAAACACTGAAACGCCTGCAGACCGAGGGAGTCGTCAGCCGGGTCGGGGCCGTGTTTCGTCCCAACCGAGTTGGGGCCAGCACCCTGGCGGCAATGGCAGTGCCCGCGGCGGAACTCGAGGATGTCGCCGCGATCGTTAACGGATTCGACGAGGTCAATCACAACTACGAACGCGAGCACCGCTTCAACCTCTGGTTCGTGGTGGTGGCCAGCGATGAGGATCGGCTGCAACAAGTCCTCGCTGAAATCGAGCAGTGCAGCGGTTACCCGGTGCTCGACCTGCCCTTATTGAATGAACACTTCATTGACCTGGGGTTTGAATTGAAATGGACATGAGAAGAGATTCCCCGTTTGACGAGGCCCTGATCGAAATCATCAGCCGGGGTTTGCCGCTGGTCAGCCGGCCGTACGCGGCAATCGCAGAACAACTCGACTGCAGCGAGAGAGAGGTCATGGAAGGCATCAATCGAATCATGATGCGTGGCGACATGAAACGATTCGGCATTGTCGTACGCCATCGTAAATTGGGTTACCGCGCCAACGGCATGGTGGTGTGGGACATTCCGGATGCTCGCGTCAATGCAACAGGCCACTGCATTGGCCAATATTCTTTCGTGACGCTGTGCTACCAGCGCCCACGGATACTGCCCCAATGGCCTTACAATTTATTCAGCATGATTCACGGGCGTGACCGTAGCGCGGTCATCAAACAGGTTGAATTTATTGTTGAGCAATGTGGATTGCACGACATCGATCACGAGATTTTATTCAGCAATCGCTGCTTCAAGCAACGTGGCGCGAGCTACCCGCGAAGGTGTGAATTGGAACCACGTGGAATGGCGCTCAATGAATGAGCTGAGTCGCCAGTTTATCAATCGCTACCAGGGTGGTTTCCCGCTCGAGGAACGACCCTATGCCAGCATTGCCGCCGAGCTGGGCACCGATAGCGTCACGCTCATCGGCCTGATCCAGAATTTGCTGGACGACGATGTGTTGAGCCGATTCGGACCTTTGTATGACGTCTCCAGTATGGGCGGCAGCTTAACCCTGGCCGCGCTATCGGTTCCGGATAATCGATTTGACGAAATCGCGAAACTGGTTAACGAGATGCCCGAAATAGCGCATAACTATCAGCGCGAGCACGCGTTGAACATGTGGTTTGTCATTGCTACAGAAACCCCTGAACTGATGCAACTATGCATCGATCGAATCGAGCAGGCAGCCAACCTGCCGGTCTATAACTTCCCCAAGTTACAGACCTTTTACCTGGGACTGTGGTTATTACTCGACGAAACCGGCGGGGTTGGCACACAGCCCGTGCCGGGGCCGTTGAAGCAAGGAGGCATGATTATCGATGAACTTGATCGTCAAATCGTGCAGGCAACCCAGGCGGGACTGGCATTGCTGACGGCACCCTATACCGAGGTCGCCGGGGCCTGTGATTGCGACACACAAACCGTACTGAAACGTATGCAGCGCATGCTTGATCGCGGCGTAATTCGTCGCATTGGCGCGATTCCTAATCACTACCGCCTGGGCCTGCGCGGTAACGGTATGTCGGTATGGGATGTCGATGATGAAAAGTTGCAAGAGCTGGGTGCGCGGGTTGGCAGGCTCGATTTTGTCAGCCACTGCTACGAGAGACCGCGCCATTTACCACTATGGCCCTATAACCTGTTTGCCATGGTGCACGGTCATGATCGCAATGAAGTGATATCCAAGGTTGACCAGATCACTGAACTTCTGGGTGCCGATGGCCGGCAGCATGACGTGCTGTTCAGTACGCGGATCCTGAAAAAAACCGGATTGAGGTTAGTTGCCTGATGTTTCGCATAAGTCGTTATCTACAGGCACTCGCAAGTGAACGGTCAGTCACACCCATGCCGAGATCCGTTATGCTGGGCAGTGGGCCGGTCGTTATCTGGAACCTGATTCGTCGCTGTAACCTCGCCTGCAAGCACTGCTATGCAACCTCGGCGGATATCGATTTCCCTGGAGAGTTGAGCACCGACGAAGTATTTAAGGTGATGGATGACCTCAAGTCATTCGGCGTATCGGTGCTGATCCTGTCTGGCGGCGAGCCGCTACTGCGCCCGGACATATTCGAAATCTCCGCTCGCGCCAAAGCAATGGGGTTTTACGTCGGGTTATCGAGTAACGGCACCCTGATAACTGAAAACAATATCTCCGATATCGCGGCCATCGGCTATGACTACGTCGGCGTCAGCCTCGACGGTATGCGCGATACCCACGACTGTTTTCGTCGCAAGCAAGGTGCATTCGATGAATCCATCAGGGGTATCCGGCTATGCCATAACGCGGGAATCAAGGTTGGACTGCGCTTTACTCTGACCCAGGACAATGCCGACCAACTGCCGGATCTGCTGCAGCTCATGCGCGATGAAGACATCGACAAGTTTTACCTGTCGCATTTGAACTATGCTGGACGCGGCAATCGAAACCGCAGCAGCGACCTGCACCACCAGATGACGCGTGCCGCCATGGATCTGTTGTTCGAGACCTGCTGGCAGGATGTCAAAAACGGGGTGCAGCGTGAATTCGTCACCGGTAACAACGACGCCGATGGCGTTTACCTGTTGCAATGGGCAAGCCAACACATCCCCGAACACGTCGAAACCTTGCGCCAGCAACTACTGCGCTGGGGTGGTAATTCATCCGGCGTCAATATCGCTAATATTGACAATCTTGGCACCGTGCATCCGGATACCATGTGGTGGGATTACAGCATCGGTAACGTCAGGCAGAGACCTTTCTCTGAAATCTGGCAGGATACTTCGGATCCGCTGATGGCGGGCCTGAAAGCCAGCCAACGACCGCTCGAAGGGCGTTGCGCAATCTGTCAGCACCTCGCTATCTGTGGTGGTAATTCACGCACCCGCGCGTGGCAGCTCACCGGTAATCCGTGGGCGGAGGATCCGGGATGCTACCTGAGCGACGCGGAGATCGGCGTCGTCGACATGCCGCAAAGAGTCGAAGTGACACCCTACCGACGCAGCCAGGAGGCGGAAAAGGAGCTGCATTCCTGAGACATGATCGATGCCGGGCTATTCCGAGCAGATACTGATCATCGCGTCGCGATCGTGAATGGTAACGTTACGACCGTCGATGGAAACGATTTCCCGGTCGTGCAGATTTTTCAGGATACGCGAAAAGGTTTCGGGTTTGACCGACAACCGGGACGCGATGACGCTCTTGGCTATTTTGAGTTCGAAACTATCACTATCGGGCGTAGCGTGGTGTAAAAGATAGGCCACAGTGCGCACGGTCCCGGTATCCAGGCTGAGCGCGTCTATTTCACGAATCAGTCCGCGCAGTCGGAAACTCATCTTGCCCAGCAGCAGAAAACAGGTATCGATTGACTCGCGCAACATCGACTTGAAATCCTTGCAGTTAATGCCAATCACCCGGCTGGGCGAGAGTGCGGTTGCGGTGACCGGGTAATGTGGCTCATCCATGAACATCAGGGCTTCGGCAAAGGTCGCCCCGGTTTCCATGATTTCTACGACCTTTTCCTTGCCCTCGGGAGAAACCCGGAACAGCTTGATTCGACCCGAGAGTACCAGGTAAAAATTGGTCGCGTTATCCCCCTGGAAAAACAGGGATTCACCTTCGACCATGTCGATAACATGGGAATGGCGACGCACGCGATCCAGCTGGGCTTCGGTCAACTCTGAAAACAGGTGTGATGTGCCGAGCGCTTCGAGTATGCCTTTAGAATCCAATGTCGGTCCCGATCAAGTGCAACTTTTTGACAGCGTTAAATATTGACACGAAACCGTTTGGCCCGCATCGATTTTTTGCTGTAGACAAGATCACTGCTAGCGCAGTAACTGTTGCCGAATTGCGATCAGCTTGAGGGCATGGTTGGTAAAAATCCAGTCCACCCCGCGATTCAGTTCGCGATAAAAACCAAACCGGGAAGCAACGAAACCGACACCCACTTTTTGCCTTTGCCCATGATGGCGCCGAATCATGTCACGATTCAATAACAGGTAGTGACCACAGACACCGCCAAGGTCCCGCTCCAGGGCTTCCCGGCTGAATGCGCCCGTATCAAGTTCGGCCACCGGCAGGAAGGCCTCTTTACCGGCAAATGCAACCAGCTCGAAGAGGTCGAATTTAAGCGCGAGGAAATGATAGTCGACACCCGGGGTAAGGTTCACAAATATTTCTCGCAGGCGCTTCGCCCTGGCCTCCGTCACGCCCCGTTCATCCCGTTTGAGTTCTATCATAAGATGATATGTGCCCCCGAAACGATCGACGACTTCCGCGAGTGCCGGGACTTCAGGCAGCTGCTCTCGTAGCTCGGCAAAACTCACATTGGCAACGACCAGTTCAATATTAAAAACACGACGCGTATCGACATCATGAATCACTACTGGCTCCTGGTCACGGGTCCAGCGCACATCGAACTCGAGCCCCCAGCCTCCCGCATCGGCGACCCGGCTAAAAGCCGCCATCGTGTTTTCCCTGACCCGGCGATTATCGTGTTCGCCGCGATGTGAAATAATCTTGCAGCCGAGCAGCGCCTCGCGAGTGGGTCGGCGACGCGGTATAACCCGGAAGCAGAGATTAAGCGCAAGCTGAGCAGCAAGCTCGAGTCGATAACGAAGCCCTTGCACTATTGCCAATCCGTGCCGCGGCAGGGCACCGGGTAAGTCAGACTGGCCGGTGAGGGCTTGAAATCGCGAGCGCTGTCGTAGCAGGTGATCTTCCCTACTCCATCGACCCAGTAGCCTTGAGGATCGATATCCCTGATCGCGGCTGGCTTATCGTTCTCGTCAAGTTGATGCACTTCGAAATGCAGGTGTGGAAACCCTGCCGCCAGGCCGGTAAGACCCGAGTATCCAACT
>Ga0265306_10001713_pt1 | contig 10678 bp, 10 predicted proteins | sample Helome_3_FD_192493 | JGI IMG/M metagenome (GOLD analysis project Ga0265306, IMG submission 192493) | Marine sediment microbial communities from subtidal zone of North Sea - Hel_20160420 (Illumina Assembly) | ecosystem: Environmental > Aquatic > Marine > Subtidal zone > Sediment ...
TCCCGCACCTGATCTTCCAGGGCTTTACCGGTGACGACGTGCGTCTCGCGCGCGATACCAACCGCACCGCGATTTTTTACGGTTTCCAGAATCCATCGCCGATCGAAGACGATATCCGCCTGGTTGAGATCCTGCATACACTCGGTGCGCGCTTCATGCAGTTGACCTACAACAACCAGTCGCTGCTCGCCACCGGTTGTTACGAAGCGCAAGACAGTGGGGTCACGCGTATGGGCCGTGAGGTGATCGCGGAGATGAACCGCGTCGGCCTCGTCGTCGATATGAGTCACTCGGCCGAGCGCTCGACGCTGGATGCGATCGAAATCAGTGCGCGTCCCATCGTGGTTACACACGCCAACCCGGCTTTCTGGCATCCCGCGCTGCGTAATAAATCAGACGCGATTTTAAAAGATCTTGGCGAAACCGGTGGCATGCTCGGCTTCAGTATGTACCCGCATCATTTGAAGGATGGCAGCGACTGCAGCCTGCAGAACTTTTGCCGGATGATTGCCGATTGTGCCGAGATTATGGGGGTTGATCATATCGGGCTGGGCTCTGACCTGTGCCAGGATCACCCGGATTCGGTGGTCGAATGGATGCGCGTCGGCCGCTGGACCAAGAAAATCGATTACGGCGAGGGTTCTGCCAGTAATGCCGGCTTCCCGCCGATGCCCGCATGGTTTAATGACAACCGCGATTTCGGCAATGTCGAAAAGGGATTGCTCGAAGTCGGATTTGATGCTGCGGATGCGGCTAAAATAATGGGTAATAACTGGCTACGTTTCTTCGACGAAAACTTTGGACCGGATTACTAGATGGATTGCGCTGACCAAAACCCGATGCCTGACGCGGCTAACTTCCGCAGACCGCCCGAGGTGGTTATGCGCCTGGCACGCATGGGCAGTTTCCACCAGACCCGTTTGTCATTCATGCGTAGCCTGTTACGACGCCTCAAAAGCGAAGACTGGAAGTTTAAGCGCAATCTCTGGGCCATCGACGAGCAGGGATTCGGGCGCGCGGTCTACACGGTTTATGGCCCCGAACGGGCTTACTCGCTGGTTGCTTTTTCGCACGACTTAGCCGATGAAATGCGCTCCGATCGCGTCATCGCCACTGCCTGGGATGCGACTTTTGCACTGTTTGACGGGATTCCGGATGAGGCTGACCTCGACCGTCTGCAACAAAATGTGCCCAAACAGGAGGCTGGACGGATTTCCGACACCGAGCTCAGCCTGTCCCGCGCTAATCGCTCGGTGCGTCTGTGGCAACATGTTGTCGAGTGCCTGGCTGCAGGCGAGCAGCCCGATCGTGAGCAAGTCGAGGCGGTGGGCTATCTGGTACGCACCACCGCGGTTTATGGTTCGGGTAAATTCGGTGCCGCAGATCGATTGTCGATTGCTGATCGAGCTGAAGTCAGCGCCCCGTTCCAGGCTGAATTGTTATCAGTCTGGTTGACGCGTGCTTTCTCGCTCGACCTGGTCGAGCATATCGCTCGGGCGCGAGGTGGCGCACAGGCGGTTGCAATCGATTCCGAATTGCGTCGTCGCTTCGGCGTCGGTAACTCCACCGGACTCGGCATGGCACCATTCCTGATCAATCATCCGGCATTGCTCAACAACTGGATGATGGCGCGTGAAGAGGCACTGGCGCGTGTGCGCGCCCTGCCGCAGGCGGATGCGGTGGCAATCGATGATTTCAAACAGCATTTCGAACGCGCCTGCTTTAACCTGGCGCAATGGCATTCGGAACACCCGATCCAGATCGAGAAACTCGCTGCCCTGCGCACGGATCTAGAATCGATGCGCAGTTATATTACGCGCGAGTCGCTCGTCGGCGATCATCCCTGGGACCGATTTTATCGCTGGGCCGAGGCAAACCTGTCGTTGGAAGGACAGGAGCAACTGGTTGCGCTGTTACTCGAGCCCTATGGCGAGCTGGTTGATGCGTTGACCCGGTGTATGGATGCCGACGAGCATCTGGCCTTTTTTATAGATGGCGCCATGCCGATCGCCCGGTTGCGCGAAATTATCGAATCTCAATGCCGCTGGGCAATACAGGTTGACTATGAGCAGCCCGAAAATCGGGCGCGCTTCTGGTACACCTCGGCGGAAAAGCTCGAACCGCGCGTCGGTGAGCGCTTCGAAGAAACCGGTGCCGAGTATGAATTACCGCTCGCGGTTGGTTTCGATATCAAGCAAATGTATGCCGCGCTGAAGGATTGGCAAGCGCAGCAGACCAGCGCCGAATTTCTGCTGGCCCATCCCGAACATCGCCACACGGCGCGGCGTGTGCAAAACCTGGCCATCCGCCCTTATGCCGAAATCCAGGACAACCTCATCGCTGCGGATATGCTGCCGATTGACATCCTGCGCTGCAAACTGTCTTTCTTTGGCGCCACCAAATTTGATCCACGTTCCGATCGCTGGGTCCGCATCTGCATGTACCAGGACGCACCCTTTCCGCATGAATTACTCGCTGCGGCATCATGAGTTACCGGCTTACGCTCGCCGAAACCGAATCATATTTACGCAAGGTAGCGCGTGCCTGTGGCCTCGACTGGGGCCTGGCCGAAGAGGCTGGCAAGGCGGCGCGCTGGCTGGCGGCGTTTAATCTTCCCGGTCCCGAATTCATGCTCGCCCATCTGCAGCAGTTGGCGGGCATGGAATACCGTTCGTTTATGCCGCAAGGCAGCGCACAACCATGGCGTGCCAGTGGCGGTCTGTTATGTCCGATTATTACCGGTGCAGCACTTGCCGATCGCTCGGCGCAAATGCTCGATGGCGAAGTGTTTAAGCTCGGCCCGACCGCCTATCCACTGTTGCTTGCGGCAACCGTTGGCCAGGCCGCGCGCTGCCATCAAACCGTTTTCACCGCGGCATGGGCCGGGGTGCGGGTCAGTTGTTTCGAAAATGGACTCAGTATCGAGGGTAATCACGATGACCTGTTGCTCACCCGGGTCGATGCCGTGAGCTGTCAACAGGACGATTTATCGAGCCCGCAACAATTGCCGTCGACGCTTGCCTATGTAATCGATGAAGATATTGTCAAACGCATCGAAGAGCTCGCCTTTGAAACCTGCGCGCCCGCAACCGAAGCATCGCGCGCCGGCGCCGGCGCGGGTCTCACCGACAACGACTAATCGGGGGACAGACCACGTTTTTCGGTAACTCGATTGGGGAATGTGGAGGTAGTGGCGAAAAACGTGGTCTGTCCCCTGCGCAGGGACTTCGTGAATTAAATCACCTATTTACAGCGCTTTCCTGTATACTTGCCGCAATCTTTCTGGTGCTGATCGGTCTGCACCTGTCTTTAATACGGAAATTATTTACGATTTCCCACTCAATTAGCATTAAATCGACCCTGACCGTTCCAAACACAGCAGTGTGTTTTGGCGGGACGATTGCTGGAGAAGTTCAAAACATGTCATTTAATAACCTTGGCCTTAGAGCCGAGCTAGTCCGTGCTGTATCCGAAAAAGGCTACGACACCCCTACCCCAATCCAGCAACAGGCCATCCCGCTGGTTCTCGAAGGTCGCGACCTGATGGGTAGCGCGCAAACCGGAACCGGCAAAACCGCCGGCTTCACCCTGCCTTTACTGCAGCGTCTGGCCGCTAAGCAACCACCGCAAAATAGTCGCCGTCCAATTCGTGCGCTGGTGATAACGCCGACCCGTGAGCTGGCGGCGCAGGTGGCGGAAAGCATTACCACCTACGGCAAGTGGCTGCCATTAAAATCAACCGTGGTTTTCGGCGGTGTCAGTATTAATCCACAGAAGCAGAAACTCATTCGCGGCGTCGATATCCTGGTGGCCACGCCGGGCCGGCTCCTCGACCATGTGGGTCAAAGATCGGTTGATCTTTCCCAGGTCGAATTGCTGGTGCTCGACGAAGCCGACCGCATGCTGGATATGGGTTTTATCCACGACATTCGCAAAGTGCTCGCACTGGTGCCGAAACAAAAACAGACGCTGCTGTTTTCCGCAACCTTTTCCAACGATATCAAAAAGCTCGCCAACGGCTTGCTGAAGTCGCCGGCGTTGATCGAAGTAGCGCGACGCAACACCACCGTGGAAGCGATTCAACAGGTGGTTCATCCCGTCGATAAGAGCCGCAAACGTGAATTGCTGTCGTACCTGATTGGTTCCAACCAGTGGCAGCAGGTGCTGGTTTTCAGCCGTACCAAGCATGGCGCCAACCGCCTCGCCGGGCAGTTGATTACGGATGGTATCAATGCTGCTGCGATCCATGGCAACAAGAGCCAGGGCGCGCGCACCCGGGCGCTGGCCGACTTCAAATCAGGCAAGGTGCAGGTATTGGTGGCAACCGATATAGCCGCGCGCGGACTCGATATCGACCAGCTCCCCCACGTGGTCAATTATGACTTGCCTAATGTCCCCGAAGATTATGTGCATCGTATCGGTCGTACCGGGCGCGCGGGACGTGAAGGTGAAGCCATCTCGCTGGTATGTGTCGATGAACTGAAACTGCTCAAGGATATCGAGAAACTGATTAAACGCGATATTCACCAACAGATCATCGATGGTTATGCGCCGGACCCCAAGATAAGGGCGGAACCGATCGAACGTGGCAAAGCTCCGCAGAGGCACAAGGCGCACAACAAACCACAACGCCCGTTCCAGGCTAAAGCCAGAAGTCATTCCGGCAAACCTGCTGCGCAAGGCGCTAACCAGCGCTATAAATCCGGTCGGCGTACCGCTGCCTGATCGATATACGACTTAGGAAAAAAACATGACTGATTTAATCGATGACCTGGTAGTCGAGAACAAGTTCCCGATCACCAGCATAGAGAAAACTGAACCCCCGCAGGGCGTCAAGGAAGGGGAATGGTATGAGTACGTTATTGGCAAGGGATCGTCAGCAATCACGGGCAGGCGTTCGGGTAGTCTTAAAGCGGTAACCGAGTATGTCGAGGAATATGCCGATAATCTCAATCAACGCTCAGCCCTCGGTTACTCGGCTTACGCTGCGCGCAAACCAACCAAACCAACCAAGCCAGCTAAACCTGTCGAAGCTGCTGAACCAGCCGAAGCTGCCAAGCCGGCTAAATAACACCGTTTTCGATCTATTCCCGACCGTGACGCATCAGGCGTCATGGTTGCTACCAATCTCTGCCCGCTCCAGTCGCTAGCTGTCGATTGCCCGCGGCCCCTGTTTTCCGCGATACAACCAGATTTCCAGCCACCGATTCGCCCGTCTTAAACACCGCTGCCGAGCACGGTTCGGATTGAAAATATTCCAGTGTCGAGGTAATGTGAAGCCTGTTTGTACAAGTCCCGCTTATCGGGTTGTCGCTATGAAAACCTATCGTTCTCCCAGGCTTGAAGTGCGTGAAGATTCGCTCGCCGGTCGTGGTGTGGTCGCAATTGCCGATATCGCCAAAGACGAGATTGTCGCGATCAAGGCGGGCAATATTATTACGCGCGCAGAACTCAAGCAGGCCACGCAGGCGGCCGGCGATATGGCGCTGCAAATCGACGATGATTTCTACCTGGCGCCACGCACCGCGGATGATGTGGAGGACATGTCGGTGTTCATCAATCATTCCTGCGATCCGAATGTGGGTTTCCGGGGACAGGTGGTCTATGTCGCGATGCGCGACATCAGTGCAGGCGAGGAATTGTGCCATGATTATTCGATGGAGCGCTCCGATCATTATCTACTCGATTGCCATTGCGGAAGTCCGTTATGTCGAGGTAAGGTAACCGGTCAGGACTGGAAAATACCCGAATTACAGCAGCGTTACGGGGATTATTTTTCGATTTATATCAGGAACAAGTTTCAGTGAGGATAGACCAATGAATGCTCCCGCCGACCAGGTGATCGACCAACCTATTCTGTTGCGTGAAAACAGCGATGGCATTACCACGCTGACACTGAATCGTCCCGCACAATACAATGCGCTGTCTGCTGAACTGCTGACTGATTTGCAAACTGCGCTCGATAATATTAACCAGGATGAATCCGTGCGGGTTGTTATCATCGCGGCCAACGGCAAGGCGTTTTGCCCCGGCCACGACCTGAAAGAAATGCGCGCCAGCGAGCAGCGTGAAGTTCACCAGGCGCTGTTCGACAAGTGCAGCAAGATGATGCTGACCATCAACCAGCTGCAGCAACCGGTGATCGCGCGGGTCAATGGTATCGCTACCGCGGCCGGTTGCCAGCTGGTGGCAAACTGCGATCTCGCGGTCGCTGCCGAAGACGCCCGCTTTGCGGTTTCCGGGATTAACGTCGGCCTGTTCTGTTCAACCCCGGCGGTGCCGTTAAGCCGTAATATGGGGCGCAAGCAGGCCCTGCACATGTTGCTCACCGGGGACTTCATTTCGGCGCAAACCGCGCAGCAGTATGGCCTGGTCAATGAGGTTGTGCCCGCTGCGGAACTCGAGCAGGCGACAATTGCACTGGCGCAGAAAATTGTCGCCAGGTCCGCGCATGCGATCAGACTGGGCAAGGATATGTTCTACCAGCAACTGCCGATGGATCTGAGCGATGCCTATGCTTACGCCAGCGAGCGTATGACCTGCAATATGGATTCCCACGATGCGCGGGAAGGCATCGATGCATTCATTCAAAAGCGCAAACCTGTATGGAGAGGAAATTGAGCTCGTCTAGCCAGTATTCGACTGACCTCGATAAAAACGCGGCCAACTATTCGCCGCTTTCGCCGCTGACTTACATCGAACGCGCCGCCGCGGTTTACCCGGCACGCCTGGCTCAGGTTTATGGCGAAAAGCGCTACAGCTGGGCCGATACCTACCGTCGTTGCCGTCAGTTCGCGTCGGCGTTACAACGCCATGGTATTGAGGCAGAAGACACGGTGGCGCTGATGTTACCGAACCTCCCGGCGATGTTTGAAGCGCACTATGCGATCCCGATGGCTGGCGCCGTGATTCACGGGCTCAACATTCGCCTTGATGCCGATGCGATCGCCTTCCAGCTACAGCATGGCGGCGCCAGAATTCTGTTCACCGATCGCGAGTTTTCGACGACGGTACAGGCCGCGTTGGCGCAGCTTGATGAAAAGCCGCTGGTTATCGATGTTGATGACGCTGCATTCACCGGCGGTGAATTTATCGGTGCAATGGAATACGAGGATTTCCTCGCCAAGGGCGACCCCGAATTCGTCTGGCACTTGCCCGCCGATGAATGGCAGGCGATTGCGCTCGGCTATACCTCCGGCACTACCGGCGATCCGAAGGGTGTGGTCACCCATCACCGTGGTGCCCATCTGAACGCGGTATCCAATGCGCTGGCCTGGAATATGGGTGCCAACCCGGTCTATCTATGGACCCTGCCGATGTTTCATTGTAATGGCTGGTGTTTTCCATGGACCATCGCCGCGCTGAACGGTACCAGTGTTTGCCTGCGCGCGGTGCGTGCAGATGATATCTTCGACGCGATAAAACAGCATCGTGTAACCCATTTATGCGGCGCGCCGATCGTAATGAACCTGATGGCCAATGCCGATGCGGAATTGCAGGCAGGCATCGACCACCAGGTCAATATCATGACGGCTGCGGCGCCACCACCGCCGGCGATTCTGGAAACCATGGCGCGTCTTAATTTCAAGGTGACGCATGCCTATGGGCTCACCGAGGTTTACGGTCCGGCGGTAGTATGCGCCTGGCACGAGGAATGGGATGAATTGTCGATTACCGAGCAGGCGGAAATGAAATCCCGCCAGGGCGTGCGCTACCCGATGCTCGAAGAGCTTGTCGTCGCCGATCCCGAAACCATGCAACCGGTGCCGCGCGATGGCGAAACCATCGGTGAAATCATGTTTCGCGGTAACATTGTGATGAAGGGTTATCTGAAAAATCCAGCAGCCAGCGAACAGGCCTTTACCGGTGGCTACTTTCATTCGGGTGATCTCGCGGTATGTCACCCGGATGGTTATATTGAAATTCGCGATCGTTCCAAGGACATCATTATTTCCGGCGGTGAAAATATTTCCAGCATCGAGGTGGAGAATATTCTGTATCGTCACCCGGCAGTACTCGAAGCAGCGGTGGCAGCGATGCCCGATGTGAAGTGGGGTGAGACACCCTGTGCATTTGTGACCCTGCGAGAAGATGTCGATGTCAGCGAACAGGAGCTCATCGATTTTTGCCGCGACAACATGGCGCATTTCAAGGCGCCGCGCAAGGTGGTTTTCGGGGCCTTGCCGAAAACCTCGACCGGTAAAATACAGAAATTTGAACTGCGCGCGCGGGCCAGAGAGTTATGACCGATATTAAAGATCTGCGTCGAATTCTCACTGACTATAAGCGAGTGGCCATAGTGGGTCTTTCCGCCGACTGGTCGCGGCCGAGCAATTTCGCTGCAAAGTACCTGCTCGATCACGGCTTCGAGGTGATTCCGGTCAACCCGAAGTACGACGAAATACTGGGGCAGAAATGCTACGCCGATTTGCGTGACATCCCCACCCCGGTCGATGTCGTCGATCTGTTTCAGCGCGTCGATCGAATCCCACCTTTTGTCGATCAGGCGATCGAAATCGGGGCCAGAGTCGTCTGGATGCAGCTTGGTATTATCCATGAGGAGGCCGCACAAAAAGCCCGCGACGCCGGTCTCGAAGTAGTCATGGACCGATGCATGAAAATCGAATATGCGCGCCTGTTCGGCGGATTGAATACGATCGGCGTGAATACCGGTGTTATTTCGGCGCAGCGCCCACAAGTGTTTAACCGCTAACGGGAGCGATTCATGGCAGATCGAGAATTTGGTATCGAAACCCTTTGTTTGCATGCGGGACAGATTCCCGACCCGATTACCGGTGCGCGTGCGGTGCCTATATACCAGACCACGTCTTACGTCTTCGATGACGCGGAGCACGCGGCCAGCCTGTTCAATTTGCAAACCTTCGGCAACACCTATGTGCGCCTGACCAATCCTACCACCGCGGTGTTTGAAGAACGCATGGCGTCACTGGAAAACGGCCGTGCCGCGCTTGGTGTCAGCTCTGGAATGGCCGCACAGATGACTGCCATTCTGACGCTGATGCAGCAGGGTGATGAACTGGTATCGGCAAAAACGCTATACGGCGGCACCTTTTCGCAGTTTGATGTGACTTTCCGCAAGATGGGCATTGAGACCACTTTCATCGATTCGGACGACCCGGAGAATTTCCGCAAGGCGATTACCTCGAAAACAAAGGCGCTGTATGCCGAAACCATCGGCAACCCGACCAATAACGTTATCGACATCGAAGCGATTGCGGTGATCGCGCACGATGCCGGAATTCCGCTGATTGTCGATAGCACTTTCGCAACCCCCTATTTATGCAAGCCGATCGATCATGGCGCCGATATCGTTGTGCACTCGGCGACCAAGTTTATCGGTGGTCACGGCACCAGTATGGGCGGAGTCATGATCGAATCGGGAAAGTTCGACTGGGATAACGGTAATTTCCCGGGCATGGTTGAACCCTCGGCCGGATATCACGGTATCCGCTTTTATGAAACCTTCGGCGATTTCGGTTTTACCATGAAGGCGCGCTGCGAAACCCTGCGCACGCTGGGGCAGGCGATGAGCCCCTTCAATGCGTTCATGATGCTGCAGGGAATTGAAACCCTGCCGGTGCGCATGGACCGCCATTGCGACAATGCGATGGGCGCGGCGCAGTTTCTGCAGAACCACCCGGCAGTGAGCTGGGTCAATTACGCGGGCCTCGAAGATAATCCTTACCGGGAACTGGTCAGGAAGTACCTGCCAAAAGGCGCCAGTTCAATTTTTACCTTTGGTGTCAAGGGTGGCAGTGCGGCAGGCGAAAAGTTTATCAATAATGCCCAGTTTATGAGCCACCTCGCCAATGTCGGCGACGCGCGCACACTGATTATCCACCCGGCGTCGACGACGCACCGCCAGCTTGGCGAAGAACAGCAGATCGCCGCCGGGGTGACCCCGGACATGGTGCGTATTTCGGTTGGGCTCGAAACCCTCGACGATATCCTCTGGGATCTCGACCAGGCCCTAAGTCAGTCGCAACTCTAATACCCGCGTAACCCTCAGCATCATCGCCGCGCAAGCGCGCGAAATCGGGGACAGAACACGTTTTTCGGAAACTCGATCGAGAAATTTCGAGGTGGAGGCGAAAAACGTGGTCTGTCCCCTTCGAAGCTACCGCTTGCACCCGAATGACCCCTTAACTTAAGATGAGTCGACAAGCTGACAGGAGATGATGATGCCCTGGTGGGGATGGATAATATTTGGCGCCTTGCTGCTCGGTTCCGAGCTACTAATAGTCGATGCCGGCTTTTACCTGGTGTTCATCGGCATTGCCGCTGCCATCACCGGACTGGTCGAACTCAGCGGTGTGGGCCTCGAGCCCTGGGTGCAATGGATCCTGTTTTCGGTAATTGCGCTGATTATGATGATGTTGTTCCGTAAAAAACTCTATGCCAAATTGCGTGGTTCCGGGATTGGTTACGAAACCGGGCCCACAGGCGAAGTGGTCACGCTCGAGCAGGACTTGCCAGTTGGCGAAAAAGGCCGGCTGGCTTACCGCGGTACCGAATGGACCGTGATCAACGATAGTGACCAGGCTTTCACCGCTGGTCAGCATGTAAAGATTGTCAACGTCGATGGCCTGACCCTGCGGCTGGAACGCATCGAGCAACAAAACTAAGGAGAACAACCATGTACGGTAATTTTGCATTC
>Ga0265306_10001715_pt1 | contig 10677 bp, 10 predicted proteins | sample Helome_3_FD_192493 | JGI IMG/M metagenome (GOLD analysis project Ga0265306, IMG submission 192493) | Marine sediment microbial communities from subtidal zone of North Sea - Hel_20160420 (Illumina Assembly) | ecosystem: Environmental > Aquatic > Marine > Subtidal zone > Sediment ...
TCTCTGAGCCAGTATAAAAAATCTCAGGATGGCGTAAGTATTTTTTTGTTTTGGGACTATATTGCAATAAAATTGTCACAGCTTGATATCTATAGATACCCATACTCCATTGCCCGCCCTTCAGAAATTTCTGGAATCCAAAAACTGGTTGCAACCAAATGAAAAAGTAAATACCCTTTCAAAACCCGGGGAAGGTAATATGAACGTAGTACTCCGTGTAAAAACAAATCAGCGTTCCTTTATTCTGAAACAATCACGCCCTTTTGTTCAAAAATACCAGCAAATTGAAGCCCCGCTTAACAGAATAGAAGTGGAATATAAGTTTTATGAAGCCATTCAGGAAGTATCGATAACATCCCACATCCCGTCTATTTTAGCTTTTGACCCAAGAAACTACCTTATGCAAATGGAAGACCTGGGACAGTGTGAAGATATGACATTTTGTTACCGGGATCGTAGCGTTTCACGAGACATACTAGAAAAATTGATTACTATAGCAGTGGCTATTCATAAAGTAGGTCGTTTAGATGATTTTCCCCAAAATATGGCCCTTCGGGTATTGAACCATCAGCACATTTTTGTACTGCCGTTTCTAGAAGACAATGGATTTCAATTAAATAATGTGCAGCAAGGTTTACAGGAATTATCACTTCCATATAAAAATGACAATGCTATTAAAGCTGTTGTTAATAAACTTGGAGATATGTACCTTTCCAAAGGAAATGTTTTGATCCATGGCGACTATTACCCAGGCAGCTGGATGCAATTGGAAAATGAGGTTTATATCATAGATCCTGAGTTTAGTTTTATCGGTTTCAGAGAGTTTGATCTTGGTGTGATGACTGCTCATTTGATTATGGCCACTATGGATCCATCTTCATTTCAAAATGTAATGCAACTTTACAAGGGCGATGCAGATTCCAGTCTGGTTTCCCAGGTGGCGGGGATAGAAATTATTAGGCGTTTAATTGGCCTCGCACAGTTACCACTGGAAAGAACAATCAGTGAAAAAGACTATCTTTTACAACTCGCCAGAAAAATGATATTGGTATGAAATATAACTTTTTTATTATCGGCATATTTTTGTCCGTGATCATTTTATCATGCAAGGATAAGAAGGCACAAATAGATATCCCTGAGCCTAAGAAATCTGCTTACGCCCAGGATTCTCTTGTTTTAAACAAAGAAGAACTGTATGACAAGGTTCTGGGTGCACTTGTTGGTTCTGCAATAGGTGATGCCATGGGTGCATCTACCGAGATGTGGCACAGGTCTGACATTCTGAATAAATATGGGTATATCACTGGGCTAACACCCGCAGAACGGATTCAATCTCCTGAAGGAACCTGGGAGCACAACCTGAATGCCGGGGCTACTACTGATGATACCAGATGGAAGTACTTTATGGTTTCTTATATTGAAGCCTATTCACCCAACCTCAATGCGAAGAATTTTACAAAATTTATTATTGATTATTATAAATCCATCGCCTCGAAGCTTGGCGATAAAGAAATTCTTGCTTCACCCGATGCCCTGGATACCAGATTGGAAAAGGTAGATTGGATCAAAGAATGGGCAAGGGTGGCACTGGCCTATCAGAAAAGTACAGAGGATTACCTCGAGGCTCAGAATAGGTTTTATGGAGGGGAATTGTCCTGTGCAGGCATGTTATATACCCCTGTGTTTGGTTTGTTGGAACCCAACCCCGAGATTGCATATCTCACAGCCTACAAACATTCACTTTTTGATCTTGGATATGCCAAGGATATTTCCGGACTGGTGGCTGCCATGACACAAATGGCGATGCGGACCACAAATATGGATTCTATACTCAATACCTCAGTTTTTATAGACCCTCTGCGTTATCAGGATAGCAGGCTCGTAGGACGACTTTCCTACAATACAGCAGACGCCACCAGAAAATATGTAAACATGTCCCGGGAAATAGAAATATCAGATTCTATCTCATTAACGGATTCATTGGAGATAAAAATTCCTGATCATTTTAAGGGGACCAAAACGGATTGGGCACAGCAGGATTTTGTTTATGCGCTATTGGAAGAAGACGAAAAGGCCATTGCTTTTCATGCCGGCGAGATCTGGCAAATTCTCATAGCCGGACTAGCTTTTGGGGATGGCGATTTTGAAAAGAGCATTCAGTTTATTGTAAATTATGGCAGAGATAATGATACCGTAGCTGCCGTAGCCGGAATGATACTTGGTGCAAAAGACGGATTTACTAAATTACCCCTGGAATTACGCGCTGAAGTACTTCGTGTTAATAAGGAACAATTGGGCATAGATCTGGAGGCACTTTCATCCAGAATGGTTGAAATTATGCTGCCTGAAACTGTAACTTCAAATTAAAATGGCTATAAAAAACTTTATACATGAAGATTTTTTATTGCAGACCTCTTTTGCGAGCAGACTGTACCACGACTATGCCAAAGATCTGCCCCTTATTGATTACCACAATCATTTGTCGCCTAAGAAAATAGCAGAAGATTTCAGGTTTGATAATATCTCTCAGGTTTGGCTGCATGGCGACCATTATAAATGGAGAGCTATGCGGACACTTGGAATCGATGAAAAATTTATTACTGGGAATGCCTCAGATATAGAGAAATTTGTAAAGTGGGGGGAAACTGTTCCATATACAGTTCGAAATCCCTTGTATCATTGGACACACCTTGAATTAAAGCGTTACTTCAATATTGATGTGCTCCTTGATCAAAATAACGCGCAAGAAATTTATGATACTTGTACTGAACAATTACAACGTCCGTCGCATAGTACGGTGGGTCTCTTAGAACAAATGAAGGTTGAAGTCGTATGCACAACGGATGATCCTTTGGATACGCTTGAATACCACAAAAAAGCGAGTAACAACCCTGGCCTAAAATTATTGCCAGCATTTCGGCCCGATAAAGCCTATGCAGTTGAAGACACAACTGACTTTCTTGAATATTTAAGCCAAATGGAAGGTGTTGTCGACAGTTCAATCCATTCCTATACCGATCTTTTGGAAGCACTAGAATCAAGGATAAATTATTTCCATGAAACTGGTTGCAGACTGGCGGATCATGGTTTGGATTACCTCCCTTATTATAAAAATGAAACTTTTAATATCTCAAAAATATTTAATAACCTAAAAAATGGGAAGTCACTTAATTCAGATGAAGCGGCCTATTTTAAATCTGACGTATTAAAATTTCTATCAAAGTGTTACCATAAAAAGGGTTGGGTGCAGCAATTTCACCTCGGCTCCCTCAGAAATAATAACCAAAGAATGCTCCAACGACTGGGTCCGGATACCGGATTTGATTCTATTGGCGATTTTTCACAGGCAAGTTCCTTAAGCAATTTCCTGGATTACCTGGACAGTACAGATCAGCTAACCAAGACTATTATTTATAATTTAAATCCAGCAGACAACGAAATTATCGCCGCGATGATCGGGAATTTTAACGATGGGAGCGTAAAGGGTAAAATTCAATTTGGCTCTGCCTGGTGGTTTCTGGACCAAAAAGATGGCATGGAAAAACAATTAAATTCTCTTTCTAACATTGGTCTGCTCAGTTGTTTTGTAGGGATGTTAACAGATTCCAGGAGTTTTCTGTCATTTCCCAGACATGAGTATTTTAGGAGAGTACTCTGCAATCTTATTGGCAATGACGTAACAAATGGAGAATTACCCGAAGATGAAAAATTGTTGGGCCAAATTGTGTCAGACATTTGTTACCATAACGCAAAGGCATATTTTCCATTTTAGTTTGAGTAGTACTTCAGGAATTTAACTTTCTTAAGTTATATTTGGAAACAAGAACGGGATTCAGGTAATCTGTGTTCATAAATGGCCTAAAGGAATTATACTTAACATATTATCAATGTCTGATTTATTTTCTGTAGACAACAAAATTATTGTCATTAGCGGAGCCACAGGAGTATTGGGTTCCGCTATGACCGCCTATCTGGCAAACCAAGGTGCCAAAGTAGTTGCCTTGGGGAGAAATCCGGATAAAGTAAATTCTTTAATCGTAGAAATTAAAGGTACACGGCATAAAGTATCTCCTCTGATTGCTGATGTAACCAATGAGCAGGATTTGAAACGCGCAAAATTGGAACTTGAAAATAAATTTGGGAAAATAGACGTCCTGATCAATATGGCAGGCGGGAATATGGCAGGCGCAGTGATTACTCCGGAGCAAACCATATTAGATGCCCGAATAGATGATCTGAATAAAGTAATGGAATTGAATTATATGGGTTCCTTTCTTCCTATAAAAACATTCCTGCCATTGTTTCTGAAAGATTTAAAAGGAAGTATCATAAATATTTCTTCCATGGCAGCTCAAAGGCCTATAACCCGTGTGCTGGGATACGGCTCGGCGAAGGCGGCTATTGATAACCTCACCAAATGGTTAGCTATTGAATTTTGTAATAAACACAGTGTGGACTTAAGAGTAAACGCTATTGCGCCCGGTTTCTTTTTAACAGAACAAAACCGTATGCTGCTTACCAAGGCAGATGGCGAATTAACAATACGCGGCAAACAAATTATAGCGAATACCCCTATGGGTAGATTTGGTAATCCTGATGAACTTTATGGTGCGCTTCAATGGCTTTGCAGTGATGCATCAAAATTTGTAACAGGAACAATTATTCCGGTTGATGGTGGTTTTAATGCATATTCGGGCGTATGAGAACAATGGAACAAACTATGCGATGGTATGGGCCAAAGGATCCTGTGACATTGAAGGATATAAGACAAGCCGGAGCAACAGGTATTGTTACTGCATTGCATGAAATACCAAATGGTGAGGTATGGAGCTTAGAGGCAATACGAAACCGAAAACGTCTCATAAAAGATGCCGGATTGAGATGGTCTGTTGTAGAAAGTGTCCCGGTTCATGAATTCATTAAGAGGCGTAGCGGTAATTTTCAGGAACTTATTGAAAACTACAAGAAAACCGTCATAAATCTGGCCTCAGAGGATGTCAATATTATCTGCTACAATTTTATGCCCATTTTAGATTGGATTCGAACTGAATTGGATCATGAGCTTCCTAACGGTGCAAGAACATTAAATTTTGAAATGAAGGTCCTTGCCGCTTTTGACTGTTTTATACTGAAGCGAAAAGGGGCCATGGAATCCTATCCTCCCGGCATTATTGAAAAGGCCGAATCTTATTATAAAAGTTTGGATGCTAAAGGGATGGAAAAATTAAAAAGGACTATCCTGGATAATCTCCCCGGGGCAGAAGTTGGTTATACCCTGGATGAATTTCAACTTGCATTGGATAATTATCAAAATATTGATAGCGCTATTTTGGAAAGGAATCTGCATCTTTTTCTCAAAGAGGTACTTCCTGTTGCTGAGGAAAATAATGTTTTTCTGGCCATCCATCCAGATGATCCACCTTTTCCTATTCTGGGTCTACCAAGAATTATGAGCACCACATCTGACATAAACCGGATCCTATCGGAAAATGACAGCCCAAATAATGGGATTACCTTTTGCACCGGTTCACTTGGTGTAAGGGAAGATAATGACCTGGTACAAATTGTGAAAGACTATGGGAATCATATTCACTTTGTTCATCTCAGAAGTACGAAAAGAGATGAAGTAGGAAATTTCTATGAGGCCTGCCACCTGGAAGGAGATGTACACATGTATAGTGTGGTAAAAGAACTCCTTCAATTACAGGAAAAAAGAAATAAACAATTACCTATGCGCCCGGATCATGGTCAACAAATCTTAAACGACCTTAGCTCGAAGACTAATCCTGGTTATCCGGGGATTGGGCGACTTAAAGGTTTGGCAGAATTGAGAGGACTTATGCATGGAATTTTAAATCAAAACAATTAAGGGCTTACCATATTGGCTCTGCCGCGCTTACTTCAAACTCATTAATTGTCAAAATATCAGTTGATGAATTTTTGAAGGTTAGATTTGTATAGTTTTCGTTGGGAAATATCTGTGCCGTCATCACACGCTGTCCATTATTGATAAAAATTTCAACGGATGACCAGTCCATCAGCACCCTCACTTCAATTTCCCCATCCGGTATATTAGTAATTGGCAATTTCTGAATATTTTTCCCAAACTCTTCTTTGAATGTCGTTTTCCCCGATTTGCTTCGATCTAATAAAAACAGTTCCTGATTCCCATCAAAGGTCAATACCAGTTGTTCGCTTAAAGAATTATTAAAGGAAAATTCAAAATTTCTGTTGGGAGTTTTAAACCTTATTTCTGCCTGATTATAATTATCAAAGGAAATCGTTTCGGATGTCCCAACCGCCATCTCAAAGTCCTTTTTCAATTCTGATTTAAAGATGGTCCCGAAATTTTCCAAAGGGTAATTGGTCAATTCATATGAATTTCCCGATTTAATAAGTGACAAACTTCTAGGCACGGTCATTGCACTTCGCCATTCCTTGGTTGGTGTATCTCTTGCGTAAGCCCAATTGCTCATCCACCCAATAAAGATTCGCTGGTTATTTGGTTCGTTATTATAAGTTATCCCAGCATAATTATCCGTTCCCCAATCTATCCATTTTTCCTCTTTTTGATCGGATGTAAATGTGGACCCGTCAAATTCACCGATAAAATATTGGGTCCCGCTACCTCCGTTTGGCGCACCAGGATTTATGCTAATAATAAGAACCCATTTTTCCTCCCCTGAACCGGAGACTTTTAATGGGAAAAGATCAGGGCATTCCCAAACACCTCCATGTGCACCCACATCCTTCCCGAATTCACTTAAAAAGGTCCAGGAAATCAGGTCATCAGACCTATAAATTTGGGCATAGTCTCCAGCTACCAATACCAGGATCCAACTCTGAGTGCCTTCATGCCAAAAAACCTTGGGATCTCTAAAATCCTTTATTCCTTCATTCCCCAACACCGGGTTACCCAGATATTTATTCCATGAGTCTCCATTATCCAGGCTATAAGCGATGCCCTGTGTCTGAAAATCATCAGTGCCATCTTTCTCTTTGTTTATGTCGTGGTAGGTAAATATGGCTACCAGCGGGGGATTATCCTGAGTTCCCAAACCGGATGAATTATTTTTGTCTACAACGGCACTCCCCGAAAAAATATAACCATGCTCATCAGGGAATAAAGCAATGGGTTTATGTTCCCAATATACAAGGTCTTTACTAGTAGCATGGCCCCAGTGCATAGGCCCCCAAACAATATCTTCAGGATAGTACTGGTAGAACATATGATATATCCCATTATTGTAAACTAGTCCGTTAGGATCATTCATCCACATCTCTATAGGTGTAAAATGGTATTGTGGTCTATATGCTTCTTTAAAAAATGATACTTCAGGCATAGAAGCTATCTCAGTATTTATATCCACTTCTTTATTCTTACATGAAAAGATAGAAAGTACGAGCAAGTACATAAAAGGATATATGATATGAGTTCTCATATTGATCGGTTGCATTTTATAAAAATACATTTTATTTACTGGACCTGAAAAACGCAACTATAAGTGAATATTTTACCTAAATGAGTATCTTTACCCAAAGAATTATTCTATTATAATGCTGTATTTGATAAACTTTTTATTTTCCTTTATTCTACTGCTTTCTGCTAGTGCACAATCTTCAATAGAACAGGCTCTTAATTGGTATAATAGCGAAAGTGTCCCTTACATCAAAGTGGCAGAAATGCAAAATTTTCATGACCAAATTATACTAGATGCAAGAGAATGGGGAGAATACAACGTAAGTCATCTAAAAAATGCCGTCTGGGTAGGTTATGATGATTTCAAATTTGCAGATGTGGAAAAAAAATTGCCTGATAAAAGGGCAAATATTGTTGTCTATTGTTCTATTGGGGTTAGATCTGAGAATATTGGCGAAAAACTTTTGGAATCCGGATATTCCAATACCAAAAATTTATATGGCGGAATTTTTGAATGGACTAATCAGGGGTACCCGGTTTACAATTCTAAAGGCGAAAAAACCAAAAAAGTACATGCCTATGGTAAGCTATGGGGGAAATACCTGACCAATGCAGAAAAAGTATATAAGGAATAATTCATAAATAAGGTTGGAAGAAAACAAAGAAAGATTACTACTTATTTTTACGAGAAATCCCGAATTAGGAAAGTGTAAGACCAGATTGGCAGCAACAATAGGAGATCAGGCAGCACTGGATATTTATATGATATTATTACGGCATACAGCTGAAATCACTAAAGACCTTAATTGTTCAAAAGAAGTTCATTATACCGAAGAACCCTCGACGAATGATTTATGGGATAAAATGACCTACTCCAAACACTTGCAAAAAGGCAAAGATTTGGGAGAGCGAATGTATAATGCGTTTAAATCTGGATTTCAAAAGGGTTATGAGAAGATCATCATAATAGGAAGTGATATTTATGATTTAAACAGCGAAACCATTGAAGAAGCTTTTACAGAAATGGTAAACTCTGATTATGTAATTGGACCCGCTGCAGATGGTGGTTATTACCTTATTGGGATGAAGTCATTGAACAATGAAATATTCTTGAACAAGACCTGGGGAACAAATAATGTTTTGAATGAGACACTGAATAATCTGGGGCATAAGAAGGTAAAACTACTGCAAATCAAAAATGATATAGACGTATATGAGGATTTAAAAGATATTGATGTTTTTCAAACCTTTTTAATAGCTTAAACCTATGACTAAAAAGCAGCTGGAAGAATCATCTAATTACCTCAGAAATAAAGGCTTTGAAAGTCCTGAAATTGGGATTGTATTAGGTACAGGACTTGGTAGATTAGTAGACCATATAGAATCTAGTGTTGTAGCCCATTACCACAACATTCCTTTTTTCCCATTAGCTACTGTTGAATTTCACAGTGGTAAACTTATTTATGGTAAGCTCGAAAACAAAAAAGTAGTGGTAATGCAGGGTCGTTTTCATGTTTATGAGGGTTATGAGTTCGATGAAGTTACCTATCCTATTCGGGTAATGCGGGAATTGGGAATAAAGAAGTTGTTCATCTCCAATGCAGCAGGAGCTATCAACCTAAACTTTAAAAAGGGTGATATTATGCTCATAGAAGATCATATTAATCTTCAGGGTGGATCACCTTTGGCATTCAAAAATGTCGCCAGCTTCGGGGTTCGCTTTGTAGATATGAACCAGCCATATGATCTGGAGATGTGTGAAAAGATAAAAAGAATTGCCTATCGTGAAAATATTGTTTTGCATAATGGTGTATACGTTTCAGTAATTGGGCCTCAGCTGGAAACAAAAGCCGAATATCGGATGTTAAAAACTATAGGGGCAGATGCTGTTGGCATGAGCACCGTACCCGAGGTTATTGTGGCTAATCATTTAAATCTACCGGTAGTAGCTGTCTCCGTACTTACGGATGAATGTGACCCGGATAATTTGGAGCCAGTGCATATAGCCGAAATAATTAAGGTTGCTGAGGAAACCGAACCCAAAATGATAAAATTGTTTATGGAATTGATTAAAGATTTGTAAATAAGAGAAGTGTCGCATTAAATTATAAAATTTCAATAACAAGAATTAAATACTCCATGTAATAGAAATATTATGTAAGGTTTAAGCTACTAATTCAACTAATAATTTAAAATATTCAATGCTCCAAATAACCTTACTTCTTTTATTCCTTCTTTTGCAGCCCATTTCAATATTGCCGGACTCATTAGCTATATTCCCAATTACCAATGAACAGACTTGTGCATTTGTAGACCACAAAAGCTGGGACAAATTGCTCAATAGCTATGTTGAAGATAATGGCAACGTAGACTATCTTGGTTTTAAGAAGGAATCAGAAAATTTAAACCGGTACCTAGAGCAATTGGGCTCTAAAACAGTAAATGAAAACTGGTCCAGAGAAAAAAAACTGGCATATTATATTAATCTTTACAATGCAGCCACGGTAAAATTGATCTTGAATAACTATCCATTGACAAGTATAACAGACATAAACAAGCCATGGGACAAAAAATGGATAAAATATGGTGGAGAACTCATTTCTTTAGGAGAAATAGAGCATAAAATCCTTAGAAAAATGAATGAACCCCGAATTCATTTTGCCATCAATTGCGCCTCATTTTCGTGCCCAAAATTATTAAACGAAGCCTATACAGAAGATAAACTGCATAAGCAATTGGACAAGGTTACCAAGGATTTTATAAATGACCCCAGCCGAAATATTATATCTGAAAATAAAGTGGAATTGTCCAAGATCTTTAAATGGTATAAAAAAGATTTTGAAAATAATGGTTCCTTAATAGCTTATTTGAACCAATATTTAAAATCATCAATAAATCCTGATGCAAAAATTGAATATATTAAATACAATTGGAGTTTAAATGAAACTAAGTAATAAGCCCACTATAAGTATAATTATACCAGTTCTAAATGAGGAAAACTACATAGTTGATCTTTTAGAATATATTCAGATAAATTCGAGCGCTGGTAATATTAAAGAAATTCTTGTAGTAGATGGCGGAAGTACCGATAGCACCATAGAAGCCGCTTTGAAATATGATGTCTTTGTCCTTCGTTCCCAAAAAGGTCGAGCGAAACAAATGAACTTAGGTGCGAAAAATGCGAAGGGTGAAGTACTATATTTTCTCCACGTAGATACTTTTCCGCCAAAAAATTTTGACAAAATCATTATGAATGC
>Ga0265306_10001716_pt1 | contig 10664 bp, 8 predicted proteins | sample Helome_3_FD_192493 | JGI IMG/M metagenome (GOLD analysis project Ga0265306, IMG submission 192493) | Marine sediment microbial communities from subtidal zone of North Sea - Hel_20160420 (Illumina Assembly) | ecosystem: Environmental > Aquatic > Marine > Subtidal zone > Sediment ...
ATATAGACGGGGAAGAAATAAAAAACCTTGAGGTTATAGAATTGGGAAAGCGCCAGGGATAGCAGCGGCATCCTTTTTTGCTATTATCTTGAGCACAGTTGAAAGAAAAGCAAAAAAGATATAGCGAAAAGCCCGGTCCTCCGGAGCCCGAATTTAATGAGGGCGCAGGAGGAAGCGCCAAAAAACGTTTATTTATAACGTAAAACCCTGAAGTAGAGATAAACTTACTTCAGGGTTACGCACTAATACTACTAAGATATTAGGTTTAACGTAAGCGATCAACAGATTTTACAAGATCTTCATCCTTTTTTATGGCCCTGTTGGCCAGGACTAAAAAAACGATAGAAAATACAGGAATGAGCATCCCAATACCCTTCTCTGAGACCGAGGTCTCTCCGGATAAGTTTAGCGATCGGTAAACGAAAAATCCCAGTAAAAAAAGATTTAATATGATATTCAACCTGTTAAAAACAAATTGATTTTTTCGATTCTTAAATAAAAAAATAGTAATAAGCGCCAAGGCGGAAGAGGCTGCAAAAATAACCGCAACCCATGGAATATCCATCGCAAAAACGGTATCTCCTTCAATTTCAGTCCAAAGGCTTAAATAAAAAGGAAACACTCCGGTAAAGAGAGCCACCAAAATTAAATAAACGGTTTGTATGCGTTGAATCATAGTTTATCTGAAAACAGAAGTGCAAAAGTACATGTCTTTTAAAACAATTCCATAAAATTTAATATAAAAAATAGCACTTCAGTAATGTAAGTTCGTGGTATCAGCTATGATTAAGCGGGTTAGAACCAATCTATTTGCGCAAATCATATGTCGATACGAAAAGGGGAAGAATTAAATTAATAAGTAATAAGAGATGATTTGTTTAAAATAATTTGTAATATTGTGTCGTTATACATGATAACACTTACCTATTGGGGTCTCAATCCCATGTAATACCCAAAAAAAATAATATACTCCAATTTTTATATACTATAATATATTTTATACTCAATGTTTGAGATTTCAGATTTAAAAGCAAAAAAGCTTCCTGAGCTTCAGGATATAGCCAAAAATTTAAGCGTCCCCAAATACAAGACCTTAAAAAAACTGGATTTGGTTTACCAAATTCTTGATCTACAGGCCAGTAATCCCAAAGCCGTGCAAGCAACAACAGTGGCAGTAGCGGTAAAGGAAAAAGCACCGGAAAAACCACGCAGACCACTTGTTCCTAAGGAAAGTTTTAAGACTGCTCCTCAGAAAAACCGCACTTCTATAGAGAAGGTGGCTAAACAAGAACCAAAAAAGGAAGGTTCACAACAAAAAAGCCCTTCATATCAGGGCAATAAAGAACAACCTAAAAATAACCCTCAACACAATAAGGGCCAGCATAGCAAAAAGATTCAGCATCATAAGAACGGGCAGGATAGCAAGACTAGTAATTTTGATAAGGACCTGAGAAATAAATACAAGCAACCCGAATACGAATTTGACAGTATTATTGAAAGCGAAGGCGTTCTTGATATTATGCAGGATGGTTATGGATTTCTAAGATCTTCAGATTACAATTACCTTTCTTCTCCCGATGATATTTATGTATCCCAATCGCAAATAAGGCTATTTGGTCTCAAAACCGGCGATACTGTTCTGGGTAATGTACGTCCACCTAAAGAAGGAGAAAAATATTTCCCCTTAATTAAGGTGAATAAAATAAATGGAATGGACCCTCAGGTAGTAAGAGACAGAGTTTCTTTTGAGCACCTGACTCCTTTGTTCCCACAAGAAAAATTTAATTTGGCAGAACGCCAAAGTAACCTGTCTACTAGAATAATTGACTTGTTTTCTCCTATTGGCAAAGGACAACGTGGAATGATCGTTTCCCAGCCAAAAACAGGGAAAACTATGCTTTTGAAAGATATCGCAAATGCCATTGCAGCCAATCATCCTGAAGTATATCAGATTATTCTTCTGATAGATGAACGTCCGGAAGAAGTAACGGATATGCAGCGTAATGTAAGTGGTGAAGTGGTTGCCTCCACTTTTGACAAGGAAGCTACAGAACATGTTCGTGTGGCTAACATAGTACTGGAAAAGGCAAAAAGACTGGTAGAATGCGGACATGATGTGGTAATACTATTAGATTCCATTACACGTCTTGCAAGAGCCTACAATACGGTTCAACCTCCTTCCGGTAAAGTGCTTAGTGGTGGTGTGGATGCAAATGCTCTGCATAAACCCAAACGCTTTTTTGGAGCAGCACGTAATATTGAAAATGGTGGTTCTTTATCTATAATTGCTACGGCACTTACGGAAACCGGATCTAAGATGGATGAGGTTATTTTTGAAGAATTCAAAGGTACCGGTAATATGGAATTACAATTAGACAGACGAATAAGTAACCGTAGAATATTCCCTGCCATAGACCTTATATCTTCTTCAACAAGAAGAGATGATCTTTTATTGGATGAAAATACGATTAAACGTATGTGGATAATGCGCAAGTATCTTGCAGATATGAATCCGGTTGAGGCAATGGAATTTATGGAACAGCGTATAAAACAGACGAAAAATAATGAGGAGTTTTTATTGACCATGAGTCAGTAAAAATTATCCCTTACTAAAGAAAATCCCGATGATAAGTAATCATTGGGATTTTTTTATTTGTATTAAGTACTGCAAAGATAAAATGGGATCTTTTCGTGGCCGACTTCAATTTCGCTATCACCAATGTTCTTAATAATGACAAGGAAAAGCAATCACTATATAAATAACCATTACACAATTATACGAACCAAAAAAAAAGCCCTAACCGTTAGGCAAGGGCTTAAGTAGATTTTATTTTTGCTTATATGGCAGCAATATGCTTTGTAAGCTTGCCTTTTAAATTAGAAGCCTTATTTGCATGTATAATATTGCGTTTAGCTAGCTTATCTATCATGCTTACCACAGTTGGCAAAAGAGCTTCCGCAGCCTTTTTATCGGTCTCACTCCTCAATTTTTTAATTGCGTTTCTTGTGGTTTTATGCTGATATCTGTTACGTAATCGCACAACTTCGTTTCTTCTGATTCTCTTTAATGCCGACTTGTGATTTGCCATTTTTTTTAAATTTTATTTATTCGGGCTTTAAAATTTTTTGTAGCCCGTAGGGGAATCGAACCCCTGTTACCAGGATGAAAACCTGGCGTCCTAACCCCTAGACGAACGGGCCATTAACTTTTTTTTTAAATGCTCATGTAATAAATGAGACCTATAATTATTAAACAGTCCTCATTAACCACATTTCAATATTTCAGTATTCTTTGTAGCCCGTAGGGGAATCGAACCCCTGTTACCAGGATGAAAACCTGGCGTCCTAACCCCTAGACGAACGGGCCTTTAGCGCGCATAAATGCGGATGCAAAAATACAATTATTTTTTACTATACCAACTCCATTATATATTTTTTTGACTACACTTAATATGCCTTGGCAAAGAGCACCCTTTGCAAAGAAGGTTTTCCGGTAACCATGCAGCTACCAGCCTCCTCAGTGGCGTCTAATGGAATACATCTAATTGTTGCTTTTGTTTCTTCTTTTATCTTATCTTCTGTAGCCGAAGTACCATCCCAATGTGCCGCAATGAAGCCTCCTTTCTGATCTAAAACCCTTTTAAATTCTTCATAGTCATCAACTTCGGTAATGTGTTCCTCCCTGTAATTTCGAGCTTTTTCAAATATATTTCGCTGTATATCCTCGAGTAAAAACTCAATTTTTGCAACCACCTCATCAGCCTCCACAATTTGTTTTTCCAAGGTATCCCGGCGCGCCAATTCATAGGTCCCATTCTCCATATCACGCTGTCCAATAGCAATTCTGACGGGTACTCCCTTTAATTCATATTCATTAAATTTAAAACCGGGTTTATGGGTATCGCGCTTGTCGTATTTGACTGATATCCCTTTATTTTGCAATTCTTTTACCAAAGGGTTTATCCTTTCAGAGATTGCATCTAATTGTTCTAAACCTTTGTATATAGGTACAATAACCACCTGTATAGGAGCCAGTTTAGGCGGTAAAACAAGACCATTATCATCACTATGTGTCATAATAAGAGCACCCATCAGGCGTGTAGAAACACCCCAGGAGGTTGCCCATACATATTCTTGTTTTCCTTCCCTGGTTGCAAACTTCACATCAAATGCTTTGGCAAAATTCTGACCTAAAAAATGCGATGTTCCGGCCTGTAGGGCCTTTCCATCCTGCATCAGGGCTTCTATGCAATAGGTTTCTATGGCTCCGGCAAAACGCTCACTTTCTGTTTTTGTTCCCTTTATTACCGGGACAGCCATATGATTTTCAGCAAAATCCGCATATATATTCAGAATCAATTCAGATTCTTCTATCGCCTCCTGTTCGGTTTCATGTGCCGTATGACCTTCCTGCCAGAGGAATTCAGTTGTGCGGAGGAATAATCGCGTTCTCATTTCCCATCGTACCACATTGGCCCATTGGTTAATTAAGAGTGGAAGATCTCTATAAGACTGAATCCACTTTCTATAAGTATCCCAGATAATTGTCTCTGAAGTTGGCCTTACAATAAGTTCTTCTTCCAGTTTCGCGTCTTCGTCTACTACAAGACCACTGCCGTCCTCTGCATTTTTTAGCCTGTAATGAGTGACTACCGCACATTCCTTTGCAAATCCTTCAACGTGACTGGCTTCTTTGTTCAGATATGATTTTGGAATAAACAACGGGAAATAGGCATTCTGATGCCCAGTATCCTTGAACATCTTGTCCAGGCCCGCCTGTATTTTTTCCCAAATAGCAAAACCGTAAGGTTTTATCACCATACAACCCCTAACGCCTGAATTTTCGGCCATGTCGGCCTTGATCACGAGTTCATTATACCATTTGGAATAATCCTCGTTCCTTTTAGTTAAATTTTTTCCCATTAAATATACTTTGGCACAAATCTTGTGATCTTATTATCGAAATAGTTCGGTAAAACTAACTATTTTTAAAACGTTCAACAATATAAATTTAAAGCGATGATACAATCTCTACCCCTCCCTAAATTAATAAGGACCGCAACACTTCTTGTTGCAGGTATATTATTGGTTTCCTGTGGTTCCTATCAGGAGGCTTCCTATTATGATAATGATGGTATCTATGCTGCAGAGACCCAACAGGTCTATACAAAGAAAAAAAAACAGCCTAAACAGCAAAGTGATGGTATTTATGGTGATTATTTTGGCCAGAAAGCAGGTCAAATAGATGAATACATGGAAGGTGAAGTCTTCACGGATGTAGATGATTATTATGGAGGAGATGTGGTGAACGATAGTCTTGTGGCTGTACCGGAAGGAAATTACTACGAAGGTTACAATGACTATGCCGGATATGCCGGATGGGGAGATAATCAATCCGATGTTATCATAAACAATTACGGCAACTACGGTTATGGTTGGGGTGGTATTGGTATTGGTATAGGCTTTGGATGGGGCTGGGGTGGTTATTACGGATATCCTTATTATGGATATGGCGGATATTACGGCGGATATTGGGGCTATCCATACTACGGTTACGGTTATGGTTATGGTTATCCATACTATGGTTATCCATACTATGGCTATGGTTATGGCTATGGCTATGGCTATGGCTATGGAAGATATTCATACAATAGTAGTAGAAGGGGTTATTACGGCAATGATTATAATAACGCTTTGACTTCAAATTCCCTTAGAGGAAGGTCTAATCTCACAACCTCGGGCCGAGGAAGATCGAGTGCAACATCAGGAAATGGAAGAACAGCTTCCAGTACGAGGTCTAATGCTGCAAGATCAGGCACAAGTAGAACTGCTTCCTCAGCACGAAGTTCCGGTGCCTACAGATCAGGGACAACTGCAAGAAGAACAGTTAGCGCTGATGCCATTGCAAGAAACAGAGCATATAGAACAAGCAGAAGTACCAGATCTGTTCCGGGATATTCAAGTAGTGCACGAAATGGCAATACCTATAGGAGATATTCTCCCGGAAACAGCACATATAGCAGGGGCGCAACAACAAATAGATCAAGCACAGCAAGAAGGTCTTATGGAAGTTCTACACAACGAAGTTCCGGATATTCCAGGTCGTCTTCCTCCATGCCTAGAACCTCCGGCTATAGTTCCGGAAGAAGTTCGGGGTCTAGAAACTCATCTGGTTATCGAAGTTCTGGAGGGTCCAGAAGCTCAAGTGGCTACAGAAGTTCAGGGGGGTCCTCAAGATCTTCTGGCAGCATGAGAAGTTCCGGGGGTAGTATGAGAAGTTCCGGTGGCGGCATGAGAAGTTCCGGGGGTGGTTCGAGAAGTTCAGGTGGAAGCAGGGGTGGCAGACAATAATTCCAAAAATCAGTAGTATTAAATTCTTATAAAATGAAAAGAAATATAATTTTCATCCTGGTATTGATATGTGGGACGATAAGCGCTCAAAATATTGAGGATGTACTCAGATACAGTATTGAAAACACTCAAGGTACAACTCGTTTCCAAGGATTAAGTGGAGCTTTTGGAGCTTTGGGAGGAGATCTTTCAGCATTGAATATCAATCCTGCAGGTTCGGCTGTTTTCAATAATAGTCAATTTACTATGACCGGAATAAACTACAACCGCAACAACGATGCGACCTATTTTGGGAGAACAACGAATGACCGCCTAAATTCATTCAAAATTAATCAGATAGGGGGTGTTTTGGTATTTAAAAACATTAATAATAGTTCAGATTGGAATAAATACTCATTAGCCTTCAACTATGACCTGGTACAGAATTTTAATAATGAATTTTTTGCCTCCGGGAATGGTAATGAAGGTATTGACAACTACTTTCTTGCTTTTGCTCAGGGCCAGCCGTTAGGTCCCTTGTTTGTTCAGGATGGAGAGTTAATTGAAGAAGCCTATCTGGATATAGGGAGTAGTCTTGGATTTGGACCGCAGCAGGCATTTTTAGGTTTTCAAGCCGGGATAATTGATCCGGTAGATATTGATGATGATAACAACACCCAATATATTTCTAATGCCGAATACAACACTGTAAATCAGCAATTTTTGCAATCTACCGGTGGCTATAACAGCAAGTTCACCTTTAATTTTGGCTCGCAATACAAGGATTTTCTATCTATAGGCGCTTCATTGAATTTTCATAGTATATATTATGAGAAATACACTCAATTGAGCGAGAGCGGTTATGACACGGGATCAGAAATTCAATTTATTAATTTTGATAACCTGCTGACTACAAGAGGAAGTGCGTTCTCCTTCAGCTTAGGACTCATCGCAAAATTGAATAAATATATAAGAATGGGGGCAAGTTATCAATCTCCTACATGGTATGATTTAAGTGATGATTTTTCACAAAGGGTTAATTCGGATTCCCCTGTTAGAAATCCGGATATAACATTTATAGATTTCAACATTGTCAATATTTTTCCGGATTATAATGTAAAAAGTCCAAGCAAGTTTAATGGCAGTATGGCTCTTGTCTTTGGCCCCAATGGACTTTTAAGTTTTGATTACAGTTATCAGGATATGTCCAAAGCCGAATTGAGGCCTACGTCAGATGCAAGTTTTGCCACAGTTAATTCGGAAATAGCCAGTGAACTTAGATCGGTATCTACTTTTAAAGTTGGCGGGGAATACCGCATAAAACAATTAAGTCTGCGCGGAGGCTATCGCTATGAACAAAGTCCTTACGGAAACAATATTACTGTTAGCGATTTAAATGGGTTTTCTGCGGGAATAGGTTATAACTTCGGAGGCAGCAGATTTGATTTTACTTACAGCAGGTCTGAAAGAGATGGTAATGTTCAAATTGCTGATGTAGGAATAACAACCCCGGTAAGCTTAAATGCCGTTATGAATAATTATAGTTTCGGATACACCATTAATTTCTAAACTCAAATAGTAAAGAAAAAACCCCTGAATACTTTCAGGGGTTTTTTTTATCTCACAAGTGAAAAATGAGTTCGTATGGAATTGGCCACCTGCACGCCGTCTTCATCACGGGCATAATCCAGGCGGAACCAATAATCAGATGAGGGCATGGGCCTTCCGTTAAAAGTCCCGTCCCACCCTATGGTAGTTTCATCCAGTTGTTTTAATAATTTGCCGTAACGGTCAAAAATAAAAACCACCGGATCTGAAAGTGTCTCAATTCCCAGAATGTTCCAGGCATCGTGAATACCATCACCATTGGGTGTAAAAAACTTAGGGTATCCCACTACTAAAAATTCAATGGGCTCCGTGGTTCCACATCCATTCTTATCATTTATTATAACGGAATTCAATCCGGGCGGAATATCCAGAAATACAGATTCATCCTGAAATTCACCTCCATTTATAGCGTATTCATACTCGCCATCACCATCTACAAAAAACTCTACATTATTACTATCGGATAAGTCGTCCAAAATAACTATCCCATCCGGGTCCGGTAACAAAACCGGAATTCCATAATATGTGATTAAAATATCATCTGTAATAGTAGTGGCAAGTGTAGTTAAGATTGAAACATAGTATCTCCCTGAGGTGGGGCTGCTTACTACCAATTCTGCACCAAGGGGTCCTGATCCTGCAAGGGTTGCATCTATAGTTCCATCATCATCGTAATCCACTGTCCAGGTTACCGTTGCAATATCCGGTCCTGCTGGTGAATTTAAAGCCGTTAAAGTAATATCCGGATCACCTTCGCAGGCAATAATATCTAATCCTAAAAATTCATCCCTAAGTGTACAGTCGAGCGCTGTATCCTGATCTGCATCCACAGAACTACCGGTAAAGGTCAACGAAAAAGGTTCAGGATTTCCATCAAAGTTAATATTGAAGTTGTTGATCAGAAGGTAATAGATTTCCCCGGCTGTGACATCTATCCATTCATCATAAGTATTTTGGTTTGCGGTTAAAGGTGGTGCTCCTTCCTGACCATTTTCCGGATTAACCCCTACTCCTGTAAAGTTTGTGCTATTTACTTCGTAATTGCATCTAATAGGTTGTGCTGTTCCATTACTTATATCGCCACAATCCGTGTCTGGTCCGTATAATGCAAAATCATATTCTGAGGTTATTGTGGTTCCTAAGGCGGGTAATGCCTCTATATCAAAACCAATTTGACCATCTGTCCCTGCCCTGAAGACATACCAGGATGTATTGTTTTCAATATTTGCAGAACCAACACTCCCTTTTTCCAAACAACCACTTTGCCTGATTACATCAGGATCAAAATCATCAACATCACCAAGGCCATCAGTGAATGATAGAATTGGCGCATCAGCACAAACGGGGATGGCACTTCGGCAATCTGCAGAGTTCTGCGCCATAACTCCAATACTGAAAAGGAGTGTGCAGCACAGGGAGCTAACGAGTGTTCGCATAGATTAAGGGGCTAACATTATAATAATAATCTATACTATAACTCCAAGGGCTAAAATTTAGTATATCTCGGCGAAGTTTTTCTGCACTTTATCGATAAACGACCAGCAGTTAAAAATGCAAACTTTTATCTTTTTAATGCAAAATGATTATTTATATACTTAGCCTCAACAAGCTGGCCCTGTAAATCTGTATATATGAGTTTAAACCAATAATCTGTAGATGGCAATTCCCTGCCATTAAAAGTACCGTCCCAGCCCAGGCTACTGTCATCCATCTGTTTTAAGAGTTTGCCGTATCTGTCATATACATAAACCATAGGGTTTTCCAGATTGGAGACTCCCAAAATATGCCAATAATCATTAGTTCCATCACCATTAGGTGTAAAAAAACTAGGGAATCCTACAACAGTGATGGTCTCAGTTACAGAACCACAACCGTTAAGATCATTAATTGTAACCGTATGCACTCCAGGCGGGACATTGGTAAAGATATTACTCGACTGAAATGCTTCGTTGTCTATTTGGTATTCAAAGCTACCTATCACATCCGTGATAACTTCTACCGTATTATTGTTTTGAAGGTCATCAATAATTACATCCGTTATTTCCGGAGTTTCAGAAACAACTACTGTGATTAAACCGGAAGTTGAACAGGATTGTCCCCATTGACTATTGGAAACTGTTAAGGTATAACTCCCTGCCTGTGTAACAGTGATACTTGGAGTAGTTTCACCAGAATCCCAGGAATAAGTATATTGGGCGTTAGGTGTTGTTTCACCAATGATTACACCTGCCGAATCTTCACATATAAAAATCTCGGTAGAAAAGTTTAAAACCGGTGTTTCCACAACACTTAACTGAAACTGTTCAGAAGCGTCATAACATCTGGGATTTTCTAATGAGCTGTTTCGAACAAAAATGGATTCAGTTCCAATGCTTAGAGGATATGGCGATATTAATGAATTTATGCCAAGAATAGCATCATTTAGTGTGCTATGATAAGTAACCATAAAAGCGGCAGGATCCTGGGTACCTAAAGCCTGACTATCCTTTTGAGAAAAATCATATTCCATAGAATCTGAACAAACTATTTCATCTGAGACAAAATTTGTAACAGGTGATGCATTAAAGGCCACCTGAACATCGCTTATTATATTGGTCATAGTGGTGGTAATCACTTCCACCCTGTACATGGCAGATATAGTTACATGCAGCGTTGGGCCGGTTTCACCAGCTATTGGTTGAAATCCCGATCCTGTGTCACTATACCAGGTATAGCTTAAAGCATTG
>Ga0265306_10001717_pt1 | contig 10664 bp, 8 predicted proteins | sample Helome_3_FD_192493 | JGI IMG/M metagenome (GOLD analysis project Ga0265306, IMG submission 192493) | Marine sediment microbial communities from subtidal zone of North Sea - Hel_20160420 (Illumina Assembly) | ecosystem: Environmental > Aquatic > Marine > Subtidal zone > Sediment ...
GCCCGAATCCGACCAGGTCGGGGTAGGCCGGGTGTGCGCCCACCATGACATTGTTCTGTTTCGCGAGCGCCAGGGTCCGCTCCATGACCAGCGGGTCGCCGCCATGAAAACCACAGGCAATATTGGCCTGGTCGATATGGGGCATGACTTCGTCGTCGCGGCCCATTTTCCAGGAGCCGTAGCTTTCGCCAAGATCGCAATTGAGCATCAGCATGGTTATATCCACCTACATGACGGCAAGTTGGCTATTGGGCAGGTCTGATACCAGCATACAGCCAGGCGAATGCGTGATACAGAATGGCGGTCGCGCCTGTTCCACCGCTACCTGGGGAGTGACGCCGCAAGCCCAGAATACCGGCACTTCATCTTTGTGTATGGTAACGGCATCGCCGAAATCGGGTTGGTTGATATCCTTGATGCCGATTCTGCCAGGATCAGCGAAGTGCACCGGCGCACCATGTACCGCGGGAAACCGGGTGCAGATCTGGATCGCCCGTATCGCGTCCGATGGAATCATCGGACGCATGCTGACCACCATCTTACTCGCAAAGCGGCCCGCGGGGTTGCAGTCGATATCGGTGCGATACATGGGCACATTGACGCCTTCGGTGACGTTGCGAATCTCGAGTCCATCATCGATGAGTGCTTCCTCGAAGGAGAACGAGCACCCCAGCACGAAGGACACCAGGTCATCGCGCCAGACATCGCTGATGTCATGCACTTCGTTTACCAGTTGACCGTCTTCGAAGACCCGGTAGCTGGGAATATCAGTACGGATGTCGAGATCTTCGCCAAGACGCGGTATCTGGTAATCCCCAGGGCTTGAGGCCATGCCGATCAACGGGCAGGGCTTGGGATTCGACTGGCAGAATTGCAGGAATTCACTGGCATAATCGGCTGGCAGGATACACAGGTTGCCCTGCACGAAACCGCGCGAGTAACCTGACGTATTCGACGTAAATTCTCCGCTACGGATCCTGTGGCGTAGTTCGACGGGTAAAATATCCTGGTTCATATCTGGTTGAATTGGGGTTTAACCCTGTTTTTACAACGCTTTGGCGCGCTCGCGCAATACATTTTTCTGAATCTTGCCGGTCGCGGTTTTGGGCAGTTCACCAAATACGACCTTTTTCGGTCGCTTGAAGCGTGCCATGTTATCGGTACAAAACTCGATCAGTTCCTGTTCGCTGGCTTCGGCACCTGATTTCAGTTCGACGAAGGCACAGGGGACTTCGCCCCATTTTTCATCGGCTAGCGCGACAACGGCAGCCTCACCGACCCCAGGGTGCTTGTAGAGCACGCCTTCGACTTCAACCGAGGAGATATTTTCACCACCGGAGATGATCACGTCCTTGGCGCGGTCCTTGACCTGGATATAACCATCAGGATGGATTATCGCGATATCGCCACTGAAGAACCAGCCATCCTTGAAAACGTCGGCAGTTGCGCCAGTATCCTTCAGGTATCCCTTCATTACGGTGTTGCCGCGAATCACGATTTCACCCATGGTTTCGGCATCCCAGGGAACTGGATTGCCGGTCTCGGGGTCGATGACATCGACCGCTTCGGTCATCGAGAAACGCACCCCCTGGCGTGCCTTGAGCTCGGCCTGGCGTCCAATCGACTGCTGGTACCAGTCATCCTGCGGTGCCGAGTGCAGAATATGACCGTAGGTTTCGGTTAGCCCGTAAACGTGCATGACTTCGAAATTAAACTGCGCCATGCTTTCCAGTACCTTGGCCGGTGGCGGTGCGCCCGCGGTCATCGCGTAGACGGTGTTTTCGAATACCTTCTGCTCCTCGGCGGGCGCATTGGCGAGCATGTTCAAAATTATAGGCGCCCCGCCGAAATGCGTAATCCCGTGTTCCTCGGCAAGATCGAAAAACAGTTTCGGCGTGAACGCTCGAATGCAGACCACCGTCGCCGCAAGTGCGGTCATGGTCCAGGCATGGCCCCATCCGTTACAGTGAAACATCGGTACCGTGTACAGGTAACGCGGATGTGGGGGGAGTGCCCAGGAAATGACCGTACCCATGGTCATCAGGTAAGAGCCACGATGGTGGTAAACCACGCCTTTGGGCAATCCGGTTGTGCCCGAGGTGTAATTCAGGGTCAGTGCCTGCCACTCGTCTTCGGGGGGGCGCCATTCGAAAGTGTCGTCGCCACGATCGACCAGGTCTTCATAAAAGGAATAGGCAATATCGGTTGGCAGCGCCGGTTTTTCGGTCGCATCGGCATCGTCGATGATGATGATTTCGGGTTGCAGTTCGGAGCTCTGCAGGGCTTCCTGCAGTACCGGCCAGAGCTGGCGGTCGCAAATGAAAACCCTGGATTCTCCATGATCGATGATATAAGCGACTGTGGCCGCGTCGAGTCGCGTATTAATCGTGTTCAGCACGGCGCCGGCCATCGGGATCGAGAAATGGCTTTCAAACATTTCCGGAGTATTGAAGGCGAACACCGACACGGTGTCGTTTTTGCCGATGCCTCGCGCGGCCAGGCTTGAAGCAATCCGGATGCAGCGGTTGCGGGTTTGTGCCCAGGTATAGCGTCGCTGGTTATAAATCAGCGCTTCGCGCTGCGGGTAAATGTCTGCCGTGCGATGCAGGAAGGACAGGGGTGACAGGGGTACGAAGTTGGCGGCGTTGGCATCCAGTTGATCGTATTCGATAGTCATAATACACCTTGCTAGTTTCGTACGGGCGATCCCGCATCGAGCATACTGTTAATGCGCTCACGGGTTGCCGCGGTTGCAACCAGGGTCAGAAATGAACGTCGCTCGGCAGCATAGAAATCCTGTTCGCTCCAGATCGTACCCGGTTCAATATCGCCACCCGTTACGATTCTTGCCATTTCACTACCGACGTTCACGTCATGTGGCATAAATACGCCCTTGTCGCGTGACGCTTCCAGCCATTTGACCATTTCTTCGAATAGGGGTCTACCCGGCATCACCAGATTCGGACGTTTAAACGGTTCCTGGCCCGAGGTGTCAGCGATTGCCTTGATCGCTTCGCCGAGAATACGATCGCGGTTGATAACGAAGCGGTCGTGGGGCCGCAGCATCGCGAGCTGCTTGGCAATAATTGGCGAGGTCGCGGTTTTGCCATATCCGAGGTTCATAAATGCTTTCCAGCAGGCAGCCGAGATATCTTCGCCACACTGCAGTAGTTCGATCCAGCGATACAGGGTTTCCTTGCAGCCGCCGCCGCCCGGCACAACACCGACCAGTGATTCGACCAGCCCCATTACGGAATTCGCATGGCAGATAACCTGTTTGGCGTGTAACACGACCTCAAATCCGCCACCAATCGATAGTCCCACCGGTGCTGCAACCACGGGAAACGCGGCATGCTGCATGCGATGCACGGTTTGCTGAAAATCCTGCAGGAATTTATCCAGTCCTGCCATGTCCTCACGCAGAAAGAAATTCCGCACCGCCTGCAGGTTAACCCCGCAGGAAAAATGCTGTGCGTCATTGTGTACGATCAGGCCTTTCAATCCTTCTGCTTCAACCCGGGTCAATGCGGCATCGAGGATGGCCATCGAGTCAGCATCGAGTGCGTTTGCCTTGCTGTGAAATTCGACCAGTGCGATACCGTCGAGATCAAACCAGCTGGCAACCGCGCAACTGTTACGGGGTTGCAAGGTTTGCCGTTTTTCGGTGAAACGGATAACGCCGTCCGGGCGTTTAATGGTTTGCCAGGTGCCGCCGACATGTCTCGCCTGAAGTTCGTTGTCAGCAAACCGATAGAAGGTCGAGCCGGCGGCCTCGGCGAGAAAGGGTGGAATCGGCAGGTTGTCAGCATCGAGGCGGGCAATGAAGGTATCGACCCCGATTTCATCGATTAATTCGAACGGTCCCTTAATCCAGTTGTAACCCAGCTTCATCGCGTCGTCGATGCCGACCGGATCTTCGCCGACCTCGGGAATCAGCGCGGCAGCGTAGCTCAGCGTGCGTGACAGCACACGCCATGCAAATTCGCCATATAAAGCATTGTCGTCGAGCAAATGCCTGACACCGTCGCGTTCGGCTTTTTCGGCAAGTGGCAGGTTCAGGCGCGGTGCCGCTTCGTATTCCGCGGTTTCGAGGTTCAATACCTCGCGCCCGGACTCGACATCGCGGTAAAAGCCCTGGCCCTGCTTGTTTCCGGTCTGGCCATTGGCGATCATTTGCGTCATCAACGGAATTTTCGTGGCCTCGGCGTGAAACGGGTCTGCATCCGGCAGGATATTGACCAGGCTTTGCACCACGTCCGACATCAGGTCGATTCCAATCAGGTCGTAAAGACCGAAGACACCGGTTTTCGGTATTCCCATCGGCCGACCGAAAATCGCATCGGCTTCGAGGGGTGTCAGCCCGTATTCGAACGCAGCCTGCAGCGCACACTGGATTGCGAAAACTCCGACCCGGTTACCGAGAAAGCCCGGGGTATCGAGACAGGGTACGACGCCTTTACCCAACTGCTGTTCGCAAAAGTCGGCCAATAGCTCGATTACGGCTGGGTCGGTGTCTTCCCCGCGTACCAGTTCGAGCAGGCGCATGAAGCGTACCGGGTTGAAAAAATGGGTGATGGCGAAGCGCTGGCGAAACGCAAGCGGCATGTCCTCGACCAGCAATCGAATCGGAATTGTCGACGTGTTCGATGTAATTATGGCATCGTTTCTACAGACGGCATCAAGGCGCTGGTACAGGTCCTTCTTGATATCGAGACGTTCCACCACGGCCTCGGCGACCCAGTCGCAGTCGGCGAGCTGATCGAAATCATCGCGCGTGTTGCCGAGGTGGATAAAGGCTTCGGCATCCTTGCTGACCAGGCCCGGTTGATTCGGGTCGCGCAGACGCTCGAGCCCACGTTCGGCCAGCGCGTTTACGTTATCTTCAGTGGGCAGGTCCAACAGCCAGACTTCGATGCCGGCGTTGGCGACCTGACCTGCAATACCGGAACCCATGGTGCCGGCGCCGATTACGGCGACTTTGCTGATATTCATCGATATCCCCTAGGCTGCCTGTTCCAGCGAGCTAATCAGTTCACGTAACTTTTGTAATGTCTGGCGCGGTGCCTCGATCGGTAGCATATGGCCAAAGCGCTCAATGATCGTAACCCGGGCGTTTAATTCCTCGGCGAAGGTGAGGCCGGCCTTGACCGGGGTGAGCCGGTCTTTGCGGGCCAGTATCAGCTGCGATGGCAGCTTGATGGATTTGGCCACCTGGCTGCCGTTTTCATAGTTGGCGCAGGCTACCAGGTCTTCATAGAGCGGATTTTTCGCCATGATCTGGCGTCCGATGGCAATCGGCTGCATCCCGGGCACCGCGCTGATGCCGTACTGGGCATCGGGCCCGAAACCCCACATCAACAGCATTTCCGCGGCGTCTCCGGCATTGTTCCTGGCCGCATCGATTAACGCCGGGTTAACCGGGATCGCACCCGCCGTGCCAATCCCGGTAATAGATTTTAATAACTCAGGGGCCTGCCGCGCGAGTTCAAGCACGTCGAGAAATCCCTGTGAATGTCCGACTGCATGCACCCCGGTGATCCCGGCGGCACGGATAAAATCAGCCAACCAGGCGCCCATCTCCTCGATGCTCTCGAGTGGCTTGCCCTCGGAGAGACTGTGCCCGGGAAGATCGGGCGCCAGCACCGCGTAGCCATTGTATGCAAACCAGCGCGTTTGCAAGGCCCAGCTGCGATGATCGAGCCCGCTGCCGTGCACGAACATGACCGTCGGCAGACTGCTGTCGAATTCCTTGCCGCCGGTGGCGGCATAAGTCCGGTGACCCCGTACCTCAATATACATCAGGATTCTCCGGCGGTGCGTTGTGCTGCCTTGAAGCCGCGCGCGAAGTCGGCCTTGATATCGGCAATATCTTCAATCCCGACCGAGACGCGGATCATGTCTTCGCTGATGCCGGCTGCTTTCATATCTTCAACCGTGAGGCGTGAATGCGTGGTACTCCCGGGGTGCAGCACTAGCGTGCGGGAATCACCGACATTGGCCAGGTTCGACGCCAGTTGCAACGAGTCGATAAAGGCAGCACCTCCGGCGCGACCACCGACCACGCCGAAACACAGCATCGAACCCGCACCATCGGGGAATAATGTCTCGGCCAGGGTGTGGCTCGGGTTTGATTCCATGTCGGGGTAGTTGGTCCAGGTTACCGCTTCCTGCTGTTGCAACCAATCGAGCAGGATCTTTGCATTGGAGACATGCTGTTTCATGCGCAGGCTCAAGGTTTCGATGCCCTGCAGGATCAGGAAAGCATTGTGCGGGCTCATTGCGGCGCCGACATCACGCATCGATTCGGCGCGCATTTTCATCGCCAGCGCCGAAGGTCCGAACTCTTCCCAGAATTTGATACCGTGAAACGGGGCATAAGGTTCGGTGAGCTCGGGGAAGCGACCGCTCTGTTCCCAGTCGAAATGGCCGCCGTCGACGATGACTCCGCCGATAGCCACACCATGTCCGCCCATCCATTTGGTGACCGAATGCACGACAATGTCGGCACCGTGGTCGATTGGGCGACACAGGCTCGGGGTCGCAAAAGTGGCATCGACAACTAGCGGGATACCTGCCTCGTGTGCGATTTCGCTGATGCCGGGAAGGTTGGCGATCTCTAGACCGGGGTTGCCGATCGATTCGCAAAACACCATCTTGGTATTGGGCTGGATCGCATCGCGCAATGCCTGTTCGTCGTTAATTGGAACGAAGCTACAGTCGATGCCGAGGCGTTTTATCGTGTGCTTGAGCAGGGTTGCGGTAGAGCCATAGATCTGCGTTGCCGAAATCATATGGTCGCCGGCCGAGCACAAGGTAATAAAAACCGTAAACAGCGCGCTCATGCCCGAGGCGGTACAGATTGCCCCACTGCCGCCTTCGAGTGCGGCAATGCGCTGTTCCAACACCGCGACAGTGGGATTGGTGATGCGGCTATAAATATGGCCACCCTGTTCAACATTAAACAGGGACGAACCATCGCTGACGCTCTCGAATACGTAAGACGTGGTCTGGTACACCGGTACCGCGCGTGAACCGTGGTCGCTTTCCGGTACATAACCGGTGTGCAATGCGACCGTGTCCGGCTTAAGGTACGAAGATCGGCTCATGGCGCTCTCCTCAGTTTATATTATGGCGTCAAAATCAAATGGCAGATCGACAACTCTGGCGGTTTCGCCTTCGACAGTTAATGTATCACGATCACCGAGGTAATCGCGTTTCATCATTGCCATTGCCAGGTGTTTCTGATATCGCGGTGACCAGACGTGTGACCTGATTTCACCGACGATGCGATTATCTGCCGTTATCTTAAAGTCTTCGAAAAACAGGTACCGGTCAAATACCAGCCCCACCAGTTGATTCTCGTGTTTGCCGGCGATCGCGCGCAGCGCGGGCAGGCTGATCGATTCGATATCCGCGTCGATATCCATGAAGGCGTCGAGCCCGCATTCGAACGGATTATGCGCATCGGTCATGTCGTTGCCATAGGACAGCAGGCCGCTTTCGACACGTTCGATCAGGTTCGGGCCACCCGCCTTGACCTGGAGGTCTTCGCCGAGGCGAAACAACTCATCCCACAGGGGTTCTGCCAACTCGGCATCGTTCAGGTAAATCTCGAATCCACCTTGCTTGCTGAAGCCGGAACGCCCGACCATCATCTTCTTGCCCTGAAACTCGAGCATCTTGGAGCGGAAGAAACGGATTCCGGGCACTTCGTCACCAAACACCCGGGTTACCAGTTCTTCGGCCTTGGGTCCCTGGACCGCGAGCGGCCAGATATCGGGTTCGCTGACCTGCACGTCGAGACCAAACCCGGTTACCAGCCCCTTGGCCCACAGTTTCACGTCACTGTCCGAAATCGATATCCACCAGTCACCCGGTGCGAACTTTATGATGATCGGGTCGTTGAGCAGGTTCCCGCGTTCACCGCAAAGCGGGGCGTACATGCCTTGCCCGATCACTGCCTTGCTGATGTCACGGGGTGTCATCAACTGCATCAGGCGTTCGCTGTCGGGCCCCTTGATTTCCACCTGCCGCTGGCAGGAAACATCCCATACCTGGACGTGTTCACATAAATGCCAGTAGTCTTCTTCGAAGCCGCCAAAGGCAGTGGGCAGCAGCATGTGATTGTAAACGGTATAGGCCGTAACCCCGGCCGCCTCGACCCGACGGGTAAAAGGGGTGGGACGGGTTCGATGGGAAATACTCAGATACTTGTTATTCAACCTGGAAACTCTTTGTTGGGTTAGTGCGAATGCGGCCTGGATCGAAAGAATTCAGGGCCGCAATGCTATTCTTTTTTGATTTGTCTGACAAATGAGAAGTTGCCTGTTTTCGACTCGTTTTTACCCAATAGCAACTTATACCGGATATTGCGGGTTATTTGCCTCGATTTGAGCGACCCGAGGACCATAGTGCAGAATGCTGGACTCCTTGCTGCCGAGTAAACCAGGCCGGGTAGAATAGCCGAGTATCGCCTGTATTCGCTGGCGCTGACCCTCGACAGGTGTTACCCGATGCAGCGAATAATGACCGCGGAACAGCGATAGTGTAGCCGCTTGTAAACGGTTCTGCAGTACCCGCTCACGGTTGCCATCCAGAACTTTCTGCACGGCGTCAAAGTTTTCATCGATGTCGGAGCGAATCGCCGGTGCATATTCGAATATTCCGCCGGCTTCGGGTTCCTGTAACAACAATGTGATCACCATGGTGCCACTGTCAAAGTGCCATTGCTGGCAGCCCCCTTGGTTCATGATCGAAATATTAAGCGACTGGTATGGATCCTGGTTACGATAAATCGGCTGCCCGGTAACCGCGCTCAGGAAATCGAGCATTAAATCGCTGTGGAATAGCTGGCTCAGTAAGAATTCCGGAGGGATAAGATCGGCCGCAACCTGGGCCAGGTTGCGCTTGCCCTTGCGTCTTAACGGGTGTGTGCTGGGCGGGTCTTCGCCTTTGCCCAGTTGATAATTGAAGAAATAGGGACTTACCTCGGTCGGGCCGGGATAGGCGAGATGTGCTATAGAGATTGCCTGCCGTGCCATTTCGGTCAACGCTTGTGCTGTTACGAAGTTGGGCAAAGTGCAGGAACCGTCCTGGTCGAGGCTGTCGCGTACCCGTTTGACCGATGACCGTGCGGCGTCGGATAACAGGTCATCAACCGGGTAAAGGTCGGTATTGATTATTGGTGTCGACATGCCGCTAAAATTACAGGTTTACAGTGCTGATGCAAGCGCGTAGTACTTGTGTCCGAGTACAGGAATAATTTAGGCTTTGAGCACCATGTTCCAGCAGCATCCCATACAATATGTTGAACCCCTGTTTCGTCCCCCGAGCGAAGCCCGTTCGTTGATCTTCCAGGTAACCAACGGCTGCAGCTGGAATCGCTGTACCTATTGTGAAATGTACACCGACCCGCAGAAAAAATTTCGACCGAGAGCAGAATCAGACGTGCTTGCCGAAATTCGTGCCTGCGCCGCACAGGGTCTGCAGCCGCGACGAGTTTTTCTCGCTGATGGCGATGCGCTGGTATTGTCGATGCGCCGGTTACGTAACATCCTCGGTAAGATCAGATCCGAGTTACCCTCGGTTAGCCGGATTTCGTCATATTGCCTGCCGTCAAACCTCAAGCATAAATCCAATGAAGATTTACAGGAGCTTGAATCGCTGGGATTAAAGCTTATATATGTTGGTGCAGAGAGTGGCGATGACCGGGTGCTGAGGAACGTTGACAAGGGTGAAACCTATGCCACTACCGCTGACGCCCTGATCCGTGCCAGTGTCGCAGGTATCAAGACCTCGGTAATGATTTTGAACGGAATTGGTGGTAAGGAATTAAGTCGCCAGCACGCGCTTGCCTCGGCTCGACTCGTCAACGAGACCCAACCTGATTACCTGGCTACGCTGGTGCTGACATTTTACAAAGGGCGTGAAAAATTTGCTGCCGGTTTTGACAACCAGTTCAACGAACTCGACACCGTCGATCTGTGTGAAGAGATGAAAATACTGATTGAAACAACAAAGCTGAAAAGTACTATTTTTCGAAGCGATCACGCTTCGAATCAGATGATTCTGAAAGGCGTGCTCGGCAAAGACAAGCAGCGTCTGTTACATCAAATCGACCAATCGATCGCTTATTTCAGAGATCACCCGGAATTCGAAAATGGCGACTTCGGCTACTGATCAATCCACTCGCGTTGAATCTCCCTGCGTGCGTCATTGCACGCTCGATGATAACGATATCTGCCTTGGCTGTTTTCGCAGTATCGATGAAATCTGCGCCTGGGGTGGCGCCAGCGACGAAAAACGGCTCGAATTTCTGCAACTGGCCGCGGCGCGCAGGAGCCGAAACTCAAGGCGTGCCTGACCTGGACGATCTCAGCGTCGACGAAATTCGCTCGCGTCTGCATGCTCAAAGCGACACGACTTATGACGTGCCTCCTGAATCACTCAGTAACTCGGCGCGTGAGGCAGCGGTACTGGTGCCGTTTGTACGCATCGACAATACCTGGCATATCCTTTATATCCGACGCACCAGTTTTGAGGGTGACCGCCATAGCGGCCAGGTGGCTTTCGCCGGCGGCAAGCGTGATGACTCCGACGAGAGCCTGCTGGCGACAGCATTGCGAGAGGCCGAGGAAGAGATCGGCATAGCCGCCAATGATGTC
>Ga0265306_10001720_pt1 | contig 10650 bp, 10 predicted proteins | sample Helome_3_FD_192493 | JGI IMG/M metagenome (GOLD analysis project Ga0265306, IMG submission 192493) | Marine sediment microbial communities from subtidal zone of North Sea - Hel_20160420 (Illumina Assembly) | ecosystem: Environmental > Aquatic > Marine > Subtidal zone > Sediment ...
GTTGCCGGGCTCCGGGGTTACGAGGCACGCGCCATCCTCGGGGTCGCCGCCGGTACCCTGTACCCGCAGGGGCAAAGCGTTGGTGCCTCGGCAAGCAGGATCGAGCTCAGTGAAAACGCCGAGCCGATTTCCAATTTACCCCCGGCTGTCGGCAGCCTGGTGGACACCAGTTTCAGCAACTACCGGCTGGGTCTCGACGCGGCCTGGGAACTGGATTTCTGGGGCCGTTTCCGGCGTGGTGTAGAGTCGGCCGACGCCAACCTCGCGGCCACCATTGCCACCTATGAGGATGTCCTTGTCACCACGGGACCGATGGCGCCAGGCGCGGCGTGCCAGCCGGCGCAGTCCGGATGGACTTCCTGAATAAACTAATGATAATCATCTCAATTCCTCCTCACGATATCACGCTGAGCCTGTCGGCCTGGTTCGGTGTGTTGTCGTTTAATAGAGACCTTCCGGGGTCGTATGAAAAAGGTAATGTATTCAGACGATGCTGTTTGAAGACGTAAAGACATACAACTTTGGCTTCCTGCTGGCAGGGTTGTTACTGTCTATGGTGCTGTTGCCGCTGATATCCGGCCTGGATCTTGAAACCACTGCCTTGCTGACGGAAACCGCTTTCCTGTTGACCTTGCTGGTCGGTGTGTGGAGCCTGATCGGCAGCGTTTTATGGTTCCGTATCGGTGTCGCACTGACGGTGCTGACCGGATTGATGACCATCGGCCACGCGTTCTGGCCCATTGAATGGCTAAGCCATGCCATAGCGCTGTTAACGCTGCTGTTTCTGTTAGTGTCATCGGCAATCGCCTTCAGGAGTGTATTTTCTACCGGCGTCGTGGATATCAATCGACTGTTCGGCGCTGCCTGTATTTACCTGATGCTTGCCCTGATCTGGGCACTGTTGTATATGCTGCTGGATTCGTATCAGAGTCAGTCACTGACTGTAGCGATCAGCGATCCGTTCTGGGAATACCTGTATTTCAGTATTGTGACCCTGACGACACTCGGATATGGTGATATCGCGCCAGTGACCCACGCTGCAAGGGTGCTGGCGGGCTTTGAAGCGATTGTTGGCCAGTTTTACCTCACGATCCTGGTGGCGGCGCTGGTAGGCATGCTTTCGCCCAGCGTAGTTCCGGTCAGGATTAGTGGTTCCGCCTGATCTTCTGCCCTGATTCAAACTTTATCAAGAGTGATATTCAATGGAAGAAATCAACGCCTTCACACGATTTCTGGAAACCCTCCGCGCCCAACCGGTGCTTACGCTGTTTCTGATTCTGGGGATTGGCTATCTGATCGGCAATATCCGCATCGGAAGCTTTTCCCTCGGGCCGGTGGCGGGGGTCCTGTTTGCGGGTCTGTTTCTGGGCCATTTTGACTTCCGAATGTCCGCCGGTGCACAGGCGGTCGGTTTCGCGCTATTTATTTTTTCTGTCGGGTATCAGGCGGGGCCGCGGTTCTTCGATGTGCTGAGAACCGATGGTCTGAAATATTTTTCGCTCGCCGTGGTGATTGCCGCAACGGGGTTTACCATTGCTGTCATCGCCGCAAAACTCCTGGAGTTGTCACCGGGAACATCCGCGGGCCTGTTATCGGGTGGCTTGACCAGTTCACCCACGCTTGCTGCTGCACAGGAAGCACTGCGTACCGGACAGGTGCAGCCACCCGAAGGGATAACCGCCGATGCCATGATCGGCAATGTCGCGACCGGCTACGCCATTACCTACATCTTTGGCCTGGCGGGGCTGATTGCGATCATCAAGTTATTGCCGCAGGTGCTGGGGATCGACCTGGAAAAGGAAGCGAAAGCGCTCGAAGTCAAGGCGGAATCCGCCGCGGCTCTGCCACCGACCAATGTTTCAGCGCGAATGTACCGGGTGAGCAACGAGGAAATAACAAAGATTCCCGGCGAACAATTGCGCGAGCAATACTGGGACAAAACCTCGGTGGTCAGGTTGAGACGGGGAGGTGAGTTTATCAAACCGGACCCGGAAGACTTTCTTCATCTGGGCGATGAACTGCATATTCTCGCGCCGGTCGAATTCTTCACGGAAATCGTAGCCCGATTCGGCGAGGAAATAACGCCCGATATCAGTACGGCACAGTTCACTGAAACGGCGCAGATTGTCGTTATCAACAAGAGCGCCGTCGGTAAAACGTTGCGGGAGCTCGATATTGCGAGGAAATTTGGCGTGCTGTTGACCGGCGTTTCGCGTATGCGCATGCAGATACCCCGTACGGCTGACGTCGAGCTGCGCAAGGGTGACATCCTCACCGTGGTAGGCCCGCACGACAACGTGGACCTGCTGGGTACTGAAGTCGGACACGTGGAACGGGAAATAGCCGAGACGGATATGGTCACTTTTGCCTTTGGCATCGCCTTCGGTGTTGTCATAGGCATGCTGGCCATCAGTGTCGGTCAGTTATCAATAGGGCTCGGCTCGGCAGGCGGCTTGCTCGCCTCCGGGCTTGCCATTGGTTACTTGCGCAGTATCCATCCCACCTTCGGGCGCATGCCGGATGCGGCACTCTGGATACTGATGGAGTTCGGGCTGTTGCTGTTTATGGCGGGCGTTGGTTTGCGTGCCGGTGGTGACATCATCGAAACCTTCCTTGCCGCGGGGCCGGTGCTGGTACTGGCCGGTATCGTTGTTACGATGACACCCATTTTCGTGGGCTACTTCTTTGGCAGAAAGGTGCTGAAAATCCATCCGGTATTGCTGTTTGGCGGGATCACGGGATCGATGACCAGCGGCGCATCGCTTAGCGTGGTCACCAAGGCTGCAAACAGTCCCATACCGTCACTGGGTTATACCGGTGCGTATGCTTTTGCCAATGTCCTGTTAACCGTTGCCGGCAGTATCATTCTGTTTTTCTAGGTCGCTTGGCGGGAAATGCGTAAATACAGCAAGACAGACTGCGCCAGGACCGGGAACGCAGCTCCCTACGGCGCCTACCGTCGAACTAGAACCTCCTGGGCACGATAGTGCGGCTCGCGAGCGTGACAGTGTCATCATAGGCGTTCTTCGTATCGCGTTTTGGCAGTTTGATTTTGTCATGTCGGATTTCTTTGTAGGGAATATTGTTAAGCAGGTGCGAGATGCAGTTCAGCCTTGCCTTTTTCTTGCTATCGGCCTCGACGATATGCCAGGGCGCATGCATTGAATCGGTAGCCGCCAGCATGTCGTCCCGGGCACGCGAATAATCGAACCAGCGACGCCTCGACTTCAGATCCATGGGGCTCAGTTTCCATATTTTTCTCTGGTCGGTGATCCGGGCCTGCATGCGCTCTTCCTGAACCTCTTCACTCACGTCAAACCAGTATTTGAAGAGACGAATGCCATCATCGAGAATCGCCTTTTCGAAAGTCGGACAGCCATTCAGGAAACGACGATACTGTTCCTCCGTACAAAAGTTCATTACCCGTTCGACACCGGCCCGGTTGTACCAGCTGCGATCGAACAACACGACTTCGCCTGCGCCCGGAAAGTGTGTGACGTAGCGCTGCATGTACATCTGGGTCTTTTCGCGTTCGGTCGGGGTGGGCAGGGCGACAACCCGGAAGATGCGGGGGCTGACCCGTTCGGTGATGCGCTTGATAACTCCACCCTTGCCAGCCGCATCGCGTCCCTCGAACACGACGATCACCCGCTCACCTTCGGCAACCACCCATTCCTGCAGCTTGACAAGCTCGACATGAAGCCGGTAAAGCTCCTTTTCATACGTTTTATTATCGAGCTTCTTCGGCTGCTCTACAGTCGATTTCTCTTTTTTAGCCTTACTCTTGTCTTTTTTACTCATGATCAATACCCGAGTGTCATATCACGTTAACGAAACCCATCTTCACCGTATTTCGATGGCGTGTTCTGTCTATGTTTATGGTTCTTTCCCGAATCTCCTCAATCCAGATCACCCAGTCGAATCAAGCGTAGATTCAAATCGAAACTACCGCCTTCCGAGGGATACGCCTTACCTACGATCTCGCCAGCGCTGTTGGCCGTGCCCTCCAGGCGAACATCGACGACCTCCCTGGGAGCGCCGAAGATGGTTCTCGATCTTCCGTGCTGCGTAAGCCTGCTGGACACCTTGATCGTGTCACCGTCCTCTTCGTAACGTCCGATGGAGTAGTGATCGGCACTCGCGCCAAGCATACGGCCGTTCTCCAGGAAGGCAGTCGATACGGTTTCCCAGCCATATGGGCCGAGCATCTCTACTTTCCAAGCACCATCAAAACTCATTTCTTTCTCCTCTTTATCTGGTCTCAGGTGTGCATGTAAAGGGCGGATTGGACTCTGCCAAGTATAGATCACGGTTAGCCAATTTTGTCAGGGCGCCGGCTATATAAGTCTGCCACTTAAGATGATCGCTTAGCTATGCCAGGCCAGGCTATCCGTTTTGCGACAGGGCGCGCAGGCACTGAATAAATGCGGTAGTCTTGACCAATTGCGGTAATTCGTCGGCATCACTGAGAGTTCGCAGCAGGTCGAGGTCCGTGCCCGCGGTCGGCGCCTTCGATACCCTCAAGGTGGGCGGCTCCATCCATGCCCGCATGACCCGCGCCCTCGCAATCGCGGTCGAGGCTCGCTAAGATGACTCCCGTGTGAACTTTCAAAGCCCCGATTCGCCCACCGACGAAGGTGATCGACCATGACCAATGAAATCTGTGACTCCGAATTTCCTTGGTGCCCGGCGGACGCGAGACAGGGCGACTTCTACAAGCTTCGAGTTGACGATCTGTCGCCGACGCAGTTCGCCACCGGCAAGGCAGAAGTCAAAGTGCGCGCCGCGCGCATGGCCAGGAAGCTCAAGAAGGATCCCCACAAGCTGCACGACTACCTGCGCGTGCGGCCGGTACCGATCGTGGTCAGAAACAAGCGCTTCTACCTGACCGACCATCACCACCTGGTGCGCGCCTTGTACGACATCGGGCACAAGCTGCATGGCAAGGATCTCGCCGTCTACGTGAAGGTGATGGCCAATGCCAGCACCCTGGAGGAGACCTACTTCTGGAAGTCGATGCACAAGCTCAACCTGGTGTACCTGTTCGACATGGCCGGTGGAGGCCCGCAGCAGCCGAAAACACTGCCGGTGCACGTCAAGGATCTCGGCTTCGATCCCTACCGGAGCCTTGCGTGGATCGTGCGCGAGCATCACGGCTACATGAAGAACGACGCGCCGTTCTCGGAGTTCAAGTGGGCGAACTTCTTCAGGACACGCATCCTGCTTGACCAGGACATACTGGCGGACAAGCACACCTTCGACGATTTTGCCTTCGAGGTCGACGAGCAGGGCAGGCTCGAGCTCAGCGACGACGGCAGGGAAGTGATCGAGGAAGCGCTGTTCCTGGCAACCACAGGGGAGGCCCGGGGACTGCCGGGTTTCACGGGTTCGACTTATTAGGAGAATACAATGTCATCTTCCAATAACAAATCCGAAGGTTTCCGCCTGCCGGTCATGCAGGGTTTGCTGCCGATAAAGGGTTCTCAGGTCCCGTTGGAGATCGTTGCCGGACTGACGCTGGCGGCGTTGGCGATTCCGGAAGTCATGGGCTACACCAAGATTGCCGGTACCCCGGTCATCACCGGGCTCTACACCATGCTCATCCCGATGCTGCTGTTTGCTTTTCTCGGCTCATCGCGACACCTGGTGGTCAGCGCCGACTCGGCCACGGCGGCCATTCTCGCCGCCGGTCTGGTGGGGCTTGCGAACACCGGTACCGACGAGTACCTGGCGCTCGCCGGCGTCCTCGCCGTCATGGCTGGCGTTTTCCTTATCCTGGCACGGATCATCGGCCTTGCATTCCTGGCCGACTTCCTGTCGCGCTCTGTGCTGGTCGGCTTTCTGACCGGCGTTGGCATACAGGTGGCGCTGGGACAGATCTCGGGCATGCTGGGGCTCAAGGGCGGCGGGCATGGCACCTTGCAGAAGATCTGGCTCGACATCCAGCAGATCGACCAGATCAACTACAAGGCCCTGGGGGTTGCGCTTGCAGTGCTCGTGGTCATCGTCGGCGCAAGGAAGATCTCGGGGCGTATCCCGGGGGCGTTGCTTGCCGTGGTCGGCGCCATTGCCGCGAGCTGGGCGCTCGACTTCGGCAGCTCCATGCATGTGCTCGGTTCCGTGCCCAGTGGCCTGCCGCATTTCGCCCTGCCCGAGGTCGACTGGAGCCTGGATCTCATCCGGCGGCTCGCGCCCATTGCCTTCGCCATGTTCGTGGTCATCCTGGCCCAGAGTGCTGCAACCTCGCGGGCCTACGCCGCAAAATACAACGAGAGTTTCGATCAGAATGCCGATCTGAATGCTATGGGTCTGGCCAACATCGGGGCCGGCATGTCCGGGACCTTCGTGGTTGCCGGTAGCCCGACCAAGACCCAGATGGTCGACAGCGCCGGTGGCCGCACTCAGCTCACGCACCTGACGGCGGTCGCGGTTGTTCTCCTGGTGTTGCTCTTCTTCACCGAGCCACTGGCTTACATGCCCGAGGCGGTGCTGGCGGCGGTCGTCTTTCTGATCGGTATCGAGTTGATCAATGTCGAGGACATGAAGAATATCTTCCGGCAACGGCAATCGGAGTTCTGGGTAGCCGTGCTCACGGCGCTGACGGTCGTGTTCGTCGGGGTCGAGCAGGGGATCCTGCTTGCCATCGTGTTGTCTCTCATCGATCATACCAAGCGTGGTTATAAACCGAAGAATGTCGTGCTGGAGCGTACCGATGACGGGCATTGGGTTTCGCATCCGGTGAGCAGCAAGGCTCAGGCCATCCCCGGTCTGATGATCTATCGTTTTACCCACAGCATGTACTACGCGAATGCGCGGCAACTCTCGGAGGAAATGACGGCGCTCATGAACACCGCGCAACCACCGTTGCGCTGGTTCTGCATCGACGCCTCCGCGGTTCCCGATGTGGACTATTCCGCCGCGGAGACCCTGAAGTCACTGTTCGCCGCGTTGCAAGAGCGCGGGATCCGGCTGGTCGTTGCCCAGGTCCTGGGAGACGTCGAACCTGCCGACCGTTACAAGCTGCAGGAACTTTTCGGTAAGGACGCTTTCTATGGCACGCTTGGCGATGTCGTGGAGGCATACCAGCAGGAGACGCGCACGCAGGCCGGTTAACGGGCATCGCAGGTGTCGGGCATGTAACTGAATGATTACTTAATGCCGTCACCATATTCGTGGCTCCCAGGAGAGATACGAAATGACAGAGATAGACGCATTTACTCGACAGATCACGATCCTTCACGCCTAACCCGTGCTTACCCTGTTTCTGATTCTCGGTATGGGCTATCTTATTCGTAATATTCGCATCGGTAGCTTTTCCCTTGGGCCCGTGGCCGGGCTTTTCCTTGGGTCATTTTGATTTTCGCATGTCCGCCGGCGCTCAGGCGGTAGGGTAATCCCCCCTTAAAATAGAGGTGCTGATATTTGTAATGGGGCAGGTGAGCCCGGGTGTATTAGTCAGACGGCTCGTTCTCCAGGGTCTTTGCGGTGATCTCGTTATACAGCTGCAGCATCTTCGCCGCATTATTGAACAGTTGGCAAGAAAATATCAGCTAGCATGGCCAGATGACATCATGTGACAGGGCTTCGAAGTTAGGCTTACTGTTTTCCTGAAAATTCCGTTTTAGTTATTTGCACCCAGTCGGTTTCTTCGCCGACTACAAACCTGTACGTCTCAATCGTAAACCCTGACTCATTCTGTCTTATAGCATAACGATTAAAAATTCTTTTTCCATCCACCATATTAAATGTTTCCCGTCCATTGGTCAGAAAAAGTTCTCCAGATCGGATATTACCAGTATAAACATCCAGCAAACCCGTCGAATGATCCATGACAACAGCCCGGTACTTATTTTGATACTGGTCCCAGGAAATCATTATATGGCGCTGATCTTCCTGCTGTTGAAGATCAGCAGTAATGAACTTTCCGCTATCTGTGATATCGAAAGTCACACTTTTTTCATCGGCCCTGACCCAGTTATTGCGTTGGTCCTTGAAGTACCGAGCCGCTTGCCAGTTGCCCGCCATAAAGCTCAGGCTATCAACACCAGATCCAGTATTTTCCGCACTGACATTTAATGAGCACAGCAAGAGTATTAGTAAGGTTATCCGAACTGGCAATGCCATATTTCCCTCTCTTTGTTGAATTGTATCCAATTTTGCCCCAACGATTTCACATTAATTTGAACCGTATCGGTCTGGCCAACAGATTGAAAACGTAGAATGACTGCTATGATCTGCTGGGGCAACTATTAAATGCAAATACCACGTGCCGTGAATGCGGCGGTGCCGTCAAAGTCATTGCCTGTATCGAAGATCCGGCGCTCATCGCCAGCGTTCCCCAACCCAGCCCAAAAAGCGCGCCCGCCGCCGCGGAGAGCAGGGTCTAAGGCACAAAGACCGAGCTCAGAACCACGACGAGACCAGCGAAGACGAGCGGACCCAGGATGCCCAGCTCGGCGGTCCACGCCTCCAGCGCCCTGATCTCATTGCCCGCATCCCGTCCGAACCAGACCAGCACCAGCACTACCAGCGCGCCCGCCGCCAGTAACAGCGGGATCCTGCCCCGGGACTGCATGACCGCCGCTTCTCTCGATTGCACTGGTTTGTTGCCGTCCTCACGACACCTGCCCTTATTGATGTTTAAAATACGTGCTGAACAGCAAATTGCAGCCGACGAATTACGATGATATACACCTGAACCGAAAGGCGGCCCTGTCCCAATGCGGGGACGAGAATCTGACCTTGGTGTCTCTCGTTGACCAGGCGTTCACAAGCAATTCCCAGGGTGTGAGCCGCTTACTTTTCCGCGTCGGCGCTCATGTCTTCCGGTGATGAACTTAACACCGCCAGATTCACACCAGTGGTGCTCTCAAGGACCGGCTCATCAGTGATCATCAGTGTGCTGCCTTCGCCCAGCGATGGAACGAGCACATGCAGAAAGGCATCGGGAATGACGAATCGTTTTGTCGCGTCCGGGTCCAGCGGCCGATCCACATCGTCCATGTGACCGCTAATACCTACGCCGATCCAGCTCGGTGACATTCCGGTTTTTCCCTTTGCCATGACAAAGGCATGCGTACCCAGCGGGGTGCCGGGATTTTTAAGCGTGACCGTTGAGCGGCCGATGTCCACACCATTGCGCAACACGATGATGCGTTTGTCATATCCGCCGAGAAGTATCGAAACCGGACCGGTCGGCGATTTTTCCGGCTCCCAGCGGTAGTTTTCCGATGAGGCCAGAGGCTGGGCGTTCGCTGCAGATCCTGCAGAGGTCACCGGGGTCAGCAAGGGCGGATGGTCAACAACAGCAGGTGCGGTGCTCTTTTTGGCTATAACGACGGTCATCCCCTTCGGCGAGACACCGAACAGCAGGCGTGCGAATTCACTTGGCAAATGGACGCAGCCGTGGGACTCCGGATAGCCGGGTATGCCGCCCGCATGCAAGGCCACCCCGCCCTGGGTGAACTTTTGCGTATAGGGCATTGCCGCGTTGTTATAAATGCTGGAATGGTGGTCTGCATCTTTCAGAAAGGTATGAAACACGCCGGTCGGCGTCTCGTGTCCCTTCTTGCCGCTGCTGATGGTGCTCGCACCGATCTGCACGCCGTTGCGGTACGCATAGGCACGTTGCTCGTCCAGGCTGACCACGACCAGGATCGGACCTTCCGGCGCCAACTGTGGTGCCCAGGTGAACTCACCATGCTTCAGCTGCTGGGTTGGTGTTTCATAAGCCACCGGGGTCTTCGCTCCCCAGAACGGGGTACCCTTGGCCTGGGCGGCGGATGAGATGCCGAGAAATATAGTGAGAAACAAGCAAGTCAGTTTCATATAAGGTGCTCCTTGGTGATTGGGTCGTGCTGCATCACTCACGCCTTCGCTGTGTACTTCGCCGCGCCCCGTGTCCGACGATTTCAAGTCTGGCTCAGATTTGTAGATATTATGTCACGGTATGAGCGCCTGCATGTAGATCCAGATTCAAATTGGTACCGTTCAAATAGGAATGCGAAGCACAGCTGTCTGCTGAGGCCTTTATCAGCTCCCCATAGCAGCTTGAGTAATAATTCGCCACGGACACCTGTATCGAGGCGCCCGGAATCGGCAGCATACCGGTAAAAATCATCATCACCGAGGACGGAGGCGGTCAGTATCTGATAACTCATCCTGTCGCAAAACGGATAGCCTGGTTTGCATAGTTAAGCGATTATCAACTGGAAATCAAAGGATATGAAGATTATGAATAGCTATCGCAAGTTTGTATGGGCCATGTTTGTCATTCCGCTGCTGCTGTTCGGGAACGCTTTTGCAGCTGATGAAAAAGCCCCGTCCGGGACCGTGGTGATCGATGAAACCCAGGTCATGGTGATCGTTGGTGGTGACCTCGGGGGTGGAACCCTGCTGCTGGGTGACAACTCCTACAGCTTCAAGACCGGCGGCCTGAAGATTGGTGGCCTGGGTATACACAAGATACACCTGGTGGGTGATGTCTATGACCTGAAAGACGTTGCCGACTTTCCCGGCGTTTACTTCGTGGCACAGGCGGGCGTTACCCTGGGTGATGCCGGCAAGCAAGGTCTCTGGCTGAAAAATTCGAAAGGCGTCACACTGCACCTGAAGTCATCCAAAGCAGAAGGTATTGCATTGTCCGTCGGT
>Ga0265306_10001722_pt1 | contig 10638 bp, 7 predicted proteins | sample Helome_3_FD_192493 | JGI IMG/M metagenome (GOLD analysis project Ga0265306, IMG submission 192493) | Marine sediment microbial communities from subtidal zone of North Sea - Hel_20160420 (Illumina Assembly) | ecosystem: Environmental > Aquatic > Marine > Subtidal zone > Sediment ...
GTTATGCATTGAAACCCCTGGCGATATTCCTCAATTTACATTGGATCGAGAAGGTCTATTAGAAAAAGTCTATGCCCTTGCAGGCGTCAAGGACATTCCTATACATAAGAATTCAGATTTTTCAAAGCGTTTTTTCCTATTGGGAGAAGATGAGGCGGCAGTGAGGGAATTCTTCAATGATGATATCAGACATTTTTTTGAAAGTAATCCTTATTATCATGTCGAATCCAAAGGAGATGCCTTGCTTATTTTCGGAAAAGAACGTTTAGCTAGCATTGGAGAGATCAAGACCCTCTTGGATTTTGGTCGCCGATTAAGTGTTTTAGTCCAAAATAATGCGTGACCCATAGATAGTTTTCAGGCTGAATTCTTAATTTGCAGATTCATGAAACTATATCCCATAGAAGCCGGAAATTTTAAGTTAGATGGTGGTGCCATGTTTGGAGTTGTGCCGAAATCCTTGTGGCAAAGAACTAACCCGGCCGACAGCAATAACATGATAGATATTGCTGCTCGATGCTTGCTTATTGAAGACGGTGATCGTTTGATTCTTATAGATAATGGAATGGGCAATAAGCAGAGTGAAAAATTCTATGGATATTATTATCCATGGGGAGACTTCTCACTCGATAAGTCCCTGAAACTAATTGGCTTTCACAAAGATGACATTACAGATGTTTTCCTGACTCATTTGCATTTTGACCACTGTGGTGGTAGTATACAATGGAACAAGAGCAGGACAGGTTATGAGCCAGCTTTCAAGAATGCTCGGTTTTGGAGCAATGAAAACCATTGGCTTTGGGCCACTAAGCCCAATAAACGGGAAAAGGCCTCTTTCTTAACAGAGAATATCATACCAATTAAAGAAAGTGGGCAATTAGAGTTTACTTCTCTGCCAGAACAAGGAAATGATATAGTAGATTCTTTGTTGGGTTTCAAAACTTTTTATGCCGATGGTCATACCGACAAGCAAATGATTCCTATGATAGAATACAATGGAAAAACCATATGTTTCATGGCAGATCTTTTGCCTACCGCAGGGCATTTGCCAATTCCTTTTGTAATGGGTTATGACACTAGGCCATTATTGACATTGGATGAGAAAGAAAAATTCTTGAATCTCGCGGCAGATAATAATTATTACTTATTTTTGGAACACGATTCTCAAAACCAAATAATTACAGTACAACATACTGAAAAGGGAGTTCGTTTAAACAAGGTATTCAGCTGCAAGGATATTTTTTAATACTATAGAATTATTTTACAAATGAAACATTTTAGATTGTTATTGCTATCGGCTGTAATCGCAACACTTGCTTTTAATTGTGGTGGTGTTCCTGGCATTATAAGCACACCTATTGAGAATATTGACAATACACCGATTAAGGAGCAAGAGCTCACTGAAAGAGAAAAACAGACCTGGGGTCACTTGGACCTTGTTAAAGACACCATCCCAGGCATGAGTGTGGACCGGGCTTATACAGAATTATTAAACGGAAGGTCAGGTCAACAGGTCATTGTGGCAATTATTGATTCTGGAATCGATATCGATCATGAAGACCTTGATGGCGTAATTTGGAGAAACAATGATGAAATAGCCGGCAATAACAAGGATGATGATAGAAATGGGTATGTTGATGATATTAACGGTTGGAATTTCCTTGGAGGTTCTTATAACGAGCAACTTGAAATGACTAGGATTGTTGCTAGGAACATGACGTCGCACCCTAAGTTTTCGGATGCGGAATCAGAACTGCAACAAAAGAAAACTGAGGCCATGCAAATAAAGCAGAATGTAGATGCTTTGTTGCAACAAATACCCCCTGCTCAAGAAATGTTACGTTCGCATTTAAAGAAAAACGATTATACGAAAGAAGAAGTGCTTGCAATTAACGATCCTAACAACCAAGCTTTGATGCAGGCGAAAGGAATTCAAGTCTGGATGTATGATAGGGGCCTTTCCTTGGCTGATATAAAGGAGTATGAGGAACATCTGTTGGATCAGCTCAACTATAACTACAATGTTGACTTTAATGGTAGGGATATCGTTGGCGATGATGTAGATGACGTCAAGGACCGCAATTATGGCAACAATAATGTAAAGCCTGTCAAGAAAAGTGAAAGCCATGGCACTCATGTTGCCGGAATAGTGGCTGCAGAAAGAAATAATGGAAAAGGGGTTAATGGTGTTGCAAAAAACGTGAAGATAATGTCACTTAGAGCAGTGCCTAATGGCGATGAATACGATAAGGATATTGCGTTGGCAATTCGTTATGCAGTGGATAATGGTGCCAAGGTGATTAATGGAAGCTTTGGCAAGAGCTATTCGACACATAGCGATTGGGTTCATGAAGCTATAAAATATGCTGAGAGTGAAGATGTTGTGTTTGTTCATGCTGCCGGCAACGATGGTAAGGACATTGATTCTAGCGACAATTACCCTAATGATAATGTTAATGGTGCTGAAATTGCAAGTAATTATATTTCTGTTGGTGCCCTGGACCCTAAATACGGAGCGAATGTCGTTGCTGGATTCTCTAATTATGGCAAGAACAATGTAGATGTTTTTGCGCCCGGCGGAAAGATCTATTCTACGATGCCGGAAAACGAATACAAGGAGCAAGGTGGTACATCAATGGCGGCACCAGCTGTAGCAGGAATTGCTGCATTGATACGTTCGTATTATCCTAAATTGTCAGCGGCACAGGTCAAGCAGGTAATAGTTGACTCTGGGCTTCCATTAAAACCAAATGTTGTAGTTGGAGGAGACCCGAGCAATGTGAAGCCATTTGCGGACCTTTCAAAATCAGGTAAAGCAGTAAACGCTTATAACGCCTTGGTCATGGCTTCTCAAATCAAGTAAAAATGAAGTTAAAGTTATCCATTCTTTTAGGTGTCAGTTTTTTATTGAGTTGTAACAGCTCAAAGAGCACCCAAGTTGTTGCTCCTAATAATCCGGTAAATGATAGTTCAAGGTATTGGCAACAACATGTTGACTATACCATGGACATTGACTTTGATGTAAAGACAAGTCGATATAAGGGAAAGCAAACCATTGTTTACACGAACAACTCACCCGACACATTAGACAGGGTGTTTTATCATTTGTATTTCAATGCATTCCAGCCAGGTAGCGAAATGGATGTTCGATCTAGAACCATTACTGATCCAGATGCCAGAGTAAAAGATAGAATCAGCAAGTTGCGTCCAAATGAAATTGGCTACATAAAAGTAAGCTCGCTGAAACAGAATGGCCAATCTGTTTCGAATAAAGTTGCGGGTACGGTTTTGGAGGTCACGCTGAATTCCCCAATTAAACCCGGTGAGAAAGTGACTTTCGACATGGAATATGATGCTCAAGTACCGGTGCAAATAAGACGCTCTGGCAGAGACAATAAAGAAGGGGTTGCCTTGTCCATGACCCAATGGTATCCTAAACTAGCAGAATATGATTTTGAAGGTTGGCATGCAGATCCATATATAGGACGTGAATTTCACGGTGTTTGGGGCGATTTTGATGTCACCCTGCATTTAGATAAGGATTACGTGGTTGGAGGCACGGGTTATTTACAAAACCCGAACGAAATTGGTCATGGATATGAAACAGGAGAAGTCAAACGTCCAGACAAAGATAAGCTAACCTGGCATTTCAAAGCACCTCAGGTTCATGATTTTACATGGGCGGCTGACCCAGATTATATTCACGACACAATGCAAGTGCCTAACGGACCTATGCTACATTTTTATTATAAGAATACCCTCGATGAGGAAAAGAAAGGGTTTTGGAAAGAGCTTCAGCCAAAGACCGTTGCTCTCATGAACTATTTTAGCGAACACATTGGACAATATCCATATGACCAATATTCTGTTATTCAGGGTGGCGATGGTGGTATGGAATATGCGATGTGCACCTTAATAACGGGGAATAGGAGTTTTGGTAGTTTGGTGGGGGTTACATCACACGAACTGGCACATACTTGGTTTCAATTCGTCTTGGCAACCAATGAAGCGAAACATGAATGGATGGATGAAGGCTTCACGAGTTACATAAGTTCCCTAGCAATGAATGAGGTCATGTCTCAAAACAAGGCCTTTCCTCTTGAGAATTCGTATAAAGGCTATATCTATTTAGCCAATTCTGGGAAAGAACAGCCCCAATCCACGCATGCAGACAGGTATGAATTCAATCAAGCCTATGGCATTTCAGCTTATAGCAAAGGCGCTGTATTCCTGTCTCAATTAGGTTATATCATAGGAGAAGAGAATTTAAGGAAAACGATAAAAAGATATTTCAATGATTTCGCCTTTAAGCACCCTGTTCCCAATGACATAAAACGTTCGGCAGAAAAAGTTTCTGGATTAGAGCTGGATTGGTATTTAACCGACTGGACTAAAACCACCAATAACATTGATTATGGGATTAAGGAAATCAAGGAAAATAATGGCATAAGTTCGGTTACCTTAGAGCGAATTGGCTTAATGCCAATGCCTATCGATCTGGAGGTAGAATTCAATGATGGTTCGTCCCAACTATTCTATATTCCTTTACAAATGATGCGTGGTGAAAAGCCAGGTACCTCGCCAAGGACTGTTCTTAATGATTGGGCCTGGGCCTACCCTACCTATACATTTAGCATCAATAGGCCTAAAAGTGACATCAAGAATATTACCATTGACCCAAAAGGGCTAATGGCAGATATAAACAGGAGCAATAATAAACTGTAACAGTCTATTCTTTTTTCTTGAACCAGAATTCGTTTTTATACATATCCAATTTTGCCGCCCTTTCTCGATTGTGTAGTCTGATTTTGTTTTCCGTTAATTGCCTGTTCCTATAGCCTAATAAATGAAAAATTGGCTTGGCCAAGAATTTTACAACACGAAGATTGGCAATTAGGGTCTTCCTAGTCTGATCTTCCCAATTTATCCCAGGAAGAAACGTTAGCAATCTATCCATTTTCAATTTCCTCATAATGGCCGAAACCTTAAGATAAATGGGCTTGATTTTTCTTATTACAAAAAACCCTTCGTTACCTTGGTTTTGATATAAGGGCATGAACAGTCGAGCGTTATATTGAGAATGAATTCGTTCATTGTTGTTTGTGGCCAAGAAAAGTCCTTTCTCAATTTCTTGAAAACTATTTAATTCGGGCTCCATCTTAAAATCATCGTCTTCAGTAATGCCATAAAGGTCTATGACTTCAAAAATGTCTGCCATGTTTTTTGAAGCATTTTTTAATTGATCAAAGTAAATACTTTGCTCTGGGAAATTCCTGTGTGTTGTGCATCCTGCATATAAAAGCGCTAAATGAATAAAGGCGACACTGTCTCTAATAGCCTCTATTTCATCGTGCTGCCCTGACTCAAAGCCAAGTGACACATAGCCCAGCTCATTGATGTAGCTCAGTAGTGGTCCATTCAGGTACTCCTCTATACCAAGGACAATCGGCACAGGAAACAATCTTGAAAACCGACGGTTTATTATGGCGTCATTTATGGTTATAAAAGGAATTGTCTTACTTGAGGTGGTGTGAAAATCAATGAAGTAAAAAGGCCCTTCTTCGGTCTTAAGGATATCTGTCAGAATCTTAAATAACTCTGCTTGTTCTTTTTCCTCAAGTTCATGATTGTTCTGGTTGCTTAACTGATTTAATCTTTCCCGTGTCCATATACGATTAAGGTCTTCACTGATAAATCGTTTACCGACCTTGAGGGCTCTTAAGTTGCCTGAAATACCATAAATTGTGCCTTTTACATCTTTTTTTTGATCTTCAAGTTTTTTTAATTCTTTTTCAAGAGCAAAAACGCCTGCGGTTTCATTTCCATGAATACCAGCAAAGAAAACAACAGTTGGACCCTTCGAGCCGCCATCTATTCTATTGATTATCCTGTTTACCGCTATGGTCTCTTCAAGTGCGGGGCTATAAACTTCTACCATTTCGCTTCTAGGTCTGTGGCAGTTACAATGCCTATTAGTCGATCTTCTTTAACAACGGGCAAGCAATTTATTTCATTGTCTTCCATTAATTGTTTAGCATTCTCAATGCTTTCGTATTGAGAAACCGTTATCAAGTCTTTGGTCATCATGCTCTTCACGGAATGGTTTTTTTGGTCTTCTGAGACAAAGGATTGAACATCTGTCCATGTTAGTAATCCAACTAATTTTCTGTCTTCATTAATCACCGGCATATGATGAATGTCTTTCCACTTCATTATTTTAATGACCAGTTCAAGACTATCTTTCTCGTCTACAGAAAATATGCCCGTATTCATTATATGCTTGACCGAGAGCTTGTCTTTGAACAGTTCAATTTCACTTCCAAGATTGGAGTTCCAAGTACATACAGGGTAGTCTTTCTCTTGTTTTTCATATAGAAATGCCGTTAGGTTTTGCAAGGCTTCATAAGGCCTTTGTGTTTTTAACAAATGCCTATAGCTTTTGACCATCCACTCAGAGCCATTGTGTGAATGAATCCTATTTTCAATGATTGTTAAATAATGTTCTGCGTCCTTGGGCAGGATTCCAAGACTATAAAGCCCTCTGAAGGCCATTGGCAATAACTCATCAAGAATTAATTTAGAGGCGGGGATGTAACTGTTGTTCCACCGAAACTGTGTGCTCATCCCATATCGTGCAGCATTAAAGAAATTGGATTTAGCATCCTTAAAGTCCATTTTTTCATGAATGCTATCATATTTTTTCGGCCTTCCGACCATGACGCCGACCCAAAACATGAAATTCGCTATTTCATCTGATACAGTAGGCCCAGAAGGAATATACCTGTTTTCAATTCTTAAATGTGGCTTACCCCCTCCTACGCCATAGCATGTCCTGTTCCATCTATAAACAGTGCCATTATGCAGGTTCAGTGCCTTTAGTTGTGGAATCTCACCGCTATTGATCATATCAACACTGTCTTTTTCAAATTGGGAGGTCAAAAGACTCCTGAACCTTGACACATTATCCTTAAAGATGTCTGAAACCGACCCAGTGGCCCACTCAGCTCCAAAACTGACCCTTGATTGTTTCTCATTCAGTAAAAACGAATTTGCCCTGGTGTCAACACTTTGCGTGAAAAGCGCTATCCTTGTTTCACTCCATAACTCCTTGCCAAAAAGCAAAGGTGAGTTGGTGCACGCGCTTAATATTGGGCCTGAGATTGCCTGTGCCCAATTATAGTCTTCCACGAAATTATCGGGATCGATTTGCAAGTGCATTTGAAAACTTGTGTTACAGCCCTCCAACATTACACTGTTGTGACGAAGGTTTAATTCGTCCACGCCTTTTATATGAATATCAAAATCCTGTTTTCTTGATTCTTTAATGGCTTCATTCAACACGTTATAGCGCTGCATTGGTGTCATGTTTTCAATTGCAATGTGCTTAAGAGCAAGAGTGGGTAGAATACCGGTCAAGACAATTTTTGCGCCGTTATCGCTAGCCGCTTTCTTGGCTTTGGCCAAAGAAGCCTCCAACTGTTTGTGCAGCTTAGAAAAACAATCATTTTTCAGCTCTAAAGGGTCGAGGTTTATTTCAAGGTTGTAATTTCCAATTTCGGTTGTAAAATGCTTGTCATTAATCGCTGAAAGAACATCAAGGGAGTTGTCTTGTGGCAAAAAGTCGTTGTCTACCAGGCAAAATTCTTGCTCTGCACCGATTCGTATAGGAGATTTCTCGATCATCCCTTTGTCAATCATCAACTCCAAGGCCTCTATGTCCTTGACCAGTTGATGGATGTAATTCGCTTTATCCGAAGCGCTAGAAAGTTTCTCTACTTTTAATTCTCCCATACCTGGATTGGTTTGATTTTAAGTAAGTGTGAAATTATAATAACCCATGGGTTAAAAATATGATTTATATCATACACATTAACGTATGAAATGCATGTATTTGTTACATTTGGGCCTATGTCTTACAGGTTTCCCAAAGAGGAAAAACTTAAAAATGAAAAGTTGATTGAAAGATTGTTTTTGGAAGGCAAGTCTTTGAATGAGTTTCCAATTCGCCTAATTTATCTTCCTTTGCCCTTCAAGAAAGGCGGCCCTATAAATACCGCTGTCTCTGTGAGCAAGAAAAACTTTAAGAAAGCTGTTGATAGGAATCGCATAAAACGCTTGTTGAGAGAGGCTTACAGGGTAAATAAACCGCAAAGTTTTAACAATACCACAACTCATTATGCGTTAATGATTTTGTACCTTGGTAAAGATATGCCAGATTTTAACCTAATAAGCCCGAAGCTAAAACGACTCTTAGAAAAGTTTTCCACCACAGTTATCGACGATTAAAAACAAATGCAATGAAAAAGCCAGTATACAAGCAGCTTGTTGTAATAGTATTTGCAGTTACAATTTTCTTTACGGGATCAGCCTTTAAAAGCGATTTCTTCGAAATAGCCAAGCAAATAGAAATATTCACCACGTTGTTCAAGGAACTAAATATGAATTATGTGGACGACACAAACCCTGCTGACCTTATGGATACAGCAATCAAAAGCATGCTCGATGACCTTGACCCCTATACAAGATATATGAACGAACAGGACGTTGAGGCTGCTAGAATAAACAATACTGGAGACTACACGGGGATAGGAGCGCGAATAAAGACCTTGAAGGACAAGCTAGTAGTAATGGAGCCATATAAAGATTATCCCGCTGATAAGGCAGGGCTCAAGGCAGGTGATGAAATAATCAAGATAAACAATATTGTTGTTGCTGATTTCAAGGAAAATTCAGGAGACTTATTAAAAGGGTCGCCAGGAAGTAAGGTGGAGGTTGCCTATGTTAGGCAGGGCGAGACCAAGCAAGCAACGATTGTGCGACAAGCAGTTGAAGTGGATGCTGTTCCTTTATTTACAATGGCGGACGATAAAACAGGGTATATTGCTTTGACCAAATTCAACAGGAAAGCCTCTTCTCAGACAATTGATGCTTTGCAGGAACTTAAAAGCGATGGCGCAGAAAGAATCATTCTTGACCTAAGGGGTAATCCGGGTGGTTTGTTGAGCGAGGCGGTTAATGTTACCAACATCTTTGTTCCAAAAGGACAATTGGTAGTAACAACAAAATCAAAGGTGCAGAAGTTCAACAAGACCTATTATACCAAAAAAGAGCCAATAGACAAAAACATCCCCTTAATTGTGCTTATAGATGGTGGAAGTGCTTCTGCAAGCGAAATTGTTGCGGGATCTTTACAGGACCTCGATAGGGCTGTGGTCGTTGGCACTAGAAGCTTTGGCAAGGGTTTGGTTCAACGGCCTAAGAAATTAACTTACGGAACTCAACTAAAAGTTACGATTTCTAGGTATTATACTCCTTCGGGTAGGTGTATTCAGGCATTGGATTATTGGAACCGTGATGAAAAAGGAAATGCCAAGAGGGTTCAAAAAGCACAATACAACGAATTCAAGACCAGAAACGGTCGGCCAGTTTTTGATGGTGGTGGTGTTAAGCCTGATGTTGAGATTGAATTAGCCAAACCTACTGCAATTACAAAAGCCATCGTTGGCACGGACCTCATCTTTGATTATGCAACAAAATATTATTATGAGAATCAAGTAAACGATTTACGGTCCTTTAAATTCAAGGATTCTGATTTCAATGCTTTTAAGTCATTTTTAAAAGCAAGTGATTTTTCTTTTGAGACCAAGACTGAAAAAGCCTTGGACAGGGTAATAAGTGAGGCCTCCGGCGAGGGACTTGATAAATATATCTCGTCCAACTATAGGTCGCTTAAAGCTGATTTGAATGACTTCAAGGACAAAGCGATTAATGATAACAAGACTCAATTAACCTCATTATTGGAAAACGAAATCGTAAAGAGATATTTTTACAGGGAAGGGTTGTACCGGTTTTACATTAAGAACAATCTCGAAATCAATACCGCAAAAGAGATCTTGGGAAACAGCATTAAATACCAGAATTTCCTAGAATAAAGCGTTATTCAATCCTCTATTAAAGTTTGGCACTATAGTTGAATTATAAAAATACGCTATATTTATAGCCCATCTTTCATATCCCAAAATGAAAAGAATCGTTTATGTATTGCTGTTCACGGCCAACCTCTTGCTTGCCCAAGAGGAATTCAAGCATGTGGTTTATTTTGATACTGATCAATATGTTGTGCCTTCTACCGAAAAAAACAGGATATTGTTGTTCGTACAGGAACTAAAAGGGGTGGAAATTGAAAAAATCCAGATTTTTGGGTTCTGCGACGATCGCGGCACAGATAATTACAATCAAATCCTTTCTCAGCAACGTGCTGATGCCATTAAGTCAATATTTACCCAAAACTCAGTTGATCAATCAAGAATAACCAATGTTGACGGAAAAGGGGAGATCCTTCTTAATATTGTCCACGAAGATGATTTAAATGAAATTAGAGGTCTTAACCGAAAAGTAGAGATCATTGTAAAGCCGAAGCCTAAAGTGGTCGAAGTTATAAAGGATAGGCCAAAGAAAGATAATCGATTAATAAAAGACGATGTCGTGGTTGGCGACAAAATCCTCTTAAAGAACATTCTTTTCAAGGTCAACTACAGTTATATCGAGCCGGAGTCTAAGAAAGTACTAGAGAAAATCGCTAAAGAATTAGTAAAGAGAGATGATATTCATTTCATTGTCCAAGGGCACGTATGTTGC
>Ga0265306_10001723_pt1 | contig 10633 bp, 12 predicted proteins | sample Helome_3_FD_192493 | JGI IMG/M metagenome (GOLD analysis project Ga0265306, IMG submission 192493) | Marine sediment microbial communities from subtidal zone of North Sea - Hel_20160420 (Illumina Assembly) | ecosystem: Environmental > Aquatic > Marine > Subtidal zone > Sediment ...
CCTCTGGAAGTGGCTGAAACCAAAATTATCCAGGTGACGGCGCTGGCAAGGGAAAACGGATTCCCGTTAAAATCAACAATGGAAGCAGAATGAAGGAAAGCGGCAGCATGAATAACTTAATGAAAACCGATATTCTAACAAAGGCTGCCAGATACAATCTAATTCGCAACCAGAGAATGATTTACATTGATGTCCATGAAAGTCTAGCGGGTCAACTGGCAGGAAAATTTGTTGCGGTTCCCAACCTTGTTAATATTATTGCCAGGCAGGAATTTCAGGGGGTCGGTGAAACCGAGGCCGAAGCCCTTGATAACTGCCTGCTGAAAATAAAGGATTACAACATCGAAGACATATTCCCCACCGATAGTCAAGCAGCACCTGAGAAAACCTAGTTGATGCGCTCAAATGTGGCTGACCGTTGATCCAACCGGCCTGCGCGGGTAAGAATTTTGACAATTCTAGGATGATATTCCTTTTTCTGAGCCATTTTATTCGCCCTGGTTTTGATTATTAGTACCGCCGCGATAAAAAATGAAAAACCTGAAAGCGCAGATAGTCCGGAAGGATTAAAATCAATAAGGGGAGCCATCTCCTGACCGATCGCGGCACCGATAATCAGCAACAAAATCGGGAACACATATAGCAGAAAAGTTACTTTTAGCAAAGAGGAGGTTTCAAAAAGAAGGACGATCCGGTCTCCCACTTTTGCGCCGGCTTCATTTATGGCTTTTACTTCCATTTGATCGCTATTGCCCAGGGAGTGGCATGAACCTCTGGCGGAACATCCCTCGCAGGCGCCGGTTTTGATGGTTTTCACCCATGCCGCGCTGGAATCGGTTTTAATGACGATGCCCTGTTCAGTAGCCAATTTACGATCCTTTTTGAACCCGAATTTTTAAGACTACGCTCCGGCACTTGCTTCTTCTTGTCTTGCCGGTATTTCAGAATGTTCATAGCATATCAGTCCGCATTGCAGACATCTGGAAGCTTCGGCCTGGGCTGATTCTTTGGTAAATCCCCTTTCAATCTCGCCGCAGGCAGCAAGCTCCCTTCCGCTGCAAAGCGGCATGATCTCGCGCTGACAGGCCGCAACGTTTTCGACATGATCGACATCTTGAATCAAGGATTGCGGCGTAATCACATGCTCTGTAACCGACGGATCAATACCGTATAAAATCTGTTGAATTGAAACCGCCGCTCTTCTGCCGGCCCCAATGGCCTTGATTGCAGCACTGTAGTCGGCCAGCACATCGCCTTGCGAAAACAGTCCAACCTCGTCCTTAAAAGCCGGTTGCTTATAAGGTGCAAACGCTTCCCAGCGCAGAGGTTGGTCGGATACCTCGTCGGCTTCGGGTCCGGCCGGCTGATTCTCAACAAAAATTAACTCCGGAAATCGTCCGGTGGCAATAATCAAGAATTGAGCCGCAATGGTGGTAATCGCCCTGGTTTGGGTATCAATCCTATCCAACTCGATCAGTTGATCTGCTTCACCGCGCAAACGATGTAACCCAGCGTCATAGATGATATCCAATTCCTCGATGCCGGCTGCGGCTAGATCGGCATCATTGATCGTGCTGTTTTGAATGCTCTCGCGAAATAATATGGTGATTTTATCTGCGCCTGAACTTTTGCACACCCTGGCGGTTTCCAGAGCAAGTTTGCCGCCCCCGAATATAACCACATGCGATGAAAAAGAGATCGTCTCAGAACCTTTTAGCGCCGGGTTCAATAGATCAACCATCATATAGGTACCGGGTATGGGCGATTCAATTTCAGCTGTCGCCCCCCGGGCCATCCGGCTGTCCCAACCACCGGCTGCCAGAAAAACGGCATCAACATCCTGTCTGAGCAGAGTGTCCACGGTAAGATCTTTTCCAATAATCTTGCCGGTCTCCGCTTTAACGCCCATTTCTATTATCCCTTCGATATCCCACTCAAGAATTTCCGCCGGCAGTCGTTCGGCGGCGATTGCACTTTGCAGCAATCCGCCGAGTGTGGGACCGGCTTCATAGACGGTAACGTCATGCCCCAGGCGGGCCGTGAAAAAAGCTGTTGAGAGTCCCTCCACCCCGCCGCCGACGACAGCGATACTGCGGCCCGTTGCCGGCGCTTTGTAGGGCAGTATTCTTGCGCCGCTTTCCCTTTCAAAATCAGCGGCATAACGCTTTAAATAATTGATGGCCACGGGTTCATCGATGAAATTTCGGCGACAGTCCAATTCGCAGGGACGGGGACAAATCCTTCCGATAATGGCCGGAAAGGGATTACGCTCTTTGATGACCTGAACCGCACGATGATTATTGCCCAAAGAGATCTGGCGGATGTATTCACGAATATTAATGCCGGCCGGACAGCTCCGCTGGCAGGGAGTGGAACACTCTTCGGTGGTGTATTCTCTCATAATGCGGCGGGTTGTTGAGGACAGGTTGATGATGTGTTTCGGACAGACGCGTTCACAGGTCCCGCAGCCGGTGCAAGTTTTTTCATCCACCACCGGCAATCCTTGCGGTCCCATGGATATGGCATCAAAGGGGCACGCTTTGGCACAGGTGCCCAGGCCCAGGCAGCCGATGGTGCACACTTTCATACCCCCGCCCAGCAGCGCCACCGCACGACAATCATCCAGCCCATTATAGATGTACTTCAAATCGGCATCCTGCACACCAAAATAACATCCCGGCAGGGCGATATCCGGCTCTTTGGCCTCGATTTTGATTCCCATAATTTCGGCGATGGCTTCAGCCACTTCGGCCCCGGCAGCCACACAGGAATTGGGCGCGGCTATGCCGGCCACAATCGCTTCCGCATTGGCGCTGCAACCCGGCAGCCCGCAGCCGCCTCAGTTGGCCCCCGGCAATGCGTCCTCGACAGCCTCGATCTTGGGATCCACGTAGACATAAAAAATTTTCGACGCCAGAGCCAGTACGGTACTGATTACCAGGCCCATAGCCCCCATCAAAATAAGCGCTGCAGTCATGTTACCACCCCGCAAAGGATTAATGGAAATTTACAATTGGCTCAACTTTTTACGGTCATGCCTTTTTCTATGTTAAACAATTTTGGAATACTGGAATATTGGAGTAATGGTGTGATGGTAAAAACATCCTGCACCCCATTACTCCAGTACGCCATCACTCCGTTTTCTTACAAGGCAGATAATTCTCGGATTATCAGAATAAGCTTTGAAGCGTAGCGCTTCTGCATCTAGAAGATCGCGTCAAACCTGCACTTTTCAAAACAGGTCATGCATTTGATGCATTTTTCTTTGTCGATCCGGGCAACCTCTTTTTTTTGCCACGTGATGGCATCCACCGGACAGCTCCGGAAGCAAAGGCCGCATTTCGTGCACATGTCCGGTTCAACTTCAAATCGCAGCAGTTCAACACAGCGTTTGGCCGGACAACGTTTCTCATAAATGTGGGCTTCATATTCATCTCTAAAATAACGCAGGGTGGAAAGGACCGGATTGGGACCTGTTTGACCCAGCCCGCATAATGCAGTTTCCTTGATCGTATCGGAAAGCCCTTCCATAATCTCGATATCTCCGTGTTCACCCCTGCCCTCGCACAGCTTCTCAAGCAATTGCAAAAGTCGCCGGGTACCCTCACGGCAGGGGGTGCACTTTCCGCAAGATTCATCCTGTACGAAGTCCATGAAAAAGCGTGCCATATCCACCATGCAGGTGTTTTCATCCATGACAATCGCCCCGCCGGATCCCATGATAGCCCCGACTTTGGCGATGGCCTCGTAGTCAACCGGTGTGTCCAGATATTGTTCCGGAACGCAACCACCGGAAGGGCCCCCGAGTTGAACGGCCTTGAATTTTTTCTTTTTGGGGATACCGCCGCCGATGTCTTCAATGATGGTTCTAAGGCTTGTCCCCATCGGCACCTCCACTAGGCCGATGTTATTCACATTGCCGGACAGGGCAAAAACCTTGGTTCCCTTGCTGCTCTCCGTGCCGATACTGGCATACCAGCTGCCGCCGTTTAATATGATCTGGCCGATATTGGCCAGCGTTTCGACATTATTTAAAACAGTCGGTTTTTCCCACAGGCCTTTGTGGGCGGGGAAAGGCGGGCGGGGCCGCGGCATGCCACGTTTGCCTTCGATCGATCGCATCAGGGCGGTTTCTTCACCGCAAACAAATGCCCCGGCACCCTGATAGATTTCAATATCAAAGTCAAAACCGGTCCCCAGAATGTCTGCTCCCAGCAATCCGTATTCGCGGGCCTGCTGGATGGCGATCCCCAATCTGCGAATGGCCAGTGGGTATTCCGTGCGGGCATAAATGACTCCCTGACGGGCATCGATGGCCCTGGCAGCAATAATCATCCCTTCAAGCACGGCGTGCGGATCGGCTTCAAGAATACTTCGGTCCATAAAAGCACCGGGATCGCCTTCATCCGCATTGCACAAAACATATTTGACATCTCCCGGTGTTTTGCAGGCAAACTCCCACTTTAAACCGGTTGGAAAACCGGCACCGCCCCGACCTCTGAGCCCGGATGTTTTCACCTCTCCAATTATCTGCTCAGGGGTCATCTCCTGCAATGCTTTAGCGACGCCGAAATATCCATCCCGGGCAATATATTCCTCAATTACCTCCGGATCGATGGCACCCTTATTGCGCATTACCCAGAACATCTGGTGGGCAAAGAAGGGAATTTGTTCCATGTTTGGGATGGTTTCCTTGGAGGCGGGCTCTACATAAAATAATTTTTTTACCGGGCGACCTTTTAGAAAATGCTCTTCAACGAGATGGGGCACATCCGTGGATTTCAATTTCTGATAATAAATTCCCTCGGGCTGAACCAGCATGACCGGACCGACAGCACAAAAGCCATTGCAGCCGGTTTCAATAATTTTGATCTCCTCGGTAAGCCCCTGACGCTCAAGTTCATTTTGAAGGGTTTCCTGAAATTTCTGAGTTCCAGAGGCATGACATCCAGTGCCGCCACAGAGCATCAACTGAGTTCTCACTTTGTTCATTCCTTACTCCTTCACCAGGAACCGTCAAGCCCTCTAAGACCATTTATATACAGTCTGCCGCTGGCCACAAACAGGGGATATTCGGTAAGCAACACCGGCATGTTGAAAGATCGTGCCAGATTAAGTACCTTTTCATCGGCTGTTTGAAGCACGGCTATTTGTATTTTTCGAGGGTTTCAACGACCTTATCAGCCTTTACAGCACCATAGGTATCCTGATCAACCACCACCACCGGCGCCAGCCCGCAGGCTCCTAAACACCTAACGGCTTCCAGGGAAAACCGCCGGTCCTCTGTGACGCCGCCTTCTTTGACGTTGTACTGGTTTTCGATACGACTGATAGACTCTTTGATCCCCTTCACATAGCAGGCGGTACCCATGCACACCTTAATCAAATGGCGGCCTTTGGGCTCAAACGAAAACAACGAATAGAATGAAGCAACGCCGTAGACCTCGCTGCAGGAAAGATTCATGCCGTAGCTGATATAGTCAATCATCTCAACAGGAAGGTATCCGACAACATCCTGACACTCTCGCAAAACACCGATAACCGAACCGGGAATATCCCGGTTGGCGACAATAATTTCATCGATTTTTATCCACATATCGTCTGTAATATCAGCATGTTGAGGATGGCTGGCGTCGGTCATATGATCTCCTCCGGCAATTCTATGGTGATCAGGTCAGACTATATAAATTGAAGGTAGCAATATCACACAACCACCTTAGAATGTCAAATGACGAAAGTCGAAGGTTTGGAATGACGAATAACGATTGTCGAATGGCGAATTAAGGTATTCTGTCTATTTTGATTTAAAGTTACTTTTTCCGCAGTTTGATGAACCTGTTTATGCATTCAATTTCTATAAATGGTATTACAAATACAGATGACAGAGCGACGCTCGAGCGATTCAATAAATTGACATTTGTCATTCGTCAGTCGCCATTCCTCATTCTCCTTCAAATTCGATGATCGAAAAACAGTTACGGTTTTCCATCTTTGCTCGACCTTTTAAGTCAGGAAGTTCTATGACAAAAGCGCATTCCAGAATAACCCCGCCTAGTTTTTCCACCAGGGCTGCAGAGGCTGCAATCGTGCCGCCGGTAGCCATCAAATCATCGATAATGACAACCCGCTCACCCCGGGTAATGGCGTCCTCATGGATTTCAATGGTCTCCTCCCCGTATTCCAGGGTGTAAGATTCGCTGATGGTTTTATAGGGCAATTTGCCCTTCTTGCGGATTGGCACAAATCCGATTTCCAACTCGTAGGCCAGGACCGACCCAAACAAAAACCCCCTGGCGTCAATGCCGACAATTTTATCGACTTTCTCATTGACATACCTATTGTAAAAAATCGAACAAATAGCCTTAAATGCTTTTGGGTCTTGCAGCAGCGTGGTGATATCCCTGAAGATTACACCTTTGATGGGCCAGTCGGGAATCGATCTCACTTTACTTTTGATATAGTCGTAATTCTCTTTAAAATCAAAATTATCAACCGGCGGGGAAGTAGTAGATTTCATTTTGCACCTTCTAAATTGGATAATTGTTTAACCGTTTCTAATAAGATTTTTTTAACGTTATCGACATTTTTCGTGAAAATATCTAAAATGTCCTGCCACACCGGCATATCTTCGTCTTCTTTCCAGCAATCATAATCCGTCGACATAGCAATGACAGCATAAGGAATCCCGGCCTCTTTGGCCAGTGCAGCCTCGGTAGCCACTGTCATGTTGATGATATCTGCCCCCCACGCAATATACATTTTGGATTCGGCCCGGGTTGAAAACCTGGGGCCTTCAATGGTGACCAGCGTTTTGTCTTTATGAATCCTGAATCCCTGATTTTGGGCCACCGAATAGAGTAAATTGCTCAACGATTTGTCAAAGGGATCGGCCATCACCTCATGATGCATGCCAGTGCTGAAATCATCATGAAATGTATTGATCCTGTGTTTGGTGAAATCTATGAACTGGGAGGGTATGATAAAGTCGCCGCGACCAATTTCTTCCTTTAAGCTTCCACAGGCATTGGTCGCGATGATATGGGTGACCCCCAAATCCTTGAGTGCCTGAATATTGGCGCGATAGTTCACATGAGTTGGACTAATATGATGGTTACTGCCATGCCTAGCGGCAAAGACGATATCAACATCGTCCAGCCTGCCGGTGGTTGTTGTGGCTTCACCATAGGGTGTTTTGCAGTTTTTCGTTTGCAAATCTTTTATCATATAAGGATCATCTAATCCGGAACCACCAATAAGGCCGATTTTCATACGGGTCTCCTTTCGTCTGTTCTGAAACCGCTTCTGGCATCTCTTCAGGGTTTTGGGGCCAACCTCAGCACAAAAGAGACGAATAACAAAAAAAGCCGGGATGGTAAAGGATTTTAAAATGGGAAAAGCCCGTGTGAGCGGAACAATATATCCGGGTAACTATATCTGAAGCCCGTATCTGTGTCTTGACACACAGTCTTCTTACTGCCATAATTTGCTTGCTATTTAGGACACTCTTAACACCCGACCGGATGAAACAGCATCCTGGTTTTTGAAATATCAATAATTCGTTTAAAGACTTGGCAGCCATATTCGTCAATATATTCAAAAAGACGCCCGAATGGGGTCGTCGAGATTATCGGAAATTATGACTGGTTTTAAAAAAACATTTCGAATCAAAGCCAAAGATTTCATCCACGCCGGAGAGGCTTCGATCAACATTCAAAATCTTCTCAAATCCCTGGATTTTAACCCTCAAATTATCCGGCGGATTGCCATTTGCGGCTATGAAGGCGAAATGAATGTGGTCATGCATGGCGGCGATGGACAGCTGAGTGTCGAAATAGAAACCGACACACTGGCAATGGAAATATCCGATAACGGACCGGGAATTGAAAATATCGAAAAAGCCATGGAGGCAGGATTTTCCACCGCCTCGGACGAACACCGGGAGATGGGGTTCGGCGCCGGCATGGGGCTGCCGAACATGAAAAAAAATTCAGACGAAATCGCGGTTGAATCGGCAAAAGGACAGGGAACCCGGGTCAGAATGGTGTTTCATCTGTCTTGACACTCAAACCACATTACGATATTTTTTGAATTATAAGGATATATTTAAACGAACTCTTTTCGCAAAACGGCATAGACCTGGTTTCAAAACCACGCCTGGGCGGGCGAACGTGGGCGTCTCTGATGCATCAAATGGGTTTTAGAAACCCTTTCTAGAAGTGGTTTAAAAACCTCAGATTAGGTTCAAGGGCAAGGCGCAGGCCGATGAAAAAGCGCAGCATACACGGTAGTATGTGAGCATTTTGAAGAGGGCTGCAACGCAGCCATTGGGCCTTAGATGGGGTTTTGAAACCACTTCTAAGCATATCCGGTAGAAGGTGAACAGGAGGTAGGCATGATCGGGAATGATTTTCTGCAATCAGTTGGAATCTTTAAAGGCCTGGATGAAAATCAACTATCCACTGTACAGGGCTGTTGCCGGGAAGAACAGCATAAGGCAGGTACCAAACTGTTCGGGGAGGGTCAACAGGCATCCCATCTTTATATAGTCAAAAGGGGACAGGTTGATCTGCGCTTTGATTTGCCGGGGAGACCCACCTCCGAAAAAAATACCATCTCATCCATATCGGAATTCAAGGCTTTTGGTTGGTCCAGCCTCGTGGCTCCCTATAAATACAGTCTTTCGGCCTATTGTGCCGGCCAGACCTGTGAAGTGGTAAAAATTGATCGGCAATGCCTCACCGGGCTATTTGAAGAAGACAACAGGCTCGGATATTTGGTCCTGTCCAATACGGCCAGGGTTATCGGCAAGCGTTTTCAGAAAATAGAAAAATTGGCAACCGCCTCACCGGTTTCCTTGGTAAAGGTCATCGTACACCTGGCAACGTGCGGCATCGTCGCCGGTGCCCGCGATGTTATGAACGCCCTTATGGAAGAAATGAACCGTTCCGGGCGCGCGGATATAAAGGTGGAGTCCTCCGGCTGCATCGGTCAATGCCCCAACGAACCAAACGTAACGGTTGAAATTGAGGGTGAAGATCCGGTCGTCTATCAGAAAATGGATGCTGAAAAAATGCGTCAGGTCTTCCACCAGCATGTCCTGGGGGGTCAAGTCCAAACTGATTTTGTTTTAAACGCGCAATAAAGTTGTCTGCGGGAGGTGTGCATGATCGATCTCGAAATTATGAAAACCGTTGAAGCCCTCAAGGGATTAAGTAACGATCAGTTAACCGCAATCCAGAAATGCAGTGAAAAATTGGAATTTAGCCAGGGTGATCGGCTGTTTTCGGAAGGCGAGTCTTCGGCTCACCTGTGGATCGTGCTGGAGGGAAAGGTTGAACTGAGATATGATCGCCCGGAGGGCCAGCCAAATCCCATTGAAGACCCCATTTCTTTCATCTCCAAAGCCGAGTTATTTGGATGGTCAAGTTTTATGCCGCCCTTCGAATACAAACTCTCGGCTTATGGTGCCAGCCAGAAGTGTGTAGTGGTTAAAATTGAAAAAGAAAGCCTCGAAAATTTATTCGAAAATGACGCCAACATGGGATTTGAACTTATGTCACACATCCTGCGGGTTATCGGGACCCACTTCTACCAGTTCCGGAATGGCATTGCCAAGCGCTGGGGACATGATATCATGAGTGGCTGGTAACATGTGATATACATCTATACCTATAAAGAGGTTAATGAAAATATCGGATAATTTTGAGGATAGACCTTCTAACTCAAACATGGAATGATGGAGTAGATGAAACTTTCAGAAATCATTCAAGCATTGGATGGGAAGCTGCTCACAGGAGACGGCTTTTTAGAAAAGAATATTACCACCTGCGGCGCCAGCGATTTGATGAGCGACATTCTGGCCGGGTTGTCAGAGGGTTGTATTCTATTAACAGGGCTGACCACCGTTCAGGTGATTCGGACCGCTATGGTGGCCAACGTGGGTGCTGTGGTTTTCGTGAGGGGCAAAACACCGCCGGCCGAGGTGGTCGAGCTGGCTGAAGAGAATCAGCTGCCGCTGATTACCAGCCCTTACTCTATGTTCGTTTCATGCGGCAAATTACACGCCTGCGACCTAACGGGACTGGACGGAAAAAGATAGGGCGCTAATTGACTATCGAATGATGATCAGTCAATTCATAAATTGATGCCATGACCGTCTTAAAAAAAACCAATACTGGCTTGCGCTATATTCGCTATGACAAAGCCGCGTGCATTGGCGGTTCCAGTTGTCTGAAGGTATGCCCGACGCTGGCCATCAGAATTAAAGGCAGCAAAGCCGTTCGCAACGAAGATCTCTGCATTGGTTGCGGTGAATGCATCCGGGTATGCCAGGAAGCAGCCCTCACGGCAGCTACTGCCAACCTGAGCCGGCTTGACAAAGACGAGATCTCTGTTGCTTTGGTGACACCGGTGCTTTACGCTCAATTCCCGGGGGTGATGCCCGAAGACATCCTCATGGGGCTCAGGGCATTGGGTTTCCAGCACACGGTGGACATGTCGTATTTCCTCGAAATGTTTCAATACGCCACCGAGGAATTCATTGTCAGAAACAGAACCAGCAAGCAGTCTCCGTGGCCGTTGATATCTCCAGTCTGCCCGGTGGTCATTCGACTAATCGCTTTCAAGTTTCCAA
>Ga0265306_10001724_pt1 | contig 10630 bp, 5 predicted proteins | sample Helome_3_FD_192493 | JGI IMG/M metagenome (GOLD analysis project Ga0265306, IMG submission 192493) | Marine sediment microbial communities from subtidal zone of North Sea - Hel_20160420 (Illumina Assembly) | ecosystem: Environmental > Aquatic > Marine > Subtidal zone > Sediment ...
CCGAATCGTCGCTTGGTAACGCCCCCAGACGCGCTCGAGCGCGTCGCTGATCTCGCCCACGGTCGCCCGTTGCCTGGCGGCGTCGATCGCCAGCTCGAGCAGGTTGCCTTCACCAGTTTCGGCGCACTTGGTCAAAGCCTCAAGTTTCGGCCTGAGCGCCGCGTCATCCCGCTCTGCGCGCAGCTCAGCAAGCCGCGCGAGCTGCGTCTCCCGAACCGCGGTATTGTCGACCTTGAGGACTTCGAGAGGGTCCTCTTTTTCGAGGCGATACTTGTTGATTCCGACAATGGTTTGCTGCCCAGAATCGATCCGTGCCTGCGTCCGCGCGGCCGCCTCTTCGATGCGAAGCTTCGGCAGACCGGCTTCGATCGCCTTGGTCATTCCACCGAGCTCCTCGACCTCTTTGATGTGCTCCCAGGCTCGTAGAGCGAGCTCGTGGGTGAGCCGTTCGACGTAGTAGCTGCCGCCCCAAGGGTCGATCACCTTGGTGGTGCCGCTTTCGAGCTGCAGGTAGAGCTGCGTGTTGCGCGCGATGCGCGCGCTGAAATCCGTCGGCAGTGCGATGGCTTCGTCGAGCGAGTTGGTGTGAAGGCTTTGGGTGTGGCCCTGCGTGGCAGCCATCGCCTCGATGCACGTGCGAACCACGTTGTTGTAGACGTCCTGCGCAGTGAGACTCCAGCCCGAGGTCTGGCAGTGTGTGCGAAGCGTGAGGCTCTTGGGGTTCTTCGGATGGAACTGCTCGATTAGCTTCGCCCAAAGAAGCCGCCCCGCCCGGAGCTTTGCAATCTCCATGAAGAAGTTCGTGCCAACCGCCCAGAAAAAACTGATGCGCGGAGCAAACTCGTCCACGCCTAGGCCGGCAGCCATGCCGGTGCGCACATACTCGAGGCCGTCGGCCAAGGTATAACCAAGCTCGAGGTCCTGCGTCGCGCCGGCTTCCTGCATGTGGTAGCCGCTGACGCTAATGCTGTTGAAGCGAGGCATGTTTGCCGCGGTGTACTTGAAGATGTCCGCAACGATCCGCATGGACGGAGACGGTGGATAGATGTACGTGTTGCGGACCATGAACTCCTTGAGAATGTCGTTCTGGATGGTCCCGGTGAGCTGGCTCGGGTCGACGCCTTGCTCTTCGGCCGCGACGACGTAGAGGGCGAGGATCGGAAGCACCGCGCCGTTCATCGTCATCGAAACGCTCATCTTGTCGAGCGGGATGCCGTCGAAGAGGACGCGCATGTCCTTGATCGAGTCGATCGCCACGCCGGCCATGCCGACATCGCCCACGACGCGAGGATGATCGGAGTCGTATCCACGATGGGTCGCCAAATCGAACGCGATCGAAAGCCCCTTTTGACCCGCTGCGAGATTCCGACGGTAGAAGGCGTTGCTCTTCTCGGCGGTCGAAAAGCCCGAATACTGCCGAATGGTCCAGGGCCGGCGCACGTACATCGTCGAATACGGGCCGCGCAAAAAGGGCGGGATACCGGGCATCGTTTGAAGATGCGTGACCGGATCGAGATCCTCGGCGGTGTAGACAGGATGGACAGCGATTCCCTCGGGCGTGTTCCAACGCTCGTCGGCGCGCGCGCCAGCAAGCACCCTCCAGTCTGACAGAGGCGAAGTGCTAGCTCCCGAAGCGGCATCGAAATCGATTTGGCTGAAGTCGGGGACTCGGCTCATGCTTGCACCCCCATCGCATCGAGGACCCGCGTCATCACGCTGAGCACGTCCGCACCTGCGAAGATGAACTCATTGGCCCCGAGGGCGCGAAGCTCGCTCTCGCGCTCGCCAGGGCGGCCTGCGACCAATACCAGGTCGCATCCCGCCTTTTTGAGAGCGGCGACGGCAGGCTCGAGCATCGTGTCGTAGTCCGCATCGCTGCCGCAAATCACCGCAAGCCCCGAAGCCGAGCTCTTCCAGGCTGCGGCCAGCGCATCGGTGCCATCGAAGCCGTCGTTGGTGATCGCGTCGACGCCCACGGCTGCAAGAAGGTTTTGGGCCCAGGTCGCCCGAGGCGTGTGGGAAGCGATCGAACCGAGATTGGCCAAGAACGCCGTTGGCCGAGTCTGTTGGCGATCGGTTCGCTCCCGCTGCCGCTCCCAAATCTCCGATGCTCTCCACTGGAGAATCGGCTCTACATGGAAATCGGGTTGCCCGTGCTGCAGGACAGTCGCGATGCTGTACATGTCCGCTCCGTGACTCGTGGCATCGACGCAAGCGTCTGTCAGCGCGCCTGGCGCGCGGTCCTCGTCTTTGACGCTACGAGCGACCGCCAAAAGCCGATCGCGGTTTGCACCCAAATCGAGCGACTCGAGGGAAGCCTTGAGCAGGGCCTGCAACTCTTGGTCCGACACCGACGCGCGCTCGAGCACGCCCTCCCCCAGGTTCGGGAACTCGCTGACGCCGACCAAGGCGGCCTTTCGGCTCGAAAGAACCTTCTCGCGCTCGTCGGCGACGTCGCGGATGGCATCGACCATCTTGCCTGAGCCGAGCGCCCGCACCACGCCGCCTTCGGCTTCGATCGAGCGCAGCTCCGTCCATGCGGCCCGCGCCAAATCGTTCGTGAGTCGCTCGATGAACCAACTCCCTCCAGCGGGATCCGCCACCTCCCCGAGGTGGGATTCCTCTCGCAGCACGACCTGCGTGTTTCGCGCCACCCGGCGTGCGAGCTCATCGGCGGGACCGAGGACGCAGTCGAAGGGCAGCGTGGCGATGCTATGAGCGCCCCCCAGCACCGCGGCAGTGCACTCGGCGGTCGCCCGAAGCATGTTCACCCAGGGGTCGAGACGTGCCTTGCTAAAGCGCGACGTTCCGCAATGCATGTGCATGGCTGCACAGGCAGGCTCTCCGCCGGCGCTGAGCACCACCTTGGCCCAGAGCCACCGAGCTGCGCGAAGCTTCGCGACCTGCGTGAAGAAATCGCCCGAAACCGCGTAGCTGAATCCGATTTGTCGAGCGGCCGCGTCGACGCCCATGCCCGCATCAGTGAGCTGGCGAAGGTAGTCGATTCCCGTGGCGATGGTGTACGCCAGCTCTTGGACGATGCTGGCGCCCCCGCCGTCGTAGGGCTCGCCAGAGACGTTCAAGGCACGAAGGTCGGGAGCGTGCTTGGAGCACCACATTGCCAAATCTTGGAGCTCGGTCGATCGCGCGCGAAGCCCACCTGGAATGGATCCTTCGGCGGCAAGCAGACCAATTGGGTCGAAACCGAGGCCGCCCGCCAGCTCGGCGTACCCCAACCCGCGGCGCTTCGCGACGGCAAGGAACCCTGAGGCCACGGCCAGCGCGTCTGAACCGCCGTCGAGACAAACCGACGTCGTCCGGAGGTCGACCGCGGCCAGCAGCTCATCGAGCTCGTTGACCGTCAGCACGCGGCATCCGCGGCGCGGCCCCAAGCGCAACCAAAGCGCCTCCACGCCACGTTCGACGTCCTGCCGAATCATCTCTTTGCAGACGCCAGGTCGAGGTTCGTCGTATTCCTGGCGAATCAACCAACCGCCTAGCGGCGATGCCCCGCGGAGATACGGAACAACCCCCGGCAGACCAGGATCGTGGAGTCCTTCGACGTCCTCCGCGGCATAGAGCGGATCGAGCGCTGGGCCCCCGGGAGCGGCGGAACGGAGCCCGTCGTACGAGGCGCCTTTGAGGTCAGCCTCCACCTTCGCAATCCACTCCGACTTGGTCACGGGTGGAAAGACGTTCATTCGCTCGTCGGAGTTGGACACCGCAAAGCTAGATAGACTAGAGAGATTGCTGCCGCAATGCGCCCCTCAGGCCGCTTTGAATCCTAGCCCTCAGCCTCGCTCGCGCTCTCCCAAAACTCTTCGACGGGCCCCACGCGGTCCTGGAGGTCCACATAGGCATCGCCCACGTTGACGAGCACGTAGCCGACGCCTTTGGTACGCCCCAGGCGCGTCTGGATGCGCGCCAGCTCGATCACGCTGACGCCGGAGGACACCACCACCATGACTCGGTGCGCGAGCCGCGCGGCGCGGCGCAACACGGGGCCGCTCAGCGGGCCGTTCCAGGCCAGTGCGACACCCGTCACCGACCCAGAGCTCGGCGCGGCGGAGCGGTTCGGTGGGTCGGACGGTCGAAGCCTGCGGATCTCCTCTTCGTCGTTCCCAAGCAGCCTGACCGCGGCACTCATGACGGCATTGGAAGCGCCCGCATACGGCGTTTCGGTTCTCACGTGAACCCCGCGTCCAGCGGGTGTTGGGCTAGGTTCGCTCGCCACCGGTACGGGCCGAGTCAGCAGGAAGGCCTCTTCGTCGTCGCCGGGGTCAGCCGCCACACTCGCCGCAGACTCATGCGCGGACAGGTCCGGATGGGGAATGGGCACCATCATGCGCACGGTCGCTCGCGCCCCGCGCTTCCGCCGAAACGACTCGGGCTGGCTCGAAGGCCTGGGGGGCTCGGACGAACCGATCGAAGGGACCGTCGCCACAGAGGGTGGCGACGAGGAGATGGGAGGCGCGCTCGACGACTCGACCGCCGGCAAGCCGATCATCGTCTTCTTGCGCGGGGGCCTCGAGGAGTAGGCCTTCTTTGCCTCGGCCTTCGGAGGGGGCGTGACAACCGGCGGCGCGGACGGCGAGCTGCCCGCCGGTGGCACGAAACCTTGAATCGTCGGGCGCGCGGACGGCCTGACCCCCGGAGGTACCGACACGCTCGCCTGCGAAGAAAGCCGGCGCGGGCGCGAGGGGGGGCTGGAAGGCTGTGCCGATGGTGCAGGTGTGATGACCGGACCCGCGTTCGAGGCTGTGCCTGCACGGTCCCCAACATCGAGAATCGCGGCCGCCAACCAAGGCGCATCGGCGAGGCGCATCGCAAACGAACATGCGATTTCGCGCTCGACCTCGGTGGCGGGGACGACGAGGGTGCGCCCTGCCCCGTACATTCCGTAGTCCTCGAGCTCGTCGACGAATGTCTCGAGCGCGCCCTGGTCGCGCGGCCAGACACTGGTGCCGAGCACAGGGCCGTTGCCCCACCATGCAACCTCGCGAGGGGCTTCGACGGTGAGGGTTCGCAACCTTCGCACGATGATCACGATCGCGAAGATCAGCGCCGTCACGATCGGCAGCATGAGGAGCATGAGAAGGTGCGGCCCCGAGGGATGCGATTCCTCCGGCACCATCGGGGACGACAAGACGCGAAAGCCGGTCATCGGTCCGAGCGATGCATCCCTGAGCTCCGCAGCCCGCACGCTGAGTTGCTTGAAGCGCTCGTCGGCGGCCTCCACCGCTCCGACCAATTGGCGAGCCTCCCCCTCGTCCGGAGAAAGCGATTCCATCTCCGCTCGAATCGCCTTGAGCAGCACCAGGAGGGCGGACTCCCGCTCCTTGGCCCCCGCCAGCGCGGCGCGGGCGGTTGCGAGCTGCTGGTCGACCGCAGCCCGGGCAGGATTGACGGCCATCGTTTGCTCGCCGAGCTCCGCCTTTTGACCCTTCCGTTGTGCTTGGAGGCTTGCAACCCGTTCTTTGAGCGCCTGCACCCTCGGATGTTGGTCGCTCAGCGAAGCGCGAGCAGAAGCAAGCTCGGACCGCGCCTGCGCAAGAGGCGAGTCGACGGGGGAGCCCTTCTTCGCGCTTGCGACCATTTGACGGGGCAGCTCCTTCTGCGCCTTTTCGAGCTCCCCAATGCGGGCTTGCTGAGCCATCACCTCCACCGAAGCCGTCTCCGCTTGGGTGCGAAGAAGATCGGCACGGGCCAAGAGCTGTTCTTTCTCCTGGAGCACGTCGCGTTTGCCGCTCTCTTTTCGAAACACCTCGTAGGCCGCGGCGGCTTCGTCTCGCTTGGTTTTGGCGTGCGCTAGCCCCTGCTCGTTCTCCGCGGTGAGACGCTCGAGCCTCGCATGGTTGAAGCTGGATTGCCGGGCAAGAAACACATCGAGCATGGCTTGCGTCAGTGAATGCGCCCGTTCGGCAGACCTTTCTCGTCCGACGATCCGCATCGCTGCTTCGGTTTCCAGCGTCACCTCGATCTGGTCTTTGAGATCCTCGAGCGACACGTCCCAGCTCAGTCGATCGCGCACCTCTCGAAGACGGCTCGGCGCGATGGCAGCATCCACAAAAGCGTCGGGCGTCGGCTTCGCACCTCCGCGTTCCAGCTTCGGGGTCCCTTCGTACAAGAGCTGTGCGGAAGACTCGAAGGCTCGCGGTACGAAGAAGGACCCGAGGAGCGCAAACACGGACGCGATGAGAAACGCCTTGAGCAAGCGTTTTCGCTGGTCTCGCACGATCCACAGCAAGCGCCGCGGCTCGACCGGCAAGCCCGGGCGGCGCGGCTTGGCAGCCGCCGTTTCCTCGTCGCCAAAGTCGTCTATCGCGTCGTCCAAACCTGCGTCCTCTGCTTCAGTGAGCATGGCCGTCGAGGCCCCCTTTGGGCAAGTCGACAAGCCATGTGAGGCTGCTAACGTCGCGGCCGAGGATGCGCCCGTGGGTGGAAAAACTAGTGGCCGCCTGGGGCATCGCCTGGGTATCGCTACTGCTCGGACGGGCGATTTGGCGACTGGCGCCGCTCGCGCTCGAACCGTGGACGCAGGACCTGATGACGAACGGTCAGAAGGGGATCTACATCGCCTGGCTCGCCGCGAATGCCTACCTGGAAGGCTACCGGGGCTTCCAGCTGCGGTTTTCGCCGCGGGTCGTGTCCCGGGCGATCTATCTAGGGCAAAATCCCCAGCCGCTCTGGATCATTCTCGCGCTTCCCTTTTGCATGAGCCTTTTTCACTCGACCCGACGGCAGATGACAGTGAGCTGGGTGTTCGTGATCGCAATCGTTCTCCTGATCTGGTGGGTCCGTTCGCTGCCGCAACCCTGGCGCGGGATCGTCGATGGAGGCGTCGTCCTCGGGCTCATGTGGGGGCTCGGCTTCATCTGGTGGCTTTTTCTTCGCTATCTCATGGGCGCGAAGATCCCCCCTCCGGGCGATATCCCCTTGGAAAAAGCAGCACAAGAGCAGCCCGCGCTCGGTTGACCCGCCGTTTTTTTCGCAAAAAGGCGAACCAAGGCTAGAGAAACCCTGTAAAACCCAGGCTGAACGGGCTCTCAGCCTTGGCATGAGGGTACCTCAACCTGCACACTGGCACTTAAGGGGATTCAGGCCACACTTGGCCTCGCGAAAATGGGGAACCAGGATTTACAGAGGGGAGCTCGATCCAGGCTAGTGCCATGGGTCTGCGCGCTGATCGCGGCATCACTAGTGTGGATGTCGGGTTCGTTCGGTACCTCTGCATCCGCTGAGCTTCCCATCACCGGCAACCCGGTTCTTCGCGAAGCGCAACACGCGGAGTCGCACGCAGAACCTTCGGACGCAGACCTCGACAAGATCGCGCGAATGCCACGCAGCATTTCGCCTTCGGACATTGAACCGAACCCTAGTGTTTCCGTCGGCTACCCCAATCGCGGCCTCCTGAGGTTCGGGATGCGGATCAACGACGATAAGGCCCTCAAGGTCAAGGTCGGTTCGCAGGACTCACGCCATGCGACCGGCGAGCTCATTCGACTGATCGAACGCGCCGCGCACGAAGTTGCATTTCGATACCCTCGCGCCGAGCTCACGGTGGGCGACCTCTCGCGACCGGGCGGCGGCCGATTCCGCCCGCACGTGTCGCACCAGAGTGGCCGTGACGTCGACATCGGATTCTACTTGCTCGATCGGCGCACAACGCCGGTGAACGCACACGTCTTCGTACGGCTCAACAATCAGGCGATGGGCAAGCAGTGGGGAAGCCTCTACAAGTTCGACGCCGCAAGGAACTGGGCACTCATGGAATCATTGCTCAGCCATCCGACCACCGACGTCCAGCACATCTTCGTGTCCAACGCCATCAAACGCCGCTTGCTCAATCAGGCGATCAAGGAACGCGCGAACCCCGAGCTCTTGATGCGTGCGAGGCGCGTGATCACGCAGCCCCGTCACGGCGCGCCACACCGAAGCCACTTCCACGTCCGTATCTACTGCGCCGACGACGATCGGCCGATGTGCAAGGACCGCCCGCCGTTCTACTCATGGCACCAGGGGGCTAACCAGGCTCCGGCCGTCAGCACGCTCAAACCCAATGATTCATGAGCTGGAAGGGTCATTTCTGGACCCTCGGACCATTTCTTCGCCATAGCCTGCTTCCGGCAACGGCTCCAGATTGGCGACGCTGGCAGACGAGCCTCAGCGATCGTGTGGTCGGTACGCTCGAGCTGAGCGGTCGGCTCAGTGAGAGCGGCGCTTCGGACACGATCGTGGTTATCGTGCACGGACTCGGCGGAAGCGCGACGAGCTACTACGCGCGCCGAGCCGCGCTTGCCGCATCGCGCGCCGGGATGGACAGCCTACGGCTCAACCTTCGCGGCGCCGACCGCAGCGGCGCGGACTACTACCACGCCGGCCTCACCGACGATCTCGATGCGGCGCTGCGAAGCCCCGCCCTCGCCGGCTACGACACGATCCTCCTGCTCGCGTACTCGCTTGGCGGGAACATGATGCTTCGCTACCTCGCCGACCGGCCGGCGCCGCGGGTTCGGGCCGCTGCTGCGGTTTGCTCGCCAATCGATCTAAAGCCGGGCGCGCGTGCGATCGACCAGCCGCAGGGCCTGTTCTATCGGCGACACATCTTGAGGGCACTCAAGGACATCTACCGCAACGTGGCGGAGCGTCGTGAAGTGCCTCTCTCCATCGCAGAGGCCGACCGTATCGACACGATCGAGCAGTGGGACGAACGGGTCATCGCGCCGCGTCACGGGTTCGCAGGCGCCGAAGACTACTGGGCAAAGACCAGCGCCTGCCACGTCCTTGGAGACATCGAGACGCCGACCCTTTTCATCGCAGCGGAGCGCGACCCGATGGTGCCGATCGACACCGTGCGGCCTTGGCTCCAGAATGCGACCAGGCTGCGGCGGGTCGTCACTCCGCGGGGAGGCCACGTCGGCTTCCCGCAGAAAATGGACCTCGGACTCGGTTCCGGGGGTACTGTCGAAGACCAGATTCTCCGATGGATGCTGGCACACACATAGCTTTTCGCCTGGCCTTTGCGGCAACGTTAGGACTGGTCTCGCTACCTGGGTGCACCGAGGAAGGGCCGCACGCGCCGGGCGAGCAGCCGCGGCCTGCGGCCTGCCCTGAAACCCGCAGGGTCGAGCCTCCCTTGGCCCACGTGTCGCCCGCCGAAGAGACGCTCGAATACTGGCTTGCCCGCAACGCCGCCTACGGGCCGCTCGATGAGCCGCTGATGGACGCGGACGCGGTCCGGCGGCACCGGCTCGCGCTTCGGGAGCCAAGAGACGGGGAACCGATCGGTCAGACAGATCTGCTGGCGCCGATCGATCGAGACGCGCTTCAGGTTCAGCTCGACGAGCGCCTTACCTACATGAGGCGCAGGCTCGAGGCGGACGAGCTCTTCGATTCAGAGGAGAAGACGCTCGGGGCAGACCTGCTCGCTTCGTTTGCGCTGCCAGCGCCGATCGTTGCGATGGAGCAGTGGCGAGTGGTCGAAACGCGCGAGGCGCTCCGCTGCGGCCCGTACGACGGCAGCCTCTACACGGATCCGATCGACACGGACTTCGACCGCAACCGCTGCAGCACGATGCGCGAGGGCGAGCTCGTTCAGCTCTTAGCGCGCTGGCCGAACGGCATGTACCTCGCGCGAACGCCTTACGCTCTCGGCTGGGTCCGCGGCGAGGCGCTCTCCCCGGCGATCAAACGCGAAGAAGTCGAAGCGCGACGGCAAGCCGGCGAGCTCCGCCCGTTTACCCGGCGAGAGCTCCTGACCGAAGCGTTCTCGCTGCTGGGCGAACCGTACGGCTGGGGCGGCAAGGACGGCGGCTACGATTGCTCGCGGTTTCTGCTCGAAGTCTTTGCGCGTTTCGGAATCGACTTGCCCAGGCACAGCGCACGGCAAGCGATGGCCGGCACCTTCAGCGTCGATGTGTCGCAGCTAGAGGACCTCAACGAAAAACGCCTGTTGCTCGAAGCGTCCGCGCGCCGCGGAATCGTGCTCCTCCACTTCCCCGGACACATCATGCTGTACCTCGGCACCAGCGAGGAAGGCGTGCCGATGGCCATCCATGCGTTCTCCGAGTACCTGACGCCCTGCGTCGGCTTCGACTTGGAGACGGTCAATCGCGTCGATCGCGTCGCGGTGAGCGACCTGTCCCTCGGTGCCGGAAGCTCGCGCGGAGATTTCTTGAGCCGCGTCACCCGGATCACGGTTTTGGGCAATACCCCTGGGCCCGCGCTGGTCGCGGACGCGGAGCTCCGCCCCAACGCCCCTGTCTCCCTTCCCCAGGGGCGATGCGCCGACACCAAGCAAACCGCGATCTTTCGATCGCCGCAGCGACCGGACTCCTCGAGGCCCCTTCGCGTCATCGTCACCGGCGAGCGCGACCCGGGTCCCGCCTCGCTCGTGCTCTTCGCGCCGGACGGCGCTCAGGTCACGCCGACCGAGCATGTTCTCGATGGACCTCCGTACAGCCGATGGATCGAGGTTCCCGAACCGGATCAAGGCCGATGGACAGCCGTGTTTGGCGACGGCGATCTGGTGCGCGCCTGCGAGTCGATCGTCGTGGCAAAGCACCCGGCGTCACTCACAAAGCGCAGCTCCGCGGCCCCTGCGTGGGAGCCGAGCCGGAAGTGGGAGCGC
>Ga0265306_10001726_pt1 | contig 10628 bp, 8 predicted proteins | sample Helome_3_FD_192493 | JGI IMG/M metagenome (GOLD analysis project Ga0265306, IMG submission 192493) | Marine sediment microbial communities from subtidal zone of North Sea - Hel_20160420 (Illumina Assembly) | ecosystem: Environmental > Aquatic > Marine > Subtidal zone > Sediment ...
TGCGGCAATTTCGGCTATCCCGATGCCGTGGTTGAAATAGACCGGCGCGCCGGCGGCGAACCGGGCCAGGTTGTGCTGGATGCCAATATAAGCAGCGGGCCACGGGTTTCGATTGCGACAATTGAGATACGGGGCAATGAGCGTACCCGCCCCAATTTCATTCGCAACCGCATGCGGCTTAAACCCGGCGATCGTTACAACCTGGCACTGCAGAAGGAAAGCTTCCGGGATCTTTACCGGACCGGGATTTTTTCCAAGGTCGATTTTGAGCTTGAAAAAACCGGGGATCCCGCCAAACGGGTGCTGGTTGTGGTCGTCGCCGAGACCCGTGCCAAAGAGCTGTTCTTTGAGCCGGGCTGGGGGTCATATGAAAAATTGCGGCTGCGGGTGGGATTTCAGGAAAAAAACCTTTTCGGGACCGGCCGCATTTTTAGAACCCAAGCAACGGGATCTTTAAAGGCCCGCATCCTGAGCGGGGGCCTGACGGATCCTTTTTTTTTCAATACCGACATCAAGGCTGATTTGACGGGATTTTACAATCACCGTGAGGAACCTTCGTTTACGCGGGAAGACATTGGTATGGCGTTTGCCCTGTCCAAGCGTTTATCCGACAACGTATTGTCAACAGCCGAGTACATGATCCGATCCACCGATATCTCGGATGTCGACGATTTTAATGAACAATCGGAAGGTGGTTACAATTATGCCAGCATCAAGGGGCAGCTTACCTATGATACCCGCAATGACTTGTTTTTCCCAACCAGCGGCCAGCGGCTATTTGGCTCGGCCGAACAGGCAGGCACCTTCCTGGGCGGCAGCATCAATCTGACCCGTCTGACGGGGGGGGTCCGGCAATTCTTCAGCCTGGCGCGCTATACCGTTCTGGGAGTTCGGTATACGACCGGTCTGATCCTGCCGGGTCAGGGCGAAATCACCTTGCCGCTGTCGGAAAGATTTTTCAATGGCGGTGAAAATACGGTGCGCAGTTTCAAGGAGTCGGAGCTTGGCCCCAAAAACCCTTCCGGGGATTCCGTTGGCGGATATGGATTTAATGTTTTCAACCTGGAACTGCGCCAGCGTCTGATCGGTAATCTGATCGGTACGGTGTTTCTTGACTACGGCAATGTTGCGCCCAACCGTTCCCGGTCCGAGCGCGGCCTTCAGCCCTATGACAGCCGTTCCGATGTCATCTCCGATACCCTTGATGATTTTTTCAAAGATTTTCGTCCCGGCGTTGGATTCGGTTTGCAGTATCTATTGCCGGTCGGGCCGGCAAGGGTGGATTTCGCCTTTAATCCTGACCAGCGCTCCGAGCGCGATGAGGATTTTTTCGTAATGCATTTCAGTATCGGGACGGCATTTTAAAATTGATTATGCTGAAAATGCCCGAAACCCGAATTTGGCTGAAACACAAAAGTGGTTATAATGCCCGATTACCATTCATCGGAAAAGCTAGTCGTTCATTCTGTAGGCCCCTAAAAGGCCATAAACATGCTTTTCCCAGATCCGTTTGAAGCGCTCCGGGTTTACCACCGGTTTCTTGATTATCTTCATGCAAATTTCCATCTGCTTGGGCGTGCTGCTGGTCTTGCAATAGAGCTGAAGGGCGAATTTGGAGAAATCCCGGACCATGAAATCGAAGATCTGGTCCATCATGTCGTCCTCCACCGCGTCGATCTTGGTTTTTTCAATAAGCAACTGGCCGTAGGCCACCAGGGTGAAAAGTTCCCCCAGATTGAGCAGAAAATCGATATCCTTGACCTGGTCCTTATTCGGTGCGGCGGTCATTAGTAGTTCCACCAGCAGGGCGATCTGCTCCTTGAATATCCTGAGATTGGGAAGATCCAGGCTGTTGTAGGCAATATTGTAGTCGTGAAACTGGATTTTGCCCAGCCCCTTGGTCGGCCCTTGGTTGAATAGGAAATCGTCATTGACCGGTGCGTCCACTTTTCCGATCTCCGGGAACTGGCCGGGGTTGAAGAAGTAGTTGGCCATGAACTTGACGATAAGGGCCATGTTCACGTGGACGGTACCCTCCAGTTTGGGCAGGGCGCGGATGTCCCGGGCCGCCATCTCGAAGTAGGTGTCCTTTTCAAAGCCTTTGGCCGCGATCACGTCCCACAGCAGGTTGATCACCTCCTCGCCCTGGGTGGTCACTTTCATCTTCACCATGGGGTTGTACAGCAGATAGCGCCGGTCGTCGGCCGCAGCACTGCGCATGTAGTCCGCCGCCCGCGAGGCAAACATGCGCATGGCGCGCAGCCGGGCATAGGCATCCACGAACAGCTGGCGGATATGGGGAAAATCGGTTACATAATGCTTAAACAGAAAGCGGCCGGCCGCGTGGTCGATGGCTTCGTAAAAGGCGTGGGTGCAGATGCCGATGGAGGCCCAGCCCAGGTTATACTTGCCGACATTGATAGTATTCAGGGAGGAGTCCCACGCCTCGCTGCCCGTTGTGAGGATGTCGGCGTCAGTTATAGGGTAGCCATGCAGGGCATACTCGGAGACATACATTTGGGAATTGACCACATTCTTGACGCATTCGTAGTTTTCGTGCTTGGAATCCACCACGAAGAAGACGAACTCGTCGGTTTCTGAATTCTTGGCGAAGGTGGAGACCAGGGCCGCTTCATTGCCGTTGCCGATGTAATATTTACCACCGTCTGCCCGATACTGGCCGTCACCCACGGGGGTCAGAGCCATGTCGCTGGCATACAGGTCCGCACCATGTTCCTTTTCCGATAGGCCAAAAGCAAAAATCCCGCCCTCTTCCAACAACCGGGCGGTCTTTTGCTTGACCTCTTCATTTTTTCCCATCCAGATGGGACCCAGCCCCAGGATGGTCACCTGCCAATTATACCAATATGCCAGGCTGTAAAAGCTAAGGATTTCGTTGAAATCCATATTCCGAAAGGTGTCCCACCGGCATCCCTTGCCGCCGTATTGGGTCGGAGTCAGCAGGGTGGAGAAGATTGCCTCCTTTTTGAGGAATTGAAGAAAATCGTCGTACCAGATCCGTTCATGGTCGTCTTCCTTGAGCCGTTTCTTTCCCTTGGTTTCAAAGAAATCGATGGTCTTTTTCATGATTTCCCTGGATCGTTCATCCAGGTGGTCGAACTGCGCCTTTTTCGGATTGAACAGCATGGATAGCCCTCCTCACATCTTTTTCTTACCGCCCATGTTCATCAGTGTTGATGCTTTCCCGACCATGTTCGAAACGTTAATATGAACCCCCTATCTCACAAAAACGGGTTCTGTCAATGGATTAAACATAGGTGTAATGATTAAAACCGGATTTAAATGTTCGGATTATGGCCAAGGGCAAGGCGTGAGCCGTTCAAAAAGCGGAGCGTACACCAAGTACGTGAGCATTTTTGGGCGGCTCAGAACGCAGCCATTGGTCATAAGATGGACATTTTAATCAAAAGAATTCCTCGATGCTCTGCATCGGGGTTAAATGAAAATGCCTTTTGATACCTCGCAGCTCTGCTGCGGGGTGGTTCATTCCGGTTTTTATTTCTTATGTAGCAGCACTCCCTTAATAAACTGATCAATGTCTCCATCCAGAACCGCGTTGACGTTACCGACGTCCAGGTTTATGCGATGATCCTTTACCATCTGGTAGGGATGCAATACATAGGAACGAATCTGGCTGCCCCAGGCGATATCCTCTTTGCTGTCGTGCATTTCCTGCAATTTTTCATCCTGTTTTTCCTGTTCACGCTGGTAAAGGCGGGCTTTGAGGACTTTCATGGCCAGGTCCTTGTTGCGATGCTGGGATTTTTCCTGCTGGCACTGCACAACGATTCCGGAGGGAAGGTGGGTCAGGCGAACCGCGCTGCTGGTCTTGTTGACATGCTGCCCGCCGGCCCCGCTGGCCCTGTATACATCCACGCGTATATCTTTGTCGTCGATGTCAACGGTGATTTCGCTGCCGAGCTCCGGGTAAACAAAAATCGATGCAAAGGATGTATGGCGTTTACCGCTGGCATTGAAAGGTGAAATTCTCACCAGCCGGTGGACACCCGTTTCTGATTTCAGATATCCAAAGGCATTTTCTCCGCCGGCTGTAAAGGTTACACTTTTGATCCCGGCCTCGTCACCCGGCTGAAAATCGATCAATTCCGACTTATAGCCTTTGCGCTCGACCCACCGGGAATACATTCTGAAAAGCATTTCGGCCCAATCCTGGGCTTCAGTGCCGCCGGCTCCGGCGTTGATAGAAACAATGGCATTGCGGAAATCATCCTTGCCATCCAGCATGAGATCCAGAGAAAGCTGATTGATTTTTTCGTCCAGCGTTTTTGTCTGCTGGGTGACTTCATCCAAGGCCTCTTCATCGGATTCTTCAACGGCCAGATCCAGCAAAATTTGACTTTCTTCAAGATCGCTCCCCAGTTTTTTAAAACTGTCGATCTTATTGGAAATAGACGTTCGTTCTTTTAAAATTGGCTTGGTGCCTTCCGGGTTATCCCAGAAACCATCTTGGGCGATAATCTTTTCGATTTCAGCCAATCGCTTTTCGATGCCATCCAGGTCAAAGATAACTCCGCAGATGTTCTAATTTTACTTTAAGCTCTTCCAAATTTTGTTTTAAATCAATGGACATTTTGGTTACCTCCCTGTTAGGAATGAAGATTGACGATTGACGATTGAAGATTGAATATTTGAGGACTACTATCTTTTTTACTATTATCCGGCTTGTTTTAGATCGCTTTTTCTATTAATACCCCACCGTATTATTTCAAGCAGTGTGACCAATAGTACTACCGCCATGCACCCCCGGGCAAAGAGGTCACCGATACTGGTATAAACGGTTTTCTCTTTTAGCATCGGAAGCGAACGGGTTTCGGCCGCTTCTTTGAGCAATTCTGTTGCCGCTAAAATCCTGCCGGCCGGATCGATAAATCCGCTGATCCCGGTGTTGGCCGCCCTTGCCAGGGATCTTCTGTTTTCTACCGCTCTGAAAACGGTCATGGAAAAATGCTGGTACGGGCCGCTTGTTTTTCCGAACCAGGCGTCGTTGGTGATATTGATCAACAATGAGGCATTGTTTCTGGCCATTGCCCGGGAAAGTCCCGGGAATATGATTTCATAACATATCTGAACGCCAATCTGATGGTCCTTCCACTGCAGGGTTTTGCCTATTGTCCCGGCCCTGAAATCGCCGACCTGGGCGACGACCTTTCCCAGAAACGGCAGCCACTTTTTAAATGGTACATATTCGCCATACGGCACCAGATGGGTTTTGTCGTATTTACCCATGGTTTTGGTTTGCGGGCTGATCAAATACGCACTGTTAAAGAATTGTACCACGTCATTCGTACGCACAAAAGAAGGACTTCCGATCAGATAATCGATAGCGTTCTGATCAATACCTTCAAATACCAATTCTGATGGTTTTATATCGTATAAAAAGTAGAACGGTGTGGCTGACTCCGGCCAGACAATCAGATCCGGATATTGCTCAATTATAGAGGCGGACAGACGATTGTATTTTTTTACAGTATCAATTTGAAAGGCAGGGTCCCACTTGATTGCCTGATCAATATTGCCCTGAATAACTGCGATGCGCGCTTTGGAAGAGGCTGCAATTCGTTTATCAATGTCAGTTAAACGCCAATGACCATATAGCAAGGTCAACACCAAGGCTGCCATCAGGGTGATGATTGATCCCACTGCCAGCCGATTTGAAATATTGGTATCCTGCCATCTCCTTTTGGTGAAATAAAGCAGGCTGATAACAAGCGTTCCGTTGGTGAAAGCAATTAAAGCCGAAAGTCCGTAAACCCCAAATATATCTGAAATTTGAATCAGTGGCAAACGATTAAACTGGGAATACCCTAATAATTCCCACGGGAATCCGGAAAAGATGAATGACCGCAGATATTCCAGGGCCACCCAGCATATCGGAATCATTATCAGGCAGCGAATGGGCGTTTTCCCGAAACCGGCTAGAGCGGTTGAAAAAAGAGCAATAAAAAGAGCCAATACGGCTGCAAACAGAAATAAAACCGCTATGCTTAAATAGGCCGGCAAATAGCCGTAAGTTCGCATGACCGGAACCAGCCAATACAGCAACGATAGAAAGTGAATCAGCCCGGTGATAAACCCCATGCGAAAAGCAGACCGCATCGTCAGGTCTTTTAGGGCATACAGGAGTGGTAAGAGGGCAAACCAGATCAGCCAATCCAAACCGATTTTGGGAAAGGCGCCCGTCAGCAGTATGCCGCTTAAGGCTGCCAGTAGTATGTTTTTCTTGTGAGTCATTATTCCTTATATAGTATATTTTATCCTCTTGACATACAATATATATTAATTTATGAACAAACCTAACGTCAAACCGCCCTATCTTCTCATATTATTCTCAACCACTGTTTGAGCCTTTCGAACCATTAAATATAGGCAAAATGAAAGAGTCGATCAAAGGTGCTCTGTTATCTGCCCTGGTTTATCCAGGACTGGGGCAGCTGGTGCTGGGATTGAAATTCAGCGGTACTTTGTTCGCCGTTTCAACAACCGCCGGTTTGCTGGTGGTCATTTACCGGCTTACCATACGCATTGACCACGCCCTTGATCCGATTCTGACGTCGCTGGCAGACAATAGCCTCACTTGGAGAAAACTTATCGAAATCGTCAACCGTTCACCCTATGACAGCTGGCGAGTTGAAGGCATCAGCCTGGTTTTCTTGCTCTCATGCTGGGCGGCAGCCGGCGTGCATGCCTACCTTGCAGGTCAAAAGATTGACCGCATGGCCGGTTTCACCCTCGATTCTTGATACTCGATGCTCGATTCTGAATGAAAGCAACACGGCGCAAGGCTTAGGGCAAAAAATGATAAAGTCATTGGCCTCACACCTTGTGCATTAGGCCGTGATCCCTGGGCCCATGCATCCACCTTATTTGCTTGCAGTTCTCCGCGAGGGCCCTTATATTATCTAAATAATTAGTGCCCGGCGACCAGGAAGACCAGTAGCCATCAGCCAGCCAGCCCTTTGCAGCCCGCAGGGCGAAGAAGGGTGACCACTAACCAGTAACCAGTAGGAGGAGACTGAAAATATGCATGTATCATTTTATGGCGCAGTTCGGGAAGTAACTGGTTCCATGCACCTGATAGCCACTGAAAAGGATCGCATTTTGCTTGATTGTGGTATGTTCCAGGGGCGCCGCAAGGAAACAAAGGAGAAGAACACGGTAATGCCGTTTGATCCCCGGATTTTAACCAATGTAGTGCTTTCCCACGCACATATTGATCACTCCGGCCGACTTCCATTGTTGACCAGAAACGATTTTGCCGGCCGGATTATATGCACCCGGGCAACGGCTGCCGCCTGTGAATATCTCCTGCCCGATTCCGCTCATATCCAGGAGTCGGACGCTGAATACCTGAACTATAAAATGGTTCGCTCTGCCATTCAGAAAATGGAAGGATCCAATAAAAAGGGAAAAAAGAGGACCAAATCTCTGAAGAAAGGCAAACATAAGCTTGATGTCGATCGAATTAATGAGCTGATCGACCACTTTCATCTGGAAAGTGTTAGCCCCCTGTATACTGCTGAGGATGCACAGGAGGCCCTGTCCCGCTTTGACGGCAATCCATACCGTCATCCGATAACCATCGGACACGAGATGACCTGCACGTTTTACGATGCCGGCCACATCCTTGGTTCGGCATTCAGCATTATCCGGGCGGGTGATAACGGCCGCAACTATACCATCGGTTTTACCGGTGATATCGGCAGGTTCGATAAACCGATCATAGAAGACCCGACCCTGGCATTTGATGAACAGGACCGGGAGATTGATTTGCTGATCATGGAAAGCACTTATGGCGACCGGCAGCATGAACCGGTGGTGGATTTAAAGCCCAAGCTCAAGCAGGTGTTGGTAGAGACCTATGATCGCGGAGGGACGATTATGATTCCGTCCTTTGCTTTCGGTCGAACCCAGGAACTCCTATACATTCTGCATGAGCTCTACATCGAAAAGGATGTCCCCCGCTTCCCGGTATACGTCGACAGCCCCCTGGCCACTAATATTACCCGGGTATTCGTTGAACATCCCGAAGCCTATGACCAGGAGACCCATGAAACATTTCTCCAGCAAGGTAAAAATCCGTTTCAATTTGGGGAGGTTAACTTTGTCGGTTCGGTTGAAGAATCCATGGCGCTTAACCGGGATCAAACGCCCCATATCGTCGTATCGGCATCCGGTATGTGTGAGGCCGGTCGGATCCTTCACCACCTGCGGCATAAAATTCATGACGCTAAAAACACTATTCTCATCGTCGGTTACATGGCGCAGAATACACTGGGGCGGCGAATCCTCGAGCAGGGTCTGGCTTATGAGAAAAACGGCCGAAAAGGGGAGCCACCCCTGGTGAGATTTATGAACAAAGAATACCCGCTTAAAGCCCGGGTGGTCAAACTGGGCGGGTTCAGCGCCCATGCGGATAAAGATGAAATGCATCGCTTTTTGCAAAAATCAAATTTAAAAATAAAAAAGATTGCGCTGGTGCACGGTGAGGAAGATCAAATTCTTGCTTTCGAGAAGGATTTAAAGGGCAAGGGGTTTGATGTGGTGGTACCCAGAAGAGGGGAGACCATAGAAGTGTGAATGCGAAAGGTGGAATGGGGAACGCGGAATCATCGGCCACTTGCATTGAAGGAGAATTTAAAGAATGCGATTTTTGATGGTGGACATCGGCGCCGGCACCATGGATGTTCTTTGCTACGACACGGACGTCGACTTGCATTTTAAAGCCGTGGTGAAATCGCCGGTAAGATATATTGCTGAAAAGGCGGCTGCTTCACAGGGGAACCTGATTGTGACCGGCTGTGAAATGGGCGGTGGTCCCATTACTGAAGTGTTAAAGCAGCGGGCCCTGCGTGCCGAGGTTGTGATGTCCTCTTCTGCTGCAGTCACCCTTCATCATAATCTGGAAAAAGTGAAGTCCTGGGGAATTAAAGTCATTGATGACCACCAGGTCGAAGTTTTTCGGCGGGATAAAAAATATCATTCTCTGATTCTGGAAGATCTCGAGGGCGAACGTCTCCGGCGGATTGTTGAAGGATTCGGGGTTCCTTTTGAATTTGATGCGGTCGTCGTGTGTGCACAGGACCATGGAGTGCCGCCGCCGGGCGAATCACATCTGGATTTTCGCCATAACATGTTTACCGATTTGCTTGAAAAAAACCCCTATCCGCATGCGCTGCTCTTTGAGGCCGATGAGATACCAAAAACCTTAAATCGCCTCCGTTCTCTTGCTCAAAGCGCCCGGTTATTTCCCACCGCGGAAGTATATGTCATGGACAGCGGGATGGCCGCCATGCTTGGCGGTTCAATGGATATTCTCGCAAAACAAAAGCAACATATTTTGATTCTGGACGTGGCGACATCGCACACGGTAGGAGCCGCCATGATGGGTGACAAAATCGCCGGTTTTTTTGAGTACCACACCAGCGATATCACCCTTGAGCGTTTGGAGCAGTTAATGCTGGATTTATGCGAGGGGAAATTAGAACACAGCCAGATTCTCAGAGAAGGCGGGCATGGCGCTTTTGTGCGCCAGTCTTTTGGATTTGATGCAGTGGATGTCATCATTGCCACCGGCCCCAGGCGTCGCCTGGTTGAAGCATCAAGGTTGCCGATGGAATATGGTGCTCCCTATGGCGACAATATGATGACAGGAACGGTGGGGCTTCTGGAAGCACTGCGCAGACGCAAGGGGTTGGAGCCGATTAACTACATCTAAACAGCAGGGATATCAATGGAAGTCATTGCCTGCATTTTCGGACTGACACTGCCAATAATAGGGAAAATTCTCATCACTGGCGCAATCCCCGATAAAACCGCCGAATCTTTCCGGATTGCCTCCCACCACATAGCCGTGGGGGGACCTTTGGGGCACTACCTGGGTGACTGCATTCAACGGTTCTGACGGCCCCTGTGGATCACTGGTGCCCGCACACGATACCAGACTCAAAATGAATAGCAACACTGCCAGATATTTCATTTTTCCCACCAGTATGCTGTTGGATTTCTATTTCTATTAAAATAACCAAAGTTATTACGTTGTAAAGTTGTTTTATATTGAGATACACACTTGAAAACTGCTAAAGTCGACTTAGCTTTTCATAGAGCTTTTTCTTTACTACTTTTTACGCATAGGAGGCAATAGCATGGTTAAAGTCAAAACATTTGCGAGTCCGCTAAAAATATTTCATGCCAGAAAAGAACTCGAGGGGCTGGACGATATGGTCAATGAGTTCATCGATGAAAACAAGGTGCAAAAGGTGATTTCCGTCAGCGACGCCTGCACCACCGATGACAGCGGCACCATGGGTGTAATTCGTGTTCTTGCTTATGAATGAGATCAGATTATTTCACCCCTAGTTGATTCTGGAAATCCTTCCGCAGATTTTCACGCCACAGGTTGAATTCGGGTTCAATGGCTTGATGAAATGGACCATAGGGTTTAATGGTGCTCTCTCCGGCCACCATGACCGTAAAACCGGCGTGCAGATTTCTGGAGTGATCTTTCTTAAAAGGTAACAACTCAATTTCCATACCGTCTTTAATTTGATGACCCGCTTTACCCAGGTATTTTTCCCTGGCTGCAGCCT
>Ga0265306_10001727_pt1 | contig 10626 bp, 6 predicted proteins | sample Helome_3_FD_192493 | JGI IMG/M metagenome (GOLD analysis project Ga0265306, IMG submission 192493) | Marine sediment microbial communities from subtidal zone of North Sea - Hel_20160420 (Illumina Assembly) | ecosystem: Environmental > Aquatic > Marine > Subtidal zone > Sediment ...
GTTCACGAACCCCAAGTAGAGGAAATACTAACACCCAGTTTCCACTATTCCACAATTGTTTCAAATAAGCGGCGAAAAGGGGACGGAGGGATTAAAAAATAATCCCTCCGTCCCCTTTTACGTTTATCCCTCCGTCCCCTTTTACCCGCGGCCTGCTACAAGTAGTTCCTGTTCCACGCTTTCCAATCGAGCGCATTCGCCTTGTCGCGACAATTTTGAATCGCGTCAGCCAGGGATTCCAGGCGCGCGGTTGCGCCCATTAAGCGCAGGGCGTGAGCGTCTTCGTCGCCGGCGGCCGAGCGGCGGAGATCGTCACCCCGGGACTCGATTTCGCGAACGAGGCTGCTGGTGTCCGGCAGCTCCGGGATCGGCTGCTGTGCCGCGAGCGAATTCGCAATCAACTGGAACGATTCGACGCAAGCGTCATAGAAGCGGTCGAGCAGCTTGCGCATGGGCTCGTCCAGGGCCTCAACAGATGATTGGCCGACACGCTCTGCCGCAGGAAGACGCAGGACCAGGTGCTCGATTGATTCGATCAGGGCTTGCGTCTTTTCACGGTCGTTCACCGGCACCCGCTCGTAGTTGATCGCCCTCGACCAGACCTGAAGATGCTTGAGGAGAGGCTGCCATCGCTCCTGGCCGGTGCTGACGATCGCTACTTCCGCAGCTGTCCCCGGCGCGCGCTCCCGCAATCCCGTGGTGAATTGACCGCAACCGGCAAAGAAGACACGAACCTGCTTGCAGAACTCACGCTCAGGCACCACCGAGGCGAACAGGCCCAAGACTGTCAATGCGCCCCCGAACCCTCCGCAAATGCCGAGCCACATGTTGACGAACGAGGAGAAGGAATATGACTGCCCCTGTTCGTCGAGCCCCAGCAGTGCGATGACAATGATCGCCGAAAACAAATATTGGAGTATCTTTCGCGGTTTACTGGCCATCATATAGAGAAGCGGAAACAGCGCCACGCAAAGCCAGGGGATCAGCTGCTGATACTGATCTATGCCGGGCATGATCCCAAAATAGAGGGGCGCGGCAATCGCGGGTCCGATGAGCAGGCTGAGCAGCAACTGGCGACCGAGCAGTAAGAATGGGACCACCACGCCGAAGGCCTTGAGCGCAAAGATGATATTAATTGCGATCGTCGCGAACAACATCCCGAGCATCAACCCTTGCGGCCATTGTGTCTGGATAAAGAACCAGCCAAGCAGCAGAACCACCAGGCCGGCTCCCGCGGCGTTGCGCGACTTCACGCTGGTCAGGCTGAAGGACTCGCGCGGCGGCGCCGGGCGAGGCGGAGGGACCTGCTCGTGGTCCTCGACCCTGGCGAGCGCCGCGCGCAGCTTCGGAACCTGTCTTGCCAGATCGCGCAGGCTCCCAGCGAGCATGGCGGCGTCGGCCGTGTCGAGGGTTCCAGGTTGATCGATATGCGCTGTGGCTCTCCCATCGGACGCGCGAGGGCTCGCCGTGCCGTCGCGCGGACACGCCAGATCACCTACCAACTCCTGTATGTCACTTTCAATCTGCTCCAGCATGGGACGCAGCTTGTCCGAAGCGGCAATTAGCGACCCCCTTGTCTGAGCGTCGCGAGGCCTTCCAAGGCTCTCGTGCACAACAAGGATGGCCAGCAGCAGATTGTGAAGCTGATCGAGCAACCACTCGTAACCGGCCTGATGCTGCCTGAAACGTTCGGTATCGAGGGCGGCCGCGCCCAATGTGCGGCGCAGTGCCCCCAGCGCCTGGACCTGAGCCGTTCCAGCCTGTCTCAAGGCGTGCGGATCGGGCTCACTGCCGGCCAGCACCCGGCTCATGAGTGACAGCAAGCCGCGGCAACCCTCCATGAAGCCATGCAATTGGCGTTCGAAAACCGTCCCGGCCTGAGTGGGCCAGAGTATCCCTTGGACGAGAAACATAATGACACCCGCCAGACAGATGGTCGATGATCGGCTGACTGCGATCTCGAATGCGTTTGAGAAATCCTGGGTGGAGAAAAAGGCTACCAAGATCACGGTCACGTTGAAAATCAGCCATGCGTACAGGTAGCGGCTCGCTTGCAGGCGGTAAATGCCGAAGCTGGTCAGCAACGCCGCGGCCACGATGAAGGCAACGCGATCATGGGCAAACAGTGCGACCAGGGCCAGGCCGACGATCGCACCGCTCAGGGTGCCGGCGATGTAGAACATGCCTTTGTGGTAGGTCGTCCCCAGGACGGGCGCCTGGAGCACGCAGATGAGGATGGCTCCGAAAGACGGCTTCCAGTCCAGCTGCAACGCGATCGCGAGACCGAGGACCAACGCCAGGCAGGTCTTGAGCGCGATCTGAACGCTGGTGGCATCCAGCTGCGGAACAAAGCGCTGCACGCGTCAGTCTTCCCGCGAAGGCCGGATCGCCACCGAGGCCGTCATTCCGGAGACCAGCTGGATGTCTTCGGGAACTTCCACCAGACGGATTCGCACCGGCACCCGCTGCGGTAAACGGATCCAGTCGAAGGTCGGTTGGATCTGGGGCACCAGGTTAAACACGCCCTCGGTAGCGGCGCTGTGCGGGGGATCGATCGCGTAGCCGATACTGTCGACGACGCCCTCCAGCTCTGTGTCCGGGTGGCTCATCAAGGAAATGACGGCGCGATCACCGGGCTTGATGTATTTCAGCTTGGACTCCTGGAAATAGCCATCCACCCGGAACGAACTGCTGTCGACAAACGCCGCGATGGGAGTGCCGGCAGAACCGAATTGGCCCTCGTTGACAGTCAGGTTGGTGGTGAATCCGTCAAACGGCGCGTAGATAGAGGTCCAGCTCAAGTTGAGCCGTGCCTGCTCGAGGTGGACCATGGCTTCGCGGATGCGCACGTTGGCGGCGCCGGGCTCGCCGAGGTTGGCTCTTGCCTGGTCGAGATCGGCCTGCGAGGAAGCCAGTGCGGCCTCGGTCTCGCTGAGGGAGGCCCGCGCGCTGTCAACTGCCGCCTGGAGTTCCAGGACCGTCGCCGCCTTCTTCTCCGAGTTCTCCACCGAGCCCGCCTTATCGCCGAGGAGACGCTTCGCGCGCGCGGCCTCCGACCGGGCGTTCGCCAGGGCTGCCTGCCGTTGTTTGATCATGGCCCGCGCGGCAACCATGCCGGCCTCGCTTTGCAGGACCCTGGCTTCGGCCGCCTTGACCGAGGCTACCAGCGCAGCAACGTGCTCCCTGGCCTGTTGCAACTGGACCTGCGCCGTGTCAACGGCCAACTGGTAAGAACTGGAATCGATCCTGAAGAGCAATTCACCTTCGCGGACTAACTGATTATCCTGCACCGCGATCTCGACGATGTAGCCCGACACCCGCGGTGCAATCTTGACGATATCCGCCCGCACCTGACCGTCCCGTGTCCACGGGTCGTGTGTCCAGCGTTGGTAGACGATGTACGCGAGCACGACGGCCACGAGGACCAGCACCAGCGTCGGTAGTTTCGAAATAATGTTCTTCATAATATCGGGTTCTGTCGTTTTTTATGATGGTTCAGGGTGCGATGATGAAGAGGCCGATGAGTGCGCTTGCCAGCAGCCACAGCGCGGCGTTGGCCAGCGGCGGATGCCAGAAGAAGCGGCTCAGGCCTGTCCGGTTGAGCAGCTGCGCGACGATCATCGCGCACAATAGTCCAGCCACGATTGAAACAAACAGCGGTGGAAAGTAAACGCCCAGGATCTGGACCTCGGATGGGACACCGGTGAGCATGGCTATTCACTACCCTCCCGACCACGACCGGGCCCGGTCTCCGCCCGTGGTGCGAGATAGGTGTCGTCCGTGTCCGCGGGGCGCTCAAAGCCCAGATCCGTCGTCGCGGTGTAGTCCGACTCCCCCAGGATGCTTCCCCAGTTGGTTCGGCTGCGCATCTCCTCGATCATTGCCTCCGGGATGAACTCGCGTCCGAGCCGCAGCTCCCACCCGCCACCGAGCGCCTTGTACGCGCCGATGAGGTTCGAGGCGACCCGCCCCTCAGCAGCCGCCTGGCTGTCTTGCTGCCGGCTCAGGTTCGCGGCGGCGATGTCGACGCGCAGAAAGTCAATCTCGCCCTCCGTGTACTGGAGGGTCGAGATCTCGAGTGACTGCCGCGCGCTCGCCGCGCTCTCGGTCAGGTAGGCAAGCTGCTCGCGCGATTTAAGAAAGCCGTACAGCGAGGACTCGACCTCCGCTGCCGCCTGCAGCACGGTGTTCTGATAGTTCACCGCAGCCTCCTGGAAAGCAGCATCCTGCACGCGGATGTTGTTCCTGATACGGCCGTAGTTGAGGATCGGCCAGCTGAATGCCGTGCCGATCGACCAGACCTGGGAACCACTGTCGAACAGGTTGTTGCCAAGGGACAGGCTGTCGGCGTCGGATGCTTCGTACCCGAATGAACCACCGATAGCAATTGACGGAAACAGGTCAGCGGTGGCAATGCCGACCTGCTCACTCTGGAACGCCGCGGCGCGTTCCGCGAAACGCACATCGGGCCGGCGCCGGAGCAGGTCCGCCGGCACGCCGATCGCCACCTGGGCCGGAGCCACGGGAATCCCGGAACCACCGGCAAGCGCCTGTTCGAGGTCGCCCGGAGTTCGACCCAGCAGGACTCCCAGCGAGAGTTTGGCATCACGCAGCGACGACTCGAGACTGGGCACCCTGGCTTGCGTGTTGGTCAGCGTCGTTCGCGCCTCGGCGACATCAAGCTGCGACACCTTGCCGTTGCGGTAACGCGACTCCGTGATCTCGAGCGCCTGGCGCTGCAGCTCGACGTTTGCTTTCGCGAGCTCGATGCGTCGCTCGAAGGTTCGAATTTGTACGTAGGTCAGCCCGACCTCGGCGACCAGGGTCACCAGCACGTCATCGTAGTCCGCGATCGAGGCCAGTAGCGCTGCGTCCGCGGCATTAATGTTGCGGCGAAACTTTCCCCAGAGATCGAGCTCCCAGGTCGCATCGAAGCTCAGGCCCGAAGTCCGGAAGCTGTCGAACGGAGGGTTGTTGCGATCGTTCTCGCTGATCTGGTTGTTACTGTAGTCCGCCTGGATTTCCTGTTCCTGCGGAAAGAACTCACCGACGGCGATACCGCGCGCGGCCCTGGCCTGGATCACACGCAACCCTGTCGCCCGCAGCGAAAGATTCTGCTCGTACGCCTCAAGAACCAGTCGGGTCAGCACCGGGTCATCGAACGCCGTCCACCATTCGCGAATCTCCGCGGGCTCTTCCTCGAGTTCCGGCGCGGACTCGAGCCAAGACGAATTGACGCTCGCTACCGGCCGCTCATAGTCCGGGCCCACCGTGCACCCGCCCAAACCCAGGCCGGCAACCGTAATCACGACCAGGACACAGTAAGCGGATAACACTTTCACAGTAGGTTGCTTGTTCATGTGTCCTCATGTGTTCTCTGCGCCGATCCGGTCTGCACCTGCGGATAAACTCGATGGCTATCCGCTGGAGGTGCTATTGTTTTTCTCAGTGCATACACCGCAACGGCAACGATCACGCCGGTAATATTAACACCAAGAAGCCCGGTCAGAGTAGAATCCGCGCGTCCTGCAAGCGTCACCGGGGCTAATTTATACGCCGCGCGGTGTATTTATACGCGCCCGAAAGATTAAGCTTCACTCAATATTAGATATTTACGTTGGTAACCGGCACATTATGTACCCTGGTGACTGTCTGTACCGACCGTGAAGTGGACACCGGTGCTGGCGTTGGGCTTTGCGGCCGATTAGTAGACTCTTGTGGCCCAGGATAAGTCGGAGTTCTCACCGCACCAACTGGCCGTGCTGCTCCGGGTCGGCTATCGGTACGATCTGCGGACCTTATGGAGCTGCTACTCGGGTGTTTCTATGGACGTCACATCGATTCTTCTCGCTTTAGTCGTTCTGCTCCTGGCGACGGCAATCTGCGTCATACTCTTTGAACGCCTTGGCTTTGGTTCGATACTGGGTTTCATATTCGCCGGCATCATCATTGGACCCCATACCCCGGGGCCCGTCGCTACTGAGAACGTGGAAGCCCTGCAGCATATCGCAGAACTCGGCGTGGTGCTCTTTCTGTTCACCATCGGCCTGGAGATGCGTCCTGAAAAGATGTGGTCCATGCGTCGCCAGCTGTTTGGTTTGGGATCGTTACAAATACTGGTAACTGCAGCGGTGTTAGGCGCCTACGGCGTGTTGCTTACCGATGCATCATGGGAAAGCACAGTCATTTTCGGGTTTGGTTTCGCCTTGTCCTCCACCGCCATCGTTATGGCGACACTGACGGAGCGAGGGGAGATCGCTACTGAGCATGGGCAGACCTCGTTTGCAATCCTTATGGCGCAGGATCTCTGGATAGTACCGGTCATGGCTTTGGTACCCATCCTGGCCCACAGGACTACGGAGGTAACCGGGCCACCTTTATGGCAGGAGTTCTTGCTGCTGGTAGCGTCGATTGGGGGGATCATCGTCGTCGCGCGCTACCTGCTGCCCGCTGTACTAGGTTACGCAGCAATGCGGCGCCAGGAGGAGATGTTCGGGATCGTTGTCATGTTATCGGTGGTTACCGCGGCGTGGGTAGCGGAATACGCTGGACTTTCCATGACCCTCGGCGCCTTTCTCATGGGAATGGTTGTCTCCGCCTCGGATTATCGGTATCAGATCGAGGCGACCATAGCGCCTTTCAAAGACACCCTGATGGGCCTTTTTTTTATCGCAGTGGGAATGTCGATCGATATCGGCGCCCTGCTAAGTGATTGGTCAACATTGATTGCCCAGGTGCCGGCGATATTGTTCCTCAAAGTCACGGTATTCATCGGACTCAGCCTCGCATTCGGCATCGGTCGTCAAGCCGCTGTCCGTTCAGGATTCCTTATGTCGCAATTCGGCGAGTTTGCTTTTGTTCTTTTCGGGGCCGCAGCCGTTGCTGGTGTACTGAGTACTCACCAATTGACCCTGGGTATGCTTGCAGTCGCGCTCAGCATGACACTGACCCCCCTGATGGTGAAGGTCGGTTATAGACTGGCCGCTCGGCTTGGGGCTGTTTCGGTGGTTGATGAAGCTGAGCCCGATGCTGATCTGGATCGCCATGTGGTTGTCATCGGCTACGAAGAAAGTGGGCAGCTCATTTGTCTTATGCTGGAGAGGGCGAACGTCCCCTATACGGTGTTCGACCGAAGTATCAGGGCCGTGCGGAAGGGCAAGCGATCGGGTCGCAATATTCACTTCGGTAACATAAACAGTCCGGTTACACAGCAGGCTGCCGGACTCGGCAGAGCCAACGCTGCGTATGTCACTCTCAGGGATATGGAGCAGGCTAAGGCCATTGCAGTTAACCTGAAGCACCTCTACCCCTCGCTTGACATCTATGTGCGTGTACGCAACTTCGAGGACCAGGATGAGCTGCATGCAAAGGGTATAAAGCACGCCGGCACCGGATACATTGAGAGCACGCTCGTACGCGGGAGTATGCTCCTCAAGGATATTGGCATACCGGAAGCCGACGTTCAGGAACTTGTCAAAGACTTCCAGCGGGATGATTACACTCTGATTCGTACCGCCTACGCCAAACCTACAAGTGAACAGTAGTGCTATTCACGGAAGTTGCAGATTTGCGTCCCCAGTACGGGTATGCCGTAATACCCTGGCTCGCTGGCTGGCGACCGGAGCTCCCACTGGTGACCATCACATGGCGGATCGCCGACAGCATCAACTCGACGTAGTGGCGAGAAGCCCGGTTTTGATTCATTGAGCAGAAGCCCGTGCCATCCATACCCAGCGAATTCGCGATAGATGGGGTATACTTTCCATCACTACTGATCCTCAGCTTTCTCGGCGTACTCGTGACGGTGCCGACGCTAATACTGCTCAACCACTGATGAACTCACACCACGATTCCGACAACATTCAGCATCACCTCGGCCCTTTTCTCACCTGGGTAGCCGAGAGACGTTCGAAGAGGCACACACTGCTGTATACCTCGCGGCGCAAACGCAAGGACCTAGCGCCGTTGGTGGTTACGTCGGCGGAAATTGATCCCCTCGCGGCGATCCTCGAAATACGCCATCATTGGAGCCTTTTTTGGGCACCGCGGCGGGTCGGATGGTGGATCGGCGTTTTGTTCATGTTCGGCTCGGCCCTGTTCGCGATCGGCGGCGCCATGGGTACCTGGCCTGAGATGCCGCTTATCCGTTCGATCGATCAAAGCCACATCGGCTGGATCTTCTTCGTCGGGTCGCTGTTCTTCACCTCGGCCGGTTACCTGCAATGGCTGGAAGTAATCAACGGCGACGTGGGCGCCACCGTAACGCCAGGCTCTGCGCCACGCCGCTGGCTTTTCTACGGCTGGCGTCCGCGCAATCTCGGCTATGTGGCGGGCGCGGCTCAGCTGATCGGCACGCTCTTATTCAATGTGAACACCGCGGACGCAATGATCTCTGGCCTCAACTGGGTCGATGAAGACATACTGGTGTGGACGCCCAATATATTGGGGTCTATCTGCTTCCTCGTCGCCAGCCATGCAGCGATTATGGAGGTCTCGCATCGCTATTGGACATGGCAGTTTCACAACCTTTCGTGGTGGATCACGGGTGTCAACATGCTCGGCTCGATCTTTTTCATGGTTTCCGCGGTCTCCAGTTTCGTGGAGCCCGGCGACGCACTGGCCGCGCCGTGGCTGGCGAACTTTGGCACGTTCGCCGGAGCGGTCTGCTTTTTCGTTGGGGGGTACCTGTTGATACCGGAACAGTTCGAAAAGCAACTGCTACCACCAAGCGCTGAAAATGTGTCTTCACAACCTTGAGCTAGCCCGACTATGACATGGAACACACTATCCCGGCGTTTGCCTGTCATGCTCCTGCTGCTGAGTGTTTTCTCAAGTACGGTTTTGGCCAACAGCGTCGCCAACCAGGGCGCTGAGGCTAAGGACTATCCGTTGTTCCCCAGGCCTCCCGCAGTGGGTACGCCGGACCAACAGGCCAGGGTCAAACGCGGTGAGTATCTGGCCAAGATCGCGGACTGCATGGCCTGTCACACGGATCAACCTAACCGCGGGAAGCCTTTTGCTGGTGGTCTCAGAATGAATATACCCGGTTTTGGGGCCATCTATACACCCAACCTCACCCCGGACAAGGAGACCGGTATAGGCAATTGGAGTGACGAGGATTTCGTGCGGGCCGTACGTGAAGGGATCAGCCCGGATGGGAGCTACTACCTACCGGTTTTCCCCTACAACTATTTCAACAAGATGAGTCGGGAAGACGTGCTCGCGATCAAGGCCTACCTGGATACCGTCCCGGTAGTGGCGAAGAAGAACCATCCGCTTGAGTTTAAATGGCCTTTCGGGTACCGGTTTCTCCAGTTTGGCTGGCGCCTGCTGTATTTTGACTTCGAGGATGAAGGGTTTAAAAAGGATCCTGCGAGATCCGATGCCTGGAACCGCGGTGCATTCATTGTTGAGGGACCGGGTCACTGTGCCCTGTGCCACACGAAGCTGGATTTGATGGGCGTACCGGAGGAAGACTACATGCTCGCTGGTGCCTTTGTGGAGAATTATTACGCACCGGATATTAGTGCCCGAGGATTGAAGCATCTCAGCAACAAGGCAGTGGCCAACATCTTCGCAGGGGGCATGATGTCTACGGATACTCCGCTAGGCGGTCCAATGGCCGACGTAGAGCACAACAGTTTACGTTACCTGACACAGGACGACATGCTGGCCATCGCCGAGTACCTTAAATCGGTCAACAGTGAATCACCGCCGGTGGAGGACCTGGGAGGTGAGCCAATGGACGAGGATGCGGGCAAAAAACTGTACGCCTCACAGTGTATCATCTGCCACCAGATTGCACCGACCGATGCTCCCAAAGTGAATGACCGGTTCACCTGGGAGGTCCTGCTGGACCAGGGTAAGGATCACCTGTATGAGGTAACGATCCGTGGGAGCGGAGATATGCCGGCAAGGGGTGGCTGTCAGCATTGCTCAAATGAACGCCTCAAGGCAGCGGTGGATCATATGATAAAGCTTGCGACTCAGGTTGCCGCTGACCACAAGACCAGGAAGTCGCAGGCTATCGCCGCTGCCAGTAGCCTCGGAGGACAGATCGCCCAAAAAGGCAACAACGAGGGAGCGGCAGCCTGTGTTGGCTGTCACGGTCTGGATGGTGAGGGCAACCAGGAGAATGGGTTCCCACGCCTCGCGGGGCTTAATGCTGCGTACCTGACAAAGCAACTTCAGGCGTACCAGAAACAGCAGCGGATAAATGCCACCATGACGCCAATTGCCAAAGCCCTGAAAGCCGATGAGATCGAAGCTGTTGCAAGCTATTATTCCCGCCTGAAACCCAGGATGGGCATCAAGCAGAAACTCGAGATCAATCCCGAGTCCGGTAAAAGTCTCGCGGTTTTTGGCGACTGGGTCGACCGTGGACTGCCGGCCTGTAACCAATGTCACGGCCCGGACGGTCAGGGTGTCGGCAGTCACTTTCCGCCTTTGGCAGGGCTGCCATATAGCTATACTGTGCAACAGATCAAGGACTGGAAAGCAGGCAACAGGAAGGGTGACCCGAATGACATGATGCGCGTTGTGGCCGATAAGCTCTCGACACAGGAGACCAGCCTGGTAGCGGCTTACTATGCCTCACTGGACCCAGTGCCTACGATCCAGACACCT
>Ga0265306_10001729_pt1 | contig 10616 bp, 8 predicted proteins | sample Helome_3_FD_192493 | JGI IMG/M metagenome (GOLD analysis project Ga0265306, IMG submission 192493) | Marine sediment microbial communities from subtidal zone of North Sea - Hel_20160420 (Illumina Assembly) | ecosystem: Environmental > Aquatic > Marine > Subtidal zone > Sediment ...
CATTTTCCGGCGCGATAGGCTACCCGCAGATGAAGGTTCCAACGCTCGTACTACTGCTGGCATTGATGGGCGGCGCGCTACCCGCTGGCTGTGTCCAGGATGTGCGTTTCAATCCGTCGGGCTGCGATGTGCACGTCCGGGGGCGCTGGCTCGTCGACGGACAGAACCCGACCGCAGAGACATGTGGCAACATCGCATTGGTCGAGCTCGCGATCATCGACAACCCGGTGCGTCAGTTCTGGGCGGCGCCGGAGTTCACACTGCGATGTGACGCAAGTGACTCCAACGCGTTCGTCGTCGACGGGGGGGTGGACGACGGGGCGGCATACCTGGACACGATCCTCGTGACGCGCAATCGCTGCGGCGGCACAGGCAAGATTCTCAAAATGCCTCCCGAGGAGGACCCGCAGGAGTACAAGTCGCGCTGGCGTGCGACGACGGACCTCAAATTCGTGGTCGACTGCTCGGCGATCCAAATCACCCCGATCACGACCATCAACGGTGGAAGCGACATGATCCTCGACGTGGGCACCATCGACTTTCGAACCTTGGATGCCGGCGTCGAATGCCCAGTGCCTTGATCCCTTGCAAACGAACACTAGGATAGGCATACCAAGTTCGTGTTCCGATTTCCGCCACTCACTCCGTTCGTGAAAAAGCTGCTGTTCGCGCTTTTTGGAGCGTGGATTGTGCAGATTCTGCTTCAGAATTGGGCCGGCGTACCTGTTTTCGGGTTTCTCGCGCTCGACACGGCGCAGCCGGGAGTCGCGACCCTCTGGCAGCTCGGCACCTACGCGTTCGCTTTTCCAACTGGCCCGTCGTCGGTTTTTTCGATGCTGATCGAGCTCGTGTTTCTTTGGTGGATGCTAGCGCCTTTCGAGCAGCGCTTCGGGGAGAAGCGCACGATCCAACTTTGCGCGGTGGCAGTGCTGGCGTCCGCCGTCATGGCGCTCATCGTCGGGCTGCTCATTCCCAGCCCGACTCCGCTCTATGGCGCCCAGGCGATTCTTTGGGCCTCGATCTCGGCATTCGCATGGTCGTACCGCGGCCAGGGGCGGATGAGCTTGTTCGGCGTCATCGACATGAAGCCCGAGCACATCATCTATCTCATGCTCGGACTGTGCCTTGAGGTTCATTACCTCCGGGGACGCAGTCGCGCTCGCAGCAGACATCGGCGCCCTCGGCGGCGGCATCGCCTTCATCGAGTGGCTTCGGCGGCCCCCAAGCGGCCGGCGCCGCCGGCCGAAACGGCGCAAAAAGAAGAGCTCCTTGGATGTGGTGAAGGGCGGTCGCGCCGACGAGCCGCGCTGGCTAAACTAACGCGATGCCTCGAACCGCGCCCATGTCGGTGCCCCTGCTGGCTGCGCTGATTCTCGCTGCGGTGCCTGGCTGCGGCAGCTCCCCTAGGAGCGAATTTCTCACGCCGGTGTACGATGCCTGCTTCGACGTCAACGAATGCGTCCAAAGCGCGACACTTTGCGAGGAGCTCAGCGTGGAGTTCGTCGGCTTCGACTACATCAATTCCATCTGCACCCTGACCTGCACCGTCGAAGGCTCCGTCTCTTTGGACTGTCCGCGAGCCTATGTTGGGCTCTTCGGGAGTTGCTACCCATCAAGCGTCGCAGGAGGTATCAACGACACCTTGATTTGTTTCGATCCCTGCTTCGTGGACGGGGACTGTCAGCAAGGCTTCCGCTGCCTCGGGGCGGCCAGCCTCTGCGGAGCCGATCTCGCCTCGTGCCCTGTCGACGAAAACGACGCGATTTGCGTGCCAGGGCCCGAGTGACGCTTTTGAGGCTTCGCCCCCAGGCGCGTGCTAATCCATTCGCATGAACCCGTGCCGATCGCAGCGCTGGGCTGCCGTCCTGCTCATGCTGGTAACCGGGGGGCTCGTTTGGGGCTGCTCTGGCCGCAAGCAGGTTCCTTTCGGCCTCAAGGACGCGGACAGCGATGCAAGCGAGCGCGCGACCGAAGTCGAGGAGGGAGCGCCCGAGCTACCCGTTGGGGAGAGCTACGGACCCGACCAGGTGGAGGTTCGCGTCTCGGAGTCTACCTTGGTTCTCCAAGCGGGCTACGCCTTGGCCGCGCTGCAGTTGGATCTCGATGGAAGCGAGCCGGCCGACGCCCTCGTGGTGTCGGCGGACCCTCAGGAGATTCGTCTCCAGGCCGCTTACCCCCGCGGCCTCGACGTCTCTTCACGTTCCATCGATTCCTTCCTCGTGCCCGCGCATTGTATGGAACCAACCGCGAGTATCCGACAGATTTCGAGCTCCTTGGTGGCAGCTCGCGTCGAGCACCGCTGCGAAACGGGAAGACGAACCAACGTGTGGCTGGTCACGATCGAGGCTCAGCCGCGCGTCAGAGAGCGGATCACCGTCCTGCCGCCGAATGAGCAGTCGAGCGCGGACATCGAAATCGAGCTCGCCGTGGAAGACCGCGACGCGGATGGCTACGAGGACGTCGTGGCGAACCTGCGCATCGGCAAGACAGTCATCCCATTGGCCTGGCTGAACAGGCCGGGTGGTTTCGCGAGAGACGTTTCGCAGCCCGAGGCAAGCCTGAAAGAGCTCGCGGATGCCGCCTGGGAATCGTTCGGAGCGAATCCCACGAGCGCCAACGCACGCGCAATGACCGTTCTCGACGCGTTCGTCGCAATCTGCCGCGAAAGCGGTGCTGCCCGAGTCGGGCTTTCGGGAACTCAGGGCTTGCAATGCCAGCGCTCGCCGGCAACGGCGCGCGCTGCCTCGGTGGCGATGTCCGCGGCGATTCGGGCCGGAAGCTTCGTTCGAGCGCTCGAGCTGCAGCGATGGTGGCAAAATGCGGCGCTCGAACCGAGCCCCGAAGATCGCAACCTCGTTCAAGCGGCCTGGCGCAAAGCCAAAGCCAATGCAGAGGCGACTTGGCGTGTAATCGACATCGAGGGCGGCCTGGCTTCACTCTCTTTCCGAGACCCCGACACCCTGGTGATTGATGCGCGAGCACCGCGCCAGATCCAGCTCAGCTCGGGAATTAAAACGCCGCTATCGGCAGCCGCGCTCGTACCCGCGATTCGTGATCCGAGTGGTCGCTTCTCGGTCCGGTCGGTGCGTGCCACCTGCGCGGGCTTCGAAGCCGAGCTCGGACCCATGCGAGGCAAGCAAAGCCATCGCGCAGCCATCGAGAGGCGGTCGAGCAAGACACCCTGCAGAACACCCATCGATCGACCCGCAACGGTTTTCGAGTGGGCGGTGCTCGGCTGGGCGCCGCAAGGGCTCGTGGCCGCGTCGGGAGACCTTCTTCGGGTCGTGCCACTCAATCAGTTCGCGAAGCCGACGGGCCGACCGATCGAACTGGGTACGACGAGCCCCTTGCCCGCTCCAATTCGTGGCGCTCGGATCACCGCCGACGGCGCGCGCTACGTGATTCCGCACCCGGAGGGCGTCGTCGTGCGGGACTGGCGCAACGGCGGCGCGGGGCTCTGGCTGCGGCCGGCGGATTGGGACGGGGTTCCCGGCGACCTCCGCAGCATCGCCATCAGCCCGGACGGCCGAAAAATCGCCCTGCAAAAAGGAAGTGAGATCCGGCTTTTGAGCTGGTAGCGAGCCGCACCTGTGACGATGGATCCGCGATGGTATAGTCCCAGCGCTTTGCGCTGCAGCCCGCAACTCCTGTTGGCACTGCTCGTGCTGTCGGTGCTCGCCGCCTGTAGCGGCGCCCGCTCGCGTCCGTCTACGCCGTGCATGTCGGACGCGGAGTGCCGGGCGGAGCGAATCTGTCACGAAGGCAGGTGTCGCTTCGTCGAAGAGGTGCTCACGGAGCTTGCGACGCCCGTGGTCGGGCCGGACGTCACCGAATCGGACGCAACGCCTCGAAGCGCGAACGGCTTCATGGGCGACGCGGCCCACACAGGGCGAAGCGAAAACCGCGGCCCAGCTGCCAGCCCTACCCCGGCCTGGACCTACCAAACCGGAGCCCGAGTGTTTGCATCACCGGTCGTCGGAAACGACGGCACCGTGTACGTGGGTTCCCTCGATGGACAGTTCGTCGCGCTGAATGCCGACGGCTCGCTGAAATGGCGGTACGCGGCGGGGCAGAAGATCTACCCGAGCGCGCTCATTGCGGGATCATCGATCATCTTCGGAACGCACCAACGAGAGCTCGTATCGCTTTCGCTTCAAGGACAGCCCCGCTGGAAGCTTCCCCTTCAGGACGTCGTGGATGCATCGGCGACCTTGGGCCCCGACGGACGGATCTACGTCGTAGGCGACGGCGCCTATGCCGTCGATCTGCTCGGGCGGCTTCACTGGCACAAACCTACGGCCGACCACGTTCGAAGCGCTCCGGTGATCCACCCCGCACGCCTGGTAATCATCGGCACGACCGAAGGTTCGCTCGTCGCGCTTAGGCCCGACGGATCGGTCGCCTGGTCCGTACAGCTCCGCGGCGCTATCGAAGGCGCTGCGTCGGTCGATGACGAGGGGTACATTTACACTGGCACGGGTCGTGGGGAAATCGTTCAAGTCGATCAGACCGGCACTGTGCGATGGAGATTCAAGACCGGCGACGAGGTCCGAGCGACGCCGGCGATCGCGCGAGACGGCACGATCATCGTCGGCTCGTATGATGGGAACGTCTATGCCATAAGTCCTTCGGGTGGCCTGCGCTGGAAGGTCGCCACCGGAGGCCGAGTGCGTGCCTCAGCCCGAATCGATGCGGATGGTCGCATCTACGTGGGGTCGCAAGATAACTTCCTCTACTGCATCGACCCCAGCGGTTCTGTGCTCTGGCGATACAACGTCGGCCAGGACGTCGATTCGACAGTAGAGATCGGATCCGACGGTACACTGTATTTCGGATCCGACGACGGCGGGGTTCACGCCCTGCGATAGAAACGATGAACGAAGACATTCCCGAGAAAAACGAGATTCTGAAGGTACTGCAGGCACACGGCCCTCGCGCCATGCACGTGGGCGAGCTTTGCGGACGCCTCGATGTTCCGCGCAAGGCCAAGGACGAAGTCGTCCGGCGCCTACTCCTGCTTGCTGACGAGAACCTGGTCACCGAGCTTCCAGGCCTGCGTTTTCGCGCGCTCGCAACCGAGAAGAAGGCGAAGCGTGGGCGCGAAGAAGTAAAGGCCGGCCGCGGCAGGGGCCGCAAGGCTCAAGAGAGGCAAGCGGCGGTCCCGACGGTCACGCCTCCGATCGAAGGTCGGCTGACGATGACCCGCCAAGGCTACGGCTTCGTCAAGGTCTACGACGGCAGCTCCGACGTGTTCATCCCACCCGATGCGGTGGGTCCGGCCCTTCACGGTGACATCGTGCAACTTCGGGCAAAGCCCTCTTCGAAGGGCCGAGACGGGCACATCGTGGGGATCGTCACGCGGCGGCCAAAGGAAGTCACCGGGACCTTGCATCCGCGAGGCCGAGGGATGAGCTTCGAGCCGGACGACGATCGGCTTCCTTCGCCGATGCGTGTGGTCGGAACGGTTCCTAAGTCGATCGGACGTAGGGATGTGGCGCTCGCCGAGATAGTGACTTTCCCACAGAAGCGTGAGGACAGACCGGAGGTTCGCGTCCTCGAAGTGCTAGGCGCGCAAGGCGTCGCGCGCATCGAGGTCGAGAAAATCAAAATTCGCGATGGGATCCGGGAAACGTTCCCGGATGACGTCGAACAAGAAGCGGCTGCCTTGCCGGCGCGCGTGGACAAGGATGTTGCAAAGCGCCGCGAAGATCTACGCGACCTCGACCTGGTCACGATCGATCCGGAAACCGCGCGAGACCACGACGATGCGATTTGGGTCGAGCGAGAAAAGAACGGCTTTCGTCTCATCGTCGCCATTGCAGATGTTTCTCACTACGTCACTGAAGGCACGGCGATGGACCGCGAAGCGGTGATCCGTGGGACCAGCGTTTATCTGCCGGACCGCGCGATCCCGATGCTGCCGCCCGAGCTCTCCACCAACTTGGCATCGCTGGTGCCCAACCGCGATCGCCTCTGCATGGCCGTCGAGATGCACATCGACGAGAAGGGTCACGTCTCATCGCATCGTATTTTCGAGGCTGTGATGCGGTCGCAGGGCAAGCTCTACTACGAAGGCGTGGCACGCGCGCTGGGCCTCACCCAGCATGGCCCGCATCAGCCCTCTGCCGAGAAGCGTGTGCCGACATTGAAGATCCTGCTCGACCTTTCAAAGCGGCTCAGGGCACGTCGTTTGAAGCGCGGTTCGCTCGACTTCGACCTTCCCGAAGGAAAGATCGTCCTCGACGAGCACGGAGAGCCAAAAGAAATCGTGCAGTCCCGAAAAGACCCGGGGATTCGGCAGGCCTACCGCATCGTCGAGGACATGATGCTGGTGACCAACGAAACCGTCGCCGCGCACCTCAAGCGGCACGCGGCTCCGGGTGTGTTTCGGGTCCACGGCAAGCCGGACCCTGAGCGCATCTCGATGTTTTGCCAGGTGGCGAAATCGTTCGGCTACGAGCTCGACGAGGAGTCGGCCGGGACTCCCAAGCAGCTCAGTCGATTCCTCGCCCGCATCGAAGGGACCGAAGAGGCTCCGCTGCTCCGCTACCTGCTCCTGCGGGCGATGCAACAGGCCATTTACGATACGGATCCAACGACCGGTCACTTCGCGCTTGCGGCGAAGGACTACCTGCATTTCACCTCTCCGATCAGACGCTACCCGGACCTGATGGTCCATCGCGTACTTCGAAGCCTGATCCGCAGTGAGAGTCTCGATGCGGCCGCGCTTCGACCCCGGCTACAGCGCTTCGCTGTACAGGCCAGCGAGTCGGAGCGGCGCGCGATGATCGCTGAACGTGACGTCATGGACGTTTACCGAACGATCTACATGCAGGACCACATCGGCGAAGAGCTAGACGGACGCATCTCTGGCTTCGCACCGTTCGGGATCTTCATTCAGCTCGAAGAACCTTTCGTGAGCGTCTTGCTTCCCTTCGAGCAGCTCGATGACACCTTTGAACCGGACGAGCTCGGCATTCGCTTGCTCGGGGTGCGCACATCGAAGATCTTCACGATGAACGACCCCGTGACCGTGCGTATTGAAGAGGCCAATGTCCAATCACGCAATGTGATCGGCTCTCTGCTTCGGCACGAGCAGGCAGCGGCCCCAACCGAGGCGAGGAGAAGACAGGGACGCCGCACCGAGAAGCGAGACCAAACCGAGAAGCCACGGCGAGGCGAGCCCGCGAAGAAACGTGGTACGTCGAAACGGAAGCGCAGCGCTGCCAAAGAAGGGCAGCAAGAACCGCGAAAGCGGCCTCGACGTGCCCGGCGCAAGTGATGGTGCGGAGACGACGAGCGGCCTGGGGGTTCCAGAGCTGATCGTTCGTAAGCGCGACGGGAAAAAGCTCACAGACGACGAAATTCGTAGCCTCGTCGGCGGCTTCATGGACGGCTCGGTCACCGACTACCAGATGAGCGCGTTCGCGATGGCGGTTTACTTCCAGGGGATGGACTTTGGCGAAACCGTAGCGCTGACGCTCGCGATGCGCGACAGCGGCAGGGTTCTCGACCTCGCTGCGATCGACGCACCGAAGGTGGACAAGCACTCGACCGGCGGAGTCGGCGACAAGGTCAGCATCTGCCTCGCACCGATCGTCGCGGCCTGTGGTGTCACGGTGCCGATGATGAGCGGCCGAGGCCTCGGGCACACCGGGGGCACCTTAGACAAGCTCGAAGCGATCCCCGGATTCCGCGTGGATCTTTCGGTGCGGGAATTTCGCGCGCAGCTCCGAAAAATCGGCTGCGCACTGATTGGACAAACAACTGACCTCGCACCTGCCGACAAACGCCTCTACGCGCTGCGGGACGTCACCGGGACCGTCGAGTCGATCCCACTCATCACCTCGAGCATCTTGTCGAAGAAGCTCGCTGAGGGAATCGATGCGCTGGTACTGGACGTCAAGGTTGGTCGCGGGGCGTTCATGAAAACCGAGGCGGACGCCAGGGCGCTGGCACGATCTCTGGTGCGCGTTGGAAGCCTGGCTGGGAAGCGGGTTTCCGCGCTGCTGACCGACATGAAAAGCCCGATTGGCTACACGATCGGGAACGCACTCGAAACCACTGAAGCGCTCGAGATCCTCCACGGTGAAGGGCCTGACGATCTGCGGCACCTGAGCTATGAGCTGGCCGCGGAGATGCTGCGGGCGGCGGGCGGCGAGAGAAGCAAGGTGCAGGCGCGACGACGCGTCGAAAGAGCCGTCAAAGAGGGGCGCGCTCTCGAAAAGATGCGCCAAATCGTTAGCGCGCAAGGCGGAGATCCGACCGTGGTGGACGCACCGGATCGACTTGCGCTTGGGCGACATCGGACGACCGTCCGCGCGGCGAAAAATGGCTACGTCACCAAGCTGGACGCCCTCGAGCTCGGATATGCATCGATGGGCCTGGGCGCAGGTCGCAGCCGTTCCGAGGACGCCGTCGATTGGGGAGCTGGGATCCGATTGCACGTTCAGCGCGGTGACCAGGTCCGAGAGGGCGATGCGCTTGCCACCTTGTACGCATCGCGGAGGGCTTTGGTACAGCCAGGCGCAGACCGTACCGCGTCCGCAATTCGAATTGGAACGCGGCGCCCTGCCCCACGAGATCGGATCATCGCGACGATTCGTCGATGACCGTGCAACCTTGATGGGCCGGCGCGCTGATCTGCGCGCGAAGGTCGTCGTATTCAGGGGAATCCAGGTAACTCGTGTCAGGGAAGTCGGCGCTCGCCGCATACCGTTCGCCGAGGGCTACGATGAAGTTTGCTCCACTTTCCCGTTCGAGCGCTGCAAGGACACGAGATGCGCTAACGAGACGGGTCTCCTGTTGCCAATCGCGCTGCGCCTCGCTCAGGACCGTGAGCAGCGTGCTTTCTCCGTTGCTGAGGCGACGAAGCCGGAGGTCGATTTCCAGCGCGAAGGCGGTGCCGGCCCAGTACACGCGTTGATATTCTCCAGTCCGGTTCATGGTCCGGCTCTCGTCGCTGAGTGGTCGATCGGAGCCGGAACGTCGGCCACGCTCGAAGCCTTCGCGGATGCGCGTCCAGGCGCGATCGCTGCTCTGCAGGCCACAGCGCGCGCGGAGCATTTCTTGGAGGTACGTCGCGACGCCTTCGGACAGCCAGCGATCCTTGGCGTACAGGCGCGGCAGCCACAGGTGCGAGAGCTCGTGAATCGCCACCCAATCGGCCTCGAGGTCAGCCACGCGAGCGGCGACGGACGGCAGGAGCAGGATCGACGAGCCGCCGCCCCTTCGGACCATCCCGAAAGCAACGTCGGCACCTCCACCATCGACGGGGACGATGACGAACTGAAGGCGATCACGGGGGAATCGACCCGCGACCGACGCGGTGGTTTGTACGGCCCGACTCAGCCAGCGGCGAATGTCCCCGTCGAGTGGAGCACCTCCCAGCCGTGCGATTTCAAGACGAGTCCCGGCAACCGAGAACTCTTGTCGGTCAAAGACGCCAAACACGCCGAAGGTCTCGACGAAGAAGGCGTCGCGGCTCGGCCTGTAGGCACCGTTGGAATCCGGCCATGACAAGGACACCTGTCCGGAGCCCGGGACCGTGAAACGAACCGAGGTGCTGAGCTGCCTGGGAAACGGTTCGGGGCGCCAGAGCCACTGGGTCTGAGAAAGGACCACGGCGGAAGCATCCTCTGGTCCAAACGGGCTCCGTTCGAACCGGGTTTCATACTCTACGCACTCGGGCGGAGGTTGTTGACCCAGCAGGATTCTACCGTCACGGGTCTCGAGCGAGATGCGATCGACCCAGGCGCCCCGCAATTGCCCAGCAGCGCTGCTATCCATCGGAACCAACGCCGACAAGGCCAGGCCCTGAAAGCATGCACGAACGCGAGCACCCACGAAGTTGTCAAAGATCGTAACGCTGTAGTGCGCGATGCCCCCCGGATGCGGCTGGCCCGGAGTGGAACCCGTGCCGTGGGCGCAGGAAAGGAGGCAAAGCAGCCCTGCGATCTTTCCTATGGTTTCCACGATCTAAGTCCTCAGAATCTATGGAGTATTCGACCCAGATCGCCAGTAGCCCCGCCGAACAATTCCGATGAAACATCTAGGGCTGACGAACGTAGAGCATGTCATGACGCACGCTTCGCTTTTGGATTGCGACGCAACACCGCCTTGGCTAGCGTGCCTTCGTGGGAAGCGGGGGTATGGGATTGGTCCCTGACGTCGCGTTGTATCACCGGGGAGCGGTTTGAATGCTCCGGATGCGAATACGAACAACTAGAGGGTAGTCAAACATGAACACAGCACTCAAGCACACAATCATCGCGATGGCGACTGCGGCACTCAGTGTAACCGCTGGATGCAAGTCGGACGCTGGTCCGGAGGCCTCCGAGGCGACGACAGGCGCCGAGACGGCAGCCGCGGCCGAGGCCTCGTGCGGCGAAGGCAGCTGCGGCGGAGCGAAAGACGCCGCCGAAAAGGCCGGCGATGCAGCGGAAGCTTCCTGCGGCGAGGGCAGCTGCGGCGGGGCGAAGTAGCCGAGCGCGTCGCGCGAGCTCGACTGGGGCAGCACGATATTTCGAGCCGCGGCGGCAGCTGTCGCCGCGGCTCGTCTCTTTTCGGGACACGCATGAGTAAAACCATCACTGCCGAGGTGAACCGCAGCGTCC
>Ga0265306_10001730_pt1 | contig 10616 bp, 8 predicted proteins | sample Helome_3_FD_192493 | JGI IMG/M metagenome (GOLD analysis project Ga0265306, IMG submission 192493) | Marine sediment microbial communities from subtidal zone of North Sea - Hel_20160420 (Illumina Assembly) | ecosystem: Environmental > Aquatic > Marine > Subtidal zone > Sediment ...
ACCAGGGGGCGATGTTCCGTCACGAGCGGCCGCAGAAGGGCCGCTACCGGCAGTTCCACCAGATCGGTGTCGAGGCCTATGGCATGTCCGGGCCCGATATCGATGCCGAGGTGATCCTGATTACCGCACGTATCTGGGAGGCATTGGGCATCCCCGGACTGCAGCTTCAGCTGAATACCTTGGGGACCCCGGAAGAACGCGCGGCCTACCGAACAGAACTGGTGACGTATTTCGAGTCGCATCTCGAGCTGCTCGACGAAGACAGCAGGCGGCGGCTGACCACCAATCCGCTGCGTATCCTGGACAGCAAGAACGAGCGCATGCGTGCGATGCTGGATGCCGCGCCGACACTGACGACTTACCTCGGCGAGGAGTCGAAGTCGCATCTGGAGTTCGTCTGCGAAACATTGGAGAGTGCAGGTGTGGAATATGTGATCAATCCACGCCTGGTTCGTGGACTCGATTACTATTCACGCACCGTGTTCGAGTGGGTCACTGACCGCCTGGGAGCCCAGGGTACCGTGTGTGCAGGCGGCCGCTATGACGGCCTGGTCGAGCAGTTGGGCGGCAAAGCTGTTCCTGCGGTGGGATTTGCAATGGGCCTGGAGCGCCTGGTTGCGATACTGGAGGAGACCAACCCGGCGGCGGCAGACTCGGCGGTGGACGTTTACCTGGTGCTGCAGGGAGACGCTGCGCTACGGGAAGGCCTGGTGCTGGCGGAACAACTCAGGGATGCATTACCCACGCTTGAGGTGATCAGTAACTGCGGCGGTGGCAGTATGAAGGCACAGTTCAAGCGTGCCGATCGCAGCGGCGCGCAATATGCGCTGGTGTTGGGCGATACCGAAATTGCCGAGGGCACGGTTGTCGTGAAGCCGTTGCGCCGCCGTGACGAACAACAGATTTCAGTGATGCGCGACGAGCTTTTCGGCGTGCTGAGCAGCCGGTTCATACACTGAGCCGGCGCGGATTATTTGCGGAGAAGTCAGAGATGAGTACCTACCAGACCGAAGAAGAACAGGTCGAAGCGATCAAGAAATGGTGGAAGGAGAACGGCAAGTCGGTGATCGGCGGAATCGTGCTCGGGTTCGCGATTATCGGCGGCTGGCAGGGCTGGCAGGGTTATCAACGCAACCAGGGCGAGACTGCTTCGGCCTACTTCGATGCCATGCGGCAGGCCGTACGGACCGGTCAGGATGACAGGGCGATCGAGGACGGAAAACGCCTGATCGGTGAATTCGGTGGCACCGCCTATGCCAGTTTTGCCGGACTCGAGCTGGCCCGGCTGGCCTATCAGCGCGGAGAGAAGACGGTGGCACGCGATCACCTGCAGTGGGTGAGCGATGCGGCGGCCGATCCCGCGATTCGTGAGCTGGGTCGTCTGCGTCTGGGGCAACTGCTGCTCGACATGAACGAGCTGGACAAGCTCCAGGCTCTGGTGGGTGCAGAGAGCTCTGCGGCTTTCGGTGGTGAGTTTGCGGCACTGCGGGGTGATCTGGAGCGTGCCCGTGGCAACGATGAGGCGGCCCGGGAAGCCTATCGGGAGGCCTTGATCAAAGGCGTCGAAGACGAGGGCCTGCTGCGTATGAAGCTGGTCGATGTCGGCGGCCAGGCCACCACCTCCTGAGGGATCGATGATGCGACGTCTATTCCTGTTGTTGGCGGTCGTGATGCTGGCCGGCTGTGGCGCCTCTGGTTGGCTCGCGGGTTCGGATGTCGTGGAACCGTCGCCGTTGCTGGACCTGAAGAACGAGGTACAGCTGAAGACCCTGTGGTCGCGTAACGTAGGCTCGGGCACGGATGAACAGCGATTGAATCTCCAGCCCCACGTTGTGGACAGTGTGGTCTATGTCGCGGACAGCGACGGCGAGGTGCAGGCCCTCTCGGCGGCGAACGGTAGCCGTCTCTGGTCGGTCGACCTGGATCTGCCTGTCTCCGGTGGCCCTGGCGCTGGTGAGGGGCTGGTATTGGTGGGCACCACGGATGCCGAGGTGATTGCCCTGGAATCTGAATCCGGCGAGGAACGCTGGCGTGCAAAGGTATCCAGCGAGGTATTGTCGGTACCGGCCATCAGTGGTGGCGTGGTGGTGACGCACACGGTCGACGGCAAGCTGTTCGGGTTGGAGTCGACCAATGGTGATCAGCGTTGGCAATACGAACGCGAGGTCCCGGTGCTCACCTTGCGGGGAAGCGGCTCGCCGGTGCTGTCCGGGGGGGTGGCCTTTGTCGGGATGGCGGGCGGAAAGCTGATTGCGGTGCGTGTGGACAACGGCAACCTGTTGTGGGACGTCAACGTGACGATTCCGGGAGGACGTTCCGAGTTGGAGCGGCTGTCCGATATCGATGGTGACCCGATCGTCATGCACGGTGGTGTCTTTGTCGCGACCTATCAGGGTGAGGTGGGAGCGGTAGAACAGCGCAGTGGTCGTCTGGCCTGGCAGCGCAAGATGTCTTCCTACAGCGGCATGGGTGCTGACAGCGAGGGCCTGTTCGTCAGCGATGACGAGGGGGTGGTCTGGGGGCTGGACCCCCGCTCGGGCAATGCGCGCTGGAGCCAGGACGCCTTGAAGAACCGCAAGCTGTCGAATGTCGCGGTGCTGGAGAACCTGGTTGTGGTCGGCGATTTCGAGGGCTACCTGCACTGGATGGATCGCAATGACGGCCGGCTGGTGGCCCGCACCCGGGTGGGCAGTGATCCGATCACCACGGGGCTTCAGGTCTCGGATGGAACCCTTTATGTGCTGGGCGACGGCGGCAAGCTGGCCGCCGTACGCCTTGCGGCCCAGCGTTAGACACCGCCATGCTGCCCGTGATTGCACTGGTTGGGCGTCCGAATGTGGGCAAGTCCACCCTGTTCAACCGCCTCACGCGAACTCGTGATGCCCTGGTTGCCGATCAGCCGGGGCTGACGCGTGATCGCAAATACGGCGTAGGCCGCCTCGGTTCCCAGCCGTATGTGGTGGTCGATACCGGCGGGATCAGCGGCGATCGCCAGGGTATCGATGTGCTGATGGAGCAGCAGGTGCAGCTGGCGATTGGCGAGGCGGACCGGGTGCTGTTCATCATTGATGGCCGCGACGGTCTCACCGCCGCCGACCAGACCATCGCCGAGGGCCTGCGCCGCACCGGCAAACCGATCACGCTGGTCGTCAACAAGACCGAAAGCCTGGATTACGACAGCATCAGTGGCGACTTCTTCGCCCTGGGACTGGGCGAGCCGCAACCCATTGCGGCCGCACACGGTCGCGGGGTGCACAGTCTGATCAACGGGGTCCTGGAGGAACTGCCGCAGCCCGAACAGTCACCGGAGCCCGAGGCAGACGCTGGAATTCAGATAGCGGTGGTGGGTCGGCCCAATGTGGGAAAGTCGACGCTGGTGAACCGCCTGCTCGGTGAAGATCGCGTGGTGGCCTTCGATCAGCCGGGTACGACTCGCGACAGCATCTCCATTCCCTTCGAGAGCAATGGCAAGAAATACACGCTGATCGATACCGCCGGTGTGCGGCGTCGCGCGCGGATCAGTGAGGTGGTTGAAAAGTTCAGCGTGATCAAGGCGCTGCAGTCGATGGAGCAGGCCAATGTGGTGCTGTTGGTGCTGGATGCACAACAGGGAATCTCGGACCAGGATGCGGGTCTCGCCGGCCATGTTCTGGAAAGCGGCCGCGCGCTGATCGTCGTGATCAACAAATGGGATGGCCTGAGCGGTGACGAACGCGAACGCGTCAAGAGCGAGATGCAACGCCGGCTACCTTTCCTGGAATTTGCCGACTGGTGTTTCATCTCGGCCTTGCACGGCAGTGGCGTGGGACACCTGTTGGCCGCGGTGGATGCCGCCTACAAGGCCGCCACCTGCGACCTGAAGACGGCGGAACTGACCCGGATCCTCGAGGATGCGGTCTCCGAGCACCAGCCGCCCATGGTGAACGGTCGGCGCATCAAGCTGCGTTATGCACACCAGGGCGGCAGAAATCCGCCGATCATCGTTGTGCATGGCAACCAGACGGCGTCGGTCCCGGCCGCCTATCAGCGCTACCTGATGAACCGCTACCGCAGTGTGTTCAAGCTGCGCGGGACGCCCCTGCGAATCGAATTCAAGACCGGTGACAATCCCTACGCCGGGCGGCGCAACAAGCTGACCGAACGGCAGCAGAAAAAGCGTGGCCGGATGATGAAGTTCGTGCGCAAGAAAAAGTAATTCCGTCCCGGCCCTGTTCAGTCGCCGGGCTTGATCCGTTCGACGTTCAGATCCAGTGTGCCATCGGCCAGCCGGGCCTCGATACGTTCGCCCGGGACCAGTTGTGCAACCTGGGCGATAAGCTTGCCGTCCTCCGGGGCGACGCAATACCGCATAGCCCCGCTGCATGGTGGCCAGCGGGCTGACGGCGTTCAATTCCCGACCTGTCGCCGCCAGACGCTCCACACGTCGCCTCTGTACATGCATCCAGGCCTGCTGCAGTCGCTCGGGCAGCCCGGTAAATCGCTGTTTCAGCTGTGCCAGCCGGCGCGCGGGGCTTTGTGCCTGCAGATGCCGTGACTGAATCCCGATCTCCCGCTTGCGTTCAGCAAGGATAGTCCGCATCCGGCGCATCAGGCGCAGATCCAGGGTATCGAGCCGTTGCTGCTGCTGGCGCAGGCGGCTGGCGGGTGCGGCGCGTTGCAGTCGCCCCCCGAGGCGGGCCAGCTGTTGATCTTCGGTCTGCAGGCGTCGTTTCATTCCGGTCTGCATACGCTGTGAAAGCTTGTCGATGGTCTGCAGCAGGGCCGGGGCATCCGGACTGATCAGCTCGGCGGCCGCAGAGGGTGTGGGCGCGCGGCGATCGGCGACGAAATCGGTGATGGTGAAGTCGATCTCGTGTCCGACCGCACTGACGATAGGTATCCCGGCGGCGGCAACCGCGCGCGCCAGCCGTTCATCGTTGAATGCGGCGAGATCCTCGATCGACCCGCCGCCACGGGTCAGCAACAGCAGATCGCAGTCCGCGCGCTGCAGCGCAATCTCGAGCGACTCCAGCAGTTCTTCTGCCGCGCCTTTGCCCTGAACCTGTGCCGGAAAGATGGTTACCGCGAGGTGTGGCGCGCGGCGTCGCAGCACCTTGATGACATCACGGATGGCGGCACCCGAGGCGGAGGTGATGACGCCCAGCCGTCGCGGGAACGCGGGAAGGGACTTTTTGCGCTCGTTGTCGAACAGACCCTCCGACTGCAGACGTTTTTTCAATGCCTCGAATTCACGCTGGGCCGAGCCTGCTCCGGCCGGTTCCAGGTGTTCGACGATCAGCTGAAAATCACCGCGTGGTTCGTAGAAGCCGATCCGCGCACGCGCCAGCACCTGCGCGCCGTTGGCGGGTTCGAAGCGCAGCAGCTGTCTTTTGGCCCGAAACAGGGCGCAGCGCACCTGGGCATGGGCATCTTTCAGACTGAAGTACAGATGGCCGGAGCGGGGGCTGGCCAGGTTGGAGATCTCTCCCTCGACCCAGATCAGCGGGAAGCTGCCCTCCAGAACCGCGCGCACCTCCGAGTTCAGGCGGCTGATGCTGAAGATGTCGCGTTGATCGGGGGCGGGAGTTGTCATATTCGGGGGGTGGGGATCCACAGGGTGCCGCGTAACCACTCGTGACGTCGAATCCTCAGGATCACAAGGGATGGATTTCAGCGTATTTCACTGGCTAGCCAGTTTACCGGGTTTGCGTCAAATCCTATAATGTCCGGCTTATCTTCATTCCCAATCTGGAAACGCCCATGCGCCTTGCCCAAGACCAAGAAGCCCTGACTTTCGACGACGTGCTGTTGGTGCCGGCCCGATCCGAGGTGATGCCCAAAGATGTCACCCTGGCGACCCAACTGACGCGCGGGATCGATCTCAATATTCCACTGGTTTCGGCAGCGATGGACACGGTCACCGAGGCCCGCCTGGCGATTGCGATGGCCCTGGCCGGTGGCATCGGCATGGTGCACAAGAATATGACTGCCGCGCAACAGGCTGCCCAGGTGCGGACCGTCAAGCGCTACGAAAGCGGCGTCATCCATGATCCGATCACTATCTCGCCGCACACCAGCGTCGGCGAGGTGCTGGAGCTGACCCGTGCCAACCGGATCTCCGGCGTACCTGTAGTGGATGGTAGCGAACTGGTGGGTATCGTCACGGGACGTGATCTTCGCTTCGAGACCCGCCTGGACGAGAAGGTCAGCTCGATCATGACCCCCAAAGACAGGCTGGTGACGGTGCGCGAGGGAGCGAGCCGCGAAGAGGTCGTGACCAAGCTGCACCAACATCGTATCGAGAAGGTGCTGGTGGTCAATGACAACTTCGATCTGCGCGGACTGATCACGGTAAAGGACATCCAGAAGGCCACTGATTATCCGGACGCCTGTCGTGATTCGCAGGAGCGTCTGCGGGTCGGTGCCGCGGTCGGTGTCGGCGAGGGGACCGAGGTGCGTGTCGAATTACTGGTCGAGGCGGGCGTGGATGTGATCACCGTCGATACCGCCCATGGCCATTCCGTGGGTGTTCTCAACCGGGTCGCCTGGATCAAGAAGCATTTCCCCGATGTTCAGGTCATCGGCGGCAATATCGCGACCGGTGAGGCGGGCCTCGCACTGGTCGAGGCCGGTGCCGACGGCGTCAAGGTGGGTATCGGCCCGGGTTCGATCTGCACCACCCGTATCGTCGCCGGGGTGGGTGTGCCCCAGGTGACCGCGGTCGATAATGTGGTGACCGCGTTGCAGGGTACCGGTGTACCCGTGATCGCGGACGGGGGACTGCGTTACTCCGGCGACATAGCCAAGGTTCTGGTGGCCGGCTCACATTCGGTCATGATCGGCGGTCTGTTCGCCGGTACCGACGAGTCGCCGGGCGAGGTGGAGATCTACCAGGGCCGCTCGTACAAGTCGTACCGTGGCATGGGCTCACTCGGTGCCATGGGGGGACAGCAGGGCTCCAGTGACCGTTATTTCCAGGAAGATACCAAGAAAGACAAGCTGGTGCCGGAAGGCATCGAGGGACGTGTGCCATACAAGGGTCCCCTGATCAATGTAATCACCCAGCTGATCGGTGGTATCCGCTCCAGCATGGGCTACACCGGGTGTGCGTCACTGGATGAGATGCGGACCAAACCCGAATTCGTCCGTGTGACCAATGCCGGTATGCGCGAGTCGCATGTGCACGACGTGCAGATCACCAAGGAAGCGCCGAACTACCGTCGCGACTGATCCGTCCCGGGGAATATCCGCACGCAGATGGCCTGATCGGGGTCGCCGACGTCGCAGGTCTACCAGGCCCTTTATGCCTTTTGCGTTTGCCGAATTCGGAACCGTTTAAATGACTACTGATATCCACGCCCATCGAGTCCTGATCGTCGATTTCGGCTCGCAATACACCCAATTGATCGCACGCCGCGTACGTGAGGCCGGGGTGTATTGTGAGATCTGGCCGTATGACAATTGCGAAGACGCACTCGATGCGCAGAAGCCGGGCGGGATTATCCTGTCCGGCGGACCGGAAACCGTCACCGGTGCGGACACCCCGCGCGCGCCGCAGAGCATCTTCGATAGGGGGGTACCTGTGCTTGGTATCTGCTACGGCATGCAGACCATGGCGGCACAGCTGGGTGGGCGTGTCACCGGCTCGGACAAACATGAATACGGTTATGCGCAGGTGCGCGCGCGCGGCCACTCGCGCCTGTTGCGCGATATCGAGGATTCCACGAGCGCTGAGGGCTGGGGCCTGCTGGACGTCTGGATGAGTCACGGCGACCGCGTGGACGAACTGCCACCCGGGTTCAGCGCGATCTGTACCACGGACAACGCACCGCTCGCGGGTATGGCCGATGAGTCGCGCAACTTCTACGGGCTGCAGTTCCACCCCGAGGTGACCCACACGCGCCAGGGTGGGCGCATCCTCGAGCGCTTCCTGTTCGATATCTGCGGCTGCGAGGCGCTGTGGAATCCGAACAGCATCATCGATGACGGCATCCAGAGTATGCATCAGCAGATCGGTGACGGCCGGGTTGTGCTGGGTCTGTCCGGCGGTGTGGATTCGTCGGTCGTGGCTGCCATGCTGCATCGCGCGGTGGGTGACCGCCTGGTCTGTATCTTTGTCGACAACGGCCTGCTGCGGCTGAATGAAGGCGACCAGGTCATGGCAACCTTCGCAGAGCATATGGGCGTGAACGTAATCCGGGTGGATGCCGAGGAACGTTTTCTCAAGGGGCTCAAAGGCGTCTCGGATCCGGAACAGAAGCGCAAGATCATCGGGAATCTGTTTATCGACATCTTCGAGGAAGAGGCCGCCAAGCTTGATGATGTCGGCTACCTTGCACAGGGCACCATCTATCCGGATGTGATCGAGTCGGCCGGTGCCGCGTCGGGCAAGGCGCATGTCATCAAGTCGCACCACAATGTCGGCGGTCTGCCCGACTACATGAAGCTGGAACTGGTCGAACCGCTGCGTGAGCTGTTCAAGGACGAGGTGCGCCGTGTCGGGGTCAAGCTGGGACTGCCCTCCAAGATGATCTACCGCCATCCATTCCCAGGGCCGGGACTCGGCGTGCGGATTCTTGGCGAGGTGAAAAAGGAGTACGCGGATATCCTGCGCCGGGCAGATGCGATCTTTATCGACGAGTTGGTCAAGGCCCGCCTGTACGACGAGGTCAGTCAGGCATTCGCTGTGTTCCTGCCGGTCAAATCGGTCGGTGTGGTGGGTGATGCGCGGCGTTACGAGTATGTCATCACCCTGCGCGCGGTGAAGACGATCGATTTCATGACCGCCAGTTTCGCCCATCTGCCGTTTGAGTTCCTTGAGCGGGTTTCCAGTCGCATTATCAACGAGGTGAACGGTGTTTCACGCGTCGCCTACGATATCTCCAGCAAGCCGCCGGCCACGATTGAGTGGGAGTGATTTTACGTCTGGCAATGGCTGGCACCTGCAGGTACCAGACGACATATAACACATTGTATTAACTAGAATATTCTCGTTTCTGTCTGGCACCTGCTGGCACTGTCAGGCACCGCCAAGCAAACTTTTTCAATGGTATAAATCATGGTATTGTCGTCCAAAGGATCAGGGCTTCGACAAAATACCATGCTACGCCCTCCAGAGTATTCATGGTATTAAAAATCGTTAAGTCTTTGATAAAAAACTATAAATATCAGTAATTGATGCCATAAATAATCATGGTATTTTCCCCCTAGGGGGAGGACTTGCGATGCTGACGGATACCATGCTGCGAAATTTGAAGCCGCAGGAAAAACTCTACAAGGTGAACGATCGCGATGGGCTCTATGTGGCGGTGACACCAGCGGGAGGCATCTCCTTCAGATACAACTACTCGATCAGCGGTCGACAGGAGACGTTGACGATAGGCCGGTATGGCAAGCGTGGCGTCACGCTTGCAGAAGCACGGGAACGACTCAGCGAAGCAAAGAAGATGATCGCGGCCGGGAAATCACCAGCCAAAGAAAAGGCACGCGACAAGAAGCGTGTGAAGAATGCCGAGACGTTCGGTGCATGGGCCGAAAAATGGCTGCGTGGCTACCAGATGGCTGAGTCGACGCGAGACATGCGCAAGTCGGTGTACACCCGCGAACTGAAAAAGCGGTTTGGAAGTCAAAAGCTGAGTGAAATCACGCATGAGGATTTGCGTGCTTTGACCGATGCCATTGTCGAAAGGGGAGCGCCTGCCACGGCAGTGCATGCCCGTGAAGTGATGTTGCAGGTCTATCGTTGGGCAATCGAACGCGGGCAGAATGTGGAGAATCCGGCGGAAAAGGTGCGTCCGAACACCATCGCCAGATTCGAGCCGCGCGACCGTGCGCTGGCACCAGTAGAGATCGGCCTGATGTATCGGTACATGGACCGGGTGGGAACATCACCGCAATACCGGGCTGCTATCAAGCTCCTACTACTGACCATGGTGAGGAAATCGGAGCTGTCCAATGCGACCTGGTCAGAGATCAATTTCAGCGAGGCGCTTTGGACGATTCCGAAAGAACGGATGAAACGAAGAACTCCGCACCTGGTATTCCTGTCACGCCAGGCCCTCGATATCTTTATCGCGCTGAAGACCTTCGCAGGTGGATCTGAGTACGTGCTTCCCTCCCGGTATGATTCGGACTTGCCTATGAGCGCCGCAACTTTGAATCGTGTTCTAACCTCGACGTATAAGGCTGCGCAGAAAGATGGTGAACAGCTTGGAAAATTTGGCCCGCACGATCTGCGCCGAACCGCCAGTACGCTACTGCATGAGGCGGGTTACAACACTGACTGGATCGAGAAGTGCCTTGCTCATGAGCAGAGGGGAGTGAGGGCCATCTATAACAAAGCCGAGTACCGAGAGCAGCGTACGGCGATGCTGCAAGACTGGGCTGACATGATCGACGAGTGGACTACCGGGCAACGGTAGTTGTAATAGTCGACATCTGAGCTGACAGACAGTGTCAGATTCAGTCTAGCTCCGATCCGGCGAAAGCGGGCGTTCAATCAAGCCGAAAGATAGCGTCCTGATAGTCTCAGATCACCCAGGAAGAGACATAGCAGCGACGAGAAATTGGGAGGAGCGAGTGGCGGGTTACCGATCAGGAACCGGTCGCTCCGCTATGTTGGCCGACAGTCCAGTCCT
>Ga0265306_10001731_pt1 | contig 10614 bp, 9 predicted proteins | sample Helome_3_FD_192493 | JGI IMG/M metagenome (GOLD analysis project Ga0265306, IMG submission 192493) | Marine sediment microbial communities from subtidal zone of North Sea - Hel_20160420 (Illumina Assembly) | ecosystem: Environmental > Aquatic > Marine > Subtidal zone > Sediment ...
TGGTCGTGCTCTATCTCTTCCTGCGCCAGGTGAGCACAACGCTTATCGTCACCGCCTCGGTCCCGTTCTCACTGATGATCACGTTGGGTGCGCTTTACTTCGCGGGGCTGACGCTGAATATCCTCTCAATGATGGGCCTGATGCTTGCGGTCGGAATGCTCGTCGACAATGCCGTTGTTATCACGGAAAGCATATTCCGCCATCGCACCGAGAATCCCGGTAAGCCTTACACGGCCACGCTCGAAGGCGTGAACGAAGTCGGCCTCGCCGTAATCGCCGGTACCGCGACGACAATCATCGTTTTTGCGCCGATCATTTTCGGTGCTCAAACGGACATGACTATTTTCCTTACACATGTTGCCGTGACTATTATCGTCGCGCTGCTGGCGTCACTGCTGATTGCGCAGACGCTCGTACCAATGCTGGCTGCGCGCATGGCCGTACCACCGCAGCCGAAGTCAGGCGCACTGATCAACCGTATCACTGAGCGATATGTCCGTAGCCTGGAGTGGATTCTCGGTCACCGTTGGTGGACGGCGCTCGGTATCTTCATGGTCTGTGTTATTGGCGTGTTGCCAATGGCGCTCGAACTCGTCAAGTTCGACATGTTCCCGCAGGACGTTGGACGCCGCCTGTTTATGCCCTATCACGTAGAGGGACAGCACTCTCTCGAGCGCGTCGAAGCAACGGTCGACAAGATTGAAGAATACCTTTACTCGCGCCAGGAAGAGTTCAACATCCGCTCTATTTACAGTTATTTCGATCAGGAGCGGGCGGAATCGACGATCCTGCTGACCGACGAAGAAGACGCAACGCGGTCGACCAAGGAAATCATCGAACTGATCGAAAAAGACCTGCCGACGATTGCGATCGGCAAGCCGAGCTTTCAATTCGATCAACAAGGCGGCGGCGACGGCTTCACCGTGCAGATCAGCGGGGATTCAACAGAGGTGTTGAACGATCTGAGCCGCAACGTTGTTCGGGCGCTGGCTTCCGTCGAAGGCCTGAAAGACGTGCGCAGCGATGGAGAGTCGGGCGATAAGGAAATTCGCGTCAGCATTGACAGAACCCGCGCGGCCGCGCTCGGGTTATCGACAGCGGAAATTGCTCAATCAGTCAGCATCGCCATGCGCGGCGAATATTTGCGCGAATTCCGCGCTGACACCGGTGAGGTCGAGGTCCGCCTCGCGTTTCGCGCCGACGACAAGCAGAGTATCGAGCAGCTGGCGGACCTGCCTCTGTACACGCCCGATGGCCAGCGGATCACACTCGGTAACGTGGCGTCTTTCCATATAAGCAAGTCACCCGACACGATTCGCCGCACGGATCGTCAAACGGCTGTCATCCTGTCGGCCAACCTTGAAGACGACGTCTCTGCGGACGACGTCAGACCCCGCGTGAACAGCCTCATGGAGCAAATAGACCTTCCCCCGGGTTACAGCTGGAAAGAGGGGCGCGGCTTCGAGCGGCAGGATGAAACAGCGGACATGATGGTCACAAATATCCTCTTGGGAATCGCCTGCATATTCCTGGTGATGGCCGCATTGTTCGAGTCCCTGTTGCTGCCGTTTTCGATCATTCTCGGCTCGATCGTGTTTTCGATTTTTGGCGTCTTCCTGTTTTTTGCCGCAACTGGCACAACGTTTTCTTTTATGGCCATGATAGGCATCATGATTCTGATCGGAGTGGTCGTGAACAACGGCATCGTATTGGTCGACCATGTCAACAACTTGCGGCAGGAAGGAATGCCGCGAGAGAGAGCTATCGTGACCGCCGGACGCGACCGGCTTCGCCCGATCCTGATGACGGTCGCGACGACGATTGTCAGCCTCGCGCCTCTCGCGATGGGTACAACCCAGGTTGGCGGCGATGGCCCTCCGTACTATCCGATGGCCAGGGCCATCATCGGCGGGCTTGCATTCTCGACCGTCGTATCGCTGCTCGTGGTTCCGGCGCTGTACATCTACTTCGACAGCCTCGCCGCCTGGGGCCGAAAAGTCATGCGCACGGCACGCCGCGCGCATGACTCGGTGCAAACATCGGTCGCTACCTAGAACTTTCGGGCGAGCGCCCCAACAGCAAGCCCAAGCAGCAGAAACCAGCTCAGCGAGCCACCGCCGCCAGAGTTCACGACGATCTGGGTCGTTGTCTCGGGCGCGTCTCGTGCCGCATCTTCGAGCGGCAGTATCGATAACTCAGACGTATCTTCCGGTCCGAAACTCGCGACGAACGCGCCATCATATGTGTCGTACAACTCGATCAGAATGTCATAGTTGCCGGTCGGATAGCCCTGGACGAGATCTGTTTCCACAACATATTCATCTGAGCTCGACGCACCGAATATCGTAAAAGTCTCAGTCTCTGCGTACTCGTTCCACTCGCCGTACTCATAGCTCAGGTAGATCACCGCGTAGACGTCGGCAACATCGTAGTAGGTATCCGCGTCAAAAAGCAGATCAATGCCTGCAAAGTAGCCGTCGTGATCCCTGTCCGCGAAAAGCTCCACATCTGCCGTGTAAAACCAGAAGTCCGTATTCGGCAGCGGCGAGTTGTTGCCCGAGGTCTTCTGCTGGCCGGCCGCACGGGTCGATTTGTTGCGATCGCCCGTCAACGTCAACGGCCCGAATTCGTCACGCGATGCTTCCGTGTCGGCTGCCGCTCCGCCCTGGCTGACAAGACCCTGTGACGTAATAGTCAATCGCCCGGTGTCTCCTGTCTCTGTCTCGGCGTGACTCGCGCCTGCGAGGAAGACCGATGCCAGCGTCAGTCCAAAAACAAATAGTGTCCTTCGTTTGAGGTAGTTCATAACCGTGTCCTTTGTTTGCTTACGGCTTCATTAGAGGCCCTGGACACTGAATCGATGCTGAACCTGCAGGCTTCTGTGTATGTCCGTGCGAACATGTTCATCTTGGGTTCAATCAACGACCATTCCGTTCATCAATGATTCAGAAATCTCAAGACGAGCAGCTCGGTAGAGCTGCCGCCTGGCTGATGCTCGGTGTCGGCGGCGGTCTGATGCTTGACCTATGCGCCAAGGAGCTGCTCCGTACCTGCTCATTGCAGCAGCTTGTTCTGTTGCGCAGCCTGATCGACATTTCGATTCTGCTGGCAATTGCCCCCGGGTTCGGTGGCCTGAGATCGCTTCGCTCGGCTACACGGCACCGCTGATGGTGACGGCGCTCGTTGCAGTCAAAGAGTCGCAACAGTGCGCAGACGTTCCGGCAACAAAAAAGGCGGGCTAACGCCCGCCTTCTTCCTAATCAGTGCCGGATCGTTTCAGTCAACATCACCGGCGATAAGACCGGCAACCTGCGACGGCCTGATATGCAACGCCTCGGCGACCTTGTCAAAGAAGTCCACCTCGAGCACGCTCACAGTGCTGTCACTGCGGAACACGTCGGCCAAAGCCTGGATCGTTTCCGTACGATGATTGTCGGACAGTTTCTTGTAAACGCTGCCAAGATACTTGACCAAAGACGCTTCCGCGTAGAGTTCCGAACGCGCTGCGACACGAACGTCAGCGGAGCTGAAGTCCTCACCTGTGCGCTCCTTGAGAATTTCACGGATGCGGTCGACTTCGACCGACTGGATATTGATGTCAGCATCAGCCGCTCTTGCAAGCGTCATCAGCAACACTTCCTTGAATAGCTCGTTCTGCTGGTCTGCACTGACATCAGAGCCGCCGAAGATTTTCAATACGTTCTTGAGGTCTGCGATTGCCATTTAGTTTCTCACTGGTTGATGTTGTTATTTGGCTGCGGTCCCCGCAACTAAGGCAAGCACCGAGTATACACGGCATCGCGAATCAGGTTCATCACTTGGCCGAGGCCGGCTGACAATAATAACCCACAAAATGCGGCAAAATGAAGACGTTTTGTAATCTAATTTTTTCCTTGGAATTTATCGATTTACGAGACATACTGACAGTGAGCTAACAACTGAAAGGAGGTGATCCATGTCGAGTGGGATAACAAAGGTGTCTGGGAAACCGTTGGGTCTGATGCGAAACATGGAACACCGTTACACGCTTCGCTAACCCTCCTTTTCAGATACAGAATCTCACGGAAAGCCGCAGAAATGCGGCTTTCTTTGTTTTCAGAGCGAGATGGCGGCTAATGCCGCCATCCGGCATTAGCGGCTCGAGGCCAACGGCTAACAAGGACTACGTTCTGATAATGGCAGCGAGTGCCGCCAGCACTTTATCGATTTCTGCGCGGCTGTTGTAATGCACCGGCCCGATACGGACGGCACCCCCCGTCTCGTAGATTCCCAAGGTCTTCGCGACTTCGATCGCGTAGTTATGACCGCTCCACGCAAATATGTTCTGCTCCGCAAGAGACCTGGCGATCGCGGCAGATGCGACAGCGTCGTGTGTAAAGGCAACGGTCGGCACACGACGCGCCATTGCGTCCGCCGCGGTAATTCCCTGCACGGTAAAACCATCGAGCTGCGACAATCCGTCGATCAGGCGCTCGGCCAGTGACGTTTCGTAGTCAAGAAGGCAGTCCATTGCCGCATGAAGCACCTGCCGCCGTCCAGAAAACTGCGACCAGCGATCCATATAATCCTGCGCCATCGTGTCACCGATCCAGGCGAAATAGTCGATAGCGGCCGCTACACCGGCGAAGTCTTCATGGCTCTGCGTGCCGGTCTCGAAGCAATCAGGAATCTGTTCCGGTGCAGGCCTGACCTTGTACGGCGGAAGTCGCTCGAGCAATTCTCTGCGACCCCACAGAATGCCCTGGTGTGGCCCGAAAAACTTGTACGCAGAGCAAACCAGGAAATCACAGCCGATCTGTTGAACATCGGTCGCAACGTGAGGCGCCGATTGCACAGCATCGATGTAGGTCATTGCGCCGGCATCGCTTGCTTTGGCGCATATTGCGGCAATATCGTTGATCGTGCCGGTCAGGTTGCTTGCGCCGCCGACACACAGAAGGCGCGTCTTGTCAGTCAGTAAGGTATCGAGGACATCGAGATCGAACTCGAAGGTATCGCGGTTGAATGGCAGCCACTTTACATTCAAGTCCAGGTCACGGGCCAGCAACACCCACGGCCACACGTTGGCATCGTGGTCCATTCTCGACAGAACGATTTCGTCCCCGGGACTCAGCAGGCGACCGATAGAACGCGACATGTGCAGGGTGATCGTCGTCATGTTCTGGCCAAACACGATCTCGTCCGGGGATGGCGCATTCAGGAAGTCCGCCATCGCGACGCGCGCTGAATCGACTATCCGGCCCGCGTCGGCAGAGGACGCGAAGTAGCCCCCGAGGTTGGCGTTGGCATTCAGAAGGCAGTCCGACATGGCGTCGGCCACACCGGCGGGCACCTGCGTGCCGGCAGGATTGTCGAGGTAAATGCGTCGGACGCCGTTGTCCGAGATCGAGAGCGCAGGAAACCGCGACCTCACCGATTCAAGGTCGAATTGCATGAATTAGTCCTGTGGTTTACCGCCCCACTTTTCGCGGTGTGCGTCCTCGGCGCGCTGCCTCACCTTCGCGTGCCGTCGCGTCAGCAGCAGTGAGTTTGGATCACAGACGTCAGGCCGGATTATCCCCAGATCACTGGCAGCATCGAACAGGCTGGGATACCAGCGTTCCCAATTGGGCAATAAGGCCTCAACTTTCTCGCGAAGGGTCATGGCTCGAATGTAACCGAGCAGTCACCCCAAGACAATCGAAAACCTATTCTTCGAGGGAGCGTACGCCAAGCAGGCAGGCAACGAGCAACATCGCACCCAGCACAATGAATTGTGCCTGCGGAATCAGGGTGGTCGTTGCACTGAGCAGTTCCTGCGGAAGCAACGATGACAGGCTGACAACAGCCGCCACGAGCCCGGCCAGCGGCTTGAAGGCAATCACCCCGCCGATCAACGCGGCAACCGGCACCGCAAGGCGCCGGAGCCACAGTCCGCGACGTACCTTCCTGACGACCGCCACGCTAAAGCCATCGTCGGCAATCGGCGCTGACGCGAACATCGTCTCGAGAAACCGATCCTCTGCATCTTTAATTGTCTCAGCCATGTTGATGATCTTTGATGTCAAAACTCGTCCTGATCTTCTCTTTACCACGAAATATCACAGATTTCACTGAGCCCACCGGCATCGACGTCGCGTCGCTGATTTCCCGGTGCGACAAACCACATGCGTAGGACATAACCATGATCGCGCGCTCCTGGTCAGTAAGTACCGCGAGAAACTTGTCCAGGTCCGTCACCTCGTCATGTTGGACGCTATAGCCTGGTCCGTTCATTTCGGTCGCATGTCCAGCCTGTTCGAGAATCTCCACATAGCGCTTCGATTTTCGTTTCGACTGCAAGAACGTCGTGTACGCGACTTTCAGCAGCCAGCCGATGAACGATCCTCGCCCGGAGAACGTCTGTAACTTGTCCCATGCGTGCATGAAGCAGTCCTGCGACAGGTCGTCTGCTGTTGCGATATCACCGGTCAACTTGCGCAGGAAATTACGAACCTGCGACTGGTGGCGTCGCACCAGCTCGCCGAAAGCAGCGGTATCCTGTGCAGATACGACTCTTGCGACGAGCTGATGATCATCACCGGTCCTCAAAACAGGCTGTCCGGTTACTGACCACGTTCCGTAAAACGATACAGAATCATGTACGCAATACCGATCGCAAACGGGAATGCCGCGCCTGCCAAAGTGCCGCGCAATGCTCCGCCACTTGGATCCGGAACTGCGAAAGCGATCAGTACCAGGCCAACCGCGATCGCCATCCAGATAACACCGAGTCGCAGGTCCTTATCCTTGCTGGCTTTAGGGTGGCCCAGTCGGTCGATGATTTCCGGTGTGAGCTCATGGCCCTTTTCGAGCGCAATGCGAAATGTCTCTTGCATTTCGCGGCGGGCGCGATAGCGAAACCAAAACAGTACGCAAAAGACGACCGTCAGTCCCAGGAACATCGAAATCGGTACCCATTCTACATTTTCCACTTTATTGCTCCATTAGTGATGTTTAGCTTGCTTTCACTGGGTAGATGCGCGCCGCCGTGATTTTGGATGCAAGAAAATAACCCGCTGTTTTTATTAACATAATTATAGCAGGCCTGGTGCCACGAACACTCGAAGCCCAGTCATATGAGACGCTCTCCCGGTCAACCGAGAATAGAGATCAACGTTCTAAGCAAGAACCGTGGTGGAAACGACTCTGGGGCTAGCGATAGCGGCCCTGGATCTTCGCCAATTCTTCTTTTCCGGGATTCAGTTCGTCGAGCGGCAACTTCGATAACGGCGTGTCAACATTGCCCATGAGCTCGTGCATTTCGTCACGCGACTCATCAGCATACAACAGACCGGTGGTAATCTCGCCCGCGTTGAAACGCTCGCGAAGATACTTGAATGCTGCTGCCCGGCTGGTCGGGTCGTAACCGCGATCTACTTTGCGCAAAACAATGGTATCGCCACCGTGCAGGTGGATCGGCATTGCTTCGCCCTCGTCGTAAGACGCCTTGATCTCTTCCGACGGATGAATGTAGTCGACGTTGACGACGTGATTGTAGTGCTGTCGCGTGTGCGCGTAACTCTTGGTTGACCCCTCGTGGTCATTGAATGTGACGCACGGGCTGATGATGTCGACAAGGGAGAAGCCACTGTGCAGAAGCGCGCCCTTCAGCAGAGGCACGAGCTGCTCCTTGTCACCTGAGAAACTGCGCGCGATATAAGTCGCGCCGAGACTCAGAGCCGTGCTCACGGGGTCTATCGGTTCCTGTTGGTTCGGCAGTCCTTTCTTTGGCAAGGTGCCGATATCGGCCGACGCCGAGAACTGGCCCTTGGTCAATCCATACACACCGTTATTCTCGATGACGTAACACATATTCAGGTTGCGCCGGATCGCGTGGACGAATTGACCCACACCTATCGACAATGAATCGCCGTCACCCGAAACCCCAATGTACATCAGATCGCGGTTCGCCGCGTTGGCACCCGTGGTGACGGATGGCATGCGTCCATGAACAGAATTAAATCCATGTGCCTGATGGACGAAGTAGGCCGGCGTTTTTGACGAACAACCGATTCCGCTCATCTTCGCCAGCATATGAGGTTCGATATCGAGCTCGAAAACTGCCTGAATAATCGCGGCCGTTACCGAATCGTGGCCGCATCCGGCACACAGGGTCGATACGGAGCCCTCGTAGTCCCGTGACGTGAGCCCCAGCTTGTTTTTCGATAAGCCCGGATGGGAGATCTTCGGTTTTGCTATGTAGGTCACAGTCGTTAGTCCTTGGTCAGGCTGCGCGCCCTTTCGCGATCTCCTCGAGTACTTTCTCAACGACGAAGCCGGCGTTGATCGGCATGCCATTGTAATGCAGCAGCGGCACCAATTTGTTTTGATCCGCATCAATATCATTGATCAGCAATGTACGAAGCTGCGCGTCGCGGTTCTGTTCAACAACATAAACAACGTCGTGCTTCACGATAAAATCGCGCACCGCGTCTGTGAACGGGAATGCTTTGACGCGACAATAATTAAGACCAATATTCTCGGCTTCCAGGCGATCAAGCGCTTCCTTGCAAGCGCCATCGCCGCTGCCAAAAGTCAGAATTGCCGCCTTGTTGAATTTCGAGAAACGGATTTCCGCCTCCGGAACCAACGTTCTTGCCGTTTCCCATTTCACCAGCAAACGATCGACGACATCCTGGTAGTCGTCTGAGTTTTCTGTATATGCACCCAATTTTGTATGGCCCGATCCACGCGTAAAATACGCGCCCTTGGGATGTTCGCCCGGGAGCGTACGATACGGAATGCCATCACCGTCAACGTCGAGATAGCGATGGAACCTGTCCATCTGTTCGAGCTCTTCGGCGCCCAGGACTTTGCCGCGATCGGGAACGTAGTCTTCGTCCCATTCGAGCTCCGGCACCATCCAGTCGTTCATGCCGATGTCGAGATCCGACAACACCATAATCGGCGTTTGCAGTCGCTCGGAAAGATCGAATGCCGTCACTGCCATATGGAAACATTCTGAAGGATCGGCAGGAAATAGCAGCACGTGCATTGTGTCGCCGTGCGATGCATAGGCGCAACTGATGATGTCGCACTGTTGTGTGCGCGTCGGCATGCCCGTCGACGGGCCCGTTCGCTGCACATTAAAAATTACCGCTGGAATCTCTGCGTAATAAGCGAAGCCGATGAACTCGCTCATCAGCGAGATGCCGGGACCACTGGTTGGCGTAAACGAGCGAGCGCCCATCCAGTTCGCGCCCAGCACCATGCCGATCGCCGCCAGCTCGTCTTCCGCCTGAATAATGCAGTAGGTTCGTTTGTCGGTTTCCGGGTCGACCCTGTACATCAGGCAAAAGTCCCGGAAAGCATCCATCAATGACGTTGAAGGAGTGATCGGATACCAGGCGCCGACGGTTGCCCCAGCGTACATGCAGCCGAGCCCCGCGGCCGTGTTGCCGTCGATAACGATATGCCGGTTGGTCGCGTCCATCTTCTCGACGCGCATCGGCAGCGGGCAGGGAAAATGCCCGGTCGCATAGTCATAACCCAGCCGTATTGCCTCCATGTTGGAGTCAATCAACTTCTTCTTATCGGCGAAGGTTTCTTCAAGCAAGGTGGTGATGATTTCGACATCGATGTCGAGCAGTGCGGCGATGGCCCCAACATAGGCGATGTTCTTCATCAGTATCCGTGCCCGGGCACCATCGAAATGCTCGTTACACATCCGGGAAAAAGGAATGCCGATGACCGTGATGTCGTCGCGGTCCAAAAAGCTGCTGCGCGGCCATGTCGAGTCATAGATCAGCCAGCCGCCGGGCGTGACGTCGGCCAAATCCTTGGCGTAGGTCTGCGCGTTCATCGCAACCATGACATCGACACGGTTCGAGCGTGATTGGTAGCCGTCGCCAGTTACACGAATCTCGTACCAGGTCGGCAGGCCCTGAATATTCGACGGAAAGTAGTTCTTGCCGACAACCGGCACACCCATTCGAAAGATCGACTTGCGCAGTAGTCCGTTCGCGCTTGCGGAGCCCGTGCCGTTAACTGTCGCGATCTTGATAACAACGTCGTTTACCGTGGCCACAGGAACCCCTTAAGCACCTGAGCCGCCCGTAGCGGTCTTGGGCTCGTCAATCGGAGACTCGTCCAGTGCATACGGCACCAGGATGGTCGACTTCTGCATATCCCACGCACCGGTCGGACAGCGTTCGGCGCAGAGACTGCAGTGAACGCAGAGATCCTCATCTTTGACCATGACCCTGGCCGTATGCGGCAAGCCGTCGGAGACGTACAAGGCCTGCTCCGTATTATCCGCCGGAGCCGACAGCCTGGTACGCAACTCGTCCTCATCGCCGTTCTGAGTGATCGTCAGGCAATTCACAGGACAAATATCGACGCAAGCGTCGCACTCGATACAGAGACTTTCCGTAAACACGGTTTGTATGTCGCAATTCAGACAACGCTCAACTTCTTCGATCGTCTGTTCAACGGTAAACCCGAGCTCGACTTCGATATCGAGCTTCTTGAAGCGCTGCTTGAGGTCAACATGCGGCATCAATCGTCGCGAAGCCGGGTTGTAGTCGTTTGAGAAACTCCACTCGTGCATGCCCATCTTCTGGCTCGCCAGGTTAATACCGGGCGGCAGACGAT
>Ga0265306_10001733_pt1 | contig 10612 bp, 9 predicted proteins | sample Helome_3_FD_192493 | JGI IMG/M metagenome (GOLD analysis project Ga0265306, IMG submission 192493) | Marine sediment microbial communities from subtidal zone of North Sea - Hel_20160420 (Illumina Assembly) | ecosystem: Environmental > Aquatic > Marine > Subtidal zone > Sediment ...
GTCGACTTCGTAAAGCAGCCCCCCGAACGAAGCGAACCACCAAGTCGAACCATCGCGAACGCCTTTCTCGGTGATGGGATCGTCGACTACGTCGAAGAACGACGGGCTGCGCCGGATTCGATCGAGCGCGCCGTCCGGCTTCAGATGAACGTTGATTGCGGTCCCGTCCCCGCAGAGCATTCCAAAACGGACGGCGCCGGCTGGGAATACCGCGGCGCATCCAGCGGTCTGGACTTCGGCAGCCATCTGCCTCGTTTGGAGATCCACGACCGACACCGAGGACCCCGGGGACTGGTTGAGCACCACCATAAACCGGTCGCCGTCGAGCATCCCGACCAGAGCGATGCCAGTCCCCGTGTCAGCCGCCCTGGGCGGTACCTCAACCTCGCCCTTCACCTCCAGGCTGCGTGAGTCGTAGATGACCAGATAGTCGTGCCGCTCCCCGCGGTGACCACGGGAGTAGGTCGTGTCGACGTTGTAGATTTCGCCGCGCGCGCGCGACCAGAGCGGTGCCCTGGGGCTGACCTGCAGGCCGCTGTCGATCGCCCCCAGCATTCGCCCGCTGTCCCCATCGAAAAGAGCCGAGTGACGAAACAGTCGATCGGGCACCCAGAGCCAATGGTCTCCCGCCCTTTCGGGGAGTCGCATCACCTGGCCCACGTCCTCGGGAGGGAGCTCGGCCCCTACACGGACCGCCAGCGCGAGCAGCCCGGCACCGAGCACGATCGACCCGAGAAGCTTGGCCCGGCGGCGCATGAAAAAGGTGGTACTCGATATGCCTGCACTCTGGCAACACCCTCTGCGGCGGCGTTAGAATCCGGCGTCCCTCCGGAACTCCAGGCACTGCTTGCTTCCGCGCTCGAAGTCTCGGCAAGTCGTTCCGCGAATCTCGTAGATTCGGCACGCATGCGCGCTCGCGGCGGTCCCCAGGTGCACACATGACCCATCGTCCCGTGCCGCAAACCCCAGCATTCCAAAATGGCCGGGCTGCACGGCTTCGGCGATGTCGTCGCGACCGAGCGCTCGCCAGCGCAGCAAGTCCTCGGCCGGAATCAAGATGCGGCCGTCGGTCGCTGTTCGGCAGCAGGCGCCACAGCTCAGGCAGTCGAGAGCATCGTCCATCGAGGGGGAGTATGACGCGGCCCACCGTACGCGCACGCGGTGGACTTTGCGCGGGAAGCGTGATCTAGTCAGATGAATGCGGAATTGGATCCTCTGCGTAGCCATGCTGTTGAGCTGCAAGCCGACGCCGCCGAAGGACGAGGTCGTGTTGCCCAAGGTCGAGCCCGACACCGTCGTCGTTTCCTGGAGTGTGATCAGTCGAAGTGCGGGGCGGCGAAGCACCCACGTCGTGCTCGAGGCCAGTCGCGAGCTGATCACGACGACACGGTCCGCCGACGGCACGATGATGACGGTGAGCCGCACCGTCTCCGAAGAAGCCTACGCGAATCTCGTCGGCAAGCTGCGGGCCCTGGACTGCTGCTCGCTCCCATCGACGGCCGAGGATCGCGTCCACCCGGAGGAAGCCAAGCCGCAGCTCGAGATCAACTTCGGTGACAAGCGATGCGAAATCGAGCGATGGGATCGAGAGTGGCGCGAGGGGCGCGCTCAGCAGTGCGGGTTCGCGTTCGCGAGGCTTCACGGCAGCGGTTTCGTGCCGGACGCGCCGGTCGACGGGCCTGAGCCCTAGCCGTATGCTCGAGCCCGATGCCCTCGAAGTATTTCTGCGCCCATTGCAACCAAGCGTTCGTTCCCGAAACGTCCGACGCGAAACCACGCTGCCCTCGCTGCATGCGTAGGGCAGGGGTCGAGCCGGCGCAGCAAGCCGTGCCGCAGGGCCAGGCGCGCCGTCCCTGGGTTCTCATCGTCGCGCTCCTGATCGTCGGACTGGGTGTTGGGTACGGCCTGTACGTCGCGACGAGGGTGGCGCTCGAGGAGACCCCACCGCTGAGGCCGCTGACGGCGATGGAGCTCGCCGCCTATTTGGAGCGCGATCAAATTCGAGTCGGCCCTTACGAGTCGCTGATGATGCTGAACGGCGAGGTCGACGACTGGCCCGAAGGTGCGGCCGAGATTTCGGCCAAGATGCAGGCAGCCTCGGCGCGCTGGTCGCTCGAACGGCCGCTCTCACGCGAGCTGCTCGGCGCAGGCCCGACTCTCGCGATGATCGATTCGGCGGAGGGGCGCGTGAAGCTCTATCCACTCGAAACGGCGACGGCGATGACTGCACTCCTGCGTGCACGCGGCGTCAACGCGATGGTGGCGGAGACCTGGGAGCTAAGAGGGACGGCTGCGCCGTCCGATCCCTCAGGCATGTTGGGTTACTTCGTGGTGGCGGTCTACGAGTCACCGGCTGCAGCCGAGCCGTCGGCTTTTCTGGATCCATGGGGTGGCGGCGAGGTCGAGCCCGCGTCGGTTCGAGTGCTTCGGGATACCGAAGTTTTGGCGGCCGCTCTGGGGACCGAGGCAGCGAGGCTCTTCACCCGCTCTGGAGACGGAGCCAGGTCGCTTCCGATGGTTGAGACCGCGCTCGTTCTCGACCCGGTCTCGCCGTCGCTGCGCGGGGTGAACGCGACGATCCTGCTGGAGTCCGGGGGCGTCGATCAGGCGGTGAGGGAGTTCGAAGCCGCGGCCCAGCTGCGACCGGACGGGCCGCGCAAGCTCAACATGGTGCAGCTCCATCTCGCGCAAGCGAGCATGCTCGAGATGAACGGCCAGCGAGACGCAGCCCAAGCAGAGTTCAATCGCGGGAGCCGAATCGTCGGAGAAGCCATCGAGAGCTGGCCTCGCTACGCCCGTGCACACGTCCTGTTGGCGTCGATCTATCTCGGGAACGACGAATTAGAGCGGGCGAGGCTGGAGCTCGAAGCTGCAGAGGCCCTCAGCCAGGATGCTCCGCTGCTCTGGTCGATCTGGGCCCAGTATCATTTGTCGGTGAACGATCCAATCACCGCCGCCGCAAACATGAAGCGGGCGGCGAGCCTTGACCCAGACAACTGGCAGCTCCGGCTTCAAACCGCCCGCGTCTTGCAGGGTGCGGACGATGACGAAGGCGCAAAGGAGAACCTCTCCGCCGCCATGCAGATGGTGACCCCGGAGAAACGCGCGGACGTTAGGCGTTTCATCGAACGGATGATGGGGCCGGACGCCTTGGGCGACGCGCCCTCACCAGCTTCGGAGGATGCTCCAGGCGATCCGGCCTTGATGCTTGGTGATCCGACGAACCTGCGGCTTCGCGACCCGGGCGAGAGCTTGAAGCTCGAGTTCGACGAATAGAAGGTCAAGCGGGAGTAGACAAGCCTGGCTGGTCGATGCTGCTCACCGACAAGATGCGCTTCCACAGCGCGTCGCGCCCATCGCCGGTCACCGAGCTGTACCCGATGAGCGGCCGGTCGAGCTCGCGCCGAAGGGTCGTCACGGCGAGCTTTCGCTTGCTGGACGGCAGCTTGTCGGTCTTCGTCGCGACGAGGATCGGGGTGACCTCGATGCTGTCGAGAAACTCGAGCAGTTGCAGGTCGTCGTCCTGCGCGCCGCGCCGAATGTCGATGATCACGATTGCCGCTCGTAGGCCTGGCCGCTCGCGGAGGAAGCCTTCGATGAGCGGACCCCAGGCTCGGCGTTCAGCCTTGCTGCGCTGCGCATAGCCGTAGCCGGGCAGATCGACTAAATCCAAATGGGCCTCGTCGTCGTTGGTCCGAATCCGCACACGAAAGATATTGATCGCGCGCGTGCAGCCTGGTGCGCCGCTCGTGCGAACGAGCTTCTTGCGGAGGACTAGATTGTTGATCAGGCTCGACTTGCCCACATTCGAACGCCCTGCGAACGCGACCTCTGCAAAGGTCGGCGCAGGCAACTGTCCGAGCGCGGTCGCTCCCGCGACGAATTCAGCGTCGAGCACATGCATAGCGGGCGTTGTAGCGCTACTTGGAGGTCACGCACGCGCGCGGCGGCGGATAGCGGCTCGAAGGTCGCGAAGCTCAGGTGAGCCAAGGGCGGCGACGACCGCGACGTAACTCAACAGGCCCGCGACGACGGTTGCGGCAAATATCGCGAGGTTGCGCGGATCATTGCCGCCCAACTCCCATTCGCCGAGGCCGGCGAGAGCCCACACGACCAGGCCCATCACCCCACTTGCGACCAGCACCCGAAGCACGCTGGCGGTCACCTCCGACATGCCGAGGTTTCCCGAGCGCCGCCGCAGTAGCCAAAGGAGCGCAACGAGCTGAACGATGGCCGCCGCGGTTGTGGCGGCGGCGAGGCCGGCATGCTGCATGGGGCCCATCAAAGCCAGGCTGAGGCTCATGAAGGCCACGAGATTCAACGCGCTGGCGATCACCGGAGTCCGCGTGTCGTTGTGTGCGTGGAACATCGGGACGATGGTGCGCACCGAGGCGACCGCCCAAATGCCGGCTGCCTGCCAAACCAGCGACCGCGTGGTTTCGTGGATCGCCGCAGCGTCATAGCGCCCACGCCCAAAGAATACCGTTGCCGCTGGCTCCGCCAGGACCGCCAGCGCAACCGCCGCAGGGATTGCAACGAAGAGAGAAAGCCGAAACGCGTGCCGAAAGAGGCGCTTGGCTTCGTCCTCATCGCCATGCGCAACCGCCTCGCTCAGGGAGGGAAGGGCGGCCGATGCGATGGCCAGTGCAAACATGCCTTGGGGGATCTCCGCCAAGCGCTGACCGTAGTAGAGGTAACTTACGCTACCGGTGGGCAGAAAGGACGCCAAGAGTCGCGAGAGCAGCACGTTGACCTGGTAGACCCCGAGACCTGCGAGCAGCGGCACCATCAGGCGCGCGCACTTGCGCACGTAGACGTCGTTGAAGCCGAAGGTCGGGCGGACCATCAGCCCTTCTTTGCGGAGTGCCGGAAGCTGCGCGACGACTTGAAGCCCGCCGCCGACCAGCGCGCCGGCGGCCAGCGAGAAGATCCCTGGCCATCCCAGCTCGCGAAGCATCGGCGCGAGGATCAGCGCAGCGGCGATGAGCGAAATGTTGAGGAGGGCAGGCGCGAAGGCAGGCGCAGCGAATCGCTTGCTCGCATAGAGAGCGCCCATCATCAGCGCGGAAATGCCCATCAGAAAGATGTACGGAAAGAGCATTCGAGTCAGCGACACCGTGGTTTCGAAGAGCGCATCGTCGCGCTGAAAGCCCCAGGCGTAAGCTTTGACGATCCACGGGGCGCCCAGAACGCCGACGAGGGTCACCAAGAAGAGGACGACCGCCATCGTGCCGATCAAGTTTCGGTAAAATTCTTTTGCGCGAGTCATGCCCTGGCGTTCACGTACTTCGGTGAACACGGGAACGAACGCCGCCGAAACGGCCCCCTCGCCCAGCAAGACGCGAAGAGCGTTGGGGATTGTGAAGGCGAGCCAGAACGCATCCGTTGCCGCCAATGCAAAGACCGCAGCGACGACCGCGTCCCGAACCGCGCCCAAGATCCGCGAGGAAAGAGTGCCCGTCGCCACGACGCCGGCGCGGCGAACGATCTCACCCCCGGCCGTTTTACTTGGCGTCGCAGACATCGGCGGAAGGATGCGCCCGAGGCCCCGATCGCGGCAAGAAAGGAGGACCGGTCAGCTCGCGCTCAGCAGGCCTTGAAGTTGGGCGATTTCGACGGTGTACGAGGTGCCGCAGTAGTCGCAGCCAATGCTCAGCGGCTCGCCCTCGTCGACGAGCTCTTGAATGTCCGTTCGATTCAGAACGCTGAGGGTGGTCATCACCCTGACCTGGCTGCACTGACATCCGAAGCGAATATCGCTGCTCTGCAACCAGGTGAAGGGCATGCCTTCGAAGATTTGCTCGACCAGCTGGGACGGTGAGCTGTCCGAGGCCTGCAGGCGATCGCGAATCTCGACGAAGTGTTCGAGGCGCTTGGTCATGGTCTCCATGGCGGCCTCTGCCTCCACGGCCTCGGGAAGGAGCTGCACGACGTAGCCGCCGGCCGCGGGGGCTCGGGCTGCCATCACCGATCCCAAAGAAATCATCGACACGATTTGCTCCGATAACTGCATGTAACGCATGAACCCCTCCGAGAGATTCCCGTTTTCGGGCAACTCGACCACCCCGCGGTGCAGATCGGCGTTGGGGAGCGTTCTCATCATTTGTAGCGTCGCGCGCGTTTTGCGGATGTCGGCGGGCGCCTCTCCAGAGCCTTTTTGGAAAAGCCCGCGTGTCCAGCCGTCGGGGTGGGAGTCGGCGATCAGCTGTCCGGCGTTGTCTTCGAAGCGTACGATGCACTGGACGCGGAGCGAGGGCGCCATCGTTTCCCGGTAGAGCACCGCAGCGGTCAGCAAATCGGCCATATCCTGAGCGGCGAGTCCGGATAGCTCCTGGGCTGAGATGACGGCTTCGGCCGTATCGGTCGTGCGTGCGGCGACGATCCGAAAAGCCCCGTCGTTGGTCATGGCACGCACCACCCTGTCAGTTTCGGGCATGTTTCCTCTTCAAGCGCATTGGCGATTGTTTGGCAAGCGCTACTCTTGGGCTGGGAGTAGCACATGACAACGCACCAAATCGTTCTCATTCCGGGTGACGGAATCGGCCCGGAAGTAGCGGCAGCGACCACCCGGGTCCTTCAGGCAGCCAAGGCGCCGCTAAAATGGGTCGAGCATCACGCCGGCGTGGCGGCGCTCGAGACGCTCGGCGAGGTGTTGCCCGAACGGACGCTCGACGCCGTGCGTGAACACGGGCTCGCGCTCAAGGGGCCCTGCACGACGCCCGTAGGCAAGGGCTTCACCTCCGTGAACGTGCAGCTTCGCAAGCGGCTCGACCTCTACGCGGCCGTTCGGCCAATCCGAAACCTTCCCGGCATCGCGACGCGGTATCAAGACGTCGATCTCGTCGTGATTCGCGAGAACACCGAGGGGCTCTACAGCGGCATCGAAAACGAAGTCACCAAAGGCGTCGTGACCAGCCTCAAGGTCGCGACCGAGGCCGCGTCTCGGCGAATTGCCCACTGGGCTTTCCAATATGCGCGTGACCGAGGCCGCAAGAAGGTCACCGTGATGCACAAGGCGAACATCATGAAGTTGACCGATGGGATGTTCATTCGATGCGCCCGCGAGATCCAAGAAGAAGAGGGCTTCACCGACATCGAATATCAAGAGGTCATCATCGATGCCGGCTGCATGAAGTTGGTGCAAGACCCGACGCAGTTCGACATCCTCCTGCTGGAGAATCTCTATGGTGATGTTCTGAGCGACCTCTGCGCGGGCTTCGTCGGTGGCTTGGGCGTGATTCCTGGCGCAAACATCGGTGAACAGTACGCCGTGTTCGAGGCGGTCCATGGCTCGGCGCCCGACATCGCTGGCAAAGGCATTGCGAACCCGCTCGCGCTGATCATGTCGGCGGTGATGCTGCTCAACCACATCGCCGACACCCGCGGCGATGAGACATGTCGAGCGTCGGCGGTGCGAATTCGCGACGCCTACAACCAGGCCCTTGCCGATGGCCAAAAGACGGGGGACCTCAGAGGCACGCTCGACACCGAGGGATTCGCCTCTGCGGTCATCGAGCGAATCGAAGGCTAGTCGTCCGTCTCTCGAACACCGCCACTTCCCCCCGCGACCCGAAGGAGCGGCGGGAGGACGATGAGGGTGGCCACCAGGCAGCCGCCGATCGTGATGGCGATGAGCTCTCCGAAGTTGCGGACCGGAACGAAGCCGCTCAAGAGCAAAACTGAAAAGCCAGCCATCAAGGTCACGCAGGAAATCACGATCGCTCGGCCGGTACCACGCGCAGCCCGCACCAGCGCAGCTTCACGTCCGATCCCGTGTTGCATCTCTTCGCGGAATCGCGCCAGGACGTGAATGGTTCCGTTGACCGCGAGGCCGAGGCTGATCGAGAAGATGATGACGGTCGAGACGTTCAGAGGGATCTCGCGCCAGACCATATAGGCCATCGTTGCCACCAAGGGGATCAGGTTCGGCGGGATACTCAGCAAGCCGAGGCGAATGCTGCGGAGGAAGAACGCGATCAGCAGGAAGATGATCACGACGGCGACGAATAGGCTTCCGAGCAGGTCGTTGACGACGGCCGCTTGCCCGCGGGAGCCTGTGTAGGCCTCTCCGGTGTACGAGACCGACACGGTGTCGTCGCCTCGGAGGCTGCCTTCGATCACGTTCTCGAGGATATCGAGGAAGCGCATCGTCGCCTGTGCCCCAACGTCGCGCAGCTTGAACTGAATGCGCGCCTTCTTGCCGTCTTCGGTCAGCCACGCGTTGAGCGGGCTTGGCTGACGCTGGCTCATCATGGTGACGAGGCCCTTGACCTGCTTCTTGCTCTTGAAGAACTCCGAGCGAACCGTCGGGTCGTCGGCAAGGAGGGCGTAGGACTCTCGCAGCATGTCGCCGTAGCTGAGGCTTCGAATGACTTCCGGGCGAAGCGCCGCCCAGTTTCGGATGCGCTGAATCTTCTGAACCATCTTCGGGTCCATGAAGTGGTCTTCTTCGGTGCTCTCGATCACGACCTCGAGCGGACGGACGCCTGCGAGTTTCTCTTCGATTAGAAGGGTGGTCGTGTAGACGGGGTCGGTTTCGTCGAACTGGTCGAGCAAGGCGTGGTCGACCGTGATTTGGCTCGCGACGTAGGCCGCCCCGGCAGTGAATAGAGCGGTTACACCGAGCACGGCCCAGCGCCAACGAAGCAGCCTTGCGACGAGCCCAGTGGTCACGTTCGTGAACATGCTCGTTCGTTCTCTGCGGACATCGGAGCGCTTTGGCGGGGTGGCCCAGGTGAGAATCGCGGGCACGAAGGTGATAATGACCACGTACGACACCATGACGCCGAGAGCGGAGGTGATGCCGAAGTGTCGAAGCATCACCGTCTTCGAAACGACGAGTGACCCGAGGCCGGCCGCGGTCGTCGCAGAGGTCAGCATGCAGGCCACGGCAATCGCGCGAACCGTGCGTCGACCTGCGGCCTGTCGGTCCGGGTCGTCGTCCGCCTGCACCTCGTCGCGATAGCGCTGAATCAAATGCGTCGCGTCGCTGATCCCTATGATGATCAGAAGCGGCACGATCACGTTATTCAGGATGTTCATTGGCTCGCCAAAGAGCCCCATCCCCCCAACCGTCACCAAGGCGGTGATGGCGACAGCCCCGAGTGGAAGCAAGACACCTGGCATCCATCGAAACGAAATGGTCAACAAAATCAAGCAAACCAATACGGTCAGAGGGATCAAGCGCAGGTTGTCCGCGCGCATCTTGCTGACGATGACGCTGCGAAGATACGGGAGGCCCCCGACGTGCACATCGATGCCTCGAAACTCCGGGCGCTCCAGCGAGTCGCGAAGGTCATCCATCGCCGCGCGCATCTCTTTGGGGTCGAGCTCGCGCAGTTGGAGTGCAACGCCCGCCACCGTGTGGTCCTCGTCGATCAGCCGGCCGACCAAAAGAGGGTTGCTCGAGATGGCGCCTGCGAGCTCGGTGGCCTCTTGTTCGGTGACCTCGGTTCCCTCAACGATTGGATCGGTTTGCAGCTCCGCCGACAGGGCAGGACCGACCTTGGCAATGCCACCGGGGAAGCGATCGGGATCGCTTTCGATGATGTCGAGAAGCGCGTTGAACACGGCGTCTTCGAGATTCCCCTGTGCGTCCAGTTGGTCGTCCGATTCGTCGAGGGAATCGAGATCGTCCAGGTCATCGAGATCATCGAGGTCACCGTCGTCGTCCGGCCCGCCGACCTCCTGGAGGCCGTCGAGGTCCTCTAGCTCCCCAGGAGCTTCGTCGGGGGCCGCTTTGACCCGGCGCGGGATGTTGAGGGTGGTGATGCCGGCGACCTTCTCGACCCAGGGCTTCTCTGCGAAGTAGAGCGAGATGTCGTGAATCTTTTGAAGCGTGTCCCGGCTGAGGACGTCGTCGGCCTCGACCAGAATGAGCACCGCCTCTCGCCGTTTCCCAAACCATTCCTCGAAGCGCTGCTGGATCAGCGCGTACTCTTCACCCTCGAATGAGGACAGCAGGCTTTCCGGCGCTGGATCGGCCGTGAGCTTCGGGATCTGAGTCACGAAGGCGACCGTCACCAGGACCGAGACCCAGACGACGAGCTTCCGACGCTCCGTGACGAGCTTGGCAAGCCAATCCAAGGTTTGCTGGCGTCGGGACACGGGCCTGTATGCCTGGAAGAAGCGGGTCTCGCAAGGTTCTTGCGACCGGCTTGACAGCCCCCCAGGGCAGGGCTACCACGCGCGTCCCTACGGGGAGGATATACGAGTGGCCAACCACGCCTCAGCAAAAAAGAGAGCCCGCCAGACGATCAAGCGAACCGCGCGCAACCGTCACATCCGCACCAACGTGCGAACCTGCGTGAAGCGCGTGCGCACCGCAATCGAGACCGGCGATGCCGCAGCAGCGAAGAAAGCGCTCATCGAGGCCGTGACCCATATCGATGGCGCGGTCTCGAAGGGCATCTACCACCGGAAGACCGGGTCGCGGTACATCGCCAGGCTGACCCACCAGGTCAACGTCCTCGGGAACTGAGCGCCGGGCTTCGGGTCGATTTCGGTCCAGCCCGTTCCCGGGTCGCGTGGACCGGTCAAGGAGCGTCGGCACAGAGCTCGAGCACCGCGTCCTCGAGGATCAGGTCGGGGGGGCGCTTGCTGCTCTTGAGAG
>Ga0265306_10001734_pt1 | contig 10612 bp, 7 predicted proteins | sample Helome_3_FD_192493 | JGI IMG/M metagenome (GOLD analysis project Ga0265306, IMG submission 192493) | Marine sediment microbial communities from subtidal zone of North Sea - Hel_20160420 (Illumina Assembly) | ecosystem: Environmental > Aquatic > Marine > Subtidal zone > Sediment ...
CGATGACGTCACGAATTTCCTCCAGATATTCCTGATCGCATTGTCTTTCCAGGGTAATTTCGTCAATTTTGGCGTCTTTACCTTCCTTTTGTGCATGCATCCTTAAGGCCGAGGCCAGCACCTGGACCTCCTTTTTACCACCGGCTTCACACACCGTAACGCATTCGTTGCAGCCGAGAATCAGGATGCTTTGATGATTTTTGAGGTGCTCGATGATCTCCTCAACCGGTTTTTTGTCAGCAACTATCATATGACGTGACCTCTCTTTTTTTGGTTTGCCCGTTGGCCTGTTTACCCGTTATCAAATTTTTGCCAAACCGGCCAACGGGAAACTGGCTAACCGACCAACCTATATTTTATGCCGCTTTACTTTTGGCCAGCTTGAGCGGATTGGGCCCAAGCTCTTTTATAATTTCAGTGAACTCGGTGGCGTATTTGGCAAATAACGGGCCTTCGCTGGAGGAAAGATTATACATTTTAGCCCGTTCGCCGCCGACCCCGATGGTATCCAGGATTTGACTGGCCTGCACCACCCGCCTTTTAGCCATCAGGTTGCCGGAATTAAAATGGCATTCGCCCTCCAGGCACCCGATCACGCAGGCGCCATCCGCGCCCTTTTCCATGGCCCTCAGGATGTGGATGACATCAACTTTGCCGGTACACGGAACTCGAACGATTTTTATGTTCGTCGGATAATTTAATCGCATCGAACCTGCCAGGTCCGCAGCTGTGTAACCTCAGAAATTGCAGCAAAACGCAATAATAACCGGTTCAAAATCCTTGCTCATAATTTCCTCTCTTGTAATGAAAGTGCCTAAAATGCCCAAAGTGCCTAAAATGCCTAAAATTGAGGCATTCTATCTATTCTACTATCCACCTTCCGTATTCCCACTTTCGATTTCAAAATTCCGCCTTCCGCATCCCCCATTCCGAATTCTAAAGAACTCCTTCCAACAGGGCGTCCACCTTACAAAGGATCTGATCGTCTTCGTACCAGTTTAGCTGAATGGCCTTGGCCGGACACTCGGCACAGCAAATGCCGCAGCCATGGCACAGGGCCTCATCGATTTCACTGACCCCGTCTGCATTGATCCGTGGAATTCCGTAAGGACATGACCGCACACAGATCAGGCATGAAGCACATTTTTCAGCCTCCACCTGGGCGGTAACCGCCGACAGGGTTAAATTGGCCTGGGACAGGAAGGTGATGGCCCTCGCAGATGCAGCATAGGCCTGGGATATTGTCTCGGAAACCAGCTTGGGACTGTGAGCCGTGCCACAGACAAAAATACCCTCGGTGGCCATATCCACCGGCCGCAACTTGACATGGGCTTCCATAAAATAGCCTTCCGGTGTGCGGGCCAGCTTGAGAATGGAGGAAAGTTCCTCGGTATCTTCGGCCTGCATACCGGCGCTCAACACCAGAAAATCGGCCGTAACGATTAACTTCCGGTTGAGAATATGATCAGTGAAAGTAACGTCCATACCGTCATTAGATGATTCCGCCACCGGCGGGTCTTCGGCATCAAACCGGAAAAAGAACACCCCTTGCTTGCGGGCCTCTGTGTAGTAGTCCTCCATGAGGCCGTAAGTCCGGATATCCCGGTAGAGCACGTAAACATTCATGTCGGGATTGAGCTTTTTTAAATGCAGAGCGTTTTTAACGGCTGTCTGACAGCAAATTCGGGAGCAGTTGGGGTTTTCCTCGTTGCGGGAGCCGACACATTGGACCATGACGACTGTCTGGGGATCGTCTAATTCTCCCTTTTCCATCTTCTCTGCCAGATCCAACTGGGTCAGGACCCTCGGGTCTTCGCCGTAGAGATATTCCTTGGGCTGATACTCATGGGCCCCGGTGGCCAGAATAACCACACCGTGATCAATTTTTCTCTGGACCATTTCCGGTCCCACCAAAATTTCGGTGGTAAAATTACCCTGGAATCCCGAAAATCCGACAATCAGGGCATTGTTTAATACGGTAATTTTAGGGTGGTTGGTTACCTTGGGAACCACTTCGCTGAGGTAATCGCCGATTTTGGCGCCTTCTATGGTGGCCGTCAGTCGATTGGCCAAGCCGCCCAGTTCAGCTTCTTTTTCCGTCAAGATGACTTCATAGCCCTGATCGGCCAATCCCAGCGCCGCATTCATGCCGGCCACACCACCGCCGATAACCAGGCCCCTCTGGACAACCGGTATCTTCTTTTCTTCCAGGGGATGCAGGGTGTCGGCCCGGGCCACGGACATTCGTACAAGATCCTTGGCCTTTTCAGTTGCCTCCGCGGTGGTATCGGCATGGACCCAGGAATCCTGATTACGGATGTTGGCCATTTCAAAAAGATATTTGTTCACGCCACAGGCCTGCATCGTGTCCTGGAAAATTGGTTCGTGGGTCTTGGGTGTGCAGGCGGCCACCACCACCCGGTTCAACCCCTTTTCTTTGATGACTTCCTTCATCATATCCTGGGCATCCTGGGAGCAGGTAAACAGCTGCTGCCCTGAATAGGCCACATTCGGTAAAGTCTTGGCATATTCTTCCACCGACGTCACATCCACTACACTGGATATATTTATACCGCAGTTGCAGACGAAGACGCCAATGCGGGGTTCTTGACCGGTGAAATCGATCTCCTCAGGCAATTCCACGCTGCGGGTGAGTGTATTGCGCGCCTCGGCCAGGCTTGATCCGGCCGCGCAGGCAGCTGCGCTGGCTTCGATGACCGAACTGGGGATGTCTTTGGGTTCCTGAAAGACGCCGCAGGCATATACCCCGGGTCGGGATGTCTCAATGGGTGCAAAGGGATGGGTCACCACGAAGTTGGACTGGTCCAGTTCAACTCCAAGCCTTTCGGCCATTTCCACCGTGGCTTGGGGTACCTGCAGCCCCACCGACAGGACCACCATGTCAAATTCCTCGATCTGCAACTGCCCGGCGTCATCCATATACCGGATATTTAAATTGCCGGTGTCACCGACTTCATCGATGGAGTGGATACGGGATTTTATAAACCTGATGCCGGCATCTTTGGCCCGATTGTAGTATTTTTCATAATCCTTGCCAAAGGTCCGGATGTCCATGTTAAAGACCACACAATCCATATCACCGCCGGCATGCTCCTTGGCAATCATGGAATCCTTGCAGGCATACATGCAGCAGACCGATTAGCAGTAGCCGTTGCCGCACTGGTTGTTGTCCCTGGAGCCCACACATTGCAGCCAGGCGATTTTTTTCGGCTCGGCCTCATCAGAGGGCCGTTTCAGATGCCCCATGGTGGGGCCCGAAGCACTTAGAAGTCGTTCAAATTCCAGGCTGGTGACGACATTGGGACAGGATTTGTAATGGTAGACGTTTTCCAGATGCGAAGGATCATAGGGTTCGCTGCCGGGGCACAGAACCACCGAGCCAACATCAAGCTCAAGAATTTCCGCCTGTTGGCTGTGATCAATAGCCTCGGCCAGGCAGGCATCCACGCACTGGTAGCACTCGCAGCAGTAACCGCAGTTCAAACAACGGGCAGCTTCCGTCTGCCCTGCGGCCTCTTCAAGGCCCAACTCGACTTCGTCGAAATTGCCCTGGCGTTTTTCAATCGGCAATTCCGCCATTTTGGCCCGGGCCATCTTAGGTTCATCTTCGGGAACCGGCCGGTACCAGGGGTCGTCATAAACGATGGGTTCGCGCCCCTCGGCCATGTCACGGCCCTCAATATAACGCAGGATCGATTCGGCGGCCTCTTTGCCGGCACCGATTGCGCCGATTGCCACCCAGGGGCCGGTCTGCAGATCACCGCCGGCAAACACACCTTCGCGTTCGGTGGCAAAGGTTACCGAATCGACTTCGGTGGTTCCCCAGCGCGAGAAGGTCATCCCGGTAACATCTTCGATGGCAGATAAATCCGGACGCTGGCCGATGGCCGGAATCAGTTGATCAATTTCAATGTCATATTCACTGCCGGGAATCGGAATCGGCCGTTTACGACCCGAAGAATCCGGTTCGCTTAACTCCATGCGGATACATCGCAAGCCGACCACTTTTCCATCACGGGTCAGCACTTCCTGCGGGGCGGAAAGATAGGTGATCTGAGTGCCTTCATTCTCGGCCGCCTGAATTTCCTCTTCCCAGGCCGGCATCTCGGTGCGGGTGCGGCGGTAAATAATGCTGACCTCACCGGCTCCCAGGCGAACAGCTGCCCGGGCCACGTCAATGGCCACGTTACCGCCGCCGATAATGGCCACCTTTTGCCCGACGTCCGCTTTGCCGGACAGGTTGACTTCCCTTAAAAAATCGACGCCCTGCCGCACCCCGTTGGATTTCTCTCCGGGTATGCCTAACTCGATGCCCCTATGGGCCCCGAGGGCCAGATACACGGCTTTGTAACCATTGCTTAGAAGATCGTCGACCGCCACGTCCTTACCCAGGGCAGTGTTGGTTTTTATTTCAACGCCCAGATTGGTGATAACCTCGATCTCCTGGTCCAGAATTTCCCTGGGCAGCCGGTGGGCCGGAATACCCACTCTCAGCATCCCCCCCGCTTCCGGCAGGGATTCGTAAATGGTTGAAAGAAACCCTTTGCGTGCCAGATGATAGGCACAGGAAAGTCCCGCCGGACCGGATCCTATAATGGCAACTTTCTCTTCTCTGGCGGGGGCGCATTCAAGTTCCACTTCCCGGCAATCAAATTTATCGGCCGCCAGCCGCTTCAAGTCACGGATGGCCACGGGTTGATCGACATCGCAGCGACGACAGGCGTCTTCGCATCCATGGGGGCAGATTCTGCCCAGCACACCGGGCAGCGGGAGGTCCTCCATAATAATCTCAAGGGCTTCCTTGTATTTGCCCACCTTGACCATGTTGACATAGCCTTGAACATTCAAACCACCGGGACAGGCCAGGCGGCAGGGGGCTTTGTCGCCCTTGTCAATGGCAAAAGCACCGGGAATGGCCTGGGCATATTGCTTATAGGTCGCTTTTTTAGAGGACAGGCTTTCTTGATACTCATCGGGCAGATCCACGGGGCACACCTTGGTGCACTCTCCGCAGCTCGTGCATTTGGCAAGATCAATATAGCGGGGGTTTTTTCGAATCCGGGCTTTAAAATTGCCCGGTTCGCCCTGCAGGTCTAACAGTTCACTTTCAGTTAAGAGCTCTATATTCAGGTGCCGGCCGACCTCGACCAGTTTGGGTGAAATAATTCACATGGCACAATCGTTGGTGGGAAACGTCTTGTCCAGCTGGGACATCATCCCGCCAATGGCAGAAGACTTTTCCACCAGACGAACCAAATACCCGGCATTGGCCAGGTCCAGCGATGCCTGCATTCCGGCTATTCCACCGCCGACAACCATTACGGATCCATGAGCTTTTTCAGTCATGTTGGTTTACTCCTTAATATTGGAATTTAGAATTGAAATTCAGACTAAGGAATCAATCGAACCCTTTATAAAACCTCCATTCATCAAAGGTTTCCAAGCTTTCAATCTTCGCAAAAAATATCCACGAAGAGGCGAATTTAGTTTGTTTCATGAAATTTGTCAACCCAAATTTTGCCTGAATGTCGCCTTGAAAGCGTGGATTTATAGTGGTATTGTTTTAATTTTCAACACTAGGGGTGTTGAACCGGGTAAATACCTGTGATATGTATCAAATTTCAACACTGTGCTTTAATAATTTTTCAGATCAGAGCTATTTTTGTAAAAAATAACGGCTAATCATCGAAATGTGTAGTATATTTGGACACTGGGCGAGAACAATCACACGAAAGATGGCACGCGTTCAGCTTCAACGGCAGTCAATACCTGCCATTAGATAAAAAAAGTTTTAAATCCTTTGGTAGAATCGTTAACGGAGTGTCGATATCATGCCGGTAAAACAGCCTTCAATAACAAACATCGCCTTGGTAGGCGGTGGAGAATTTTGCAGGGAAATTCTCGAAAAAACGACCTCGGTGTATGAACAGGAGGGGGTCTACGCACCCATCTTAGCCGTAGCGGATCCCGATCCCACCAGTCCGGGAATTGAACTGGCCGATGAGTTGGGCCTGCTTACCTTCAATGATTGCCGCCAGCTTTACGATCGGCGTTACAGCATCCACTTAATTATCATGTTGACGCCGGAGCAGAAAATTTTTGAGCAAATTCTGCGTACGCGCCCGCCCCGGATCCGGCTGCTCTCCTACAATGTCTTTAAAATTTTCTGGAATGCGATCGGCCAGGAAGAACGCAAGCTGCGTGAACGTACCGAAGAAATGGAAACGATCTTAAACGGCATTCAGGATTTTATCCTGGTGATTACACCGGATATGGAGGTTATCGAATGTAATGAATCATTTTTGACCAAAATGCGTTACTCACGCGAAGATGTCATCGGCAAAAAATGTCACGAGGTGTATCACAAAATAGATCATCCCTGTAACAGCGGACTAACCGACTGCCCCCTGAAAGAGGTGGTTCGCAACAAGCGACAGATTCGAAAAATCCAAACGCGGTTGATGCCCGACGGGGAAAAGCGCTATTATGAAGTCAACATTTATCCCATCTGGGAAAAAGACGGCAAGATACAGAAATTTATTCATATCAGCCGCGATATCACCCAGCACAAAAAGGAAGAAGAGGAGATCACCCACCGTCTTGAGCAGATGGTTGAGGATCGAACCCGCCAGGTAAAGGAAACCCATGAAAAGCTTTTGCACCAGGATAAGATGTCCTCGTTGGGAAAATTATCGGCATCGGTGGTGCATGAGATCAACAACCCCATTGCCGGAATTTTAAATCTCATCATGCTGATGCAGCGTATCATCGAAGAAGATACCCTCGGCCCCAACGAAGCGGACAAGTTCAAACAATATCTGAGCCTGATGGAAACCGAAACCCGGCGAACCAGCCGCATTGTCTCCAATTTGCTGGCCTTTGCCCGCCAGTCCAAGATGGAGCCCAAACGCGTCAACCTGAATCGACTGATCGAGCAGACGCTATTTTTAAACTCCAATCTCCTTAAAATTGACGGTGTCAAAGTAGAAAACAATTTGGATCCGGACCTGCCGGATCTGCTCGGTTCAGAAGACCAGCTGCAGCAGGTATTTATGAACCTGGTATCCAATGCGACCGAAGCTATGGAAGCTACCGGAGGCGGTGTACTGACCATTGAATCCAGTCATCTTCTAGGCGAGGACAGCCTGCAGATTAACTTTAAAGATACCGGCCCCGGTATACCCGAAGAAAATATTTCCAAACTGTTCGAACCGTTTTTCACCACCAAAAAAAAAGGCAAAGGCGTGGGACTGGGCCTCTCGGTGGCTTATGGCATTATCCAGGAGCACGGAGGCTCGATATACGTCAAATCTAAGGTGGGAGAAGGAACGACTTTTCAGGTTAAATTGCCATTGAAATCAGCATCCGTCAGGCATGTCAAATAAATAGATTCAGGGGTTCAAAAGTTCAGGGTTGAAAGGTTTACCCGCCTTTGACGCCGCCGAAGGCGACCACGGTTCCAGGTGCCCCTCCTTCACCCTCCGGGCTACAGGAACCAGGCAGGTGTCAGGGGGATACCGGGATAATGGTGGAAAATGAGAATTAAAGGGTTGGACATATTGGGTGTGGTCCAACGGCGACATTTCATTTCCTTTATGCAACGAAACTGGGGGAATAGACGATTCCGCGTTCGAGGGCCAAATTTGAAGTCTTATTTCTGACACCCGACACCTGAAACCTAAAAACCACCAATTCAAATCAATATCAAAATTTGCCAATAGCTGATCCTTTGGAACGCATAAATACCAGTGCAACAGTAGGAGGAGTAAATGAGCAGCGCTAAAATCCTGATTGTCGATGATGAATTGATCATGCGGGAATCCCTCGCAGGATGGCTTCAGCGTGATGGACATACCGTGCAAACCGCTCCCAGCGGCGAAGAGGCCCTGGAAAAACTTAAGGAATCCCGCTTCGACATCATGCTGGTGGACATCAAGATGGAAGGCATCAGCGGCCTGGAGGTCCTGCAGCAGGTGACGGAAAGAGATCCCGATGTCGCCGTGGTGATGATTACGGCTTATGGATCCATCCCCACCGCCATCGAGGCGATGAAAAACGGTGCCTACGATTACATGCTCAAACCCTTTGACCCCAATGAACTGGGGGTCCTGATTGATAAAATTACCAGATATCAGGAGCAGGAACGTGAAATGCTCTTTTTACGGGAAGAGCATAAAGAGCGCACCCGGTTTGAGAGCATGATTGGTCAATCCAAACCCATGCAGGATATTTTTGACCTAATCTGTGATGTGGCGCCAATGGACTCAACCGTCTTGATTACCGGTGAAACGGGTACCGGCAAGGGATTGGCCGCCAAGGCCATTCACACCAACAGCCCGCGCTGCAACGGCCCCTTTGTCACCGTCAATTGTGGTGCCATCCCCGAACACCTGATGGAAACAGAATTGTTCGGTCATCAGAAAGGCGCATTTACGGATGCTAAAGAAACCAAAAAAGGGCGCCTCGAACTGGCCCACGATGGCACGATTTTTCTGGACGAGGTCGGAGAAATCGGCATGCGAATGCAAATAGATCTGCTGCGGGTGCTTGAAGATCGAGTGTTTTATCGAGTCGGCGGCACCCAGCCCTTGGAAGTCGATTTTCGGGTAATCGCGGCTACCAATCGAGATCTGGAAAAGGCTATCAAAGACGGCAGTTTCCGTGAAGATCTTTTTTACCGGCTCAATGTGGTCTCTATCAAAATGCCGTCTCTCAAACAGCGCAAAGAAGACATTCCGCTGCTGGCAGAGCATTTCCTTCAGCGCTTTATCCAGGAGACCAATAAATCCATTGACAAAATCAACCGGGAAGCCATGGACGAGCTGATGCTCTATGACTGGCCGGGCAACGTGCGCGAACTGGAAAATGCCATCGAACGGGCGGTGGTGGTTGGCAAAGATCGTCAAATATTGCCCGAAAATTTGCCCATTTTATGCCATGAACCCCTTCACGCCCCCCGAAACAACAGCTTGAAAGAAGTTGAAAAAACGCATATCCGACAGATTCTGACAGATAATGACTGGAATATAGCCCGCAGCGCTAAAACGCTGGGTATTGACCGCTCCACCCTTTACAGCAAAATCAAACGGTATGAAATAAATAAAAATTAACCGTTCAGGGTTCCCTGTGGTATTGTATCGCCTTGCTCTATCATTTTTTAATGAACTGATCCGCCGGAGGCGGACCTTAAATCCAAATTCTAAAATCCAAAGTCCCAAATTTATTCTGAACCTTGAACTCTGAACCTTTATTATTGACTGCCCAAAATAAAAATAGCATTCTGATATCTCCGGTCGGAGAATTCAGCAACGAGCTGATTCAAGCTGTCGCTGGTGAAATCGAGCAGGTCTTTGGTTTTGCGACCAAAACCGGGTCGGTCCTGGGAGATCTTTCCTTTGCGCTGGATCAAAACCGGCAACAGTATCACTCCACCCTGATACTGGACCAGCTGGCCGCTAACATCCCCGCCGATTGTATCCGGATACTGGCCATTGCCCAGGTGGATTTATTCATTCCCATTCTAACCCATGTGTACGGTGAAGCCCAGCTGGGGGGTGCCGCCTGCATCGTATCGACGTTTCGGCTCAACGAAGGCCGATCGGGCTTAAACATCGCGCCCAGATATATTGAACGCATCGTCAAAGAGACCATCCACGAAATGGGACACACCTTTAACCTGCGCCATTGCCCGGAGCACACCTGCATCATGCATTACTGCCGAAATGAAGAAGATGTCGACCGCAAATCAGGAGAACTTTGCCGGTACTGCAAAATAATGGTGGACGACGAAATCAAACGGCTCAAATGAACGGGCTCCCGCTTGGTATCGTCATAAGCCGAAAATGGTGTCAGATCTTCTTCTTCGGCTTTTTTACCAGCCCCAGCGTTGTCATCGAGATAGCCGCCCAGGCCGCATTGGAACCGAGGGTCTTTTGGATCTCCTGGCTGCAGTCGTAGATGCGTGCAGCATAGCCATTTTCAATGGGTCTGAGGTCATTGACGATGCGGGCGAGTTGATGTTGAAGCGGCCTGTAATCATCGACTTGGCGGACTTGTAGCTGCATCTGCCTCAAGCTGGATATAAGGGCATTCTTTTTTTCCGCAAATTGTTCATCACCCAGAATATTCTCGGTTTGCCGAATATAGTTCATGGCTCGGCCAACGAGGGCATAGGCCTCTTTAGGATCCGCGGCCCTTGTCCCCGGGCCTTTATAAATTTTTTTCTTGTACAGGGCATTGATGGCGCCGCCCTCCTCCAGTGAGCCAAATTCTGTTTCTTTAAAAGGCTCCCTGCCCAGGCAGGAGATGGCACTCGTCCATTTTTCCAATTCGGCCTGCAGGATCATCATCTCCTGATAGGCCGGCTCAGCCTCGATATTTTCCTTGTAATGTTTCAATAGCTCATAGGCCAGAAAACCAATACCGACCACTGCACCTGCCCGGCCAATAAATTTCCCACCGATACCCAGCCTTCTAATCGTTTTTTCGCCCAGGCCTTTGGCGATATTTTCTCCGGCTATTTTCCAGTATGAAACACCCATCGAACGTTATCCCTGCTTTTATGTTGGGGCTCTGCTCTGTGCGCCACCCA
>Ga0265306_10001735_pt1 | contig 10607 bp, 7 predicted proteins | sample Helome_3_FD_192493 | JGI IMG/M metagenome (GOLD analysis project Ga0265306, IMG submission 192493) | Marine sediment microbial communities from subtidal zone of North Sea - Hel_20160420 (Illumina Assembly) | ecosystem: Environmental > Aquatic > Marine > Subtidal zone > Sediment ...
ATGATTTTTGACTGGCAGTTCGCGGATCCGAATACCAGATGCATTAAAAATTGCATTAGCCACTGCCGGGGCAATTCCCGGGGTACTGGGTTCTCCTGCACCACCCGGCCAGTTATCGCTAGTAACGATATAAGTTTCAATTTTAGGATTTTCGTTCATCCGCAACATTTGGTAATCATGGAAATTACTCTGCTTTACGGCCCCGTTTTCAATCGTTATTTCGCCATACAAAGCCGCGGTAAGTCCGAAAACAATACCGCTTTCCATTTGTGCTGTAAAACCATCAGGGTGAAACGCAAAACCAGGGTCGGCTACACAAACCACCCGGTGTACCTTAAGAAAGTCCTCAACTAATTCTATCTCCGCCACCTGGGCAACAATGGTACCAAAAGATTGATGAAGTGATATACCCCTCCCCCAGTTAGCCGGAAGGTCTTCTCCCCAATTGGCTTTCTCAGCAGCCAGATCCAGTACCTTTAAAAATCGCGGTGCGTTTGTAAGATGTTCCCGCCTGAACTGATAAGGGTCTTTATTGGCTTTAAACGCCAGCTCATCTATAAAGGACTCTGTGAAATAAGCGTGCATGGAAGAATCTACACTCCTCCAATACCCCCAGGGTACATGTGTTTCACTATTCGTATAATGAATAAATTGATTTTCAACGCCATAAGGAATGTGCGGGGCTTCTTCAGGATCGTGTTTAAATACGAATTGATTGTTCCAGGCATTTATTTCGCCTTTATCATTAAGACTCGCTTTAAAGCGACTGATGTTGGCTTCCCTGTAATGATCTTGTCTGATGTCATCTTCACGAGACCAAATGAGCTTAACCGGATAGTCTACTTCTTTAGCAATCAGCGCTGCCTGAATGGCAACATCTGGTACGACTCTTCGACCAAACCCTCCTCCCAAATATTGATTATGTACTTGCACCTTTTCCTGGTCCAGATCCAGTACTTCGGCAACACTATTTGCAAATCCTAAGGGGTTTTGACTTCCTACCCAAAGCTCGCATCCATCCTTTTTGACTAAAGCAGTGCAATTCATGGGTTCCATTGTGGCATGGGCCAAATAAGGTACCCTGTATTCCGCCTCTATCACATTTGTAGATTCTTTAAAAATGTTCTTTATGCTTCCTTTTTTAACATCTTTCTCTTCATTCCCCTCGGTAATTGCAGTATCCATATCCATTAAATACTGATCATAAATATCATTCAGTCCTACCTTGTCGTGATCACTCTTGTCAAATTCTATGGGCAATTCGTTTATAGCTTTTTTTGCCAACCAATAGCCATCGGCAATAACCGCCACGGCCCCTTCAAGATTCACAATTTTGTGTACTCCAGGCATATCCTTAATAGCACCAGCCTCCAATGCTTTTGCCCTGGCTCCAAAAACGGGAGAAGCTTTTATGGCCGCATATTTCATATTTGGCAGGACTACATCAATTCCAAAATTTGCCGTTCCATCTACCTTTGAAGGGATATCGAACCGTGGAGGTGAGGTTCCCATTATCTTAAATTCTTCGGATGTCTTTAGACGTGGTTTAGCCGGTTGAGATAAGTTAGCTGCTTTAACTACAAAACTCGCAAAAGGTTCCGTTCGCTTGGTCGGTGGGTGGGAAATAGTACTGTTTTTAACTACTAATTCCCCGGCCGCAACTTTCCATTCCTCAGAAGCAGCCTCTAGTAAAACAGCTCTTGCTGCGGCTCCTGCCACTCGCATAGCAAACATACCTGTAAAACGCACAGAAGAACTTCCCCCGGTCATTTGAAGACTGATTTGTTTAGTGGCCGTTAAAAAAAAGCCATCAACGGTTCCGATAAGCATGGATGGGATATCTTTTGGTCCCATAATAAAACCTTTTCCAATGGCATAATTAGCGTATTCTTTATTCCCCGGAGCCTCCAACATTTTAATAGTTTTCCAATCCGCATCCATTTCGTCAGCCAGCATCATAGGCAAGGTAGTATGGATCCCCTGCCCCATTTCGGCATGAGGAACAATGACTGTAATGGTGTTATCTGCATTAAGTTTCAGCCAGATATTGAGTACGGTATCTCCTTCACCTGCAATTAGATCTCTTACTTTTCCAGCACGGTTTCCTGGTCTTATTGCAATTCCAACTACCAATGCACCTCCGGTAAGTACGCCGGTGGTAATGAATGCACGTCTGGTCCATTTACCCATTGTTTTCCATATTTATGGTTGATGCCTCAGCTAATTCTTCTGCCGCCCGTTTGATTCCTTTTTTAATACGGGAATAGGTGCCACATCGGCAAATATTGCCACTCATGGCCTCGTCTATTTCCTCATCAGTTGGCGCAGTAGCGTTGGCTAATAAGGCATGTGCAGACATGATTTGTCCGGACTGGCAATAACCGCACTGAGGAACCTGCTCTTCAATCCACACGCGTTGTAAGGTATGTAGTTCGGTATCATTAGCGATACCTTCTATGGTAGTGATTTCTTTATCAGCCGCGGCTTGTAAAGGCGTAAGACAAGACCGTATGGGCACGCCATCAAGCTGCACGGTACATGCGCCACATTGTCCTATGCCACATCCAAATTTTGTCCCGGTTAAACCCGCCTGTTCCCGGATGACCCATAATAAAGGAGTAGCCGGATCAACATCTACCTCAAAACTCTGGTTGTTTATTTTTAAAATCATACTATTATTTAAGTAAGCATTATTTGTTTATGAAGTACCAATCTTATAGATGTACCTAAACTACAGTAAATTATTACTCCCATCAAGTTAAATAATCAAATAATATCCAAAAGTAAATTTTGTAAATTAAATATTAAAAAACCACAAGAGCTATGAATTGGAAAGTTGAATTTAACGAGAAGTATCAGGTGGTTGTTTTGGTTTACAATGGATCTAATTCAGCAAAGGACATATTTGAATCTTCTTTCTCAGCTATTGAACTTACCAATAAAAAAAAGGTATATAAAATGCTGGTAGAGTCACAGCATATTATAGCTAAATTAAACAGGGCCGACATTTTCAAGCTTCCCTTTGAATTGTACAACAAATGGGGTATGAATAAATCTATTCGCATCGCACTTATCAAACCTAAGGACATTGAAGCGCAACAAATTGCTTCATTCTACGAAATATCTACTGTAAGCCTGGGTTGGGAAACAAAAATTTTACCAGAACGTAAAGCAGCCTTGAAATGGTTGTTGGAAGACTATTGAATGGTATGTCTTTTTTTATTCAAAATAAATAGCTGATATAAATCATTGCCTTTTATTGAAACTGCGCTTAAATTGATAAAGAATAATAATTCTTTCGGTCATGCAAATGACTTGTTAGTATAACGGTATCTTCACATGCAACAGCATCGACTCGCAGCAATAATGTTTACTGACATTGCAGGCTATACTGCCTTGATGGGGTCAGATGAGAAGCGTGCATTTGAGATGCTCCAGAAAAACCGTGATGTACATACTAGTCTACTGGAGAAATATAATGGAGTACTCATCAAAGAAATGGGAGATGGGATGTTGATCAGTTTTGATCTTGGCTCAGATGCGGTACGCTGTGCCATTGAAATTCAGATAGCTTGTAAAGAAAAAAACATTCCTTTGAGAATTGGCATCCATGAAGGGGAAGTGGTATTTGAGGAATCTGATGTATTTGGTGATGGTGTTAATCTTGCCTCCCGCTTGCAGGCAGCTGCCGAAGTGGGTAGCATATCTATTACAGGATCTGTTTACCGGGATGTAAAAAATAAGGGCGATATACATACACAATTTGTTGAAGAGAAGTACTTTAAAAATGTAGATGAGCAGGTAAAAATATATAATGTACTGTGTGAAGAACTACCAGATGCTGTAGGGTCGGCTGCGTATTCGGAAAAGAAAAATGCTACTGTAAGAACTACACAAAAGCGCGGGGTTATCAGATATTCTCTTATTGTCCTGGTGTTCCTATTGGTTCTGGTCTCAGCTTTTACCGTTTTTGATTCGGGGAATGACTATTTTAAAGAACGTGGATGGGCTCTGTTAATGTCCTTCGAAAACAAGACAAATGAGCACAATTTGTCAGGGTCATTAGATCATTTAATAAAATCCGGGATCCAACAGTCAGGATATGTCAATATTCTACCTCAATCCCGAATACAACAAACATTAAAAAGGATGGGGAGGTCTACAAAAGACTCCTTAGATTTTGAAACGGCAAAGGAAATTGCCATCCGCGATGGTGTTCATGTAATTGTGAAGGGTTCTATAGAGAAAGTTAGTGGTAATTATTTGTTGACAGCACAGATTATTAATCCGGAAACAGAGATCGATCTTTACAGAACCACTGTCAAAGCCTCAGATAGTACTAAGATTTTAAAAGCAACCGATAAACTCGTACGCAGAATAAGAAGAGGGTTAGGAGAATCAATGATTTCCAGAATTCAAAATAACAAATTCCTCCCTGCAGCAACTACCAACTCTTTGGAGGCCCTAAAACACTTCACTGATGGTAATATCTACTGGGGTAAACAACAATATAAGGAAGCCATTACACAATATAATAAGGCCTTTGAATTGGACTCTAATTTTGTCTGGAATAGAGTAATGATGGGTATGTACTACATCTTTTATGAAGGAAATAATCCTGAAGCCGAGATTCACTACCAAAGTGCGGAACGGAATCTAGGCAGTGTTACAAACAAAGAAAAATTATGGCTTACATCATTAATTGCTTCAAACAGAGGGGATGACGATAAATCAATTCTCGCTCTCAAAGAATACCTTTTGGAATTTCCTGATGATCATGATGCCTGGTACAATTTAGGGAATAGTTATAAGGATCTTAATGAATATATGAAGGCAATTGAGGCCTATAAAGAAGCTCTTCGGATTGATCCAAATGATGATTGGTCCCTAATTAATACGGCTTCAATTTATAATGCTGGCCTATGTCAGTTTGACAAATCTTATGAATTCTATAATAAAGCATTTGATATATGGCCTGAAAATAAAATCTCACAAAATCATATGTTTGGATTTCTTTTGGTCAAAATGGATAGCATTGAAGGTGCAAAGCAACACTTCAATTTAATGTTTAAGGATAATGACAAAGCGAACAAAGCCATAGGACACAGATCCCAAGCTTTGCTCAATATGTACCAGGGAAAAATTAAAAGCGCAATTAATCACTTACAGGAAGGAATAGCTTACAGGACTATAATTGGAAATGGCCTGAGCACGGCCCGAGATCGAATGTATTTAGCTTCTGCATTTTTCATGAAAGATTCATATGCTGAAGCAGAGAAACAACTTGAAGAAGTCGATAAAATAAGCCAAAATACCTACTTAGCTCCTTACTATCTTATGATTTGGGGGAATTTATGTGTTCAGAATAATGATCTGGACAAAGCAAGGGAAATAAACCAGCTGTTGGCGTCACGGGTTAACCCAAAAAATGAGCATGACAAAGCTAATCATGCTATGCTTTCTGGAAGTATATTGATCGCTTCTGATAGCATATCGGAAGGAATACAATTACTTGAATCCGGCTTACGGTTAAGAGAAGAAGACCTCTTTAAAGGTCATTTAGCCAATGCATATTTCAAATCAGACAGGAGTTCCGAAAAAGCTGAAATTCTTTTTAAGGAAATCATCAAGGGTAAAAAAATATTAGGCTTTGAAGGACAGCAATTATATGTAAGCGCCCACCTTCACCTCGCAGAAATCTATGAAAACAGAGGTCAAATTGAAGCAGCAACCAAATACTATAAAGCATACTTAGGCTTAATAAAGAATGCCGATGACAACATTCAGGTTATCCATCAAATTGAAAACAAATTAGAACAGTTCAATATCCCCATTTTATGAATATCGAACTAATTAAAAAAAATTATTGTGGACATAGGCCAACCTCCTGTTCTTACCCATTATTAAAACAATTTCATTAACATGAAAGAAGGACAACATCTTGCTGCAATTATGTTTACCGATATTGTCGGTTATACGGCCTTAATGGGTAAGGATGTAGAGCTTGGTCTTGAATTAATTCGCAAAAATCGCCAGATTCATAAACCATTAATTGAGAAATACGGTAGGAATGAATGATATTTATGATCGGTATTTAAGGCATAGTTTTCCTGCAATTTAAATGCCTTGCTAATAATTCATTATCTTGGTAAAGTAACAATCAACTACTACTTCACATGATTAAATTTTTCCATTATATACCGACAATAGTGGTTGAAAACTGAACAGGCAAATACCTGAAATAGGCCTTTGGTGAAATTGAATTGGTCATTACCGGACTATTAATAAACTTATTATGAACACTAATTGAAGTATGCTATTTAGTTATGAAACTTGATTTACAATTTGTACGCTCACAATTTCCGGCTTTTTCTGAACCTACCCTGAACGGATGGGCTTTTTTTGAAAATGCGGGGGGATCCTATCCTTGTATACAATTTATTAATAGATTGACTGACTTTTATATGAAAAACAAGGTACAACCCTACTATCCTTATCCTGCTTCAATGCGGGCCGGAGAATTAATGGATGCCTCGTATAAAAGAATGGCTGCTTACCTGAATGTTGAAGATTCAGAAATTCATTTCGGACCTTTCACCACTCAAAATGTTTATGTGTTGGAAAATGCCATGAGGCCTATGTGGAAAGACGGGGACGAGATTATCGTTTCCTGTCAGGATCACGAAGCCAATGCAGGGGCATGGAGAAGATTGACAGACCGAGGACTTAAAATTGTAGAGTGGCATATAGATCGGGAAAGGGGCTTATTAGGCCTGGAGGATTTGAACGGTTTATGAACATCATTTTGATAAACAGACCTATCCATAAAGTAATTACTTATCTACCTATAGATTTCATTAAGGGAAACCACCATAATAAAAACTCCAAACCCGGATTTTAAATTAACATTTTTTAGTAAAAATGGGATTGGTCATTCTCCGCAGGAGTTTTATATTTGAGTATGAGAGAAATCTTCTATGTACTGTTATTTTCTGTCGTATTTTCCAGCGGACTTCTGGCACAAGGTGACGTGTCACTAAAAGAATCATATGAATCATATTTTGAGCTACCCAGAGAATCAATATTCCTGCACCTAAACAAGAGCACTTATATTGTTGGGGAAGAGCTCTGGTTTAGTGCATACGCATACGACAGAAAGAATGGAGTACCCTTTACTCAAACCACGAACCTTCACCTAGCCTTATACAATGAACAGGGGAATCTCATATTAGATCAACTGGTCATGGCGGTTAATGGATATGCCAGAGGGAATATCAGAATAGACTCTACATACACTAGTGGCGATTACTTTATAAAAGCCTCTACCAACTGGATGAGAAACTTCACCGAGGACGATTCCTGTGTACAAAAGATACAGATCATTAATGGAAGTGCAAAGGTCAGAGACCTGGCTTATGCCGAATACGATCTCCAGCTGTTACCGGAAGGAGGCCATCTGGTGGAAGGATTGGAAAGCGTCATAGGCGTGAAGCTGATCAACAGCGATGGTCGCGGCGTTATTTTCAATAAGGGTAGCCTGGTTAATGATCGTGGTAGAACCATTATGGATTTCAAGGGGAATGCCTTCGGAATGGCTAGTTTTCCTGTCCGCCCTCAAAAGGGTAGTAATAAGGTGAGCATTAGATTGGCAGACAACAGAGTGGTAACCGCGCACTTGCCTCCCGTCTCGGAAAAGGGAATTATCCTCAGGGTGGTCAATAACTATGGTGACAATGAGCTATTAATAGCTATGACCACCAACAAAAAGACGTTAAAGGACATTAGGAATAAAGAATTCCGGCTTCTGGTGCACAAGGACGGGGATATCGTAACGACAAGATCTCTCGCTTTTGACAATTCAACGAAGGAAACCCTCCTTTCTATAAACAGGAAGCTACTCTTCCCGGGGGTAAACACGGCAACCCTCTTTGATGAAGAAAACAAGCCTATTGCAGAGCGCCTCTTCTTTAACCCTGTGGGATTAAAGGCCATGCAGGCAGAAGTTTACCTCGATGAGAAGGTAAAGGATTCCCTGGCGATTGGCATCAACGTCTCATCAAAGTTCTCAAATACGAGAAGTCTAAGTATTTCGGTATTACCCTCAGGTACAAGGGCCTACAACCAGAAAGTGAATATTTTATCTGAATTCCTTTTAAAGCCGTACTTAAAAGGATATATCGAAAACCCTGCTTATTATTTCAAAGGATTTGGGCCAAGAAAGAACTTTGACCTGGACCTGCTTCTACTGGTACAAGGGTGGAGCAGGTATGAATGGAAGAATATCTTAAACCATTCACCCAATGTCAACTTTACTTATGAAAATGGTTTGAACCTAAAGGGGCGCTTCAACAGCATTGATACCGACAAGTATCCGCAATTTGTGATGGAAGATTCCAGATATCATAATTCACGAGTGGTGCTATTGGATGGGCCAGATTTTAATATCCCAAACCTTTTAATTGAAAAGGGAGAAAAAGTAGGGATAAAGCTCGTAAAGGATAATGGTGAGCTCAAGTCTCCTGGCCTTTACGGAAGGATTCTAGCATCTTCTTGGTCCGGGAGTTTATCGAATATTCAATTTAATAATACTTCTGATATCCATGTGCCAGAACTACCGGAACTGGACTACAAAGTAGAGAACAACACCGTCTTTTTAGAAGAAGTGAAACTAGTAGGAGAAAAAAGAAATTTTTCAAATATAATTGGCCGGAATGAGGTTGTCGTAGATCGGCAAGTGGCAAACATGTATCCAAGGGTAACTGATCTTATCAGGATGAAAGGGTATAATGTAGTTGAAGGGTTGGGTGCTGTTGGGCTAAGGAATAGAAGAAACATTGGTGGTGCACCTCCCGTAATATATTTGGACGGTACACGAATCTTAGCGGAAGCACCCCCACCCTCATCCTCTTCACCGCAAGGTCAGGGTAGTGGTTTCGGAGGTGCCTATAAGACTCCCGGAACCCCTGTAGCCACTAACTTTCAGAATTCCGGTGGTTTTAGTTTTCTATACGAACTCTATACAGCAGAGATTGAACGTATTGAAATTGATCCAAGGCCCAATGTTTTGGAGGGCCCAAGTGGTGCGGGTGGGGTAATCAGGATATGGTCGAGAAGGACTCCGCTTCAAGGGAACCCCGATGCACAGAAAAGAAACTTTATAGATACTACCAACGGTTTTGATGTTCCAAAAAAGTTTTATACCCCAAAATACATTTATACCAATCCCCTTTTTGAGCTAACCGGTGCTATCCACTGGGAACCTCAGTTAACTATTGATCCCAATGGAAAAGCAATATTTAAAATTGTTGATACGGGAATACAAAATATTTCATTTTACATAGAGGGTATGTCCGAGGACGGTAGCCTGATCTCTACTATTAAAACAATTAACCTATCTGAAAAGAGCAACCCCTGAGTATAGGACTTTATTCAATTTATGAAGCATATAATTATTTGGGGTTTATCAAGGTAAAAGTTGTGTTGGATAATTCTGTATCTTAGGAAGAACAACCAACTACCCCGTTCCAATGATCAACTACTTTAGAAAAATCCGTAAAAAACTTGCCGATGATAATAAGTTTTTCAAATACTCCAGATATGCACTGGGGGAAATTCTATTGGTGGTGGTTGGGATTTTGATTGCATTACAGATCAACAATTGGAATGAAGATAGAAAAGAACAGATACAGATTAAAATGTACCTGAGGGGTTTGGTTGAAACATTAAATGACGACATCAGCTATCTCGAATATACGCAGTCAGGTAATACCTTCAGGTCTAAATGTATCAAACACTTGTTATTCTTATCTAATGAGGAAGCTTCAAAACCTTTGATTGAGCTAAAATATGAGTTAGATAGTACTTATCTAATCAATAAACCTGGTATTGCACATATTGATTGGACGATAAAATGGAATGAACCAATACCGAAGTCATATAATCGGGAATTCACAGAAAAGTGTTTTGAGCGAACTGCTTATGGAAACATCATTGTGGTGAACCAGTCAACTTTTGAAGAATTCAAAAATACAGGCCTTTTCTCCTATATGCAAAATGAAGAGCTCAAAAAAAGTATCAACGAATATTATTCAAATATGAAATGGCAATTCAGCGATTGGCGGGAAGTAAATTTCAGAGAGGAAATTGATGAATGGGAAGACTTTCTACGCGATAAATACAAGATCAACTACTTTGACCTTTCGCATATAAGTGATCCCATTGGTCTTATAAAAGATAATAAAGATCTTCAGCTTGAAATGGAATTACTGGCCAATACTGCTACCGGTAGAGCAAATTCTGCAGGTGATATAAGGTTGAAAGCCAAAGAACTTATAAATTTAATTGAATCGGAACTATTGAAGATTTAGATTCAGTCTTTGTTAACAAACAAAGGCAACATCTGTTTCACTCTATAATGTGGAGGTAAATTTTGCTTCAAGATTTCACTTAGTACTTATGTGTTGGATAATTCTCTATCTTAGAGAACAACCAGTTACTACCAAATGTGATCAACTAATATTAAACATTCTCAATAGTTATGAAACTCGATTTACCATTTGTACGTTCGCAATTTCCTGCTTTTGCAGAGCCTTCACTGCAGGGGTGGG
>Ga0265306_10001736_pt1 | contig 10607 bp, 8 predicted proteins | sample Helome_3_FD_192493 | JGI IMG/M metagenome (GOLD analysis project Ga0265306, IMG submission 192493) | Marine sediment microbial communities from subtidal zone of North Sea - Hel_20160420 (Illumina Assembly) | ecosystem: Environmental > Aquatic > Marine > Subtidal zone > Sediment ...
CATATTGCCCTTGTGTTCGGCGCTGGCGTCGCGGGCTTGCAGGGCAATCTGCAGACGTTCCTGTGGGGGTTTTGCCAGGAACTCCTGTTGCCAGTCCGGGTTTCGAACCATCGTTCTGAATTGCTGGTAGGCGACATCATCCGTGCACAGGCTGTCACCATGCATCAGTAAAACCTGCTCGCCGTAAAGATCAACCACGTACTCTTCGGGCAAAAGTTGCATACCGGCCAGTGTTGCGTATCCCTCCCGCAGCAGGAAGTCACGATTGCCATGTATGAAATAGCAGGGCACACCGTTCGCTGCAAGATGGGACAATGCGCTGGCAACTTCTACCGAGCACTTCGATGGCACATCATCCCCAAGCCAGAACTCAAAAAGATCCCCGAGGACATACAGTGCATCTGCATTGATCGCCTCATCTGCCAGAATTTTTTTTAGCGTGGCTGTAGTTTCCGGTCTCCGGTCATCCAGGTGCAGGTCTGAAATGAACAAGGTGGACATCAGTGGCTTGATAGATGAATCAGTGAACTTCAACTGATTCGATAATTACCGGTTCATCTGGCACGTCACGCGGGCCGGTTTCAACAAAACGTATATCGTCTACAACGTCCATGCCATCGGTGACATGACCGAAAACAGTGTAACCCCAGGCACGGGAGTCATCCGGATTGACGTCACTGGTAAAGTCCAGGGAGCCATTCAATTCCACGTTAATATAAAATTGAGAGGTTGCGGAGTTCACTTCATTGGTGCGTGCCATCGCAATTGTGCCACGCTCGTTTTTGAGCCCGTTATTGGCTTCGTTAATGATGGGGTCCCGGGTGGGCTTGGCAAGCATTCTTGTCCCGTCCTCATCTTCTACCAGGGTCATCCCGCCACCCTGAATCATGAAATGACTGATAACGCGATGGAAAACGGTACCGTCATAAAATCCGTCGTTAGCATATTGAAGGAAATTTGCAACTGATATAGGTGCTTCCTGAGGGTAGAGTTCCAACTTGATGTCGCCCATGCTGGTGTGCAGGGTGACCTGCGGGTTAGTGACAGCCTGCTGGGCCAGTGCTGCAGACAGGCTGAGTGTCATCACAACGACAAAGGAAATCAACTGCTTCATGGTGCGGTTCTCCGTAATATTTTGATTTTGATCCGCACATGATACTGGGCTATTGCGCAGGTATAAAGACTCTTTGTTCTCCAGCCTGGCGAAACGGTGTTGGATTACTTCTTCAGGGGGCTTTTCATGGTCCTTTTTACTGTCATTTTATGGTAAGATTCCGTGTTGGTGTTGAGAATAAAACCAACAACAAGATGCTGCTTTGATAACATCATATATTTACATATAAAACATAAACATATAACGCACTTCGGAGAATTTACATTTAATGGCTGAGCTCGCTAAAGAAGTCCTGCAGGTCAACCTCGAAGACGAAATGCGCCAGTCCTATATGGACTACGCAATGAGTGTCATTGTTGGTCGCGCATTACCCGATGTCAGGGATGGTTTGAAACCCGTTCACCGCCGCGTACTTTTCGCTATGAGCGTGCTTGGCAATGACTGGAACAAGGCGTATAAAAAGTCTGCCCGCGTTGTGGGTGATGTCATTGGTAAATACCACCCGCATGGTGATTCAGCCGTTTACGATACCATCGTTCGTATGGCGCAGCCGTTTGCGATGCGTTACATGCTGGTAGATGGCCAGGGGAACTTTGGTTCGGTTGATGGTGATTCTGCTGCGGCCATGCGTTATACCGAAGTCCGCATGTCGAAGCTGGCCCATGAATATCTGGCCGATCTCGACAAGGAGACGGTTAACTTCGGCCCAAATTATGACGAGTCTGAATACGAACCCCTGGTGATGCCAACCCGTGTTCCGGGTCTGCTGATCAATGGTTCAGCGGGTATTGCAGTCGGTATGGCCACCAATATCCCGCCGCATAATGTCAATGAAGTCATCAGTGCCACCATTGCATTGATTGAAAACCCCGACCTCGATATCGATGGCATCATGCAGCATCTGCCTGGGCCTGATTTTCCGACAGCGGGCTTGATTAACGGCGCGCAGGGAATATACGACGCTTATCATACCGGCCGTGGGCGCATCTATATGCGTGCCGTGACGCATACCGAGACCAACGAACGTAACGGTAAGAATTCATTAATCGTCACCGAGTTACCCTACCAGGTCAACAAGGCGCGTCTGCTGGAAAAGATTGCCGAACTGGTTAAAGACAAAAAGCTGGATGGCATCACCGAGTTGCGTGATGAGTCCGACAAAGATGGTATGCGTGTTGTCATCGAGTTACGCCGTGGTGAAGTGCCCGAAGTCATTCTGAATAATCTCTTCAAGCAAACCGTTATGCAAAATGTATTTGGTATCAACATGGTAGCGCTGGTCGATGGTCAGCCGCGCCTGCTGAATATCAAGGAAATCCTGCATGCCTTTATCGGTCACCGCCGTGAAGTAGTGACCCGGCGCACTCTTTTTGATCTGCGCAAAGCACGAAATCGTGCCCATGTACTTGAAGGTCTGACCGTTGCACTTGCGAACCTTGATGTATTGATCGAAATGATCAAGACGTCCCCATCACCGGCAGAAGCAAAGGAGCGTCTGTTAGCCAAATGCTGGGATCCGGGCTTGGTGCGAGCCATGCTGGGACAGGGTGGTGCTGAGACTTCACGACCTGAGAACCTTGACCCTGAATTCGGTCTCAGGGAAGACGGCTACCAGTTGTCTCCAAAACAGGCGCAGGAAATTCTCAATATGCGTCTGCACAGACTGACCGGGCTTGAGCAGGAGAAACTGACCGGGGAATACGAGGAAATTCTTGGTGTCGTTAAAGATTTGCTGGATATCCTCTCCGATCCTGGCCGCCTGATGACCGTCATCCGTGAAGAACTGGAAGAGATACTCGAGAAATATGGTGATGACCGGCGCACGGTTATTCTTGAGCAAAGACTTGATCTAAGTCTGGAAGACCTTATTACCGAAGAGGATGTGGTAGTTACCATATCCCACGAGGGTTATGCAAAATCCCAGCAGCTTGACCGTTACCAGGCGCAACGACGCGGTGGTAAGGGCAAGTCGGCCACCAAGGTCAAGGAACTGGACTTTATTGACAAGTTATTTGTTGCCAATACGCATGATACGCTCCTGTGTTTTACCTCCCGGGGCAAAATTTACTGGCTCAAGGTTTACGAACTGCCCCAGGCCAGCCATGTCAGCCGTGGCAAGCCAATTGTCAATCTGCTGCCATTAGAGAAAGACGAGCGCGTCAACGCCGTCTTGCCGGTGCGCGAGTATTCCGACGACCTGTTTGTTTTCTTTTCAACACGAAACGGTATTGTCAAGAAAACCCCGTTGAAGGCCTATGGCAATCCACGTGCCAATGGAATCTGGGCGATCAACCTTGATGACGACGATGAATTGGTCAATGTTGAAATCGCCCAGGGTGACAGTGAGGTCATGCTTTTCTCCAGTTCCGGTAAGTGCATACGCTTTACAGAAAAGGATGTGAGCTCCGTAGGCCGGACAGCCAGGGGCGTTATCGGTATTCGCTTGAAGAAGGACCAGGAAGTGGTTTCGATGCTGGTTTTGGGAGAGGGTGATATCCTGACTGTTACCGAACGGGGGTTTGGCAAACGCACAAGACCTGAAGAACACTCACGCCAGGGCCGGGGTGGGCAGGGTGTTATTGGTATCCAGACATCTGCGCGTAATGGTCGTCTGATATCCGCTTTGCAGGTAACAGATGAAGACGACATTATGCTGATCTCAGATTGCGGAACGCTTGTCAGAACACATGCGAGAGAGATTTCCACGCTTGGCCGGAATACCCAGGGTGTAACACTGATTCGTCTCAGGGAGGAAGAAAACCTGGTTGGACTGGCCAGGATTCAGATTGAAGACGAAGACGACGACGCTGAGAAAGGTGACGATGGGAGTGTAACCGGGGAATAAGACAGGAAGGATGAGTCCGCTGCTGGCAGGCTCATTCTTCAGGTTCGGGGATAACAGGGGTTATTTCTTGTCGGTTGAAATTCCCAGTAACTGGTAAGGCGGGCACCAGCGAAAAGCACCGGTCAGCAGCGGCACAAATCCGATCACACCCCACCACGATTGATAATAGAGTCCGGCGGCGATAATCGCGATGCCGGCAAATAAACGTATCGTGCGGTCAGTTTTACCGATATTACATTGCATAGCGTTCTCCTTTTAAATTGCGGCCAGGACTGACTCGGCAGAACTTACCCGAAATTCGCCGGGAGCTTCGACCATCAGGTGAGTGACAATCCCGTCATTGGCCACCAACGCAAAACGTTGTGATCGCTGGCCCATTCCAAATGCAGTTGCATCCATGTCCAGCCCAAGCGCTTTGCTGAAGTCACCATTGCCATCGGCAAGCATGTCAATGTCAGTTGCATTTGCGCTTTTGCCCCAGGCGTGCATCACGAACACGTCATTGACAGCCATACAAGCTATGGCATCAATGCCTTTGCGGGTAAATTCGTAAAAGAGTTCAACAAAACCGGGCAGGTGGTAAGCCGAGCAGGTAGGTGTAAACGCACCGGGAACCGAAAATAAAACAACCTTGCGACCGCTAAAGTATTCTGTTGATTTCAAGGGTTGCGGACCATTTTCTGACATTTGGCTTAACATTGCCGATGGAATGCGGTCACCTGTCTGTATAGGCATTGAGGATTCCTTAAATGTTTTTTTCAGGCCGCGATGGCGTCTGATATGGCGTTTAACAAGGTGTCAGGGTTTACGGGTTTGGTGACGTATGCCGTTGCGCCCTGGCGCATACCCCAAACGCGGTCGGCCTCTCCATCCTTTGTGCTGACAAATATAACGGGGATCCTGCATGTCGCAAGATCCTTGGATAGTTTGCGGGTTGCCTGGAATCCGCTCATGCCGGGCATAACAACATCCATAAGAATGACATCGGGGATTTGTTCACGGGCCATTTGAAGTGCATCGTTGCCATTCTCTGCACAGATAGCCTCGTGACCCCAGCTCTCGATCATGTTTCTTATGGTGAAAACCTGGGCGGGAGAGTCATCTACGATTAGTACTTTTGCCATTAACTTGAATCCATTCTGATTTGAGACATTCCCCTTGAGAATTATGCACCAAATGAAAGCAAAAATGCAGCAATCATTGTCGATGCCTGAAAACCTATGAAAGTTTGACCACTGTACGCCCGAGTGCGTTCCCTTTCATCAGTATATCAAAAGCGTCACCCAGATCCTCCAGGCTGACCTCGTTATTGACAATAGTGTCAAGAAAACGGGGGCGCCACTCATTCGCCAGACGGTCCCAAAGTATTTCCCTCATGTCATAAGGTGTGTTGTTGGAACTGATCCCAATCAGGCTGACGCCACGCAGGATAAGGGGCAGGTTTGTTGCGTTCAGACCGATTCCGCCGGCCATTCCACACACGGCAATATTGCCCCACAGGTCTATAACCCGGCTGATACCCGCCAGCATGTCACCACCAACACTATCTATGCAGCCTGCCCAACGAACGGCTTCCAGTGGTTTCTGGCCCCAATGCAGATCGTGGCGGGAAATACACTGACGGGCCCCTAAATTCTCGAGGTAATCAAACTGAGCCACTTTACCGGTGATCGCATGTACCTCATATCCAACACGGGTCAGGATATCGATTGCGAAACTACCAACCCCACCGCTTGCTCCCGTGATGACAATCGGCCCGGCTTCGGGTGTCTGGCCAAGCGCTTCCATGCGATACAGGGATATCGCAGCGGTGAAACCGGCGGTGCCGATACCCATGGCGTCACGGGTAGACAATCCAGCAGGCAGGGGAATGACACTTTTACTGTCAAGGCGTAAATACTGGCTGTAGCCGCCGTCGCGTTTTTCGGAGAGGTTGCAACCGGTGACCAGGACCTTGTCACCGGCTGAAAAACGCTCACATTCAGAAGAAACGACTTCTCCGGCAACGTCAATACCGCCAACAAGCGGATACTTTTGCAGGATCTTGCCCTTACCGGTCGCGGCCAGGGCATCCTTGTAATTAATGCCGGACCACTCACCGCGAATGACCACATCTCCTGCGCTGAGGTCGTCGATAGTGATGTCCTCAATACCGGAACGATAACCCTCGGCATCGTTGTGAATACGAAATGCTTTGAATGATTTGGGTACTGAAGTCATTGATTTCTCACCTTTTTGATTATTTAGTTGCCACGGTGTATGGCTCGTTTATCGACGTGAAGAGCAGCTTCGTGAACCGCTTCTGAGAGGGTCGGGTGAGCGTGGACGATACGCGCCAGATCCTCGCTGGCCCCATGGAATTCCATGGTAACAACGCATTCCGCAATCAGTTCAGATGCACCCGGGCCAATAATGTGAACACCGAGAATTTCGTCAGTGACCTCGTCCGCCAGCATTTTGACCATACCGGCGGCATCACCCATTGCAAGGCCGCGACCGGTCGCTGCGAATGGGAAAGTCCCGCTTCGGTATTTTACGCCTTCTTCCTTTAACTGCTGTTCGGTCTTGCCTACCCAGGCGATTTCAGGGTCGGTGTAAATAACCCATGGAACGGTATCGAAGTGAATATGTGCAGATTTGCCGGCAATTAATTCGGCAACAGCGATACCTTCCTCGGAGGCCTTGTGGGCCAGCATCGGACCACGAACGCAATCACCCACCGCCCAGACACCGGGCACACTGGTATGTGAGCGATCATCGACATCGATTTGCCCGTGTTCGGTCATCAGCACACCGCTGTCATCGGCCAATAGACCTTCGGTGTAAGGCTTACGGCCTACTGCGACCAGCAAGCGGTCAAAGCTGATCTCGCTTTCGCCATCTTTATCTTCCAGTTTTACCTTCACCACACCGTCAGAAACGCTGGCTGACTTGACCAGTGTGCCAAGACGGATATCGAGACCCTGTTGCTTGAACACACGGCCAGCCTGTTTTGCTACATCCTGGTCAGCAGCAGGCAGTAATGATGGTAATGCTTCAAGCAGGATTACCTGTGAACCAAGACGCTGCCATACCGAACCCAACTCAAGACCGATGACACCAGCGCCTATAACACCGAGTCGTGCCGGTACTTCGGTCAGATCCAGTGCCCCTACATTATCGATAATATATTCGTGATCAAATGTTACGTTTGGGATGGATATCGGTACTGAACCGGCAGCAAGAATCACGTTTTCCGCTTCGAGCAGAATTGTCTCTTCCGATGCATGCGGTGTAAATTCCACCTGCCGGTTGGCCAGTAAACGTCCACGGCCATGTAATTGTTTGACCTTATTGGCCTTGAATAACTGGGCTACACCGCCGGTTAGTTTTTTTACCACCCCGTCCTTGCGGGAAATCATGGTATTGATGTCGATGCTGGCATCGGAGACGTTGATTCCATGTGCTGCATAATCATGTTGCAAATGATGAAAGTGCTTGGAGCTGTCAAGCAGGGCTTTGGATGGAATACAACCCACATTCAGACAGGTGCCACCCAGTGCGGCCTTTCCATCTTTACCGGTATTCATGTCAATACAGGCGGTATTGAGGCCGAGTTGCGCTGCCCTGATCGCGGCCACGTAACCACCGGGGCCTCCACCAATTACAATTACATCAAATTTTTCAGTCATTTCAAAATGTTCCGAATAAGGATTACAGGTTCAGCAGCAGCCGCGCCGGGTCTTCCAGGGCGTCTTTAATTGCAACCAGAAACAGGACGGCATCTTTGCCATCGATGATGCGATGATCGTAACTCAAAGCGATGTACATCATCGGCCGAATTACGACTTCACCCTGATCAACCACCGCGCGTTCCTTGATGGTATGCATGCCGAGAATTGCGCTTTGGGGTGGGTTCAACAGCGGAGTGGAGAGCAGGGAGCCAAACGTGCCGCCATTGGTGATGGAAAAGGTTCCGCCTTGCAGATCTTCCAGCGTGATTGAACCATCGCGGGCCCTGCCTGCAAACTCCCTGATGCTGAGTTCCGTTTCATCCAGTGACATGAGTCCGGCATTGCGCAGTATTGGCACCATCAGTCCACGCTCGGTTGAAACCGCAATACCGATGTCCTGGTAACCGTGGTACACGATTTCGTCACCCTCGAGGGATGCGTTAACAATGGGATGTTTACGAAGTGCCGCGCAGACTGCTTTTACAAAAAAGGACATCAGACCCAGTTTTACGCCATGTTCCTTTTCAAATGCCTCTTTGTATTTCTTGCGTAAGTCCATGACGGCTTTCAGATCCACCTCGTTGAATGAGGTCAGAATGGCTGCCGTGTTTTGTGCCTCTTTCATCCGCTGTGCGATGGTCGAGCGCAATCGTGTCATCTTGACGCGCTCTTCGGGTCGCGGACCGGCAGTGTCAGCATTGTTAACGTGTTTGATGACATCACCCTTGGTGATGCGTCCGCCGCGTCCGGTTCCGGCAAGCTGGGAAATGTCCGCTTTCTCTTCCTCGGCAACCCGTCTCGCCGCAGGACTCAATTTTGCCGTATCCGCGGCTGCGGGTGTTTCGGTTTCAGCTACCCCTGCGGGTGCCGGGGTTTCAGCCGGTTCGGCCGCTGCCTCGACCTCTCCTTCTTCAATGATACCGAGCAGTTCATTACTGGTGACGGTTTCGCCGGTGTCACGCAATATCTTCTTGATGACGCCATCAACCGGGGAGGGTACTTCGAGAACTACTTTGTCGGTTTCAAGATCGACCAGGTTCTCATCCCTGCGGATACTGTCACCGGGCTTTTTATGCCACAGGGTGACCGTTGCATCTGCGACGGATTCTGGTAAAACCGGAACTTTAATTTCTGTACTCATCGTCTTCCTCTTTTGAGGTCTTTCAAGCCAGTGAAATGTGACTCCTGACCCCGGGATATTTAGTTAGTAAATAGCCGTGTGATTCAATTTAACTCAATTCTTCAGTATTTCTGACCGGCACCAACCGTAATGGCTTCTTTTACCAGTTTATTCTGTTCTTCAATATGCACCGAATAATAACCCACAGCAGGCGAAGCCGAACTTGGCCGACCAGCGTAATAAAGCGCCTGCCCCTGGTGCATATCGGCACGCAGGTTATGCATGGTCTGGTACCATGCACCCTGGTTTCTTGGCTCTTCCTGGCACCATGCAATTTCAACATCGCCCGGGTAGCTGTTAAAAATGAATGATAATTCCTGATGCGGGATTGGGTATAGCTGTTCAACCCGTACCACTGCAATGTCCTTTTGTTTTGATTCTTCAAGCGCATCCATCAGGTCGTAATAAACCTTGCCAGAACACATGACCACGCGTTTGATTTGCTTCTTGTCAGCAATACGGTCGTCATCGATTACCAGTTGAAAGCCGCCACTCGCCAGTTCTTCCAGGGTTGATGTAGACGCCTTGTTTCTGAGCAGGCTCTTGGGCGTCATGACGATCAGGGGTTTGCGTGTCGACATCACGATCTGCCGGCGGATCATATGGAACATCTGGGCCGGTGTCGTTGGAACACAAACCTGGATATTGTCATTGGAGCATAGTTGCATAAAGCGTTCCAGGCGGGCGCTCGAATGCTCCGGACCCTGGCCTTCATAACCGTGCGGTAAAAACAACACCAGACCGCATAAACGGCCCCATTTGGCCTCGCCCGAGCTCAGGAACTGATCAATGACAACCTGCGCGCCATTTACGAAATCTCCAAATTGTGCTTCCCAAATAACCAGGGTTTCGGGTGCGGCAGTTGCATAGCCGTATTCAAAACCCAGCACGGCCTCTTCAGACAGCAGGGAGTCGATGATAGCGACATCAAGCTTAGGGTCGATCGCGGTCAGTGGTGTGTAATGGGAACCGTCAAGCTGATTGTGTAATACAGCATGCCGGTGGAAGAATGTTCCACGACCGGAGTCCTGGCCTACGAGGCGTAAGCCGGTGCCATTCCTGATCAGGGTGGCGTAGGCGGCAGTTTCACAAAAGCCCCAGTCCAGACGCAATTTTCCACGTGCCATTTTTCGCCGGTCATCATATATTTTCTTGACCCGCGGGTGCAGGGTGAAGCCTTCCGGCAACTGCGTCATCTTTTCAGCGAGGTTCTTGATTTCGTCGATATCAACACCGGTTTCAATACCACTTCCGGCGTAGTCACCTTCAAGATCGAAATTCCGCCACTTGGCCGCGTATTTGTTGGTGCGCGGATGCGACTCCACGTCAGCAACCTGTTCGCCGTCATCCAGTTTGCGGCGGTACTCGTCCATCAGCAATTGAGGGTAATCGGCTTCTACAATACCGCGTTTGACCAGGTCCTGGGCATACCTCTGCCGGGTAGTGTTCATACCGCGTATGGTTTTGTACATCATCGGTTGTGTCGCGGCGGGTTCATCCGCCTCGTTGTGACCATGTTTGCGGTAGCAAATCAGGTCGATGACCACATCACGGTTAAACTCCTGGCGAAAATCACAGGCAATTTTCATGACGTGATGAACCGCTTCCGGATCATCGGCGTTCACGTGAAAAATAGGTGCGTGGACCATCTTCGCAATTGCCGTGCAATACAGCGTGGAGCGGGTATCCAGCTTGTTGCTGGTGGTGAAGCCGATCTGGTTATTGATAACGATATGCATCGTACCGCCAACAGCA
>Ga0265306_10001737_pt1 | contig 10605 bp, 10 predicted proteins | sample Helome_3_FD_192493 | JGI IMG/M metagenome (GOLD analysis project Ga0265306, IMG submission 192493) | Marine sediment microbial communities from subtidal zone of North Sea - Hel_20160420 (Illumina Assembly) | ecosystem: Environmental > Aquatic > Marine > Subtidal zone > Sediment ...
AACCAATACCGAAACTCTTTAGTTTGCCAGATGCTGAACTACGTTTATTCCACCTCTCAATATTTTTTTTGTTTTGATTGGCTTTGAGTAGAGCTATTACCTGAATGTAATTCATAACTTTAATCTTAGGTAATTATTAATTACACACAACGTGTTTGTGTATGGCTCGTGCCGTCCCGATAGCTATCGGGATCCGGCAGAGTGAGTTACACAAAATTTATATAATTTAAAGATAAATAAATTTTAGTGTATTCAGAGGCATGAGTTATTTACGGTGTTGTGGTTAATGCTTTTTTTATTCATTTACTTAATTTCAATATTCTAAATGCTCCCTGAATTACCAAAGCAAAAACGATTGTTCCAATAATCAAATCAGGTTTGCTCGAATTCAACCAATTTACCAAAAGACCAGCGATTATAACTCCCAAATTTATTATCACGTCATTCGAAGTGAAAATCATACTCGCTTTCATATGTGCTTCTTCTTTACTCTTTGACTTTTGGAGAATATAAAGACAAATTCCGTTAGCGATTAGTGCAAAAATCGAAACGATAATCATTGTCGAAAAGTCTGGTAATTTTTCCATTCCGAAAAATTTCCTTAAAACTTCCACAAATCCGATAACCGCAAGTGTTATTTGAAAATATCCCGCAATTTTGGCAATCCGTTTTTTTCTAATCAGCGTTCCTCCAACTGCAAACAAGCTAATTCCGTAAACGAAACTGTCAGCAAGCATATCCAAACTATCAGCAACCAATCCCATTGAATTTGAAATCAGTCCAGTTGTCATTTCGATAACGAAAAAGGCAAAATTGATTCCGAATACAGTCCAAAGTAGCTTTTTCTGGTCTGTATTTTCTTTAAAATCCGTTCGGTTGGCTTGTTCGGTCGAAATTTTCAATCTGCCTAAATTCAGTTCAAGAATGGACTTTTCGATTTGGTCTATTCCTCCGCTGTGAAAGACGGTCAATTTTCGATTTGGAATGTCAAAGTCCAAATTCGCAATACTTGAAATTCCATCCAACTTCATTCGGATTAGGTTTTCCTCCGAAGGACAGTCCATTTTGGGAATCTCAAATATTGTTTTGTTCATTCAATTTTGCAAGTATTTCAGCTTTTACCACAACGGTTTGGCTATGAAGCGTTGCTGTCCCGCAGGGCATCAATGATTTCATAGCCTTTGTCGTGTGCAGGCTTTTTATTTTTCATTATGACCATGGATTGTATGAACCAAAATTCCATATGTACCCTTCTGGATCTTGACAACTGTATCCACGACCACCATAGTCCTCGTCTTTTATATCCAATACTATTCTTGCTCCAGCTGCAATTGCTCTACTATAATGGTCATCGATTTCTTCAACAATGATATACGGGGTTTGCGTATTAATTCCATTTAGGTCTTTTGGTGTCTTGACGAATTTACCATATTCGTTATCATTTTCAGACCCTAGCATAATCATGGAATTACCATATGTCAGTTGTGCGTGCGCAATGGTATTATTCTCTCCTTCGACTATGAGGTGTTTTTCAAATCCGAATGCGTTGCATAACCAGTCAATTGCCGTTCGGGCATTTTTGTATCGCATTGTCGGGATAATGCATGCTTTATTTTCTTTCATATTTATTTTGATTCGTTTTCTACAAGTTCAAGTTACAGCAAAGTGATTATTTTGTTCATTATCGATTAAGGAAAGTTCGTTTTTTTAGCTTGCACACAACGTTCCGGTTAAACTGCGTTTTAATGCAGTTTAGGTTTTGTTAGCACCAGTTTCTACTTTTTTTCTTTACGCAAAATTTTCTCCATTTTACGGCCTTTTGCCAATTCGTCAATCAGCTTTTCCATACGTCTACATTGTTTATACACTTCAAATTCATCTTCTATTTCTTCAATTCGATAACCACAAACAACTCCTTTAATCATGTGTGCATTGGGATGGATTTTTGCTTTTTCAAAAAACGTTCTAAACGTTACTTTCTCTGCAATAAGTGTTTGTAGTTTATCTTCATCAAAACCAGTTAACCACTCTATTACTTGATGGAACTCTTCTTTTGTTCTACCATGCTTTTCCAATCTATTCCAGTAAAGGGGGTAAATAGATGCAAAGATCATATTAGCAACTTTTTCATTTTTTTCAGCTGTAACCTTCATTTTTTGCGATTTTAAATTGGCGAAACGTTTTCGTGTATGATTTGTGCGGAAAATTGTGGTAGGCCTTTTCGAAATAGGAAGATACGAAAATGTAAGAAATGTTCTTTGTATTATTTAGCAACCGCATGAATTATACAGGTTGTTGTGGTGTCGTTGTTTTAGTTTTAAAATAAACTATCTAGCATAATGTGCAAGACCAGGATTGGAAATAAACTGCCCTCTTTCTTTAATAAAAATTGTTGGTTTTTGACCGGTTATTCTTTTAAAATCATTTATAAAATGTGACTGATCGAAATATCCACAATGATATGCTACACTTGTTAAATCAAATACTTGATTTTCATTTAACAACCGTAATACCTCATTTACACGAATAATACGAAGATAATGTTTCGGACCAATTCCAACCTTTTCTTTAAATTCTCTTTCTAATTGACGCTTGCCAATACATAATTGGCTAGAAAGGTCTTTTATCTTAATACCTTTTGTATTTCGTATGAGGTTAGCAGCTAAATTGAGGTAGTTCATGTCAATTTTATTGTTCAGCAGATTCTTCAATAAATAATTTTCAGTTCGCTGAATCATCGAAATAACACTTATTTCTTCCTTTAATCTATGACTAAAGTCTATAAATCCAGCACCCAGTACCGCAGACATATCCTCATAACGATCCATAAGCAAAGAAGCCGGGACTCCAAAAATGTTGTATATACCTTCCGGTTTAAACCGAATTGCAAACACTTTTACATGATTTTTAAATCGTATTTCGTAAGGTTTTGTATACAACCCCATGATCATATAGTCTGGGGATTGAGACCATTTAGAATTATTTTCAAGATCGCAATGCAAATCGTTTAGATGAATAATCAACTCCAGGCAGCCGGTTGGAATCATTTGCATGTATAACGGTGAGGTAGCATTTAAATTAAAACTACCTTCCCAAAACACCTCAACGAATGGTTTTAGACTTTCGCATGGCATATATTCATTTAAAAGAATATTCATATTATCAAAAGCGGTAAACCTAAAGTTAGTTTATTTTTGATTAACCTGGACATCCCATAATTCTTTCATAACACTATCAAGATCCTGTAAGGCTTTACTACAATTACCAAAGAATGATGAACCATGCATGGTTGCAAGTGTTTTTGGCTTCAAATCCGCTAATGAATAGAGAATCTTCGATGTATGATAGGTATAAGGTGTATATTCCATTAAAGGCCCCTGTTCATATTCAAGCATTGAATTTTTATGTGAAGCCAAAATGTCCTTATCTGTTATATCAGTTACATTTCCATTTTGATGAAATAAATCGGAGCACAATAACGTTCCATTCGTCTCTTCAAACAACACGCCTGCATCCCAGCCATGCGGTAGATGAGGCGTTCTAATGAAACGATAACTATGTTTTCCCGTATTTAATACAGCATTACCCGACATTGCATAGGCTGGCCTTATTGCAAAATCTCCCATATTAACAATAGCACCTGCTTCACTACACACAGCTTTAGCATTTGGAGCGATCTGTAACCACTCATTAAGTGCTCCACACTCATCTACTTCAAAATGGCTAAAACCAATCCACATAATCTTTGATGGATCAATTAATTTGCTAACAGCGTCTAGTACCGCAGGAAACATTTGTCTCATTCCAGCATGATATAACATTGGTTCATCATCTTTAATTAAAAAGTGATTAAATTGTAAATTAAATTCTTTAACAAATACCGAAATTCGGTAAACATCCGGTGCGATTTCTGAAACTTTGATCATTTGACTTATAATTATTAATTAGTAAGAATTAATTTTATGCTAATTATTTTGATTTGAGCTAAAGGTATCGAGGAATAAATAGGCATGATTGTAAAAAAACGACATTATTTAGGGGTCTCTTGTAGACTATATCTCAATCTTTGTTTTAATAAGCATTATTGATTGACAATATGGAGGTATTAAACGAGGTCGGGTTTGATTTGAATGTTATTATCTTCTGAAGTATTATGGGCTTATTTTACTAATGCACAACGGTTTGCGTATGGGGCGTTTTAATGCCCTATACACCTTGTTGGGCATAGTTATTCTTTTTTGGTTATTAGTCCAACTGTATTTCCGGCTACATCAATGAACCAGCCAAATTCTTGTCCGTTTGGAAGTTTAATTGGTCCTATCGCTCTATTTCCTCCATTTTTCTCAATTCTTTCAAGACATTTACTGATATCATCTACTTCAATGTAGATATTAATATAACTATGAGGTTCGTGTCCTAAAGCGGTTATGTGTCCTTGAATTCCATCTTCAGACTTAGTGTCAATATTTGCAGATGGACCATTTTGTGTAATGTCCCAGCCAAAAGTGTTTTTATAGAATTCTTTTGTTAAAGCCTTGTCCTTACAGCCGATTTCAAAATGAACTACTGGATTTTTCACGTCGCTATTTTTGTGGATTCAAAATTATTTAATTATGCACAACGTGTGTGTATAATTTCGTTGGTGTTTCAGCAACTAAATTAGCAAATACAAACCTAATAGAAAATCCGTGAGGATTTTCGTAAATAGGCAAGTACTAGCAACCTGTCCGCCTTTGGCGGATTAATTATACACGTTGTTATAGCACGTTATTGTTTTTCATTTTCTATCATCAAGGAATATATTTCTTCAATTAATTCAATTGTAGTTCCTTCATCATTATTCTGAAATAAGATGATTCCTATACCAGTTTTGGGGTCAAAATACATATGAGTTCTAACTCCTGGGTCGCGTCCACTGTGTCCCCAAAAAGAGAAAGTTTCATAATTTATCTTTTTCCAACCTAATCCTTGTATATCAAAATTTTTCACTTGTAATGTAAGTGCTTCAGAAACAGTTGATGGTTTAAGAATTTGATGATTATCATATTGTCCTTCATTCATCATTGCAGTCATAAAATGAGACAATTCTTGGATTGTGGTCTTAAACATTCCATCTGGATAATTGTAAAAACTGTAATTACACAATTCATAAAAATCTCCAATTTGTCTATTTATTAGCTTGGATACCGATTTATTCTCCTTATTCAATTTAGAGGCTAAAACATATTGCTTTGATTGTTTTAGGGTATCAATATCTTTTCTAAACCATGCTGAATTATTCATTTTTAATGGCTCAAAGATGTTTTTCTGACAATAATCGCTAAACGATTGTTGGCTAACTTCTTCAACAATCAATCCAAGTAATCCATAGGCCACATTTGAGTATTTATATCCCTCACCTGGTTGCCAAGAGTGAAAATTATTCTCTTTATTATAATATTTCCCTTCAACTGTGAAGTAATTACTTATCCATTCAGAAAGTGAAACTGTTGAAGGACCACATTGATAACTATTACTATACGCCTCACTATCGTTTATGGAAGCGGTATGTGTTAAAAGATGCTTTACTGTAATCGGTGTGCCTTCATAATTTGGATTCCTGACAGTAAAATCCAAATAATGATTAACATCTGTATCTAAATCTAATTTTCCCTTTTCCCAAAGCTGTAAAACAGCAGTTGTAGTGATTGTTTTAGACACAGAGGCGATATTCATAATAACTCTTGTATCTAAAGGAACTTTATTTTCAATATCAGAGTATCCATAGGTGTATGACCAAAAAACACTTCCGTCTTTAACAACAGATATAGCTAATCCTGGAGGGGTATTTTTAGCAGTATATTTTGAGGACACCGTAGCTAAAGAATCTTTTAGTTCGGTGTTTTGAGAGCAACCGAGCGTTATTAAAAGGAAAATAAATACAAAACTTAGTTTAATTTCATTTTTACTCGCCGTGATAGGTTTAATTTTCATAAAAGTATTTAGGTTTTTCTAATGTGTTATAACGGTTTGTGTATGATTTCGTTGCGTGTTTCAGCAATTAAATTAGCAAATACAAACCGAATAGAAAATCCGCGAGGATTTTCGTAAGTAGGCGAGTACTAGCAACCTGTCCGCCTTTGGCGGATTAATTATACACGGTGTTGTGGCACGTTTTTTTATTTTTATATTTTTTTACTTTCCAGAATCTGAATTGTAGATTTTAAATCATATCCTTCATATACTTTTTGATATTGGTATCCTTATAGATTTTCTGAACTGCCTCTGTATACAACTTCGTAAATCTCTCATTTTTAATAAGATTCCCAAAAAAAGACTCTTGTCTTATTAAGGCTAGTGGGTCGGTTTTGGTTTGTTTGGCCGCTTCATGAAGTTCTGTGCTCATGGCATCGATAATTTCGATTTGATGTCCATGTCTATCCATTCCTTTATCACTATAATAACACCAGGCAGCGATAACCAATGTTGCAAATTTGATACTACCACCAACTGCTAAATTATCATTTATTGTAGCAATTAGAAATTTAGGCAATTTGGCGGAGCTTTCCGAACAAATACGGCTGACACTGTCTTTGATGTTAGGATTGGCAAAACGTTGTAACAAAATGTCTTTGTAGTCCTTCAAGTTAATCCCTTCTATGTCCCCTAAAATAGGCGTGGCTTCTGTATCTAGAAAGGCACGTAAATAGGTGACGAAGGTTTCGTCTTCCATACAGGCATTGATAGTGGGGTGCCCATGAATGGCCCCCAAAAGACCCAAGACCGAATGACCTGCATTCAGTAAGCGGAGTTTCATTTTTTCATATGGAGCTACATCGGGTACGAATTGTACACCTACTTTTTCAAACTCAGGTCTTCCATTTGAAAAATTGTCTTCAATGACCCATTGTATAAAAGGTTCGCAGGTGACAGGCCAGGCATCATGTACGCCATAGGTTTGTACTAGGGTTTCGATATCTGCATTCGTAGTCACAGGCGTAATACGGTCTACCATACTATTAGGGAAACAGACTTCTTGTGCTATCCATTCCGCCAGCCCCGCATCTTGCATTTCGGCAAAGGCGAGTAGCATCTTACGGGCCATATCGCCATTATGCTCAATATTATCACAAGACAGAATGGTAAAGGCTGCTAGGCCTACATCGCGTCGTCTTTTTAGGGCTGCTGTTAAAAAGCCATAAACGGTTATCGGTTCATTAGGGTGTCTTAATTCGTGTTGTATGTCTGGGTTATCAAAATTGAAAGCCCCCGTAGTAGGATTAAAATTATAGCCCCCTTCGGTAATGGTCAGCGATACGATTTTAGTATCGGTATTTGCCATTCGGGCAATTACAGGTTCGGGCTTAGTGATTCCTAATTTAAAATCTACGATGGATCCTATGACTTCGGATTCGATTTCTCCGTCGGGGTGTTTGACCATCAGGGTGTAGAGGTTGTCTTGCTTTTTGAAAATGTCGTGTAGTTTGGTATCCGCTTCGCGTAAGCCTATACCGCAGATTCCCCAATCCCGGGCATCGCCCAACTGTCGGAGTTGGTGCAGATAGTAAGCTTGATGAGCGCGGTGAAAACCTCCGACACCGATATGTACGATTCCTATTTTATCCGTAGAACGATAATAATTCGGCACGGGCATACGGCTTCCCACTTTCTCTAAATTTTGTTGTTGGAGTTGTATTGCTGTTTTCATTAGTGTATTGCAGTTTTTGATTTTCCGCGTAGCAGTGCCCAATAGGTAAGTGCAAAATAAATTAGGGTACAGATGAAGGCATAGGTATAGAAGAGTTCCCGATTTTCGATATAATCGGTTTCCGATGCGCTAGAGAACATAACATTACTAGCTAACACCAAGGTGGCGACCAAAGCGGTAATCGCGATAAATTTTAATCCCTTAGAGAAAAAAGATTTATCCTTAGATAAAACGGGCTCATTTTTTGCTTGCTGTTCTTGAAAACGATCAATGGTTTCATTTCGAACTTCTTCTTCTTTCTCTTCCTCCGCATAATTTTCCTTCGCCCCGTAACGAGAAGCGAGTAGCGTATACACCGCGATGGTAAAAAACCAGGTTGGGATAAACAGGTAAAAGAAGGAAATCACATCCAAAGCATTCAGTCCAAAACCGAAGACCAAGCCCAATCCCCAAGAAGCAACGGCAGGCATACTAAAGGCCAGCTTGCGGTACGAAGACCAGTAGCGCGTATAGCCAATTCTAGGGAAAATTTGATGTTCTGTAAACACAATCGCCCCCACAGGAACGACAAGCAGCCCGGCATAGGTCAGTAGCGGCAGTATTTGTGAAAACACAAAGGGAAAACAGGCAATGCCAACGGTGACCAAACCGACTACAATGGTCGTTCTCTTTCGGGAATGATTGAAGAAAATAGCTTGTGCAGCCAAACCTGCTCTATATAAATTGGTAATTGCAGTCGTCCAACCCGCCACAATTACAATAACAAACCCCGACCAACCAAGGGCATAATAGGCCACATCACCCGGGTCCAATTCTACGATAGATTTCCCTAAGATAACTGCGGCGCCAGCACCCATGATTCCCGCAGCGATCCATGCTACATAGTGCCCGAACATCATGCCCGTACTGGTGGCATAGCCATAGGATTTCTTTTTTGCAAATCGCAAGAGGGCCATATCAATCAATCCGAAATGGGTGATGGTATTGGCAGCCCAACCAAAGCCGATGACTTCAACCAATCCGATTCCTGGAGCTCCGTCGCTGTTGATGCCTGTCCATATGGACTGGTCGCCGAGGGTCATAAAATCGGCCCATCCTGCCGGCAATGTTTTATCCAATACGTCTAAAGACAAAGCGGGGAGGAGCACCATAGCGCCACTCGTAAACATCACAAAAAGCCAAGGCGCACAGATGCCTGAAAATTCAGAAACGGCATTAAATCCATAGAGCGCAATGGAAACCACAACAATACCCACAGCGAGTACAATCAAAATAAACCAGACATTGGTAGGGTACCAATTGAGCTGCGCGGGAATATCAAAAGCAAAACGTACCGCCGTCGAAGAGACCGTTATCATCGCCGCCGAAATCACCGAAAAGATGATGACATTTGCCCAATTGTACAACTTGGTCATCGAGTCACCCGCAATCTTATTCAGATAGGTATAGAGGCTCAAGCGCGTATCAACGGCAATAGGAGAGGTGATAAAGCGCCAGCTCAGTACGGCCAGAATATTACCAATCAAAAGGCCTAGGATAATATCCATCGTTTTGGCTCCTAAGGCTACAAAGGTCGCCCCGATGACAAACTCCGTCGCCGCTACATGCTCGGCAGCGTAGAGTCCCGCAAAATGGGTCCAATCGTGTAATCTATGTTTGGCAACTGGTAATTGTTCTTCGTCAAGGTTTTTAAATTGTTTAAAATCTTCAGTTGTGTTCATATTTTAGTATGGCGTTGGAAATTAGATTCCTATAAATTTTTACGGTATGAGTTTTACATTTTATAAAAATATTTTGATGTAATGTGCCACAACGATCTAGTATAAGCGGTCGTTTTAATGTCGCTTATACATTGTTAGCAGCTTTTAAATTAATTATCATTTTTAAAAAAATTCTTAACCGCCAGGAACATCATTTCCGGTTGTTCCTTAAACGTACTATGACTTGTACCCGGAAATATCATTAGCTCGCAATCAGGAATAGTTCGGTAGAGATAAACCACATGTTCTAAAGTAAATGCATCATTATCACCATATGCAAGCAAGACTTTGCTGGTAATACTTTTCAATTGCTCCTCTGTAATATAGATTTCATCATTGACCATGCTCTTGAGATCTTGTATCAATGTTTTCCAATCATTTTCTGGATATAGTCGTTGATATTCAAGATGCCAACCACCCCAAGATTGCTCCACTATTTCAGGAGTGATGGTAGACCAGAAATTCTTATCTTCATCAGTAAATCCATCAATAGTAGAGAATCCACCAGAAGCAAAGACTTTCGATACCACGTCTGGTCTTTCGGCCGCTAATAATAGGCCGGTAGTAGCTCCATCACTCCATCCAACAACGTAGCATTTTTCAATCCCTATCTTGTCAATAAATTCGGAGGCATTTTCTGCAAGAAGTTGATAGCTTACATTCTCGGCTCGATCCGAATGTCCCTGTCCTGGGGTATCCATGGCAATCACTTTATAGGTCCGGGACAGTTCAGGGATTAGCTTAGAAAAATGGGCAATCGAACCAGGTCCACCATGTAACATTAGAACCGTATCACCTGCTCCATATTCTTCATAATACACTTGTCGACCGGATAATTGGACATATTTTCCATTATTTGATCCGTAGATGATTTCCTGACATCTGAGAGGAAAGGCAAAAAATTGGATCATAATCAAACACAGGAGAAAATTTCTAAATGTAACTGTCATAATTTAGGAAATTGGCTAAATGAAGATACAGAACTGAACCTTAGGTTCCAATTTACGGTCGATTCTACCAGAGGATATTGCTGCTAACGGCTGAATATGAGTAGTAGCGTCCCGAAGGGCGCTATTGCTTATATTTTTTGTTATGTGCTTCCTTATTTCACAGTTAGTATGTTTTTTCCTTTTGAGTGTCCAAGTTTTTGATACTCCA
>Ga0265306_10001739_pt1 | contig 10594 bp, 10 predicted proteins | sample Helome_3_FD_192493 | JGI IMG/M metagenome (GOLD analysis project Ga0265306, IMG submission 192493) | Marine sediment microbial communities from subtidal zone of North Sea - Hel_20160420 (Illumina Assembly) | ecosystem: Environmental > Aquatic > Marine > Subtidal zone > Sediment ...
GGTGTCGATGGTGTCGTTCATTCGATTCAGGCAGCGGATGAAAGTCGACTTTCCGCAGCCCGACGGGCCGATCAATGCCACGACCTCGTTGCGGCCGACGTCAAGATTAACGTTCTGCAACGCGTGGTTATCACCATAGAACACGTTGCAATCGCGCACCGTCATCACCGGATCGTCAACCGTGACGTCGCCGACCGTGTCGTAATCGACCGAATCCACGGCATTTTTCGCCACCACAGGCTCCGCGTCGGGCACGAACTCGACCACCGCCGGCTCGGGGCCCCGGTCCCTGAGGGGCTGCTCGGTCTCCGCCTTGTCGATATTCGTCATGTGAGGAGCCTGTTCAGCAGTTTCCATGATAACTACAACCCGTTCCTTTAAGGAATCCGCTACCAGCGGCGTTCAAACTTTTTTCTCATCCAGATGGCAAGCCCATTCATGACCAGCAGGAAAGCCAGCAGAACCATGATGGCGGCCGAGGTCCGTTCCACAAAGGCGCGCTCCGGGCTGTCAGCCCACAGGTAGATCTGCACCGGCAGCGCGGTCGCCGGGTCCAGGGGCGTGTCGGGCACCTCGACAATAAAAGCGATCATGCCGATCATCAGCAGTGGCGCCGATTCACCCAGCGCCCTGGCCATGCCGATGATCGCCCCCGTCAGCATGCCTGGCATCGCCAGCGGAATCACGTGGTGAAATACTGTCTGCATTGCCGATGCCCCGACCCCGAGAGCTGCCTCCCGCACCGACGGCGGCACCGACTTGATGGCGGCCCGCGACGCGATGATGACCGTCGGCAAAGTCATCAGGGTCAGCACCAGCCCGCCGACTATCGGCGCCGATCGAGGCAGGCCAAACACGTTGATGAACACGGCCAGGCCGAGGAGCCCGAACACGATAGACGGCACCGCCGCGAGGTTGTTGATGTTCACCTCGATCAGGTCCACCCAAAGGTTTTTTGGCGCGAACTCTTCCAGGTACACAGCTGCGGCTACACCCAGCGGAAAAGACAGGATCAGTGTGACCAGGAGCATGAAGAAAGACCCCTTGATCGCGCCACCGATACCGGCCATTTCCGGATCCCGGGAATCACCCGTGGTAAAAAACGCCGCGTTGAAATGCCGCTCAACCAGACCCTTTGCGATCAGTGCATCAACCCAGCCAATCTGCCGGTCTTTCAGCCGCCGCGATGCCTCGGGCAGGTCGCGGTCGATATAGCCCTTGACCAGCATGTCGACCTCGTCATCCGCCGGCAGCCACAGGGGCAGTCTCTGCCCAACCAGCTCAGGATCCTGCAGCACCATTTCCCGCAGTTTGAAGCCGGCGCCAGCGCTGACCAGGCGCTTCAGATCGCGGCGCTCCCGGCGGCTGCTTACGTCGGGAAACTGGCCATACAAGGCTTCGCGGACCAGCTTGTCGAAGTTGGCCTTGCCGATCACCTGCGCATCACCCGTCGCGTTCGGGTCGAGGACTTCGGGATCGAAGTAGATATCCAGCCGGACCTGCGTCTGCCAGAAGGCCGTGTAGCCATTACCAAAAATTGACACGAACAGCATCAGCACAAAGAGCAGGCCGACAATGGCCGAAACCGCACCGAACATGCGGAAACGCCGCTCGCGCCGGTAGCGCGCCCGGAGACCGGCGCGGACCCGGTCAAGCGTATCTGCAGAAGTTGCGGGTTCTAAGGCCATACCCTGTTACTCGTACTGCTCCCGGTACTTGCGGACGACTCGCAACGCAACCACGTTGAGCAACAGCGTGACGACGAATAACACCAACCCGAGGGCAAAGGCTGCCAGGGTTTTTGCGCTGTCGAATTCCTGGTCACCGACCAGCAAGGTCACGATCTGCACCGTCACGGTGGTCACGGCCTCCAGCGGGTTGGCTGTCAGGTTGGCCGCCAGCCCGGCCGCCATCACCACGATCATCGTCTCGCCGATGGCCCGGGACACGGCCAGTAGCGCGCCGCCGACAATGCCGGGCAACGCGGCCGGCAGCACGACGTGTTTGATGGTTTCGGACTGTGTCGCGCCGAGACCATAAGAGCCGTCCCGCATGGCCTGCGGCACGGCGTTTATCACGTCATCCGACAGGGAGGAAACAAAGGGAATGATCATGATGCCCATCACGAGCCCCGCCCCCAGGGCGCTTTCGGAAGCCACGTCCAGGCCCAACAACGCGCCGAGATCGCCGAGAATCGGTCCCACCGTAAGCGCCGCGAAATAGCCGTACACGACTGTCGGCACGCCGGCGAGTATCTCCAGCGCCGGCTTGACCCATGCGCGGGTGCGCGGAGCGGCGTACTCCGACAGAAAAATTGCAGTCATCAGGCCCAGGGGCATGGCTACCAGCATCGCGATCGCGGAGATCAACAACGTCCCGGCGAACAGCGGTATTGCGCCAAAGGCGCCCGAAGATCCCACCTGGTCGGCCCGCAACGCCGTCTGCGGGCTCCAGGTCAGGCCGAACAGAAAGTCGGTAACCGGTACTTTCTGGAAAAAGCGAATCGCCTCGAACAGGACCGACAGCAGAATGCCGATGGTGGTCAGAATCGCGACCATGGACGCGAGGATCAGCCCCAGCTTCACGACGCTTTCCACGCGATTGCGCGCCCGCAATTCTGGCCGCAATCGGGACCAGGCGAGCCCCCAGCCTGCCAGGCCAAGGGCAACGACCAGGCCCGACAGAATCCAGCGGGCCGCCGCGCGCAAATCGTTATAGAGCTCAGCGGCCACTGCCACTTCGACGCCGCGCTCGGGATTGACGAACTGCCCGACTGCCATGTTCTTGACGTCGTTAATGACCAGGCTGAGCTGCGCGTCGGGCAGATTGCGCAACTGCTCAGGCAGGCTGGCAACCACCCGGGCCATGATCAGTGAATCACTGAACGACAGCCACAGGCCAATCAACAACAGGCCGGGCACGCCGCACCAGATCGCGACGTAGTAGCCGTAGTACTTGGGCAGGGAATGCAGTGCGCGAATGGAGGCATAACCGCCGGCGACCTCGATGGACCGGCGCCGCCCGAGCATGAAAGCCGCAATGGCCATCACGGTCAGCATGAGCAACAGGGTCGACAGGCGCACGGCAGTTCTGCCCTAGCCGGGAACCTGAAACGACGGCCCGTTAGTGAGCCGCCGCCTGGGAGAAAATTTTCCCAATAATCCTGCCACTGCGGGTCAGTTCGCCGCCAGGCTCAGGTTGTCCAGGTTACGGACGGACGCAACGACGGCTTCGTACTCGTCTTCGGGCAGCGGGATCAGCCCCCGGTCAGCCAGGTAGCCGTCTTCGCCCATTGCGCGTTCACTGGTGAACTCCTCGAGGTATTCGCGCATCCCGGGAATCGCGTCCACGTGCGCCTTCTTGACGTAGAAGTACAGCGGGCGTGATACCGCATACTCACCGTCGGCAATGGCATCGAAGGTCGGCCCGGAGCCGTTGATCACGGAACCTTGCACAACGTCTGCGTTCTGGTCGAGAAAACTGAAGCCGAAGATACCCAGTGCATCGGGATTCGCCCGCAGCTTCTGCACGATCAGGTTGTCGTTCTCGCCCGCTTCGACATAGCGGCCATCTTCGCGAATACCGTGACAGATGGCTTTGAAGCGATTCTTGTCCTCAGCCTTGATCGCCTTGATCCAGTCAAAAGTCCTGCAACCACCCTCCATGGCCAGCTCAGCGAAGGCATCGCGTGTACCGGACGTCGGCGGCGGGCCCAATACTTCGATCTTCGCAGCCGGCAACGCCGGGTCGATATCACTCCACTTCTGATACGGGTTGGCGACCAACTTTTCTGCACCGCCCGGATCCGGCACGTCCTTGGCCAGGGCCAGGAAGACCTGGCGCAACGTCAGGTTCAGCACCTTCGTATCCGTGGAGTTAGCAAGTACGATGCCGTCATAACCAATCTTGACCTCGACAATCTGCTCGACGCCGTTCGATACGCACATCTCCACTTCCGATGCCTTGATGCGGCGGGACGAATTGGTGATATCCGGATGGTCGACCCCGACACCGGCGCAGAATAATTTCAGACCGCCACCGGAACCGGTTGACTCGATCTTCGGGGTCTTGAAGTTAGTCCTCCGGCCGAACTGTTCCGCCGCCACGGTGGCAAACGGATAGACCGTCGACGAACCTACAATGCTGATGTAGTCACGCGCCGCCTGACCGAATGACGGACCGCTCACCAGGCTTATACCTGCGGCCAGAACCAGCGAGCGCGAAAAACTGACTTTATGGAACACGGTTACCTCCACCGTTGATGACTCAGCTGCAATACGGCCCAGTCTAAGGACTCATTGTTAAGCAAATATTGCAATGCGGGCCTGACCTAGCGACCCACCTCCCGCTTGAGTTCCGACAGTTCCAGGTGCCTGACATCCCGCCCATGCACAAGATAGATGACATATTCGGAAATATTTTTGGCATGATCGCCGATCCGCTCCAGGGCCCGCGCCGCCCAGCTGATATCCATGAAGCGACGAATCGTGCGCGGATCCTCCATCATCATGGAAATGCACTGGCGGGTAATCTGGTCGTAGCCCTCGTCCACCAGCTTGTCTTCCTCGACAACCTGTAACGCGTCTTCCGCGTCCAGGCGGGAAAAGGCATCCAGCGAATCGTGCACCATGACCTGCACGTGCTGACCCAGGGTCTGCAGCTCACTGTAGTGGTCATGGGGCTGTTCCTGCGAGGCAAGATTTGATGCCAGGTAACCAATGCGCTGTGCCTCGTCACCAATGCGCTCAAGATCGGTAATGGTCTTGATGATTGCGACAATCAGGCGCAAATCGCCCGCAGCGGGCGCCCGCGTTGCCAGCACCCGGCTGCACTCTTCGTCTATGGCCACTTCCAGCTGATTGATCTTGTAGTCCTCGCTGGCAACCCGCAGGCCCATCTCACTGTCGCCGGCGGTAATCGCCTCGATGGCGGTATCGAGATGGCTTTGCACCAGGCCGCCCATGCGCAGCACCTGGGTGCGCAGGTGCTCCAGTTCCTCGTTAAAGCGCTTGGAGATATGCTGCTTGAACTGCTCTTTTTCCATGTTCCTGCCCCTCTGGATGCCAGCGCCAGGGAACTGCGCCGGATAAATACTGAAAGTCGTCAGGACACGGCCAGCCGGTCTGCCGGAAAACGGCAAACAAATTCGCTGCCCGCACCCACGTCACTGTGGATTTCCAACTCGGCATCGTGGTGCTTTAACGCGTGCTTCACAATGGCCAGGCCAAGTCCCGTGCCACCCTTCTGGCGGGCCCGGCCCGCATCTGCCCGATAGAAACGCTCTGTGAGCCGCGGAATTTCGTCGGCAGGAATACCGATACCGGTATCAGCCACCGACAGATAACCGCCCTTCTTGTCCGTGCGCCAGCCAATGGTGACTGAACCTTCAGCGGGCGTATACCGAACGGCATTGGTTACCAGGTTGTTCACAATCGACTGGATTTCAGTTTCCTCGCCCAGGATGTCTGCCGTGCTGCCGATCTCCAGCTCGATACGCCGGGGACCCTGAGGCTCCAGCAATGCATCCCGCCGGGCGGCTGCGAGAATCGCGCCGAGCTTTACACGATTCTCGCGCGAACAGGACTCGGAGGATTCAAGCTTGGACAGGGTGAGCAGGTCCCGGATCAGGGCGCCCATGCGTGCCGACTGTTCGTTCATGTCGGCCACCGGCGCCCGCCACGCTTCGGGCAGGCTTTCGTCTTCGGCCATGGCATCCAGGTAACCGGTGATCACGGTCAGCGGCGACCGCAGTTCGTGGGATGCGTTGGCGACAAAGTCACGCCGCATTCGCTCCATGATTACGCTGCCCGTAATGTCGCGAACCAGGAGGAGCTTCTGATCCATGCCGTAGGGCACTAACCTGCACGACAGCCAGCGATCACCGCCACCGGGCGCCGGAATTTCCACGCTTTCCTTCGTCGACCCGGATTCCAGGTAGGCAACGAACTCGGGATGACGAATCAGGTTGTCGATGCGAACGTCGCGGTCGCGCTTCTTCTTGAGGCCGAGCATCTGGCGTGCCGCCTTGTTGCAGCGAACGATCTTCAGATCACCCGTCAGCATCACACCCCCGTCTGGTAGCGCCTTGGTCGATGCGCGGATTTCTTTGACGAGCTGCATCCACGCGCGTCGGTTACGCCGGCCACGCTCCTTCACTGCCCCTATCCGTGCAAGGACTTGCGACCAGGGGCCGCTGCCGCTAGCCATTGGGCCCGGGTCACCGGTTCCCAGCCAGCGTTCCAGCAGGTACAAGTGGGAAATGTGCCAGCCGAGTAATACGGCCAGCGCAGCCAGCAGGCCCCAGACAGGCCCGTCGTAAATCCAGCCGATCAGCAACCCCGCAGCAATAATAGCCGCGTGCTGGAGCAGGGTTTTGACCCAGAGAATTGGCATATTCAAAGAACCGAAAAGCGATAACCGACGCCGCGGACAGTTTGCACGAGCTTCTCGGCACCGAAGGGTTCGAGCGCTTTGCGCAGCCGGCGCACGTGCACGTCGACCGTGCGCTCTTCTACGTAGACGTTCTGGCCCCAGACAAAATCCAGCAATTGCGAGCGACTGTAGACGCGATCCGGGTTGGTCATCAGGAACTTCAACAGCCGGTACTCCGTGGGCCCCAGACCAACTTCCGTGTCACCATAAGTTACGCGGTGACTGACGGCGTTGACCCGCAGGTCGCCTGCGGTGATTGGTTCGTCCTCTGGGGGCGCCGACCGACGCAGCAGTGCCCCGATGCGAGCCAGCAGCTCGCGGCTAGAGAAGGGCTTGGTGATGTAGTCGTCCGCGCCACTGTCGAGACCGGTTACCTTGTCCGCCTCTTCCGCGCGCGCGGTCAGTAAAATTATCGGCAGATCGCGATTCGCCTCGTCCCGGCGCAGCAGGCGGGTGAGTTCCAGGCCGGTTGAATCAGGCAGCATCCAGTCGATGAGTACCAGGTCGGGACGCTCGTCGGCGATCATATTTCGCGCCGACGTGCAGTCCTCGGCTTCAGCCACATCGAAGCCTGCCCGGTTGAGATTGAACGCGATCATCTGGCGAATCGCGGCCTCGTCTTCAACCACAAGAATGCGGCGGGTCGTCATTGACGGCATCCCGATCATGGGGCCCAATTACATAGATAGTACGTTACAGAAGTGTTACGGCTGCGGCCACCATGAACAACAGTCTGGCGGCAGACCTGACGCGAATGCACCCAGTCAGAGCATCGACGCCAGCGGCTGCGGACCTGGATCCTGCAGTTCCATCCCCGTAACTCAGGCCCGCCGGGCTTTGACGGGCAGAACCACGATCTCGCCACGCGGCGCGCGTGGCTTACCGAAGATCTGCTTGCCGAGGGCCGTCGATTGCAACTGCAGCTCGCGCTGGACCTCGCGAACCTGGCGCCGCAGACGCTGCCAGTGAATATCGATACCCAACGCGTCGGGCTGCGCAGCGATCAGCTCGTCGAGCATGTGCAGGTCCTGGACATGACCGAGCAGTTCGGCGAGTTCCCGCAGGGGCCGCTTGTTCCTTGCGCTCCAGCGCGGCATCAGTTCAGCCATCAGCGAAGTCTGGTAGTACGCATACTTAACGTGCTTGCGCCAGTCGTGATAGAGCTCCGGCCCGGCGGTGGCGTCGAGGCGAAGGTAGTTCCGGCCCGCGCGCGCCAGGGTGGTGCGTGCACCAGCGCGAAGGCGCTTAACCGTCAGCCCTTTCAGCGGTAACTGCTCGATTCGCCGCGCCACTGCCGGCAGTTCCTGGCGAACCGCCGCCACGCTGCCGGCCAGCCCGGCAACCGCGTCGGCTATCTCCTGCCGGGCCTGGGCTTTCAGGCTCTTGCGCAGCATCAGCAACGACTGCCTGGGCCCGGGCTCCCAAAGGCGATCGGCAAGCAGGTCGGTTGCTTCCACCATTGCTGACGCGTCCCGCGCGTAGGCGAGCTCGCGGGCAAGGTCCTGGTAGATGCGGTTCTCCACCGTATACACGTAACGATGCTTTGGCCTCAGCAACCACAAAGTGGCCCGGATGCGTTTGAAGCTCTGCCGCGACTCGTGCACGTGACCGGCTGGATCCTGTTTCCAGGTTGCCAACAACTTTTGCGCTTTACGATTCTGTTCAAGCAGCACGCGCCTGACTTCCCTGGCGGGCGGCGCTTTGCGAGCAATACGATAAGACATGACCCTATTTATTTTTTGCAGGTTACGGTCGAGTAACAGAGATTTCAGGGCTCGCTTGGGACGGCCTAGACTTGGTTGTTAGTATGCCCATCGCGAACGATCCTGAACAAGACCGACTTCGCCCGGACCACACTATGGACCCCAGTACCGAACCGCCGCGGGCCAGCATGAATCAGCGGCGGGGCCTGATGCGCCTGGTCTCGGCAACCCGCTACAGCCTGAATGGCCTAGGGACTGCCTGGCGGAGCGAGGCGGCTTTCCGCCAGGAGGCAGTGCTGGCCATGGTCCTGCTGCCGGCAGCCTTCTGGCTGGGCACCAACGTGGTGGAAAGGGTCATGCTCGCGGGAACCGTGCTGCTCGTGTTAATCGTGGAATTGCTCAATACGGCCGTGGAATACACGGTAGATCGTATTGGCAAGGATCGGCATAGTCTGTCCGGACACGCAAAAGATATGGGCTCTGCGGCCGTGATGCTAAGCCTCATCCTGTGGGCGCTGGCCTGGGGAGGGGTCGCCTGGGCGCGGTTTTTTCCGGGCGCCTGAGCCAACCGGGGACCCGGGCCCGGCCAGGTTCGCCGATCAGAGGCCGCAGCTAAGGGCCTCTTTCAGGCTACTCCGCGGCCGTGGCCTGCTGCAGGTAAGCGATCAGGTTGGCACGGTCGGCAGGTTTCTTGACGCCGATGAATACCATGCGGTTGCCGGGCAGGTATTCGCTGGGACGCTCCAGCCACGCGTTGAGCGCGTCCGGGGTCCAGACGACTGCCGATTCCTGCAGCGCCGGCGAGTAGTCGAAGCCGGGAGCGATTCCCGCCTCCCGGCCGAACATACCGTTCAGGTTCGGCCCCACTTTGTGGGGCTCGCCGGCTTCCAGGCTGTGACAGGCACGGCACTGCAGAAAAAGGGTCTGGCCGCGTTTCACATCGGCCTGCGCGAGCAGTGCGTCCAGGTTGTCTTCCTGTGCGGCGGTAATGGCTTCCGCCGCCGGCTCACTGCCCGCCCCCTCGGGGGCCGGGGCAGACGAATCTTCGGCACAGCCGCCCAGCAAGAACAAAAACAATGCCGCCAACAGGGCCGCCGTGCGCAAACTCGTCATCAGTCGTTCTCCTCTTTACTAGCAGTTGTAGCTTGCGGCACGTTGCCAGCCGACAACCTCGCCGCCGCATGTATGGCGCGGCGAATTCTCGGATAGGTGCCGCATCGGCAGATGTTCGTGACAGCACGATCGATGTCATCATCTGACGGCGCAGGATTTTCGCTGATCAGGGCCGCGGTGGCCATGATCATCCCCGGCTGGCAATACCCGCACTGGGGAACCTGCTCGTCGATCCACGCTCGCTGCACCGGGTGTAACCCTGGCGTGGCAGACAGGCCCTCGATGGTGGTGACGCGGCGATTGGCGACGGCCGACACCGGCACCAGGCAACTGCGTACCGCGCGGCCGTCGAGATGCACGGTGCAGGCGCCACATTGGCCGATACCGCAGCCGTACTTCGCACCGGTCAGGCCGAGTTCGTCACGGAGTAACCAGAGCAACGGCATTTCGTCAGGAACCGTCAGCTGTATAGATTCGCCGTTGACAAGCAGTTGCAACACTAAAGGGCTCCGGTACTGGGCGTGGGCAGCGAGAACGGCGCGAAGTCTATCACGCAGGTCCGTTAGCTCGTTATGTTAAGTCAAGAGCTGATCGTTGTGGCGGGGCGCTCCCTCCTGGCGCAGCGCCTAACATAAGCCCCGGCATCTGTTGAAACCGGTGTCACAAACATCGCGTATGTGAAAGTTTTTCAGTGGAATTATTACAACGCTGAAATCGACATGTCGGCTCATTGCAATAGCTACTGAATAGACTTACGCTAAACATATTCAAGCGTTCGATGAATCGAGGCGCTTGACAGATAAAACTGGCTCCGCTGACACAAGAGCAATAAAAAGTTTTGTCCGATGGCGGGCAGCGGCGGACCAGGCGGTCTGAAAAAATAAGAGTGCGGGACGCAGGGCAGCGTCCGAGACTCAAGATATAACAAGACGGCGCTGACCAAAATAAAACTCAATGCGTCGTCGGGCACAGGTGGCAGTTAAGGGCTGCAACCAGTTCCGGGAACGAGGATACCAAGACAAAAGTTCCCCAAGGGGAAGGCGGCTGGCAGCTCGCGAAACCAATAGCGTCATCGGGCGTGGGTTGTCGGCCGCCAATTTCCTGGGAAGAGAGAAAAAGAAGAAAGGGGCAAGGACCGCAATAAGTACAGGAAGCGGGCGGAAACACCACTGGCTGCGACAGAGCCTGGAGCGCAGTCTTCAGTCAGCCAGCCCCACTTCACCATGTCGGCCCATTCGTGGACGAACTTACTGGCAGTGGAACTGATCGAGATAAGGCAATGGCCGGCAACTCGCGAAACCAAATGCGTCATCGGGCGCGGGTTGCCGGTCAGCGCTTAAGCCACT
>Ga0265306_10001740_pt1 | contig 10592 bp, 8 predicted proteins | sample Helome_3_FD_192493 | JGI IMG/M metagenome (GOLD analysis project Ga0265306, IMG submission 192493) | Marine sediment microbial communities from subtidal zone of North Sea - Hel_20160420 (Illumina Assembly) | ecosystem: Environmental > Aquatic > Marine > Subtidal zone > Sediment ...
CGCCAGTCCCCAGATAATCGGCCGTCCGACTCCTACCGCCTTCGCTCCCAGGGCAATGGCTTTAAAAACATCGGTACCGCGACGGATGCCGCCGTCAATCAACACCTCAATTTTGCCGTCCACGGCTTCCATCAGCCCAGGTAAAGACTCGATGGTGGCCGGAACGGTATCGAGCTGGCGCGCCCCATGGTTTGAAACGATGATACCGGCGGCGCCGTGTTCTATGGCCCGACGCGCATCATCCGGATGCAGAACGCCCTTGAGCAGCACCGGGACATTAGCCTTTGAGCAAAGCCACTCGACGTCCTTCCAGGCGAGGGTTTGATCGAATTGCCACGTCACATAGGCTGCCAGACCCGAATCGGCCTTTTCGTCCGGAAACTGTTCTCTGCCGGCCGGCATGAGGTTCTTGATTGACAGGCCTTTGGGCAGGCGAAAACGGTTTTTGATGTCACGTTCACGGCGTCCCCAGACCTGGGCATCAACGGTCAAAGCGATGGCGGTGCAACCGGAGGAGACCGCACGCTCGACCAGTGAAAGGGTTGCTTCGCGATCCTTGTAGACATAAAGTTGAAACCAGACAGGGCCGGTCGCCTCAGGCAGGACTTCTTCGATTGAGCTGGTGGACAGTGTGCTCAGTATCATAATGCTGCCGGCCTTTCCGGCTGCCCGGGCGGTTGCCACTTCACCCTCTGGATGGGCCATGCGGTGGAAGGCTGTGGGGGCAACCAATATGGGCATTGATACGGTTTGCCCCAGTACGGTGGTGGTTAAATCTCGTTTGCTGGTGTCAATCAGTACTTTCGGTTTGAGCTTAATACGCTCATAAGCAGCGTGATTTTCGTGCAGGGTTAACTCGTCATTGGCACCACTGCGGTAGTAATCGTACGCTGTCTTGGGCAATTTCGCCCGCGCAGCCGTCTCATAGTCGAATACATTGACAAAATCTCGTTTATCCATTGTCATTCCTTTTCAGAATATCTACATTTGAATACGATGCAGTGTATTTTATGAGACATGGGTTTCACCTCCATCATGGAATAATGGAATAGTGGAATGATGGGATATTGGGTGTTCAAAGGATATTATCTATTTTATACTTTAGCGTCAAACTTAATTTTGCGGTTTACCCAATATTGCTGTAACCTTTCAGAGCCACAGGCCAGGACCCATTTTTCCAACATTCCAGTATTCCACCATTCCAATTGGGGCGATGCATCTTATGGTCATGCACCCCTTTAAAAGTAAAACGGGATGTGTCAGGATGAAGGAAAATATACCATCGATGTTTTTTTCAACTCTTTGCGACTGAAAAGCAGGGTGTAGTTTATTACCAAGGTTGCTTCAGACATATTTTGAGCGGTTTGCCGGCAGGCATCTTCATCACTGGCATGAATCATGGTGTAAAGATTATAAGGCCATCGGTCTGTCGGATTTCGCCGGTAGCAGTGGGAGACCTCCCGAAAAGACGCCATTTTGCGGCCGACTTCATCAATGCGATCTTCATCAACCTGCCAGGCTGCCATGGCATTGGCGGTAAAACCGGTCTTCTGGTGGCGCAGGGTAGCGCCATAACGCCTGATAATTCCCCGGTCACAAAGACTTTGCAGGGCTTCAAGCAAGGCTTTTTCGGACACCCCCAGTTTGTCGGCGATTTTCAAATAGGGCCTTGCGGTTACCGCAATATCTTCCTGAATGGAGGCGATGATTTTTTTTTCGAGTTTCGTTAACATGTGGCAACGCATTTTATCACGAAAGCACGAAAGGACCCCACTGCGATAGTGCCTACCTACGGGGCAGGCGAAAACACGAAAAGGGAAAAAATTTCGTGCTCACGCGGCGCAAGCGCCTGCGCTGCGCGTTCCAGTTTTCGTGATTTCGTGATTAAGTTATCCTTTTTGGTTCTCTGCCTGCAGCGTATCAAGGCTATGAATTGACCACACCGGCCTGGTAAACTTGCCCGGCAAGATCGAAAGCCGTGTCCGGCCACATCAGAATGGGGATTCCCTCTTCATTGGCTTTTGCGACCGTTTCCTGATCGGGTTCCTGACCACCACTTAGCACGATTGCCGCCATTTCCCTTAAAACAGCGACGGCGACGATATTCTGGTGGGTTTGAACGGTCAGCCAGATACAACCGATAGGGGCGTTGCCCATCACATCGCTCAAAAGATCTCCGCAATACCCGCCCTGAATTTCGCGGTCAAGGCCATTTTGACCCGCAGCCACACTCAAATTAAATTGTTCGACCAGTTCTTTAACGTTCACGTGATACCTTCCCTTCTCGAAGTGTTAAAAAAAAGTGATTAAAACCTATAATAAGCAAATTTGAAATTCAAGATCTAATTCAATTGAGACCAAATTCCCGCTCCGGTATCAAGAGAATTGATTTTTAATTTTCTTTTGGTTATAGTGGCTTTACAGTGTAGGCCCTTTGGGGATGCTCATCAAAAGCCACTTTTAGTTTCTTAACAGTTATTTCCGTTTGATTTCAAATGAATCAGATGATGCCCGATAAAAAAAGACGCCCTAATTTAAAGCCGGCCACAATACCCAATATTCCGGGACTGGATTTTGATCATATCATCAACCATCTTCCCTGCTATATTTCGATTCAGGATCGGGACCTTAAAATTCTCTTTGTCAATGAGAATTTTAAGCGTGACTTCGGTGATGGTACCGGAAAACAATGCCACACTGTTTACAAAGGTTCAGCGGATATATGCCCCAATTGTCCCGTGCGAAAAACTTTCCAGGACAAGCGCGTTCACATTACCGAGGAGACGGTTCGGTTGTCCAACGGTAAAACCCGGCAGATTTTCATTCAGGCATCCCCCATACTGGACGAGAACGGCAACGTGACGGCTGTCATCGAAATGGCCACCAATATTACCCGGATAAAAATAGATCGCAAAGAGCTGATGATTTTAGGCCAATCTCTCGCGTTGCTATCCCATGGGATAAAAAATATTCTCGAAGGGTTGCAGGGCGGGGCCTATGTTGTGGACGAGGCTTTTAAAGACGGTGATATGGAACTTGCCAGAAAGGGCTGGCGTATCGTCAATAAAAATATTTTCGAAATTACCGATGTTGTCAAAAATATCTTGTTTTCCTCTAAAAACCGTCCCCTGAAATACGAGATGGCCTCACCCGGACAACTGGTCAAGGATTCATTTGCCCTGTTTAAAGATAAAGCCGCCGGTTTGCGTATCCGTCTTAGAGAGCAAATCAATCCTCATTTACCCGAGATTCAGGTGGACACCGCCAGCGTGCGCCAAATGTTAGATAATCTGATCTGGAATGGGCTGCAAGCGTGTCTCAATGATAAACAAAAAAAGAATCATTTCGTCAGTATCAAAACAGATTTTTATGATGACGATCATTTTTTTTTGGAAGTAGCTGACAATGGCGTCGGAATGGATCAGGCCACTCAACGAAATATTTTTGAGGAATTTTATTCAACCAAAGGAAGCGGAGGGACCGGACTTGGCCTGGCGGTGGTTGAAAAAGTCGTGAACAAACACGGCGGCCGGATTGAGGTGGACTCGGCACCGGGAAGAGGAAGCCGGTTTACCATGATTTTTAGATTAAAATGATTTCACTTTTAAACTTGACGAAACGGCATAAATAATCCATACCATAGTAGTCGGATATAGAATAGTTATATCGGATGCTATCAATCGGATCGTCATCAACCTTTAAAAAACGGGGAGAAAATTATGGAAAAAGGCCTTAAAATTGTTTTGGTCGATGATAACACCGATTATCTCTTTACCATGGAGACCTTTCTTAATCGAAACGGATTTGAGGTAAAGACGTCTGATGACGCTAAAACAGGGTTGGAAGTGGTCCGCAGTGAACATCCTGATCTGATCCTGCTGGATGTCATGATGGAGACGCTATTTTCCGGTTTTGAACTTTGCAAACAGTTGAGGATGGATGATGACCTGAAGGATATCCCCATCATCGGCATTTCCGGTATGGTAGATGAACTGGGAATCGATTACAAACAATGGCCTGACTATGACTACTTTAAACCGGATGATTTTCTTGATAAGCCAGTTGACAAGCAAAAACTGCTGCGATTGATTCCGGAAACGGTTGAAAAAGCAAAAAAGCGCAAAAAACGTCCCAAGTGGAAGGAAAAAATGGATAAGGAATGGGCTGAGAAAGCCTCTCATTCCCGCTAACTCCGTGCGGGTAGATGTTTGATAGTTTCTTAATCAAACGATTCATTTAAAGGTCAATCAAAAATTGCCGGATATTTTTAAATGACCTTCAGCCTTTTAAGTATGAACCTCTGCTGACCTGCCCCGCCTCGGTGAATTTGCGTTGAGTCCCTATTGATATTCTTAATTTAATTGGGGCTCCAGTATACGCTTTCTCACATCAACTCGGGTGGAGATTGTTAACCAATGTTCAACTTCCTGTTTTTAACCACTCTCAGCATTTTTCTCCTCGGCGCGATCTATAAGATATCTAAATGGTTTACGGCCAGTTTTGGTGATGTCGGACAAAACTTCAACGCCTTACAAAGGGTGACATCAGCTGCTAAAGGCATCATCCGGGTCATATTCAGTTCTAAACTGCTTTTGGTACTTAAAGCCCTGCTGGTGGATGTGTTGCTGCAGGCCAGGGTTTTCAAAGAGGATGTTCTGCGCTGGTTGGCGCATATGCTCATTTTTTACGGATTTATGCTGTTGTTGTTAATGCACGCCCTTGAGTCCGAAATCACTGCAGTACTGTTTGCTGATTATTATGCAACGGTGAACCCCTTCTTTTTTTTGAGGGATCTTTTCGGTGCCATGGTACTGGTCGGCGTGGGGATGGCGATTTTTCGCCGCTATCTATCAAAACCGCGGCGGCTTCGAACCGGCCCCCGGGATCACTATGCTATCCTTATTCTGGCTGTCATCATGCTTTCCGGGATCGGTCTGATAGGGCTTAAAATTACGTCCTACAGTGAATTTATGATCATGGTGGAAGATTATGCCGGCCTGGATGACGAAGAAGAAATTCAAGCCCTGGAAGCCGTCTGGGTAAAAGATTTCGGGGTGGTCTCGCCGAATATCGAGCTACCGTTTGATGAAGATCTTTTGTCTGTCGGCCGGGAAGTGCACGAAGCCAGCTGTCTTGATTGCCACGCACCTGCCCGATGGGCGTTTACCGGGTTTGCCACGGCCAAAATCATCAAGCCCATCGCCCTTTGGCTGGATAAGAACGACGGCATCACCATCCTCTGGTATATTCACTTCATCGCCTGTTTTGCCGGACTGGCCTATCTTCCGTTCAGCAAAATGTTTCATATCATTTGCACGCCCCTCAGTTTGATCGCCAACCGGGTAATGGATCCAGGGGACTCCGCCCCAGCCAATATTTTAACGCGCCAGATCATGGAATTGGACGCCTGCACCCATTGCGGCAGCTGCAGTCTTAATTGCTCGGCCGGCATGATTTACGAGGCCATCGGCAACGAAACTATTTTACCTTCTGAGAAAATTTTGTATCTCAAAAAAATGGTTTATGGAAAACAACTGGATGCCGGGCAGATGGCAGCCATCCAGGAAGGCATCTATTTGTGCACCAATTGCGATCGCTGCACGGTCCGCTGTCCCTCCGGGATCCGGCTAAAAGAACTGTGGTACACGGTGCGGGAAGAGCTGATCGTCAGCGGCCCGCCGCTTTTATCCGTATTGACGCCATTTTCTTTTGTCAGGGGTCTTGTGGGTCAGCCAAAGCTTAAAGCCAATGATTACGATTTGCCCCTTGCCAAGGCCCGGCAAGCGGTTGCAGGCCACTTTGCAGAATTAATGAATCCTGATGCTGCAATTCCCTTGAACAAACAGTCCTCGCCGGAGTGTCGATCGGTGTTGGCGGACAACACATTCTCTCAGTGTTTCAGCTGCCAGAGCTGCACATCGGTGTGTCCGGTGGTCGGCAACTATGAACAGCCGGAAGATAATTTGGGTCTATTGCCTCATCAGATCATGTGCTGCCTGGGGCTGGGTTTAACCGAGATGGCCAGGGGTGCCAAAATGATCTGGGATTGTCTGACCTGTTATCAGTGCCAGGAAAATTGTCCCCAGCAGGTGGAGGTCTGCGACCTGCTGTATGATTTGAAAAATGTGGCTGCCCAAGAAAGGGTTAGTAGTGTTCAGGGTTCAGAGTTTAGGGATTCAGAGGTTCAAAGGTAACCCTGAACCTTTGAACCTCAATCGCATATCATGCTTCAATTTGACGGTTTATTCTGATTACGGTGAGATGAAATAATGAAATTCGCGCTATTTGAAGGCTGCAACATTCCGGTACGGGTAAAACAATACGCCGATGCCACCCAAGCGGTTTTTAATAAACTGGACATCGAGCTGGTTGAATTGACCGAATTTAATTGCTGCGGATATCCGGTAAGAAATATTGATCAGCGTGCCTTTGTTTTATCGGCAGCCAAAAATTTGGCGGTAGCTGAAACCGCCGGTCTGGATATCATGGCGATGTGCAAATGCTGTTACGGTTCTCTGAAAAAGGCCGAATATGCTTTAAATTCTGATCACGACTTAAATAAGGAAATAAACGATGTTCTGGCCAAAGAAAAACTACACTATGAGGGCCATGTCCGGATAAAGCATTTGCTGACGGTGCTGCACGGAGACGTGGGCCTGGAGGCTTTGAAGCCTTTAATTTTAAAAACCTACAACGGCCTGCAAATTGCGGTCAGCTATGGTTGCCACGCGCTGCGTCCGAGCAAGTTCACCGGTTTTGACGATCCGGTGGCACCGACCCTTTTTGATGAGCTGGTGGAAATTACCGGGGCTTACAGTGTTGACTGGTCCCGCAAACTGGATTGCTGCGGAGCGCCGTTGACTGGTGTCAATGACAGTCTATCTATGGATATGGCCTTAAATAAGATGAACAGCGCCAGGGAAGCCGGCGCGCATTATGTATGTACCGCCTGCCCCTATACCCATTTGCAGTTTGATTGGGTCCAAAATGAAATGGCGGGCAGGACCGGAGAGTGGGAGCCGTTGGCGGCGATTCTTTATCCCCAGCTGCTCGGCTTGAGCATGGGGATTGATGAACAGACCCTGGGGCTTTCTGAAAATCGGCTGGGACTTGCCGATATTACCTCATATTTAATTGCGGAGTGATTATGGCAACATCAAAAATCGGATCTGTTATGGTAATCGGCGGCGGCATTACCGGAATGCAGGCAGCGCTGGACCTTGCCGATTCCGGTTACTATGTATACCTGGTGGAAGCATCAAGCTCGATCGGGGGGATGATGTCGCAGCTGGATAAAACCTTCCCGACCAATGATTGTGCGATGTGAATTATCTCCCCCAAACTGGTCGAGGTCGGCCGGAACATCAACATCGAATTACTGACACTTACCGAGGTGCAGGACATCTCCGGTGAAGAGGGGAATTTTGATGTCAAGTTGATCCAGCATCCTCGTTTCGTGAATATGGAAAAGTGCATTGCCTGCGGCCTGTGCTCTGAGAAATGCCCTAAAAAAGTTTCCAATGCCTATGACAGCGGATTGAGCAAACGCAAGGCCGTCTATGTCCAATATGCCCAGGCCGTCCCTTTAAAATATGCCATAGATGCCGATCAGTGTATTTATTTTCTCAGAGGAAAATGCAAAGCCTGTGAGAAATTCTGTCCCACCGGCGCCATTGCTTTTGACGAGGAGCCCCAAGAAACGGCACTCCATGTCGGGGCCGTGGTTTTAGCGACAGGCGGTGAAGCATTTGATCCCCGTGTTTATGATACCTTCGGCTACCGCAATTCCGACAATATTGTAACCAGTCTGGAATTTGAGAGAATTCTTTCCGCCTCCGGACCCTATGGTGGGCACCTGCTGCGGCCTTCGGACAAAACCGAGCCAAAAAAAATAGCCTGGCTGCAATGTGTGGGCTCCCGGGATACCCATATTGGTGCCCGGGGATACTGCTCGGGCGTTTGTTGCACCTATGCCGTTAAGGAAGCTATTTTAGCCAAGGAGCACGGCAAGGAAGGGTTGGACACGGCCATTTTTTATATCGACATTCGAACCTTCGGCAAAGACTTCGAGCAATATTATAACCGCGCCAGAAACGATCTGGGGGTTCGCTTTGTCAAGTCCCGGATCTCACACGTTGAGCCGATGGACACTGATGGCAGACACGCAATTCGCTATGTCGATGAAAGTGGAAAATCCGTTCGAGAAATGTTTGATATCGTGGTGCTGTCGGTTGGGCTGGGCGTCGGTGACCGTGCTGCCGGGCTATCCCAAAAATTGGGCGTCGAATTGAATCATTATCAGTATGTTAAGACCAGCGGTCTGAGTCCGGTCCGGACATCCCGCCCGGGCGTCTACGTTTGCGGAACCATTCAGGCGCCCAAGGATATACCTTCTGCGGTTATTGAGGCCAGCGCGGCGGCCGGTGAGGTTGGTCTTACCCTTCACGATGTTCGAGGCACACTGACTAAAACCAAAGAAGTGGTTGAAGAGTACAATGTTCATGGGGAGCCTCCCCGGGTAGGCGTTTTTGTCTGCTGCTGCGGCACCAATATCGCCGGTTTTGTCGATGTCCCCGAAGTTGTTGAGTTTGCCAAAACACTTCCCTTTGTTGTCTATGCCGAAAAAAACCTTTTCAGCTGTTCCCAGGATACCCAGGGTCAAATTACCCGGGTTATCAAAGAACAGAATCTGAATCGGGTGGTGGTTTCGGCCTGCACACCCAAAACCCATGAAGCGCTGTTTCAGGAAACTTTAATCAATGCCGGGCTAAATAAGTATTTATTTGAGATGACCAACATCCGCAACCAGTGTTCCTGGGTTCATAAAGATGACATGACCACCGCCACCCAGAAGGCTAAAGACCTGGTTCGCATGTCTGTTGCCAAGGTCGCCTTGCACGAACCCCTGGAAGAGCCCGTCATGGAAATCAATCAGGCCGTGCTGGTGATCGGAGGGGGGGTGGCCGGCATGACCGCCGCCAGAACATTGTCTCAACAGGGCTACCCAACCTATCTGGCGGAAAAGAACGGTCAACTTGGCGGTCAGGCGCTTTATTTGAATGAAACCTGGCAGGGGGAAAAAGTCGGCCGGTTTGTGGAGGACCTTATTGCTGAAGTGCAAAATGATGAGAAAATTAACGTCCTGTTAAATGCCGACATCCAGAACGTTGACGGTTTTGTCGGTAATTTCAAAACCACCGTGCAGGCAGACAGCGAAACAGCCGTCCTGGAACATGGTGTTGCGATCATTGCGTGCGGTGCCACGGAGTTTAAGCCTGATGACTATCTATATGGTCAGGATGACCGGGTGCTTAGCGGCCTGGAACTCCAGCTGGAATTGAAGAAGGCTTCGCCATTTGAAGCCTGTCGGACAGCCGTTTTCGTTCAATGTGTTGGATCGCGCATTGAAGAGCGGCCCTATTGTTCCAAGGTGTGTTGTACCCGCTCGATTAAAAGCGCCCTGGAACTGAAAACCCTGAACTCCGAAAGGGAAATTTTTATATTGTATCGGGATCTTAGATCCTACGGTCTGCGAGAAGATCTTTACCGGGAGGCCCGGGAAAAAGGAATCAAATTTATCCGTTACAATAACGAAAGCGGAGTTACGGTCAGCAATAACGAAAACGGTCTGCGAGTCGAATTTACTGACCGGGTTTTGCGAAGGCCGATGGTGATTCACAGCGATGTGCTGGTTTTGGCCAGCGCGATGGTGCCTGAAAAAAATAATGCCCTGGCACCGCTTTTTAAAGTCACTCAAAAGGCAGATGGCTTTTTCGCTGAGGCGCATGTTAAGCTGCGGCCCAATGATTTCGCCACCGATGGTGTATTCGTTTGTGGCCTGGCCCATGCGCCCAAACCACTGGATGAATCCATTGCTCAGGCCCAGGCCGCCGCCTCCCGGGCGGTGACGTTGTTATCTGCTCTGCAGATTGCTGTCAGCGGCACCGTTGCCCTGGTTGATCCGGGCTTCTGCAGCCAGTGCGGTGTGTGTGTTTCGGTGTGTCCGTATTCAGCCCCTAAGTTCAATGAAAAAACCGGCAAGGCTGAAATCCAGGCAACTCTCTGCAAGGGTTGCGGCCTGTGTACTGCCTCATGTCGATCCGGGGCCATCCATCTTAAAGGTTTTGAAACATCACAAATCATGGCCATGATTACATCTTGTATGTTTGAAGAAGCGGTGGGAATGACAAACTTTATAAATGACGAATGACTAATTGGAATGACGAATGAAGATTGTCGAATGACGACTGAAGGAATGCTTTCTATTTTTATTTGTGCTGGAAAAATGACAGAGCGAAGCGATTCCAACATTATTCAATTGACATTCGACATTCTTCATTCCCAGGAGCGTGAGCGACCATGAAGTCTTTTACCAATTTAATTCAAGACGTCCAGAAACCCGGTCTATGCCATCGCTGCGGCGGCTGTGTGACTTTTTGTTCGGCCGTCAATTTCGGTGCTTTAGAATTGGATTCCGAGGGCAAACCCAGATATGCCGATGAGGATAAGTGCATTGAGTGTGGGCTCTGCTATACGATATGTCCCGAAATCGAAGAACTTAATGAGGAAACGAAGCAAAATCTAAGGTGGAG
>Ga0265306_10001742_pt1 | contig 10591 bp, 11 predicted proteins | sample Helome_3_FD_192493 | JGI IMG/M metagenome (GOLD analysis project Ga0265306, IMG submission 192493) | Marine sediment microbial communities from subtidal zone of North Sea - Hel_20160420 (Illumina Assembly) | ecosystem: Environmental > Aquatic > Marine > Subtidal zone > Sediment ...
AATTTTGAAAACAATTGAAGATAAATAAACAACTATCTACAGCAATGACAGTAATTAAAAGTGTGATAAATGAAAAGAAAAGTTTTTTAAAAATACTGTTTATATCATTAATAATTATTTCTTGCTCCTCAGTTGATAGTGATAATACTGAATCACCGTCGTACCCTTCATTTGGTTCAGAAATAGAAGTAAAAATTAACGGTTTATCATTTGATGCTATGGAGCCATTTTTATCTCCTAATGGAAACAATCTGTTCTTTAATAATTTAAACGATGGTATAAATACAAAACTTTATTATGCGACAAAAAGCAATGATTCAACTTTTAATTTTGTTGGAGAGTTAGCAGGTACAAATCAAACAACAATACCTCATTTAGACGCCGTTGCTGATATGGATTCTAATGGGAATTTTTATTGGACATCGACAAGAAATTATCCTGCCGAATTGGAAAATCTCTTTCATGGAACTTTTAATGCCGGAAGTGTTAGTGATATTGAACGTGTACAAGGCGATTTTAATATGAATATTCCTGGTTGGCTTGTAATGGATCATGGAATAAGTTTAGACGGGCAATTTTTGTATTTCAGTAATGCCAGATTTGATGACTCAAACTGTGTAGGTCCTTGCGAAACAACTTTAGGAGTTGCCCAAAAAGTTAATTCTTCAACATTTAATACACTTCCTAATTCTGCGTCAATATTACAAAATATCAATGACGCAAATTATATTTATTATGCACCTTGTATAAGTAGTGACAATTTGGAATTGTATTACACAAGATATTTAAAAGGTCCAATTACTCCAAATACAGTTTTTGAAATATGCGTTGCGGTTAGAAGAGATTCTCAATCAAAATTTTCAATCCCTAGAGTTTTGTTTTCAGAAGATCTTTCAAATTTAATAGAAGCTCCTACACTAACAGTAGATAAAAACATCATCTATTATCATCAAAAAACCTCAGATTCTCATAAAATAGTAATGCGGTATCGAAACTCTTTATAAATTGATATTAAAACTAATAAAACTACAACCAACAACATGTATAACACATTGTTTACATTAGATGTACTCGGACACGAGAGAAGCGAACTGGTGCAAGCAAAATCCTACGGATTTTCCTTTGATTCATTTTCTTTTGCTAATTTAGTTACCAAACCAACAGAATATTTTACTCTCTATAACTAATAAAATATAAAGTCATGAAAAAAATAATTGTATTACTCATTTGTACTTTCTTATCATTTGGAATTAAAGCACAAAGTTTTATTGGAGCCTGGGAAAATTATCACACTTCTGAAAACGGGCAGAAACTTAAAAGTGTTGTTATTTTTTCTGATGGATATCAAGTGATAACTACGTATGATTCAAATACAGGTAAATTTAAAAGCACTAATGGTGGAACTTGGAAATTAATAGGCGATACAATGACAGAAAAAGTAGAATTTGACACAAATAATTCCGAACGTGTTGGTGTAGAAGAGAGTTTTGAAGTGTTTATAAATGATTCTATTATGGGAATCGTTGGTAGTGAAATGAAATATAAAAGAATAGATAGTGGTGTGCCTGGAAAATTACAAGGCGCATGGTTAATGTCTGGTAGAATAAGAGATGGTGAAACACAATTAAGGGATACAAGTAGACCAAGAAAAACTATGAAAATTTTATCTGGAACACGTTTTCAATGGATAGCTTATAATACAGAGACAAAACAATTCATGGGTACAGGCGGTGGAGTTTATACAACCACTAACGGTGAATATACAGAAAATATAGAATTCTTTTCAAGGGATGATTCCAAAGTGGGTGCTAGTTTAAAATTTAATTATAAGTTGGTTGATGGTCAATGGCATCACTCGGGTTTGTCTAGTAAAGGAGATCCAATCTATGAAATATGGAGTGTAAGGGAATAATTTTATTGTAGAAGCAACATATTAAGAATTACACACAACAACGGCTATAACCCGCCAGACAAGTCATTCAGGCGTGCGGGTTCATTGCTGCGAAAAAATCGAACAATATGAAAATGACTTTAACTAAAATCTTGATTGTATTTGCTCTTTTATTTTCTTTAGAAAATTACGCACAAAATACAATTACACCATATGATTTAAATGTTCTTTTGGGGGAATGGACGGGGACTTTAACCTATACTGATTATAGCTCAAATAAGCCTTACACAATGCCCGCCAATTTAAATATTAAACAAGGAAAAAACGAGAATCAAATTTTATTGTTAATTAACTATCCAAACGAGCCAAATGCCAATAGTAAGGATAAGATAAAGATTTCAAAAAATGGTACACAGTTGAATAAAATTGATGTGAAATCAAAACAAAAATTGTCGAATGGACAAGTTCAAATAATTACTGAATATTCAGGAAAAGATAACAACAAGAATGCGCTAATCAAGAACATGTACATCATTGGAAAAACCCTATTTATTATTAGAAAAGAAGTCAAATTTGAAAATTCTGACGATTGGCTTATGAGAAATGAATATAAATATATAAGATGATTTTAAAGTAGCTAACACTGTATATGATTATATGACATGATGGTCTCAGATCGTATGCCCATTTAGACTTATTTTTTCCTATATTAGTATCTAATATTAGTTTCTAATGTTAAGGAAGTTGAACAAAGTAATTCTCTGCCTTTATTTGTGTGGGATATGTTTTCATATTTCTGCACAACAATATGGCTATGTTCAATACAATTCTAGCTCTGGAGCGCCTTTTGACCAAGTGTCTACGGTACTTCAAGATCAAGCGGGCTTTATATGGATTGGCAGCCAAAACGGTTTGTATCGTTTTGATGGAATTCATTTTGACATTTATAGCATACACACGAAGAGTCAATTCATTCATCAACTTCATGAAAGTAGAGATAAACTGCTGTTTTTAAATGATATGGGCGTCTATCAAATTGACGATTTGCTTTCGCAGCCTAAGGTCACTACATTACTAGAGGGCACAATCAATGAAACAGCTGGACTACCTTTTTATCCCAATGATTTTGCACTTGGTAAAGATCAAGATATCTGGCTTGCACAATCCAATCACAGTGTTGGCAGGTTGCAAGAAGGGGATTTCAAAACCTATCCTTTTTCCAAAACAAATAAAGCACAAAAGCTTGCGATACATAAAGATTCAAAGGGTAGAATTTGGGTGTTAAGCCCAATAGATGGATTATTCTCCTTCGATAAAGCGACTAATACTTTTGAAAAAAAGTTAAACATAAAAAACGGGAAAACCTTATTAATTAACAAAGATTACCTTTTAATAGGAAGTGATGCTCTTCATGTTTATACCATTGATGGAAATGAGCTCCAACTAACTAAAAAGATTCCTCTGTACGATGACCTCGTTACCGCAATACGTGTTGATCAAAATGATCAATACATCATTGGGACCAAGAAAGGTAAGTTATTCAAAGTTTCAAATTTAAACGATCTTCCTCAAACAATATATGGAGCCAATGAGGCTCATAGGGTAGAAGAATTAGATTTTGGGCATATCTATGAAATATATGTAACTACGGATAGCAAAAGTAAAAATGATAAGCTTTGGGTTTGTTCTGAAACCGGACTTTGGCTACTCCAACAACGCTTTTTCAAAACTGTTAAAAATTTACCCTTGAATAATCCTATTAGTATTACCATGGGTGATCAAGGGAAGGCTTATGTGCCCATTAATTATTTGTACGAAATCTCACCTGATCAAGATGAATTCACTGCTAAACCAATCTACAATAATTTACAGGCAAATGCAGTTGCAGAAGATGCTGCTGGATTCACTTGGGTGACTACAAGTACTCCAAAAGTTGAATTAATAAAATATGCCAGTAATGAAATCATCAAGCGATATGACTTTCATGACCGAGGAGAGGCCATTTTTTATCTTTTTCCAGATAGTAAGGGGAACTTATGGTTTTGCCAAGCGCCAGTGAACAAACCGATTATCGGAATTGCGAAAATCAATGAAAAAGGGGAAATCAACTATTATGATGATACAAAAGGTTTTTCCAGTAGGGTCCTGGCGGTCAAGGAAAGTTCTCGTGGTGAAATCTATGCGGTTGGTATTGGCGAAAAAAGTTATTTATACCGCTTTGATCCAAAGCAAGATCAATTTATAAACCTTAGCCCTACCCTACCTTTCACAGCTATGCTAAATTTTGAAGCTCATGATTTGACTATTGACGATCGTGGCATCGTTTGGCTGGCAACTACTGATGGCTTGCTTCGTTACGATGGGGAAAAAATTTCACTGATTCAAAATGACATTTTAGGTCAAGAAGAAGTAAGAGGGGTAACACATTATTCTAATAATAATATTTGGATCTCTACTGCCACTAAAGGGTTGGTTTTTCATCAACAAAATACTTCTACAATGTTGGGTGAATTAGAAGGTTTACCTGCTGTTATCAGTGCTTATCGATGTATCACTACAGATGCTCAGGGACGCCTTTGGGCAGGGACAGCCGAGGGTCTTGTATACTCACGTATCTCTGCAGCTTCTCTGCCTTATTCTAATCCACCAAGGATTAGAAATATTATGATCAATCGAAAGGAATTTACCAAAGACTATAATCAGGCAATAGAAATTAAAAAAAACCAACAACTCGATTTACTATTTACCAATTTATCCTTTCCTGCTAGAAACGTTCAATACCAGTATAGAATGCTTCCTAAAAAAGATAGGCAGATCATGTTGGAAGAAAAGTTTTGGCAATCAATCAAAAATAGTAATAGGCTAACTTTAAGCCAAATGGAACTGGGTGATTACTACGTGGAACTACGAGCAAGACAACCCGGAGGATACCAATGGAGTAATCCTTTGCTAATTCAATTAAATATATATGAGCCTTGGTATTTACATAATTGGTTTATTTATTGTTCAATTGGTCTGTTGGTTTTATTTATATCTTATTACTTTCGTTTTTATGTAAAACGGCGTTTCAATAGATTGCAACAGGTCCTGAAATACTCCAATGAAAAATTGGCAAAAAAAGAAGCTCAACTTCATCAAAAGATTCGAGAATTTGAGGAGCAACAAGAAGAGTTATCTAGTGCGAATTCAAATATCCATACCTTAGAACTATTTATCAAAGAAATTCCCAAAAAAGCATCATGGAATGACATCATTACTGCTATGGGTAAAGCCGTAAACCAATCTAAAGATATTAATGCTTTTGAGATCGCTTTCAAAGAAAAAAATGAAATTGTCCACAAGGGTTTTTCTGACCAAGAACGAAATGGGTATACTTTTAGAACCAAACCCTTTAATACTAAAAACAGTTTAACTTGTTGGGCTATGTCCAACAGTCGGGAGGTCTTAATCAATGATTTCAAAAAGGAGCATACTATGTACATCGAAGAAAAAGCTGCCTACCGTTTTAGTTCCTTATTGTTTATTCCATTTAGTTTAGTTAACGATCAGCCAATCGTATTATGTGCTTACAGTATCCAAAAAGATCATTTCGACCCTAATGATTTAGTTATGTTTAGAATTTTAGCTCAATTTATCTACTTTTCCATTCACGAGGAAATAACGAAAGAGATATGAAGAATTTATGGTTTCACATATTAATCTTGTTATTGCTTGCAGGAAGTATGCAACAGGCCTTTGCCCAAAAAGATACTCTTACTGTGGGGATTTTCCATAATCCGCCCTTTGTAATAAAAACGGAAGATAATAATTTTCAAGGCTTGAGTATTGAGTTATGGGAAAACATCGCACAGTCTGAAAATCTGACTTTCCGATATGAACAATATTCAGATATTATCAGTATTTTAAAAAGACTTGAGTATCAAGATATAGACCTCACCATTAACCCAATGGATGTGAATGATTCGCGGGTCAATAAATTTGACATGACACAACCCTATTTCATTTCTAGTATTGGAGTCGCTATTCCTTTCTTAAATCGTTCGCCTTTAGCAGTTTTCATCAGTAATATTTTCTCACTGGCTTTTTTAGAAATTATTTTATTACTTATTCTCATCATTTTTATCTTTGGTTTTTTTCTATGGCTTGTAGAACGAAGGCACAATAAATTTCAATTCCGCCCTGGTCTGTTAGGTCTTTTTGATGGACTATGGTGGTCAGCTGTAACGATGACAACAGTAGGTTATGGCGATAAAGCACCTAAGTCTAATTTTGGCAAAGGGATTGCCATTATTTGGATGTTTACCGCAGTGATCATTATTTCGAGTTTTACTGCCGGTATCGCTTCTACCCTAACCATTTCCGGCTTACAAACCGACATAAAAAATGCTGAGGATATTAGATTGGTGCAAAATATATCTGTAGTGGGTGCTACTTACGAAGAATCCTATTTAGTACAAGAAAATATCCCAATCAATAGGACTTATGCCTCTCCAATTCTTGCTCTCAGAGCTCTTGCTAAAAAAGATAATGATGTATTGTTGTATGATCGAACCATTTTGCAGTATTATATTAATCGGCTTTCTTTAGATGAAAAAGTGAAACTGCTGCCAATCACCTTTAAAGAGAACTACCAGAGTTTTATGATGCCGAAAAACCATCCTGATTTTGACATGATCAATGTTGGTTTGATGAAAGAGATCCAGAAGGAACGTTGGGGAGATTTGCAAAGGAAGTATGATGTTATTGGGAGGTAAAAAATTGAGTGTTCGATAGTCATAAATATTTAAACAGGTCAATCGATGAAAAAACAACTCAAGACAAAGCATATGGCGTTGATATAGACTATACCCACGTCGCCATAATTGCCAACTATTGTGCGTAATTACTTCAAATTAATTAACTTAGTGGCACAGCGAAAAATATTAATTGTTTAACATTCGGTTCATTAATTATATTTTAGGACAATTCCTGAAAATCATTAGCCGCAACTAAATAGTACCATGAAAAACAAAAATAAATTAGCTAAAGGAATGGCTATTGGAATAGCAATAGGAGCTGCAATTGGGGTAGCGTTGGATAATATCGGAGTTTGGGTCGCTATAGGGGTAGCATTGGGCGCTGGAATTGGAAGTAGATTAAATCAAAAGAAAAAGAATCAAGATTGATTAAAGTCTGTTTAGAACAATAAAAGTGAAAAAACTAAACGAAAAATATGTTGCATTTCTACGAGGAATTAATGTGGGTGGTCGTCACAAAGTACCAATGTCTGCACTGCGTAACGAAATGGAAAAATTGAATTTCGAAAATGTGTTGACACTTTTAAATTCAGGCAATATTGTATTTGATGCTGTTGATGAAGATATAGAGGGTCTCGAAAAAACGATTTCAGAACATTTGGAAAAAGTTTTTGGTTTTCCTATTCCTGCAATCATAAGAAAATCCCAAACAATTTATGAATTATTGGACAACAATCCGTTCAAAAGTATAAAACTCACGAAAAATATACGTTTGTATGTTTCATTTTTACGGAATGAGACTGAAACTGAATTACAATTGCCTTGGACAAGTGATGATAAGTCATTCAAAATTATTGGTATTAATAACAAAACTATTCTAAGTGTTATAGATATTTCAATATCTAAAACGCCAAAAGCAATGTTGGTTTTAGCAAGAAGTTTTGGAACAGATATTACAACTCGAAACTGGAATACTATCCAACGAATAGAAAAGAAACTATAAGTATTAAATAACAATTTAGACAAATCATTATTTCTTTGAGTCATTATCTGAATAAATTAGATTCAAAAGTGAAAATCAATGATATTCTTCCAAATAGCTCCTACAAATGAACCCTTTTAACAAATTTGACGCATCCTTTCATAAGGAAATGTATCTTAAAAGTATAAAAATGAATAGACATGAAAGCAATTATAAAATTAAGCCTGTTACTTTTTGCTGTAGTATTAAATTGGAGTTGTGATCAACAACAAATGCAGATCGTAGAAAAAGGCTTTTTGGAAGGAAAAGTCACTATTGGCCCTCTTTGTCCTGTAGAAACAGTTCCGCCGGATCCTGCTTGCCAGCCATCACAAGATACTTATGACGCTTGGCCTATAGTAATCTGGACTGCTGACAAAAAAACCAAAATTGCCATATTAGATCCTGATTTAGATGGAAATTATTTAATTGATTTACCTAAAGGAAACTACCTTGTTGATCTTGATAAACAACATCGGTTTAACAAGAGTTTACCTGCGGTTATCATTGTTGAGCCCAATGAAACATCATTACTCAATATAGATATTGATACAGGAATAAGATAGTAGGCCACTCCCTTGAATTCATTTTTGGCATCATCTTTGTAATTCTATCAATATTAATTATAAATTTTAAAAATGAATAAAGGAACAGTTAAGTTCTTCAATGATGCCAAAGGATTTGGTTTCATTTCTGAAGAAGGTTCAAACAATGAACATTTTGTACACATTTCTGGATTAATTGACGAAATTCGTGAAGGCGATGAGGTTGAATTTGATTTACAGGAAGGTAAAAAAGGATTAAACGCGGTAAATGTAAAAGTAATTTAATATATACTATTTAATTTTTTAATAAAAAAGCCTATCAAATTTGATAGGCTTTTTTTATGTCTATACTTTTACATTTTTCAATTGTATGTAAACCGGGAAATGATCACTAAATCCTCCTTGATGCCATTTACCAATATAAGTTCTAAAAGGGCTTCCTTTCCGCTTACCTTTCCATTCTTTCAAAAAGCTTTCCTCAAAAATATGTGCCTCTTTAAACACAAAATTAGCTTCCTTTAAAAAATTTCGACTTAAAATGATCTGATCAAATAAGTGCCATTCCCGATTGTATGTTGAAGTGCCCCTGCCGTTATTATAAATAGATTCGTAAGGGTTGTATAACTCATTCGTAACTAAATGTTCCTTTACACTTGCACTCGTAGGATTATCATTATAATCGCCCATAATAATAATCTTCGCGTTAGGTGTTTCTTTCTTTATATTAGCTATTATTTGAAGGTTCAAGTGAGCAGCATTGATTCTTTTAGGTTCTGTTTCATGTTCTCCACTTCTCCTAGATGGCCAATGATTCACTAAAATGTGTATTAATTCTCCCTTTAAATTTCCTTTCACGACTAAAACATCTCTTGTATAATCTCTTTCTCCATCTTCATTCATTAATAACAGCGTAACAGGTTCTGCATCTAAGAATTCAAAAACAGATTTTTTATATAACAAGGCTACGTCAATCCCTCTTTCATCAGAAGAATTAAAATGTACAATACCATAACCACGGTTCTTTAAGCTACTTGTATTCAATAAATCTTCAAGAACCATTTTGTTTTCAACCTCAGCAAGACCAATAATGGCAGGTGAATGTCCAGATTCTTTGATACCGATCTGAGATATTACTGAGCTCAGTTTTTTGAGTTTTCTAATATATCGTTTTGAATTCCACTTCTTTTTTCCTTTGGGTGTAAAGTCGTCGTCCAAGGTTTTTCGATCGTCGTTTGTGTCAAATAAATTCTCAAGATTATAAAATGCTATCGAGTAGAGGTCGTCTTGCTTTGTGTTTCCGTTCAAAGTTTATGAGTATAAATGTCGAAAGTACAAAAATATTTGCTTTTTACATTTTTAATCTATTTACCTTTGCGTTATGATTGAAAATAAGAGAGTAGACTTTGAGAAAGCTGTATTAATTGGGGTAATTCATAGAGAACAAGATGAAGAAAAGTCTAAAGAATATTTAGATGAATTAGAATTCTTGACTTATACCGCTGGAGGTGAGGTGGTAAAACGGTTTACTCAAAAAGTTGATGTGCCTAATCCGAAAACTTTTATTGGTACCGGTAAAATGAAAGAGGTTGAAGAATTTGTTGATGAAAATAATGTGAGTGTAGTTATTTTTGATGACGAATTATCTCCTGGCCAATTAAGAAATATTGAGCGTCTTTTGAAATGTAAAATTTTAGATAGAACAAGCCTAATATTAGATATTTTTGCACAACGTGCCCAAACCAGTTATGCTAGAACACAAGTAGAACTTGCGCAATATCAATATTTATTACCTCGCTTAACGGGACTATGGACACACCTTGAAAGACAACGAGGCGGAATTGGAATGCGTGGTCCTGGAGAAACTGAAATCGAAACTGACAGACGAATAGTACGTGACAAAATTGCTTTGCTTAAAAAGAAAATAGAAAGTATTGACAAGCAAATGGCGGTACAAAGAGGGAATAGGGGTAAATTGGTAAGGGTTGCCCTAGTTGGTTACACCAATGTAGGTAAATCAACTGTAATGAATGTCATAAGTAAAAGTAAGGTTTTTGCTGAAAATAAACTTTTTGCTACATTAGATACTACCGTTAGAAAAGTGGTAATAAAAAATATACCTTTCTTATTATCTGATACCGTTGGTTTTATTAGAAAACTACCTACTCAATTAGTCGAATCATTTAAATCAACTTTAGACGAAGTAAGGGAAGCTGATCTATTATTGCATGTTGTTGATATTTCTCACCCCAATTTCGAAGAGCATATTGATTCCGTAAATCTGATCTTAGATGAAATTAAAAGTGCCGATAAACCAACCATAATGGTATTTAATAAAATTGATAATTATAAACACAGTACTATTGATGAGGATGACTTAGTTACAGAAAAAACGAAAGCA
>Ga0265306_10001743_pt1 | contig 10581 bp, 14 predicted proteins | sample Helome_3_FD_192493 | JGI IMG/M metagenome (GOLD analysis project Ga0265306, IMG submission 192493) | Marine sediment microbial communities from subtidal zone of North Sea - Hel_20160420 (Illumina Assembly) | ecosystem: Environmental > Aquatic > Marine > Subtidal zone > Sediment ...
AGACGAGGTTCTTCGGAGCCGCTATCGTGGCAATTACGTTTCTTGTCTCACTGGTTTTGTTGCTGTTGGAGGGCAACCTTCTCGTAAGCGTCGTCACTGCAATTGCGACACTTTTTTTGGGCGTGGTTATGAAGCACAGTTGGAGCACCAGAGCACCGGAGTCGTAAGGCCAATGGCGGCCGGAACCAGCCAACCAGGAATCCTGAAATAGAGCGCAAGGGGGTTATGTGTACGCCATCGCATTTTTCGGGGTGCTAATGATATTGCTCAGTGGGGTGATGGTGATCGACCCTGATAAGTGGTCAAGCGGAATCCTGAAGTTTAGTGGCATAACCTATTTTCATAGCTTCGAGATAGTTAGCAGACTTCTTTTCGGTGCCATATTCATCGCATTTTCTGAGCAGACACTCTACCCAACCGTGCTGGGTGCCTTTGGCTATCTAATGGTGGCCGTCGGTGTCGGACTATTGATAGCAGGGCCGTCAAGGCACAAGCGATTCGCGGTTTGGTCAGCCAGGAAATTTAATAAGACGTTTAGGCCGGCCGGTGTTGTTTCAACAGTGGTTGGCATATTCATCATCTACGGAGCGTTAAACGGTCCGTAATTGAGCTTTTCATATATCTGCTTGTGGCCGGAAGGAGACCTTAGCAAGTGCCCATGTCGCGCGGGACAGATAGCACAACAAAAGTATTCTTTTACGGGCTCTTCATGGACGAATCCCTGTTGGCTTCAAAGGGAATTCGACCGAGCGTTTGCACCATTGGCTATGTCGAGGGATTCTGCTTGCATATCGGAGAGCGAGCCACCCTGCTCCCTGAGAAAAACAGCCGTTCCTATGGTGTGTTGATGGAAATAGCCGCCAATCAGGCTGCAGCGATTTATTCTGATGATAGCGTCCGTGACTATGTTGCCGAACCTGTTGTCGTGCATTTGGCAAACGATATACAGGTTGAGGCGGTTTGCTACAACCTCCCGGCAATTAGGCTCACTGGTACGAATCCGCAATACGCAGCCGCTTTGCTCGCGTTGGCTACCAGGCTGGGCATGCCCGAATCTTACCTTGCACACATTCGGTCGGCTGCAAGGCGGCATTGAACTTAGCCCAAGAGTCAGGACGCTACTCGAATGGATAGTCGACCGAGCGGAAACTGCTGTTCTGCTAGCTTTCATCGTTGTCGTCTTGTACGCCTTTCGGAGTATGTCGTGGCGGCTGCTTCTGGCCGGAAGTCGCCGATCACTAATAGGCAGGCGTTTCAGTTCCAAGGAATTGGAGGATCGCCAGGCCGCCCATAACCATCATGGTAGCGGCGAACATGAGTGGCATTGACTTACGCGACTTATCACGCCAGGCAAACAGAAACGTAAGTACACCTGCACCAAGTAGAAAGTATCCGAGGTAGCTGGCCATAGTCAGATCAGTTTACCGGACTATTTGAGCATTCGCTTCTGGCCGAACCGAGTCGGTCGCCAGGTTCACGCTATAATTTCCGCTGATGACCTATTTCTGCCGTTCGCTGAGCTGGATTTTTTGAAGACTATTAGAATGATTGGTGTGTTGCTGTTCGTGCTACTGGGGCAGCAGGTAATGGCGGTTCAGCAGGGCGCAGGCGACGATTTTGACGTGACTGCGTTTGATGCCGCGGTGGAGAATATGCGCGAAGATGCTGGCGCGCCGGGTATGGCCGTTGCAGTCTTACGGAACGGGCAGACACTCCACGCCAAGGGCTATGGAATCGCCGGGCCAGATGGACGGCCTGTTACCACCCAAACCACGTTTCAAACAGGGTCGATCACCAAGTCCTTTGTCGCCCTTGTCATCCTGCAAATGGCGTCGGAGGGCAAACTGGACCTGGATGATCCGATAGTGCGCCATGTTCCGACATTCCGCACCGCGTCCAAGCCGCAATCGGATCGCATCACTATTGACCATCTGGTCACCCACCACAGCGGTCTGGCGACGTTGGATGGCAACCGTGCCAACGCCGTTGACCCCAGCTTGTCAGGCCCGGCGGCAGCGGTTGCCGAACTGGCTGGCGTTCAATTGTTCGCGGAGCCGGGCGAAACCTTCCAATACTCGAACGCCAACTATGTGCTGCTATCCCACCTGATTGAGGTACTGGACGATCAAACCTTCGAGCAGGCGTTGCAGGCGCGAATTTTTGAACCGCTGGGGATGACCAACAGCTTTGTGCAGGTTCCGCCTTCAGACGCCATTGCGGTTGCGACGGGATACCGTCTTTGGTTTGGCGCGCCGCGACCCTGGCAGCCTGAGCCGGATGTTGAGCCTGACCGGCGCATGATCGGCGCGGGCGGTGTCTCGGCCAGTATCGAGGAGATGGCTCGTTTTGTGGAGGCGGTGCGTACCCGTGACCCGCGCATTGTGCCTGAGGGGGCGGACAGGCTGCTTCTCATCAAGCCCTTCTACGAACAGTGGGGCTATGCCTACGGTTGGTATACCGACAGCGCCGGGGAAGAACCGGTCTTCGAGCACTCTGGTTTTACACCTGGCTTTCTTACCCTCGCCACGATGGTGCCCGCGAAGGGCGAGGTGGTCGTGGTGCTAACCAATATGTCAGGTCTGGCGCATGGCGATCTGCCCCGGGCTGTGACCAATGCCGCACTGGGATGGGACCCGGTGCCTGCGGCAGCGCCGATCGGCGCAAGGATCGCGATCTGGTCGGCCGTGACTGCACCCCTGGGGCTCTTGATGTTGCTTTACAAAACCGGACGGCGTCTGTTCTATCGCCGTCAGCCCATGCGCCCCTGGGTGCGCCGTCTTAATGTCGGGGCGGTACTGGGACTGGTGGCCGGCGTCTATGTTGTATTTGTCGGGTTCCAGACAACGATAGGAGTCAGCTTCCCCACTGGCTATGCCTTCTTCCCCGATCTTACCGCTACCACTGTTGCGGCGATGGCATTCGCCCTGCTGCTTGCGACGGGGCGATTGGCACTGGTAATCCGCGGGGGATGATTGGGTGCCTCACCCACAACAAACACTCGCTGGGTGGACAAGTCGGAACGCTTTGTCGATCCTGCCAGGTGACGCCGACTCTCAGCGGCCGGACGGAAAATCTGAGGTAAAATGATGGCTAATGGCCCAACGCAGCCAAATAAGGTAGATCGCTATGTTGGGATGCTGTTGTTCATTTTTTTACATCACGCAAGACCAAGCGCAAGAGAAATCGATGTCATACGTTCTGACAATTAGCAAGAAACACAATTACTTGCACGCGAGAGTCCAGGGCCAAAACAGTGAGGAGAATGTCAGGCGGTATCTGGAAGAGGTTGTGCAAGAGTGCAAGGATACGAAGTGTCGTCGCGTTCTAATCGAAGAACAGCTTGAAGGGCCTCGATTAGGGACGTTAAGTGTGTTCGAAATCACATCGGAAGGGAGCTTTAAGACTTTTGGAATGTTCAGCGCGATCGCGTATGTGGATAACCGCGCTGAAGGTGAATCGATGCTATATACCGAGACTGCCGGTGTTAATCGTGGATTGCCCATAAGAGTTTTCCCGACAGCAGCTGAAGCCGAGAAATGGTTAATGGAACAAGACTAATGATGGGCACAGAGCCGCGCCGCATTAAGGAATTCAATGTCCGCTACTGGCCATTCTGAGCGGTTAGCGTAGAGTTGAGTCGACCGGCGGCTGTCCCGTCAGAACCATTAAGAAAGGAACGTTGATGAAGAAAGCAATAAACGAATTACCGACTCGTCTCGAAGCTGGCGGTGTCTGTTTTAACGGTCTGGACTGGGGCGGTACTAACGTCGCTCGAGTTCGGTTCCCTGCCGGTGCAGATGCCACTCCTCTGCTCGAAGGATTACCCGACAACCTATGCCAGTGCCCGCACTGGGGAACCGTCGTCAAAGGCTCCATTCATGTGACTTATGCAGACGGCACTGAAGAGACGGTAAACGCCGGTGAGGTTTACTACTGGCCTCCAGGACACACGGTCAGAGTTGACGAGGATTATGAGGCGATTGAGTTTAGCCCAAGCGACCAAATGGGCGAGCTTATGAATCACCTCGAAGCGAAACTGAAAGGATAAACTGTCTACAATTATGAACACATAGGGCCCCAAGCGGCCATTAAGTACCGACCTCAACTCTGCACGTTATTCGGCTAACGGAATTGAAGCTATCAAACTGGAAAGACCTGTTTGAAGTGGTTGCACTACTTACTGTAATCGGCGGACTGGTTGCAGTTGTCATCGAATTGAGGCAAACGCAGTCTGCACTGAGAGCGCAGGCATACCAGTCTCGGGCACTGGACGCTATTAGCGGTCTAAGGCAGTCCGCCGATAGTGTTGAGCGGTCAATTTTGTTTAGGAACTTCTTTCGAGGGAATCTGACGATTGAAACTGCGTCGCCAGAGGAGTTGAGCCAGTTACGCAGGAACCTCTACATTCGGCGCACGGACCTGGATAACGAACACTACCAATATCAGAACGGCTTCCTTGATCCCGACTTTTACGAAACGTCCACCAAGCGACAAATAAAGACATACGCGCCGCATTGGCGCGCATTTGAAATACCGGGGTCCAGGAAACAATTCGCCGAGGAAGTTGACAGGATTCTCGCAGATCCAGCAGTCGAACCGATTTTTCACTGAGTGGCCGCTATTGGCTGCGGTTTCAACCGGTCGACGGAGCTGTATTTGGCTGATAGATCGGCAGAGATATGACAATAGATACTCTGATTGAAGAGCTACGCAACGGCGTCATCGAACGCAGTAAATTCGGCACATTCTGCGCTGAAGACAATTTCACGCCCGATGAGATTTACAACCGTATAGCCATCAGGATTGCGGAAGGATTTGTCGCAGGGGATATCGACTTCGCCTACGGCGACGCGGTCATGAACAATGTCTGGTGGCTAATGGTCGCAGATGCCGCAGAACATGGGGACGGATTTACTTTGGCGGAGCCTGCATTCGCTATTTACGAAGCGTTTGATGCTGGAGAATGGGATCACGGAGAGGCGGGAGACCCGGTAGAGAAATTCACACGACCGCAGCTGAAAAGAATACTTGGCGAGAGTGCGAGTCAGTGACCGTGAAACTGAAAACGTATCTTTTTTCACTGGCCGATGAAGGCACCGAGCTGCTTGCGTCTCTGATCTCTGAAAGTGCAAGCAAGATCACGAGTTCAAGATGGCCGATCATGTTGGACGATCCGATCCTGCCAGAGGTCCTCAAGGCTGGAGAATCAACCGGTGGTTTTTGGGTTTCGGCTGAAGCCGTGTTGTCGACCGTTGAGCAGCGCAGGACGACCCATTTCGAGGTGGTCTGTCGCAAAGTCATTAGAGCCTCTGACGAAGATATTGAAACAAACCAGTCCATAGAAGAGCGCGTGCCTTTGGTTGACAGGGGCGGCGAAACCCCCATTCGACTGGCTAAAGGCTTCTCGTTGACACGTCTTGCCTTGAAAGCCAATATGGTTGGCGCTATTGGGGGGTGGGAGAGTGAGTACGTATGTGGTTCTGCCGTTGCGAGCACATTCGACTCCGGTGCGGTTTCTGGCTTGTCTTTCTTGCCAGTCAACAATCCCCGGACCAATACACCACATGAGGGTTTCCACCAAATGTACAGTGACAATGTACTTGAGCCCGCAATAGTCGATTGTTCGATTGAGCGTATCCAGAGCGATTGGCAGGAAGAGGATGGACAATTGCGGCATCTCGGGAATCTTTCCTATCCCGAAGGAGCGCTAACCGACAAAGCAGATTTTCTACGGACCGCCGAGCCTTGGGCAGGTTGGCTTGGCCGGCCGTCCTGGGTCGTAAGTCGAAAAGTCGTTGATATGTTTCGCGACAAGAAACTTCGTGGTTGGGCATTTCGCCCCGTACTCTTGGGTGAATCGGACATTTACTCGTCTTATATTGAGCAATGGACGTATCTCAACAAACTTATCTCTCAAAATTCTCTAAGCGAGTTTGACGGAGGGCGCTAGAAACGTGAACGAACGACTGCTTGGTACCTGGTAGAAGCCACTAAAGGATACTCAATTGTCAAAAAGAAAATTCAGATTAAGACCTTTCGTATTCGCTGTTATTGCGCTTGGACTCGTCCTGCTCGCGTATTTTTATGGCGCCAGCCCGCCATAAGTGCATGCCAATGATCGATCTAATGGAGGAGCCGTGAAACCGTCAACCTCAATACTGTTTCTCATCATCGGCTGGCTCGGATCTGGTCTTTCGTATGCTGATGCGGCAAACGAGTACGGCTATGCACAGAGGATTGTGGTCATCACGGATGATGAGGGCATTCACTATGCTCAGTTTTGCGCATTTTATGAGCTGCGCGATCTTATTGCAGAAAATGTTAACAATGATGTGGTTCCCGCGGGCGGAGCTGCTCCCCGGCTGTATGAAATCCGAGTACTCGGAAAGTTCGGTGAAAGGGTGGTTTACGTCGGAGACCATCAGATCAGCACTGAGAAAGGCACTGTTTTTGTTCCAATAGATGCTTATCGTCGCATCGTTGAGCTCATTGAGAAGAGACGAGGGCAAGGCGTCAGTACTGCCAAGGTAGAGCCGTCGGTCAAGCAAGCTATAGCGCGTATACAGAGTCCTCTATACGTTGAAGAAGACCGTTGCTTGACTAAATAGGCGTTCACCAGTTGAAACCGCAGCCGCAAGCAGAGGTTCGCTTGGTCAGGTGTAGAATGACGGGCAGGTGACTATCGAGAGTGAATATGGCTGTCAAAACGTGAGTAGAGGAAATCCGCTAAATGGGCTTGAGAAAACCGGGCACTTCTACCATCGAGGCAAGGATACGACACGACTGGAGGCCTTCGTTGATGCGGCTTTTGCGTTCGCGTTGACGCTACTGGTTATTTCTTTTGACGCGGTTCCGCAGAGTTACGACGAGCTCATGATCGCGTTGCGTGCAGTACCGGCGTTTCTTTTTGGCTTTTGCATCCTGGCAATGTTCTGGATCGCCCATCGCAATTGGTCAATGCGCTTCGGGCTTGACACGACTTTCGCGACCCTCGTCAGCTTGGCGTTAATCTTCATCCTGCTCGTCTATGTTTACCCGCTGCGCGCGATGGCAACGGCGGCCGTAAGCGCCCTGACCAATGGCTGGCTGCCAACCGAGTTCTACATCGACAACGTCAATAAGATTCGGGGTCTGTTCGCAATCTATGGAATCGGCTTCTTCGTGTCGAACCTTTGCCTCGTATCGCTGAACTGGCACGCGTTGCGGCGCGCCAAAGGTCTGGCGCTAACCCCGGAGGAGCGACTTCTAACCAGGTACGAAATCCTGGCATGGTCGATTGTCGGAAGCTCTGGCCTGGTCTCGATGATACTAGCGGTAGCGCTGCCGGATCGGCTTGTCGGCCTCGCCGGTTGGAGTTACATGGGACTCGCTGTGGTCATGCCGACATTTGGCTTCTTCACGACACGGCAGTTCTCGGCTCGGTTTCCTGACGGTGGGTATTGATGGTGAGTCAGGACAAGGTTCCGTGCGCAAGTTGTGGCACCCTGGTATTGCCGTCAACGGTAGAGAGGACCGGTGGCCTATGTATGCCCTGCTACCGCGGTCCCAACGAGAAATCATTCTCGCAGCGCGTCAATGAGCTTGCCGTTCGGATGGGATTGATGTCCGCCGACGACGCGGAAGCGCTGGCGAGAAATTCTGACCCCGAGCCCCCACTCGCCGAGCAGGAGACGCTGAATACAGATACCCCGTTTCTTGAGTCGTATGATGGTCAGTCAACGGATGAGTCGATCATGTCGGAAGAACAATGGCTGGAAGAGGTAGGCGACAGGACAATCGATCAGGTGATCGAGCTCGAGGGCACACACCGAATTGATTCAATCGTGTTAGCTATCGAGGCAGCTCTCATGGACAGGAAGAACCTGACGCCCACCGAAAGGATCGTGCTCACCGTTGAAGCGATGGAGCGCGAGGTCGGTAATGGCGGTTTCAACCAGTTTTTCTTCAACTCTTCGAATGAGTACGCGCATGAACTTGTTGCTACGCTGCGTGAGATTGGTATCCCGGACATCGCGGATATCGCCGAACGAGCGCTGCGGGCAATTGGAGCCAAACCTGATTGGACCTGCGATGATTTCGAGGAAGCATCGGTTGATCCTGACGAGCCGATCATGGAGGAACTCAACGCATGTGACAGCGCGTACTACAACACTGAGGATGGGATCGCTAACACACTGTTCGAGTACATCAAGAGGAACAAGAACGACATCGACCTCGGCGCAGGGCCCGACTAAAGACACAATTCCGGACTGTCAACTACTGCTTGACGGCGCTCCAATAGGCCAGGAAGTTCCTTCCAGTCGAGTTTGATAGACCTTCAAGCTTGTTTCCTTCGAGAATTGCCGAGTGATGGTAGGGTCCCGATTCATCAGCGGTCATGAAGGCTATACGTAGTTTTCCCCAGTCTGCATTGATTCGCCCCTTTGAAATCGGGCTATCGTAAAATCTGCCGCTGAAAGAGTTGCCTTGCACTGAAGTTACAACGAATTCCTTGAAGTAGGGTTCTGCATCCGGCGTTGGCCGGAGGTCAACCCTCCATGTGCCTACCAGGAAGTCCTCGGCAACTTCAGTCGATGATGATTGAGTGGTTGCACATGCGCCCAGGCCAAGACTGGCGAGGAGCACGGACAAAGACAGGGCAAACTGTACGGTTGAGATATTGAGTAGCTTCATAAGGCACAAGTTACGCATTTGAAGGACGCTGACAACAGTATGTTGAATTGCGGGCGAATTCCAAGACCCTAGTGAAGAGGCAATGCGACTACTGGTCGTACTGCGACCGTCTCAGTACGGCCACAAGTGGCCGCAAAAACAGGTTGTCTTACGGCACGGTTCGCGACGGAGGAACGTGCCGATAGTGCGGCGGGTACGATATAATCCGCTTGGAAAAGGGGGGCGTGACCATACACAAAGGACATCGTCAACTCATGCTGCGGTTACATAATGCGTCACTGGCTGCCGTTTTGTTAGTGTTGTTTACTATCTTGGCCGGATGCTCTGGCGGTCCGGGCAAAGCCAGCCCACAAAAATACAGGCTAATCGAATTACGCATGTCTCTCTCTGAAGTTGAAGACCTCATGGGAGGTTACGGAGAGATCAAAACGTTCGAGGGGCAACCGGCTGACGAAACAACCTATCGCTGGGATTCGCCCAACAGCGATTATCACATTTACGTCACTTTCAAAGACGGTAGAGTTGGAAGCCTCGTCGAATATAACTAAGCTAGTACAGATTTACTTTGAACGTCGACGATGCGAATTGAAGCAACCGTTCGTTCATGCACCTGGCAACCGACTCAGAACCGCCAATTCCAGCCGCTGGTCATGCTGCCGCCTCAAGGATAGCCAATTAACGCCACTGAGCTTTGCTGCGACTGGATAAAGCTACGGTACGTTACCACCCAATGCCGGAGTTTCGGCCAACCTGAGTATTTCATCGGGGGCCAGTCTGCTCAGTTCCAATATACTTGTCCCGGAATTTGCAGTTGCCTGATGAACGATATATCTGCCGACCCGATAGCCAATGGAGTTTCGGCCATCAGGATGCTCACCCATCATCCAGGTTGAGTAATCAGCGTCCACAGGGAGCGCTAATATCTCCTGCAGCCATGCAGCTGCATCCTTAGGATAACTGTATGCTTCCTCAAAATAGACGCCTGTATATTCTTCGGCAAACACAGTGGCCAGACCCTCATTGACAGCTGCAATAGGAATACCGGGTCCGAACTTGTTTTCCTGAATAGTCCAGCCACGAGCCAAATGGTGGAACTCGTGAAAGATCGTGGAAGATAACCCACTTTGGGCGGCCGCAGAGATTCCACCGGGAAAGACGTTGGAAAACTCAATCAGAACCTTGCCTGGCGCATCGGCCCGACCGGTAACGCCACCGACTATATCCACATTTCTGTCGATAACCATTGCGGTGACCTCAATCACATCAGGTAGTGTCGGCAAAAGTGTGCGCACTTCCTGTTCACCGTGCCTTAACAAGTCTGTAATCAGTTGCTTTTCGTCATCACTGAACCCGGTCTCTGCATCACCCTCATATGCGATGGTCAGGGACGCGGTGCTATCCAGCGATATATCGGAAGATTGGACTGGCCGATGCTCGTCTGAGCAAGAAGCCTGACTCGACAATACCAACCATAAGGATACAAGGAGTATTTTCTTCATTTAGCGCATCCGACGACAGAGCGGCCAGTTGTGGTCTCTAACATTTAGTCGTTTGCCTTAGAGATCATTTGGATTGTCTTCGCATGCAATTTGCATCATCCTGGCTCCTGCAGCCAGGTGGATATCTGGTCATACACCTCGCGACGATTCAAGAGTTCACGGTGGCCCATCCCGTATCCGACCCACTGCCGGCTCCTCGGAATTGCCAGCATTCGCGTGCTGTCGGGATGTCGTCCGAGCGCGCTGTCAGGCGTCACAAGCCCGTCTCCTATCAATCGATCGCCAAGCAGACTGCGCTCCGCCCCGCGCACTGCGGCTGCCGCATAGCATTTCACGCCCGAAGGCAAAGGCACGATATCTTCGCCTACCGAGATTGTGCCGTGGCGCAAGTCAGTGATACCCGCGCTTC